>ERZ1032857.79-NODE-79-length-10858-cov-8.920578_pt1 | contig 10858 bp, 10 predicted proteins | sample MGYA00516688_ERZ1032857 | MGnify/ENA primary metagenome ERZ1032857 (study PRJEB33719, sample SAMN04262500) | wastewater metagenome | biome: rural village; feature: composting latrine chamber; material: composting feces with ash | place: El Salvador | collected...
GGCGTCGCGGACGAATCGACGCCCCGGAGCGGCGCCACGATCGACCGGGGAGAGGCGGACAGATGACCACGCCTTCCCCGTCCAGCGCAGTCCGCGGACCGAGGAAGCACCGTGTCTCAGAACTCCTGCTGATCCTCCTCGCGGTCGTCATCTCCGCCGGCGCGTACGGGTGGCCCCGGGAGGAGGCGATCCGCACCGCGGTCGACACCCTCCGCGGCACCGCCACCTCGGTCGAGACCGCGACCCTCGTCCTGTTCGACGCGGACACCCTCCGCCTGGCCCGGCAACTGTCCGGCTGAGCCGGGCGGAGGGCGACTGTCAGATCCGGTCGACCAGCAGCTTGGCGAACGCCGCCGGGTCGGCCAGCGTGCCGCCCTCCGCCAGCACCGCCGCACCGGAGATCAGCCGGGCGGTGTCCTTGAGCTCGGCCGCCGACGGGTCCTGGGCGTGCTGGCTGCGCAGCCGCTCCACCAGCGGGTGCGACGGGTTGAGCTCGAGGATCCGCTTGCTGGTGGGCAGTTCCATTCCCGAGGCCCGGTACATGGCCTCCAGCTGCGGGGTCATGTCGAACTCGTCGCCCACCATGCAGGCCGCGGACTCGGTGAGCCGGTGCGACAGCCGCACCTGCTTGACCTCGTCCTCCAGCTCCTCTCCGAGCCATGCGAGCAGGTCCGCGAACTCGGCGGCGTCCGGCTCGTCCGTGTCCTCCTGCGCATCCGTCCCGACGCCCGACAAGTCCACGTCACCCTTGGCCACGGACCGCAGCCGCTTACCGTCGACCTCACCGACCGCGTCGACCCACACCTCGTCGACCGGATCGGTGAGGACGAGCACCTCGACGCCGCGAGCACGGAACGCCTCCAGGTGCGGGGAGTTCTCCACCGCCGCGCGGGACGTACCGGTGAGGTAGTAGATCTCCTCCTGCCCCTCGACCATCCGCGAGATGTACTCGGCGATGGTGGTGCCGGCCGCGGCCTCCTCACCCTCGGTGGTCTCGGCACGCGTCGAGGCGAACGTGCTCACCGCGAGCAGCTGATCGCGGGACTCCACGTCGGAGATCAGGCCCTCCTTGAGCACCGCACCGAAGGTGGACCAGAAACTCTTGAACTCCTCGGGGCGATCGCTGCGGAGCTGCTCGATCGTCTGTAGCACCCGCTTGACCAGGCGCTTGCGGATGGCCCGGATCTGGCGGTCCTGCTGCAGGATCTCGCGCGAGACGTTGAGGGAGAGGTCCTGGGCGTCGACGATGCCCTTCACGAAGCGCAGGAACGGCGGGACCAGTTCCTCACAGTCGTCCATGATGAACACGCGACGGACGTAGAGCTGCACGCCCCGCTTGGCGTCCGGCGAGAACAGATCGAACGGCGCCTGCGACGGCAGGAACAGCAGCGCCTGGTACTCGAACGTGCCCTCCGCCCTGAGCGTGATGGTCTCCAGCGGCTCGTCCCACGCGTGCGAGATGTGGCGGTAGAAGTCGGCATACTCCTCGTCGGAGACCTCCGACCTGGGACGCGTCCAGAGGGCCTTCTGCGAATTGAGTGTGACGGTCTCCGAGATCGTGTTCTCGGCCGAGGGATCGTTGCCCTCGTCGTCGTCCTCCGGCTCCGGCGCCGGACGCTCCACCTCCATGCGGATCGGCCAGGCGATGAAATCGGAGTACGTCCGCACGACGCGGCGCAGCGTGTTCTCGTCGGTGTAGTCCGGCAGCGCGGCGTCCCCACCGGCCGGCTTGAGCTGCAGGATCACCGACGTGCCCTGGGGCGCGTCGGCCGCCTCCTCAATCGTGTACGTGTCCTCACCACTGGAGGTCCACCGCGTACCGACCTCCTCGCCGGCCTTGCGGGTGACGAGCGTGACCGTGTCCGCGACCATGAACGTCGAGTAGAACCCGATGCCGAACTGCCCGATCAGGTCGGCCGTGGCCTGCTCCGAGATCTCGCCCGACTCCTGCGCCGCACGGGCCGCCGACAGCGCCTCGCGCATCTGGCCGGTGCCTGACTTGGCGAGCGTGCCGATGAGATCGACGACCTCCTCGCGCGACATGCCGATGCCGTTGTCCCGGATCGTGAGCGTGCGCGCCTGCTCGTCCGGGATCAGCTCGATGTGCAGATCCGAGGTGTCCACCCCGAGCGTCGAGTCCTGCAGCGCCGCCAGCCGCAACTTGTCCAGGGCATCCGAGGAGTTGGAGATGACCTCACGGAGGAACGTGTCCGGGTTCGAGTAGATCGAGTGGATCATCAGATCCAACAGCTGTCGGGTCTCTGCCTGGAATTCCCTGGTCTCGGCATTCCCGTTGTGCTGACTCATGGCCGTGTCGATTCCCTTCTTCGCGTCACTGGCGGGTGTGGTCGTTCGGAGACAACCTATCCGGTCGGTCCGTCATTCCCGCGCGCCCCGCGATGTTCCTCGACCCCGCCCCGCCAGCCTCTGACCTGCGGCGCCCTGCGGACGCTCTGCAGGGCACCCCAGGTCAGTGGGGTGGTAACCGGAACGCGAGGCGGTGGGGAGAGCACGACGACGACGACACCACCACCGCCGCCACCGACACCGACACCGACACCGACACCGACGCCAGCACTTGCACCGGCACCCACGGCGGAGCGGCCGAACCCCGGTGCCACCGCCGATGCCACCGCCGATGTCGTACCTCGAACATATGGTCGACCCATGACTTCAGATCACTCTGCCAACCACGCCACCACCCCTTCCTCTGCCACCCACTCCACCGCCGGGTCAGCCGAGCAGATGGGCCCACCGCCCGGGTTCACCTTCGAGGCCGGTCCGGGCGCCGAGCTCCTGGTCCCGGAGGCCTACGCCCGGTGGGATCCCGTCCAGCAGCGCGGTTATCTGGCCAGACGCCTGGTCAACGCCGCCGAGGGACGCACGGTGGAATACGCTTACGACTGCGTCCGGATCGCGAGCGACCGGGAACAGTACCGGGACCCGTGGGAGTCCGCAGCGGCGATGATCGGGGCGTCCATGGCACTGTCCCGGCACGGCGCGACCCGGCTCATCAGCACCGCCGTGGAGTTCATCGAGCGGCTGCCACGCACGGCCGCGCTGCTCCGGAACGGCTGGATCGGGCTGCTCGCCGCGCACACCATCGCCGAGGAGACCGCCCTGGTCGACGATGCGATGATGCCCGAGATCGACCGGCGCATCTGCGAGGGGCTCGCACCCACCAGACGGCGCACGCATCCACCTCGACCCGGCCCGCTACGCAAGATGCTGTCCAAGAACATCAACAAGTACGACCCGGTGGGTGCGGACGCACGGGCCGAGGCATCGCGGCGCGAGGTGGATGTGGAGACGGCCCCGCTGCCGGGAGATCGTGTACTCCTGAGCGCCACGCTCACGGTGGAGGACGCACTCGAGATCAGCCAGCGGCTCGAGAGCCTCGTCCGGAGCGCCGATCGTGATGATCCGCGCAGCACCGGGCAACTCCGTGCCGCCGGACTGCTCGCCATGAGTCGCGGATGGACCTGCCTGCCCGCCCCAGACGGTGAGCACCCCGGCGACCCGGATGCCCAGGCGGCGGCCCGGCGCGTGGTGATCCATGCGTACGACGACGGCAGTGAGGACAACCGCGGCGTCTCCCTCCACGGCTTCGGGCCGATCACCCGGCACACCGCCGACCAGCTGGAGCGCAGTGCCCGACGCCGGATCGACGAGCTGGAGACACTCGCGGATCCGGAGAGCGCGGCCGCCGGTCGGTACACGCCCACCGAGGCGCTGGCCCGGTTCTGCCGCGGACGCGACGGGAACTGCGTCTTCCCGGGCTGCCAGGGCCGAGCCGAGCACGCAGACCTCGATCACATCATCCCGTTCGACCACGACGATCCCGCACGTGGCGGCCGCACCACGAGCGACGATCTCGCGTGCCTGTGCCGTACTCATCACCGGCTCAAGACCGACGGGGTGTGGTCCTACTTCCGGGATGTGGACGGGACGTACGTGTGGCTTCACGGACCCAACCACCCCGCGCCCGACACCGGCACGCGGATCATCACCACCCCGAGCGGTCCGATCGCGCACCTCGCGGCGCCGCGGCACCCGGAGAGCAGTCGTCGGCAGCAAGAGGCAGCCGAAGCCGGACGCACCGGCGGTTCGGAAAGCGGCACCACGCAGCGTCGGCGCCCCTACCTGCGTGACCGCCGGAGGGCAGACCGTGCACGCCGCCGTGAGCGGGCCCGTCAGCGCCTGGAGGACGCGGCGCGGACGGCTCCGGCCGCACGCCCGCAGGTCGACGAACCGGGCTACGAGGCCCCGCCCTTCTGATCCCAGAATCCATTGCCAGCACCGGTTCTGAGGATTAGCGTCATTCTCGAGGAACGTCGCACCGACGCCCGTTCCACCACCCGAGCGAAAGGCGCCGACATGGCCCTGACCTCCAGCCCCTACCTCTCGTTCCCGGGCAACGCGTCCGAGGCGTTCCCTTACTATCAGGAGCTCTTCGGCGGAGAGCTCGACATGCAGACCTACGACGCGATGCCATCGCTTGAAGGATTCCCGTTCACCCCGCCTCCCGGAGCGGTGGCCCACGCGACCCTCACCGCTCCCGGGATCACACTGGCCGGCGGTGACGGCATGGGCGAGGACCTGCCCCCGCTGTCCAGCTCCGTGTACTCGTTCCTGCTCATCTTCGACTCCGCCGACGAGGCACGTGGATTCATCGACACGGTGATCGGAGGCGGCGGCGCGGCGGGGATGCCGTTCGAGCAGGCCCCGTGGGGGGACCTGTACGGACAGGTCACGGACAGGTTCGGGATCCGCTGGGACGTCAATGTGCCCGCCGCCGCCTGAATCCGGACGATAACCGGACGATAACTAGACATAGCCCTCGTACCGATCAGTGCCGCTTGTTACCGTGAAGCCATGGATATATCTGGAGCAAGTGCGATCGTCACGGGTGGCGCGTCGGGCATCGGCGCAGCCGTCGTCCGTCAGCTCGCCGCCAAGGGTGCGAAGGTTGTCGTGGCGGACCTCAACGCCGAGAAGGGCGAGGCCCTCGCCAAGGACGTCGGCGGTGTGTTCGTCACGGTCGACGTGACCAAGACCGACCAGAACGAGAAGGCCGTCGCGGCCGCCATCGAGCTCGGACCACTGCGCTATCTCGTCAACTCGGCCGGCATCGGGTGGGCGCAGCGCACCATCGGGCGCGACGGTGAGTACTCGTCGGCCTTCGATCTGGACTCGTTCCGCAAGGTCATCGACATCAACCTCATCGGCTCCTTCGACATGCTGCGTCTGGCCGCCACCAAGATGAGCCTCAACGAGGCGGACGAGGACGGCCAGAAGGGCGCGATCGTCAACATGGCCTCCGTCGCCGCGTTCGACGGCCAGATCGGCCAGGCCGCCTACTCTGCGTCCAAGGGCGGCATCGTGGGCCTGACCCTGCCCGTCGCCCGCGATCTGTCGGCCGCCGGCATCCGCGTCAACACCGTCGCCCCCGGCCTGATCGACACCCCGATCTACGGCGAGGGCCCCGAGTCCGAGGCGTTCAAGGCCAAGCTGGGCGAGAGCGTGTTGTTCCCGAAGCGTCTCGGGTCCGGCGACGAGCTCGCCTCCATGGTCATGGAGCTGCTCGGAAACCCGTACATGAACGCACAGACCGTCCGCGTCGACGGTGGTATCCGGATGCCACCGAAGTGACCTGACCAGGTCCGTCGCACAGCGGAGGGCCCCGCCGGAATCCGTTCCGGTGGGGCCCTTCGCTGTGGCTCCGGGTGGCGCGAGTCCCGGGTCAGGACCTGGCGCGCCGCTTCTTGAGCCGGCCCTCGAGGTACACGGCGAGCCTGGTGAGCGTGTAGTTGATGACGACGAACAGGATGCCCGCGACGATGTACGCTGGCACGGTGTTGGCGTACGCCGACCCCAGGGTCTTGGACCAGGTCAACAGTTCCAGATAGGTGATGCCGTAGCCGAGGGCGGAGTCCTTGAGGACCACGACCAGTTGGCCGACGAGCGCCGGGAGCATGGCGGTGAGTGCCTGGGGGAGCTGGATCGACCGCAGGACCTGCCCGGGCGTGAGTCCGACCGCCAGCCCCGCCTCGGCCTGACCCCTGGGCAGGCCGTGCACGCCCGAGCGCACCAGTTCGGCGATCACGGCTCCGTTGTAGAGCGTCAGTGCGGTGACCACCGCGGCGAGCGGGGCCTGGGCGTTCGGCACCAGGTCGGAGGTGGCGTAGTAGCCGAAGTAGGCGAACACCATCATGAGCAGGACCGGGACGGCGCGGAAGAACTCGACGATCACGCCGCAGAACCAGCGCACCGGGCCGATCGGGGACAGCCGACCCATGCCGAAGACCAGCCCGAAGATCACGGCGAGGACGATCGAGATCCCGGCAGCCGTGAAGGTGCCCTTCAGACCGGGGATGAGGTAGGACGTCCAGACCTCGGGGTCGGTGACGAACGGCTCCCACATCGAGGCCTTGAGCTGGCCCGCCTCCTCGAAGCGGAGGTAGATGACGTACGCGATCGCGATGGCGATGAGCACGCCGACCCCGGTGAGGATCCTGTGGCGGATCCGGGCCTTGGGGCCGGGGGCGTCGAACAGTACGGCCTGGGCGCTCATCGCTTCACCGCCAGCTTCCGGGACAGGGAGGTCGTGCCCAGGCCGATCGGCAGGGTGAGGATCACGAACACCATGGCGAAGAAGAAGAACATCGGCAGGCTGGCACCCTCGTTCTCGGTGATGATCTGCATCAGGCCGGCCGAGTCGCCGACGCCGATCACGGCGGCGACCGTCGAGTTCTTGATCAGGGCGATCACGACCGAACCGAGCGGGGCGATGGCACCGCGGAACGCCTGCGGCAGGATCACCTCGCGCAGGGACTGGCCGAAGCCCAGCCCGATCGAACGGGCCGCCTCGGCCTGACCGACCGGCACCGTGTTGATGCCGGAGCGCAGGGCTTCACAGATGTAGGCCGCGTGGTAGATGGACAGCATGATCACGGCCCACCAGAACGCGTTGCGGGCGAAGTCGTCCGACACCGACAGCTGCATGATGAACGACAGTCCCAGGATGCTGAAGACCATCAGCAGGGTCAGTGGCAGGTTTCGGAACGTGTTGACGTACGAGGTGCCGATGCCCCGCAGGACCGCCACCGGGGACACGCGCAGTATCGCGACGATCGTCCCCAGGATGAACGCGCCGATGATGCCGAGCACCGAGAGCTGGATCGTGACCCAGACGGCCCCCAGGACGTCGTATTCGGCGAACATATCGCCCATGGTCAACCTTCCTTAGGGAGGGCCTCCGGCTCCACGCCCCGGGGAGGATCTGCGGCCCGGGGGCGTGGAGGAGGTAGTTGACGAATCAGATCGGATCGGGTCAGGAGCAGGTGTCCGGCTCCGGCGGGTTACCCGGCCCCGGGGTGAAGCCCGCGGCGCCGAGGGTCTCGTCGAACGCGGTCTGCCAGCTCCCGTCGTCGATCATCTCGGTCAGCGCCTCGTTGATCTGCTCGCATTTGTCGACATCGCCCTTCTGGATGCCGATCCCGTACAGCTCCTCGCTGAAGGATTCGCCGACGACGCGGAGCTGCCCCTGGTACTGGTCCTGCGCGGCGTAACCGGCCAGGATCGTGTCGTCGGTGGTCACGGCGTCCACGGCGTTGGACTGCAGTGCTGAGACGCACTCGGAGTAGGTGCCGAACTCCTGGAGGTTCACGCCCGGGACCTGCTCCTGGAGGGTCTGGGCCGAGGTCGAGCCGGTGACCGAGCAGAGGCGCTTGCCGTCGAGGGACTCCGGGCCTGTGATCGACTCGTCGTCGGCCCGGACCAGCAGGTCCTGGCCAGCGATGAGGTACGGGCCGGCGAAGCTGACCTTCTCCTTGCGGGAGTCGGTGATGGAGTAGGTGGCCACGATCATGTCGACCTGGCCGGTCTCCAGGAGGGTCTCGCGCTGGGCACTGGGCGCCTGGACCCACTCGATCTGGTCCTCCGGCGTGCCCATCTTCTCGGCCACGTAGCGTGCGACGTCCACGTCGAATCCCGTGTAGTCGTTACCCTCCTTCAGGCCGAGACCGGGCTGGTCGAACTTGATGCCGATCTTCAGCTTGTCGCCGCTGTCCTCGTCCGAGCCACAGGCTGCCAGACCGAGTGCCAGGGTCACGGCCGCCGCAGCGGCGCCGATCCGTCGGATTGTCATCTTCTCTCCTCGTGGGGTGGGTGGATGAGTCTCGTACGGGCCCGCGTGCGGCCCGCGGTGGTTGGTGAGGCGTGTCAGTTGGTGAGGATCTTGGACAGGAAGTCTTTCGCGCGGTCGCTCTTCGGTTTGGTGAAGAACTCCTCGGGAGTGGCCTGCTCGACCAGTTCGCCGTCGGCCATGAAGATGACGCGGTCGGCGGCCTTACGGGCGAAGCCCATCTCGTGGGTCACCACGACCATCGTCATGCCGGTCTTCGCCAGGCCCGTCATGACGTCCAGGACCTCGTTGATCATCTCGGGGTCGAGCGCCGAGGTGGGTTCGTCGAACAGCATGATCTTGGGGTCCATGGCCAGGGACCGGGCGATCGCGACGCGTTGCTGCTGCCCGCCGGACAGCTGGGCGGGGTACTTCCGGGCCTGGTGCTCGACCCCGACCCGGGTGAGCAGTTCCATGGCACGCTTCTCGGCCTCGGCCTTGGACTGCTTGCGGACCTTGACGGGTCCGAGCGTGACGTTCTCGAGGATGGTCTTGTGGGCGAAGAGGTTGAACGACTGGAAGACCATGCCGACGTCGGCACGGAGCTTGGCCAGCGCCTTGCCCTCCTCCGGCAGGGGCTTGCCGTCGATGGTGATGGTGCCCTGCTCGAACGTCTCGAGTCGGTTGATGGTGCGGCAGAGCGTGGATTTTCCCGACCCCGAGGGGCCGATCACCACCACGACCTCCCCCTGCTCGATGGACAGGTTGATGTCCTTGAGGGCGTGGAAGTCACCGAAGTGCTTGTTGACGCCTGAGATCTCGACCAGTGCCATGGACGGAGCATAAACGGCACCTGAACATCACACCCCCAACTCGCCACAAGGAGTTCGCGGTCGACATCATCTTGTGACACCCGTACCGTCTGTACATGGCGGTATCTGACGTGAAGGACTACGCCCATCTGAGCGCCGAGGACGTCGAGGCGATCGGCGCGGAGCTCGACGCGATCCGCGCGGAGGTCGTGGACTCGCTCGGCGAGGCGGACCGGCGGTATGTCCGCAACACCATCGCCCTCCAGCGCGGCCTGGTGGCCGGTGGCCGTGCCGTGCTGTTGTTCTCCGGCCACCGGCCCGCGTGGGTGATCGGGACCGGGCTGCTCGCAGCCGGGAAGATCATCGAGAACATGGAGCTCGGGCACAACGTGATGCACGGGCAGTGGGACTGGATGAACGATCCGGAGATCCACTCGACCACGTGGGAGTGGGACATCGTGGGCACGTCCGAGCACTGGAAGGCCACGCACAACTTTCACCACCACAAGTACACGAACATCATCGGCATGGATGACGACGTGGGCTACGGCGTCGTCCGCGTGACCCGGGACCAGCCGTGGCATCCGGCGTCCGCACTGAACATCGTGTGGAACGCCGTGCTCGCGTTCGCGTTCCAGTGGGGCGTCGGCGTGCAGCACCTGGAGATCGCGCCGGGGACCATCAACTCGTCGGGCTGGCCGGAGCAGCGGCGCCGGATCGGCCAGTTCCTTCGCAAGGCACGGCGGCAGGTGGGCAAGGACTACCTCTGGTGGCCGATGCTCTCCGGAGGCGACCGCAGGAGCACGTTGACGGCCAACGCCACCGCCAACGTCATCCGCAACCTGTGGTCGAACGCGGTGATCTTCTGCGGGCACTTCCCGGACGGTGCCGACAAGTTCACGCTCGACGATCTGGAGGAGGAGACGCAGGCCCAGTGGTACTTGCGTCAGATGCTCGGTTCCGCCAACTTCACGGGCGGTCGGCTGACGCATTTCATGTCGGGCAACCTGTCGTTCCAGATCGAACATCACCTCTTCCCCACGCTGCCCTCGAACCGGTACGCCGACCTGTCGGTGAGGGTGCAGGACGTGTGCCGGCGGTGGGACCTGCCGTACACGACCGGCCCGCTGTACAAGCAGTACTGGCAGTCGTGGCGCACGATCGCGCGGCTCTCACTGCCGGACCGGTTCCTCACCGCGACCTCGGACGACGCGCCGGAGACCAGGTCGGAGCGGATGTTCGACGGACAGCCGCGGGTCTACGACGACCACGAGGGGCCCCGCTCCGGGCTCGTCACCGCCCTGCGGCACCACCGGGCGAGGAGGTCCCGCGCGGCCTGGCCAGCGACTATCCGGTGCGGTGGCGGCCGGACATCCGGTGTCGCTCGGCCTCGGTCAGCCCGCCCCAGACACCGTAGAGTTCCTTGGTCTCCAGCGCGAACGTTCTACAGGTGTCGAATACCGGGCAGGTGGCGCAGACCTCCTTCGCCTTCTCCTCCTTCCTGCGGCGGGCACCCTTCACCTCTTCCTCGAGGCTGTAGAAGAGGTCCTCGTGACCGATGCAGGCGGCGTCGTCACGCCACGACCAGAAGTCTGCTGTGGGTTCCAGATTCCTGTACCTGGGCATCCGCCCTCCGTCCCCGCAAGCGTCGAAGTGCCCTGAATTGAGCCCTGAAAGTCCGGCCCGCAGTCCGTTGGCACCACCCTGTCAGGGTTCTGCCGAACGTCGGCCGCACCGATTCGCGGAGATCCCGGACACAGCTCCCGCCAAGGTCGCAACCAGCACGGATCCGGCAGTCAGCCCCGGAGGTGAGACTTATTTAATGTTGTCTGAATTCTCCTCAACCGGCGCCGTCGCGACATGTCTGATCACCTCTGCGGCGCGCGAGGCCGCCCCGTCGACCGCCCACCTCGCGCGGATC
>ERZ1032857.80-NODE-80-length-10855-cov-8.811389_pt1 | contig 10855 bp, 9 predicted proteins | sample MGYA00516688_ERZ1032857 | MGnify/ENA primary metagenome ERZ1032857 (study PRJEB33719, sample SAMN04262500) | wastewater metagenome | biome: rural village; feature: composting latrine chamber; material: composting feces with ash | place: El Salvador | collected...
CACATGCAGACTTCGTTTCCTGCCGCGGCGCCCATCCACATGATGTCGTGATTGCCCCACTGGATATCGATCTTTCCGAAGTCGATCAGTTCTTCCATGATATTGTGCGGCGCCTTGCCCCGGTCAAAAATATCGCCGATGATGTGAACGAAATTCACCGACAGGCGCTGGATCATTTCACACAGTACCGTAATGTATTCGCGTTCGGCGTCCGCTTCGATAATGGCGCGCACGATCCGGTGCGAGTATTCCATGCGGTCAAACTCGCTGTGATACGAATACAAAAGCTCGTTCAGCACATCCGCATAGATCTCGGGCATGGTGTCGCGGACCGTCTCCCGGCTCTGCTTTGCGGAGACATACCGCAGAAGCTCCGACAGCCGCAGGATCGTAAAACGGATCCATTCGTCATCGAGCAGACCCTTTTCTTCGATAATCCCGATCACTTTCTCCGGATCATAAATCAGATTGGCGAGCTGATTCTGTTCGCGCTCGGTCAGCGTGTTTTTGTACATGTCGCGCACTTTTGTGCGGATATTTCCGGATCCCGAACGCATCAGATGGATAAATGCTCCGTCTTCGCCGTGCAGATCGGAGAAAAAGTATTCCGTGCCCTTCGGCAGTTCCAGATACGTTTTCAGCCGGACGATTTCACCCCGCGCCGCCCGGACATTCGGATATTCCTTCGCCAGCAGGCGAAGGTATTTCTCGGTTTGCATGCCGCCTCCTTACTCCAGTTCTTCGTTCAGATCGGTCAGTTCCAAAAGCTCAAATGTTCCCAGTTCGCGAATGTTGCGCAAAATTTCATCATCGGATGACCGGTCTTTTTTCATGTCAATGCGATACTCATGGTGGTAGCGGATTTTGTCACCCTCTGCGGCCACAGAATCCACGGCCTTCATAATCTGGATGCGATGTTCGCTGAAATAATCAAGAATCGCCTGATGACTGCCCGGCGCGTTGTGATATTCGACCCGCAGGATCTTCATATTCGGGAAAGAGAAAAACTGTTTGATAGCAACCAGCGTCAGAATGGTTACCAAAACGCCTGCGCCGGCAATATCATAAAAACCCATGCCCAAAGCGATGCCGATGGTGGCAACCGTCCAGATCGAGGCCGCCGTCGTCAGGCCGCGGATGTTTCCGTTGGACACGAGGATCGTGCCGGCCCCCAGAAAGCCGATCCCGCTGACAATCTGCGCGATCAGGCGCGTGTTGTCCGCACTTAGGACCGTCTCCGAAGACGGCGCGAGCGCCGCCATTTCCAGTGTCTGCTGCGTCGTGTGCTCCTGTACGAGCGCCAGAATGCAGGCACCGACCGCCACGAGAATATGGGTGCGAAACCCCGCCTCCCGTCCTTTTTTCTCCCGTTCATACCCGATGATGCCGCCGGCCAGAATCGCCAGCGCCATGCGAACTGTAATTTCAACCAGACTCAGATGTAACAGTTCCATTGTGATTTCCCCTGTTTTTTATAATGTGTAATCCAGTGCGTAATACGTGAATATGCCCGTTGCAAACAGCCGCTCCCCCGAGACGTCCGTAATGCGGGCCTCAAATACCGACAGGGTCTTGCCCCGTTTGATCACCCGGGCCGTGCACAGAATTTCATCGATGTCTTTGATCCCCCGCAGATAATGAATCTCTCCGCCGGTTGTGGTCATGGCCCGGCCGGATGCATGGGCCAGCGTGCCCGTAATCACATCGGCAAATGCGAAGCTCACGCCGCCGTGCATATGGCCGAGATGGTTTTTATGTTCTGTCAGAAACGGCATCTTTCCGACGCATTCTTCGGCATCCAGCCGAACCAGTTCCATGCCGTGGGAACGGATAAAGACATTTTCTGCCAGCGTCTTTTTTGCTGCCGCCAGGCCGTCATACGCCATACGCATCTCGTCCCCGGCGGCTTGTCTGTGTCGTGTTCATGTGGTTTCTCCTTTGCGTTTTCCATTACCCTCATTATACCCGAAGACATTGCGGCGTTTACCTGCAGTTTCTGCGTTTTCTTCAGACAAAGCAATGGATTTGATGTAAATCTTCGCGGAATACACACATCCCTTGAACTTAACGTTTTCCGGTGGTATGATTATCACGTCATTCATTCTATACATCGAAAGGAGAGAATCAACAACGATGGAGACACTCAACACTGTGGTCCAGAGCATCAGTGATGTTATCTGGTTCCCGATTCTTGTTGTCGCACTGGTCGGTCTCGGCATTATCAGCACCATTTATCTCGGCGCACCGCAGTTCGTAAAATTCGGACGCGCATGGAAACAGACCTTTGGCGGCATGTTCAAAAAACGCGACAAGGCAGACGACGTACAGTCGATGTCTTCGTTCCAGGCACTGGCAACCGCGATTGCGGCCCAGGTCGGAACGGGGAATGTCGCAGGGGTTGCTACCGCAATCATCAGCGGGGGCCCGGGCGCCATCTTCTGGATGTGGATTTCCGCCATCCTCGGCATGAGCACGATCTTTGCGGAGGCCGTACTGGCACAGAAATACCGCGAAGTCAAAGACGGCGAATATATCGGGGGCCCGGCCTACTATATTTCGAAGGGTCTTAAATGGAAGGGCAGCAAATATCTTGCCGGTTTCTTTTCCATCTCAATTATCATCGCTTTGGGTCTGGTCGGCAATCTCGTGCAGTCGAACTCGATCTCCGGGGCCATCGTGCAGGTCACGCCGCTTCCGCCGATCGCCATCGGCATTATCCTCGCCGTACTGGCCGCGCTAGTCTTTATCGGCGGTATGAAGCGGATTGCAAACTTCGCTGAACTCGTCGTTCCGTTTATGGCGCTTCTGTACGTGGTCGGCGCCATCATTATCCTCGCACAGTACAGCTCGCAGGTACTTCCGACGCTCCGAAGCATCGTTACCAGCGCGTTCAGCGCACAGGCAATCGCAGGCGGCGGCGCGGGGGTTGCCGTACAGCAGGCCATCCGCTACGGGGTTGCCCGCGGACTGTTCTCCAATGAAGCCGGTATGGGTTCCACGCCGCACGCGCACGCAACCGCCAATGTCAAACACCCGGTACAGCAGGGTATGGTCGCCATGATCGGCGTCGTCATCGACACCGGTGTTGTCTGCACCGCAACCGCACTGATCATCCTCGTTACGGGTGCGCACACCGCAGGCCTGCAGGCCGCCGCCGTCACCCAGGAAGCTTTCGGACGCGCCTTTGGCAGCGCCGGTGCCGTATTTTTGGCCATCAGCCTGACCTTCTTCGCGTTTACGACGATCGTCGGCTGGTACTACTTCGGCGAATCCAACATTCGCTTTCTGTTCGGAAACAAGGGCATCACCCCCTACCGGATTCTGGTTTGCATCTTTATCATCATCGGATCGAGCCTGACCGGTCAGGTGGATCTGGTGTGGAACATGGCCGACATGTTCAACGGCATCATGGTTCTTCCCAACCTGATTGCCATCCTGATTCTGATCCCGCAGGTCAAGGCACTGCTCAAAGACTACAACTCGCAGCTGCGTCTCGACCCGCACAAGTTCGACAATTAAGAAAAAGAACTCTCCTTTGCGGAGAGTTCTTTTTTTGACCTTTGGCTTTCATCCGGTATACTGAAAAAAAGAAACGGGAGGACGGAGCATGTACAACGGATAGAAATAAGGACCCGCAATGATCAATTCCGCGCTGCAGGGGCAGCGCTGTTTGTGACGGCCGTGCTTCTGTTCGTTCGTGCTTTCCGGTTTCCGCCCGACGTGTATTTTTACGTCCGCCGAAACCGGCGGACGTTTTTGGTGCGGCTGCGGAAGCGCTGAGCCCGGGCGTTCTTTACGAAAAGGTTCGTTTCCCGTACAATAAAAGTATTACGAACGGGAAAGCAATCCCGAAAAGAGAGGTGTGCATGAAAAAGAAAATTCTTTTGATCGGCATGGGCGGTACGATTGCCTCCGAGATTACACCGGACGGCCTCGCGCCCGAACTCACGCCCGAACAGCTGCTGGCCGCGGTGCCCGTGGTTTCGACGGTATGCGATGTCGACACGCTCACGCTGTTTTCGATCGATTCCACCGATGTGTCGCCTCGACACTGGCTTGCGGCCGCCCGGACAATCAGGGAACGCTATGACGACTACGACGGCTTTGTAATCAGTCACGGAACCGACACCATGGCCTACACGGCCGCGGCTCTCTCGTATCTGATTCAGCAGTCGCCCAAACCCGTCATCCTCACCGGCGCCCAAAAGCCGATCAATTTTGAAAACACCGACTCGAAAATCAATCTGCTGGACGCCTTTGTCGTCGCTTCCGCCGACTCCATGGCGGGCGTGCATGTCGTGTTCAACGGCGATGTCATACTGGGCACGCGCGCGAGAAAAACCCGTTCCAAAAATTTCCGCGCGTTTTCATCCATCAATTATCCGCTGATTGCCAATGTGCAGGACGGGTATTTTCTGCAGTATATACAGCAGGAAAAAAAAGAGCGTCCGGTGTTTTACGACACGCTCAACGAAAATGTCGGCCTGGTCAAACTGATTCCGATCACAGACGCGGGCCTGGTCCGCTATATGCTCGACACGAAAGAGGCGATCATCATCGAAAGCTTCGGCGTCGGCGGTTTGCCTTCCGCCGGCCGGCTGCATGAAGACGTGCGCCGTGCCGCCAATCAGGGCAAGCTGATTCTCATGACCACCCAGGTGGAAAACGAAGGCTCGGATATCGGCGTCTACCATGTGGGACACGCACTCAAAGGTCACAAAAATATTCTCGAAGCCTATGACATGACAACAGAATGTGTTCTGGCCAAAGCCATGTGGATCCTCGGGCAAACGCGGGATCCCGGCAGAATCAAGAAAATGTTTTATGAACCCGTCGCCATGGACCTGCTGCGCTGGGAAGAAGAAACGATCGCCGACAATGTATAACACCCGATGCATCCCGCCGTCCGATCAAAGAGACAAAGAGGAGTCAACACGTAAAAAAGCCGACGCAAACCGCGCCGGCTTTTTTTAATCTCCCAGAAAATACGCTTCCAGATCACCTTTTGCTACCGCCTTTTGCATCGCTTCCGTTTCATACGGGTCCAGATGTAAAAGATACGCGATCTCCCCAGTTTCATCCACCGCAACCACCGCTTCGCCGTCTTCCGAGCCCTGAAAGTCCCGTCGCACGTTCAGGCCCCGGGCTTCATAACATTTCGTCGCAAGCGCGGCATATCGCTCTCTTTTTTCGATATAGGCGTCGGCTTCCTCCTCGGGGATGTCCCACACATCCACGCGGCGCAGCCCGTCTTTCTTTCTCTGTGCCGCAACGAGCGCACGCACAGCGGCTGTCAGCCCGCGCACTACGGTCTGCGTACTCATGGAAGCGACATTCTGTTTTGACACCGCCTGTTCCGGAGTATACGGAATGTGAATAAATCCGCCCTGCAGCTCTTTTCTCTCCCGTTGTGCATACAAAATGCCGTACAGCAGTTCGTTGCAGACAAACAGACCCGCCGTTTCCGAAATCTGCGCCGGCACACCCGCGTCCCGCATCGCAAGCATCATCTCCTGCACCGGCACGGTTGCAAACAGAGCGTCCGGACCGTTTTCTTCAATCGAAACACCGGCTGGCTGATTCCCGGCATTGTCGGGAATCGACGCCTCTTTTCTGTTGACGGCGATACGCTCCACGGAAAGCCCGGTGCGGCCGCCCGCCTGTCCGACGGCAAGCACGGCATCCGGTTTTTCTTCGTTCATCGCCTGCAGCACACGCTCTACTGCCTCGCCAAACACCGTCGGCACGGTAAGAAAGACGAGTTCCGCGCCATCGATCTCCTTTGGCATGCAGGATACGGCCACTTCGGCGGGATTCAGACGTTCCCCGCCAAAAGCGTCAAAACTGGTCATCAGAATTTCATGGAAATCTCTCCTTTGGATTCTTTTCAAAAGTTCCAGACGCCGGCTCCCGGCCTGCTGTCTGCAACCAGTGTACCAAATCGGGCGCCTCGGTTTCTTGCGAAAACCGGTCAAAAGTCTGTGGAAAAGCTGTCCTGTCACCCGACGGGCGACAGGCTTTGTTATAATAAAGTAAGAACCCCGAAAGGAGCGAGTCATGTACTTTAAACGAATCACTACCGATGCACTTATGCAGTTTTCGTATCTCGCGGGCGATCAGGGCGAGGCGTTTGTCATCGACCCGCGCACGGATGTCGAGGTGTATCTGGAGCTGGCCGCAGAAAACAATCTGCAGATTACGGCCATTTTTGAAACGCATCGCAATGAGGATTTCCTCTCCGGTGCAGGCAAACTGGGCGAGCTGACCGGCGCTCCCGTATACCGGTCGGGCTACGAAGACCCCGGCTATACATACGGCACAACCGTGACGGAAGATGACAGTTTCCGTTTCGGCGAACTGACACTGAAGCCGCTGCACACACCCGGACACACGCTGGGGCATCTGTGCTATGTCCTGGAAAAAGACGAGCGTCCCTATCTGGTGTTTACCGGCGACAGCCTGTTCTACGGCGGAATCGGACGCACCGACTTTTACGGAAAAGACAATCTGGAGAAAATGACCGGTCTGATGTACGACAGCCTGTTTGAAAAGATCAAACCCCTGGGCGACGGCGTGCTGGTCATGCCGGCTCACGGCGCGGGCTCCGCCTGCGGCGATGATCTGGACAATATCCCGCTGTCGACGATCGGCTATGCCTTTGCCGACACGGAAGCCCTGCCCGAAGACCGGGATGCGTTTTTGTCGGCCCACGCCTACATGCGTCACAAAAACCCCGCCTTTGAAACCATGGAAAAAAGGAATCTGCACGCAGGTGGCGAACTCACCTATACGCTGCCGCCCGTCCTGCTGGAGCTGCCCGAAGAAGGAAAACGGGTGGATCTGCGCGACCGGTTTGCGTTTTCCGCGGCACATTTTCCGGGCAGTCTGTATGTTCCTGCCGATCTCGTGCCGTCCTATCTCGGCTGGTTTGTCGGTACCGACGAAGAGATTGTGATCATTGCCGACCGCGTGTCGCAGGAGCTTCTGCAGCTGGCCGTAGCTTCGATGCGCCGGCAGGGATTTGACAGGATCCGGGGCGTGGTGGCCGGCGGCATGCTTCAGGAATACGCGAATCAGGGAAAAACACTCGCACAGCTGGGTGTCTCTTTCGCGGAAGATTATTTCTCTGCCGAAGGCAAAATACACACGCTCGATGTACGAAAAGAAGAAGAGCGCGACCGGGAAGACCCGGTGGAAAACCGCAGCTGTATCCCGCTGCAGGAACTGAAGGGCGAGGCGGACACGCTGCCCGCAGACGGACCGATGTATGTTGTCTGTCAGAGCGGAGAGCGCGCCACCGTCGCCGCCTCCTATCTTTCCTCCGTCGGCCGCGAATCTCTTCATGTGGTGCAGGGCGGCATGATGGCGCTGGAGGAACGTGCATAAAAACACGCGGCCGCCGGTTCGTGTGCGGGAAGTGCTGCCGGTGGCTCTGTCCACCTTCCGGCGCTCCCTGCCTCAGATTCTGAACTATCAGCTGTGGACCAAACTGCTGTTTTCCGGCCTATTGCTGCCGGGCTTCTGGCTTTTGGTCCGCTTTCTGATGCAGTCACAGGGGATGCTCGTCATCACGAACAGCACTCTGTGGGAGTTTATGCTCAGAAAAGAAGGTGCCATCGTCCTCGCGGTGGCCCTTCTTCTGATCTTTCTGGGGATCATTATCGAACTGTTCGGCTTTGTCACGATCAGCGCGCGGACGCTGCACGATCAGCCCGAGGCTTCCTATCTGTCGCTGGTCGGAAAAAACATCCGGCTGATCCCTAAATTTCTCGGTTTCGGCGGACTGCTGCTCGTCGTCTATCTTCTTGTCGTGGTGCCCCTGTCGGGCGCCGGCGTGGGTTTGAGCTTTATCAGCGTTCGGATCCCGAATTTTATCGGCCAGGCCATCGAAGCCAATCCGCTGTATCTCTTGGGATATGCGCTTCTTCTTTTGGCGCTGCTCGTCCTGGGCATTCGCTGGATCTTTACCCTGCATTATATCGTGATTGCAAAATACCGCCCGCTCGCCGCCATGCTGGCCAGCGCCCGTCTGTACCGCGCAAACCGCAGGAGCTTTTTGAAAATCATCATCGTGATTGCGCTGCTCGGCGTTTTGATTACGGGCCTGCTGCTGACCGGCTGGGCCGTGGTCGTGTTTCACCTGATCGATATGCTCGATTTTGACCGGGCGTCCGCACGCGGCATCATGCTGGGACTTCTGATGCTGCAGATGGTGAGCGGATTTCTTGCGACCATACTGTATGTACCGTTTGATGTGCATATCCTGACCATCCTCTTTTACCGCTTCGTCAAAAGCTCACCCGAGGATGCAAAGTTCGCGGAACGGGTGCCGCAGCTGCCGAAAAAAAAGCACATTACCTTTATCGACCGTCTGTTCAGAAACCGGCTGCGATTTGTCCTTTTTGCCCTTCTCGGCATCACACTGCTCGCCTTTGCGGGACAGGGACTGTTTTCCGAACTTTTTACCGCACCGTTGCCCGCACAGATCGTGGCGCACCGCGGCGGCGGTTTCGGCACCCCCGAAAATTCACTCCGGGGCCTGGCCTATGCCGTGGAACACGGAGCCGACTACACGGAAGTCGATGTGCAGCGCACAAAAGACGGCTTCTACATCCTGCATCATGACGGCAGTCTGAGCCGCATACTGGGCATTCCCGAGCGCGCGGAAGAACTCACACTCGAACAGATCCAAAGTCACCGCTTTCTTGGTCCCGGTCCCTCCGAAGGACGGATCGTCGAACTGTCTGAGTTTCTGGATGCCGCCCGCGGAAAAATCCGCGTCATGCTCGAACTGAAAGGCCGCACCGCGGATGAACGGATGGCCGACGAAGTCATCGCGCTCGCAAAAGAAAAGGGCATGGAACAGGATATCGTCATCACCTCGCTCGACTACCGGCTGATTCAGTACATGGAACAAACATATCCCGAAATTCTGACCGGCTATATTTATTATCTGTCGGTGGGAGATGTTTCCGATCTCGACGGCGATTATCTGATTATGGAAGAGGGTCTGGCCACGGCCGACCGGATCGAAAGCATCCGCGCCGCCGGAAAAAAATCTGTTGTGTGGACCGTCAACGAAACCGCAGCCATGCAAACATTTCTCGATCGGGGCGTCGATGCCATCATTACGGATGAGATTAAAAAACTGGAAGAACAACTCGTCATCCAGGATGCCCGGTCGATCAGAGACCGCATGGGCGAACTCTTTTTGCCTGCACAATAGCGTGTCCGGCCGGCGGGATCCGTTCGCGGACAAATAAAAATCGCCGCGAATCTTCGCGGCGATTTTTAGTCTCTTCTGTTGTCATCCCGCGGGATTCTGCGGGTTTGTTCCAGATTTTCATCGTGCACTTCCCGTTCCCGGATCACCTGTTCGCGACCGGCATTCGGATGCTCCTGTGCGGGCGCTTCTTCCGCGACGCGTTCCTGCCGAACCTCCCAGTCTTTTACGACACGCCCCTCGGTCAGATGCGGTTCGTCGGCTGGAGGAGTGCGCAGCGGTTCGCGGTATTCCTCTTCCCTTACATTGGTTTCATGCACGGCGCGTCCGCGACTCGGTGTCAGCAAACGCGAGAGAATCATGCCGAGCACGGCCGCCACTACAATCGCAATCAGTGCAGCCGGTTCCACGGTGCCGCCCGGTCCCGGATCCACCTCTCCAAAGATGCCCTTAAACGGCGCGACCATCACATCCGTGATCTGATAAATCACACTGACAAAGGTATTGGAGGCGTTGGCTCCGAGCGCCATAAACGCGACCCGAAAGAGCAGAAGCAGTACCAGGATTGTAAAAATAACCGAAACAATCCGACCTGCCGCCGTGCCGCCCGATTCCCTGGCACGGTGTTCAACGTTTCTTTCTTCTCTGTTCATATCCAGTCGTCCTTTCTGTTGATTTGATGTTGTACTCTTGCCCGGAACACAAGAAAAAACCACATTTTGAACCGAATATCTAAAGTGACGCAATCAAACGTACAGAGCGGACCTACATTCTTTACCTGCCGATGCGACTCTCTCCGAACACATCGTTTCCCGCCTTCAGATTTCGGACCCCGATCCACAGAAGTGTGCCGCTGACACAGACACTCAGGATATCCGCCACCGGTTCGGCATAGATGACGCCCTTTGCTCCGAAAAAGATCGGCAGTAAAAAAGTAAACGGAATCAGCAGGATGACTTTTCGAAGTACCGCCATAAACAGGGAAACACGCACCTGCTCCAGGTCCAGTTTCCCCTGCTCCGCCATGTGCATCACACTGACCCAGGTCAGAAGCTTTGTCACAGAACCCCACTCGATTACCGTGTTCTCATCCATCGGAAGCCGCTTTTCGCGGTTGGCATACCCGTGAAAACGCTCGTACAGTATTTCATCGGCGGTGAATACGGAAAATGCGACACCTGTTGTCTCCTCTCCGTGTTCCTGCACAAAAGCATCCAGGGAAGTCTTCATCTCTTCGACACTGGCCGCGGGCCCGACCGTCTGCCCGAACACCACACCGGGAAACAGCAGCAGCGCAAGCAGCCATGCCATGCATTGTTTTGCTTTCATCTCCTCTCCTTTCTGATGACTCCTTCCTTCAAGCATAGCTGAAAATCGAAGCGATACCTTTCAAAGACGTAAAGTCCGTGTAAATTCGCAGCGGAGAGTTCGCCGGTATGTATCTGTTCTTTTTCAACGGCAAAGGGGTATAAGTGATGGATACCAAATAAAGGGGGTATTTTCAATGAAAAAATTGCTGATTCCCATGCTGCTGGCACTCGCTTTGCTCTTTGCGGCATGCGACAATACGACCGACACCACCGAAGCGACCGTCACCGAAACAGGCGCTGCGGAGGAAGTCACCGAACCGAC
>ERZ1032857.81-NODE-81-length-10824-cov-5.706565_pt1 | contig 10824 bp, 13 predicted proteins | sample MGYA00516688_ERZ1032857 | MGnify/ENA primary metagenome ERZ1032857 (study PRJEB33719, sample SAMN04262500) | wastewater metagenome | biome: rural village; feature: composting latrine chamber; material: composting feces with ash | place: El Salvador | collected...
TGAATTTGTGACTACAGCAAAAAAATACATTACCTATATTAAGAGTTCTGGCCTTTGTCGTTGGTATGGAAACAATTATACAATTATTCGTTTTGATAAAACTTATTATGATTTATTGTCTAAGAGCGGAAATTGTCTGCCTTCCCGTAAATACTATTACCGTAAAAATGCAAACTGGTCATTAATTAGTACTGGTAGATGGAGATAAGCGAGCACTACGTCTGACCAATCTACCTGAACAACTCGCTGTATTTTTAGCCACCATTCAGGTTGGAATCACACTGGTCAATTTACTGAGTAGTGCAGTGGCAACAGAAAACTTTTCTGACCGATTGGTTAACTGGATTGCTTGCATCGGAATCAATATACCTGCCTCAGTGATCAACGTGCTATCGGTGGCAATCATAACGGTTCTCCTTACATACTTCACCGTACTTCTAGGAGAGCTCCTTCCCAAACGTCTTGCCATGCAAAAGGCCGAACAAATTGCACTGGGCATGTCAGGAATCATCTACACGGTATCTAAAATCTTTACGCCTGCCGTTTTGCTTTTTACAGTCTCAACCAACGGTTTACTTCCTTACTTGGAATCGATCCCAACAGTCAAGAAGATGACAATGCAGAAGAAATTCGTATGATTCTCGACACAGGAAAAAAAGGGGTACCATTGATCACGATGAACATGTGATGATCCAAAACATTTTTGAGTTTGATGATAGAAAGGCAGAGGAGATCATGACTCACAGGACAGAGGTTAGCGTATTGTGGCTTGAAGAGAGGGATGAAGAGTGGGAACAAAGAATTATTCAAAGCGGACACTCTGTCTATCCGATATGCTCAGGGCACAAAGATAACATCATTGGCGTCCTCTATGGAAAGCACTACCTACGCCTTAATGATAGGACCCGTGAAAAAGCCATGAAGCATGCTGTAAAAGCCCATCACTTTGTACCAGAATCTGTACGAGCAGATATTTTATTTCAAGGCATGAAAAAGACCAGAAATCACTTTGCAGTGGTAGTAGATGACTACGGTGGAATGAGTGGAATCATCACCATGAATGACCTATTAGAAGAGCTGGTGGGTGATTTAGAAGATGATCTAAGTATGCCTGTGGAATCTCCACTGATTGAAAGTAGTGAACACTACTCTTGGTTCATCCATGGTACCACACCACTCTATGAGGTTTCTAAAGAACTGGGAGTTTTTCTTCCCACTGAAGAGTACGATACCTTTGGAAACTTTGTTGTTGGACTCTTGGGAAGTGTCCCACCAGATGATAGCACTCCTGAACTACAAGCCTATGGACTGACCATCAAAGTGAAAACCATTAAAGGGCGCCGAATGGAGTGTGCAGAAGTAACACTACTAGAACAATCTAAGGATTCTTTATCCTCTTGACATGCCCCTTAGGAGCAGGGCTAGAGTGGAACTAGAAAGGAGTGTGACATGTATAGACATGATGTAATAAAACCCACAGGCCTTACTAGAAAGGCCATGGATTACTATAGAGCCAGGGAAGGACTCTAATGGCTACCTAATCTACTCTGTAGAGGACATTCCTTTACAGACGACTTGGTTTAAACCTTCTAGAGATCAGAGGGCTCCTCGATAGAGATCGGGTGATACCGTCACTTCTACGTAAAAAAGAACAGGAGGCCACTGTAAACCAAGAGAAGCTACTAAGAGTACTGATCCCTCTGAGATTAACGATGAGCTGGAGAAGATCACTCTTTCAGAAACCGTCTTTGAAAAGTTAGAACAGGCCTTTCTGGGCTATATGGGACAGCTTCTCATGAGCCTTTCTTAAAAGAAGGGCTCACAGAAGAAACCCGTGAACCCTTTGATCACTACATGGCCTTGTTAGACATCTTCCTGAACTCCCACTGAGATCAGAGGAGATCTCTCTTCTAGAAAGTCTATCAGAGAGCATCTCCATGGAAGACCTCCAGAAGGTTAACCTACCTAGAAGAGATCAACTACTATGAAAAGGCCCTCCCTCATAGGCTCCATTAGTAAGAGCTATGATGAGTACTATGAAAGACTCCTTCAAGCTGATGAGATCTACCAGGATAGGTACTAAGCCTCAAGGCTCTTTAAAGCCTTCATACCACCAATTATTACCTGAGCATCAATCCCAATGGACTTGAGATAACTGGCAGCAGTGGTGGCCCGATCACCCGAGGCACAGAGGGTGTAGATGACTCGGTCTCTGGGTAGTTCCTGGGCTCTCTTATCGAGCTCAACAAGTTCTACATGCACGCGTTCAAAGAGGGGATCGTCATCAGAGATCTCTTCTTTTTTTCTGACATCCAGAACGAGATAGTCCTCTCCATGACGGCGATAGTCCTCTGCTGAGATACTAGAGATCACACCCACTGCATTTCCCTCTGTGCTCCAGAGAGTGAGAGCATCTGGAAGATAGCCTAGAACCTCCTCAAAACCAATGCGGCGAGCCATGGTGTAAACCTCTAGAAGTGCATCTTGAGCGTTTTCTCCATGGATCAAAGCCAAGGGCGTCTTTAAGTCCACGAGATTTCCAGCAAAGCTAGAGAAGTTTCCTTTACTTAAATAGATGGACCCAGGTATATGGGCTCCCATAAAGGCTTCTTTTGGTCTGAGATCAAAAAGCACCGCCTTCTGCTCTCTGATCTCTTGCAGGGTGATAGGTGGCAGGCTGGTCTGATGACCGATGAAAGGAGCCTCTTTCACATTGTTTATTTCCATCTGATTAAAGTACCTGGGCTTGATCCTCATACGGGCAAACCTCTCTATAAACTCCTCTTTAGAGTCCACCTGCAGCACAGGGTTAAAGAGCCTCTCATAACCTAAAGTAGTGTAGGGCCTTTGCTCCATGCTTGAGCCACAGGCACTGCCGTGGCCATGAGCAGGAAAGGCTAAGACGTGATCTCCTAGAGAAAAGAGTTTCTCGGTGATGCTCTCATAGAGGAGTCCTGTCATCTTTTCTAGGTTCTCTTCACCATAGAAATCAGTTCTACCAGCATCACCCATAAAGAGAGCGTCTCCAGTAAAGACCATGTAGGCTTTGTCTCGTCCTTCTTCAGTGACCAAATAGGAGAGATGCCCTAGGGTGTGACCAGGGGTGTGAATGGCACGGATGCTAAGAGAGCCAAGCTTAATCTCATGACCATCCTCAATGGCCTCACCATAGGCGTAGCCTAGGTCCTCGTGAGATGAGATGCAAATGGTTGCTCCAGTCTTTTCAGAGAGCTCCACAGAACCTAAGGTAAAGTCTTCATGGCGATGTGTTTCAAGAATGTGGCTAATCCTCATACCCTCTGCATTGGCAGTGTCTATGTACTCCTGAACATCTCGTCTCGGGTCAATCACCATCAGTTGGTCCTGATCGCCTATCATGTAGGAGAAGTGGGCGAGGCCTTCGCTAGTAAGTCGTTTAAAAAACACGATTCCTTCCTTTCTCGTCTTAGTGTTATGTACCCAATCATGAGTCAAACACCCAACTTTTGTCTCTAAGACAGTGAGAGGTGCTTACCATGAAGAAATGTTAAGGGGGCCGTAAGATAGCTTAAAAATCAGAATTGTAAAACATAATCAAGAAAGGAGAGCAGCATGATACGAACCATAAGACAACACATACTCCTCCAGGTGATTCTCCTATTACTGAGTTACTATCTACTGGTTGGCTTTGGTGAGATCCTCATCCCTCGACTATTTCAGATGATCTTTGGAGACTATTCTAAGCTTCATACATGGATCGACTTCACTATCAATGTCCTCTCTGGCGTGGTCTTAGTCCTCCTCTATAGGCCCTTTACAGGACTATCAGTTCGCTCTATGTTTATAAAAGGTGGTGAGCCTCACTTTCTTAAGGGATCTCTGGTGGCCTTCTAGCGGTGAGTGCGTTAGTAGGCATGCTCTATTTCTTAGGTCATGTGAACTTTATTAGGTTACTGTGGTCCCCTTTAATCCTTTTGAGCTTGTTGTATTTTCTCAGTGTCTCTTGGTTAGAGGAAGTCCTAAGTCTGTGCCGCTATCCATCCTAGGGGTATCTCTGTTCGGAACACTCCATCTAGCTAATCCAGGCCAACACCTTTTAGCTCTCATCAACACCGCTCTCATTGCCATCTGGCTTGGGCTCATCACCTGGAAGCAAGGTAACCTTCGTTGTTCGTGACTGAGGTCAAACCCACCAGAAACTGGTGGTACCTACGGAGTGGAAGGCTCCTACCTAGTCACCATCCTCTTTATGGCACTGATTGGCTTCGAGCTCTATGATGCGAAAAGACACCTTGATCATAGCTAGTTTTTTCATGGTGATGCTCTCTAACCAGGCTTAGATGGTGGTCATCTGTGTTATACTATCAAAGAAAAGGGGAAAACTAAAGGAGGAAGCGATGATTCGACCCTTTGAGAAAAAGGATACAGAAGAACTGATCCGACTTATGAGAGACTTTAGAGTGCACCTTGCAGGGCTTAAAGAGTCACAAGCTATGGTAGACACAGAAGCTCTAAGAGAAGAACTTGAAGAGTATCTCTCCAAAGGCTATCCTGTCTTAGTGGCACAAGAAGATGAGCTTCTGGGCTATATGGTGCTTCGCATCGACAAGCCCTGCCTGTGGTTGGAGTCCATCTATGTCAGGGAGTCTGCCAGGAGAAAGGGCCTGGCGACGGAGCTCTTTAGGAGGGCAGAACAGGAAGCCTCTCAGCTTGGAGAAGAGACCCTCTATGTCAATGTCCATCCAAACAATCATCATATGCTGTTGTTTCTAAAGAGTAAGGGCTATGACGTCTTAAATCTCATTGAGGTTCGTCAGCCCTATAGAGGGGAGCTCTTAACAAATGAGTATAGGGTGGGAGAACACTTATTTCGCTACTAAGAGCTGTTATGATAGTTTAACGCCCTCTTAACAGTGGGTCTCTTGAAGACCCTTATTTTTGTTGTTAGATTTCTAATGAGGGAGGTGCAATGAAAGGAATCATCGTCTACGGCTCCAAGTACGGTGCCAGTAGAGACTACGCCATTAAACTGAAAAACATCCTGGGCTATGAGCTCTTAGACTATAGAAAAATGAGTGAGATGGACTTCTCTTGTTATGATGTCTTAATCTACTGTGGAGGCATTTATGCCACGGGAATCAGAGGCCTAGGTGTGCTTAAGAAGCATCTAAGTGAGCTCTTTACTAAGCCTGTTGTGGTCTTCGCCGTGGGAGCGTCTCCCTATGATGAGGAAGCTATTCTTGCACTTCGCAAGAGAAACTTTTCTGAATCCATGAAGGACATTCCACTCTTCTATGGGAGAGGCTCTTGGGATATGAGTTCTATGAGCATCGTGGACCGCTTGTTATGCACGCTACTCATCAAGAGCCTTAAGAAAAAAGCTCCCCTGAATCGAAGCCCATGGGAAAGAGAGCTTGTCTCTCTATCTCTTAGCAAGGCCAACTGGATTAGTGCATCCTATTTAGGGCCTCTTCTAGAATACATTGGTGACACCATCCACCAGCAGGGCCTTCATAAAGAGAAACTGGCTCAAAAAAATGGTTAGTTTACCCTCTCGGGTGGGGATATTAGGTCTTACATAGACATGGATGCCATTAGAGTGATGGAGCTCATAATGTTCAAGCTCCTTAGGTTTTCCCATTGACACGAATGGTTTGACTGAAGTCCCTCCTCAGGTACTTATGGTTTGAAGGGTGATGTAGACACTGCTATGGCCCTTTTGTGATATGAAATCATGTGCTTTATCATGAATAATGATTTCCATAGGCTTTCTCCTCTCATGAGATATGGTACCCTAGCTTCATAGGAAAATACCATCTACTAGGCTCGATCTATCCAAAATGACTATGAGTGATAAGAGGCTATGAGTGATATAATTAAAGCAAATTAAACCGTGTATTTTTAGGAGGAGTGAACAGTGGATATTCGTACTAGTATTGACATGATCGAATCGTATCTCGATTTAGATCGTAAGCCCGTGGGAGTTAAATTTTTTCAGAATAAGGAAGAGTTTGATCAGTTTGAGGTAGATCAAAAGAGTCGCAAGGTAACCTACTGTAATTCAGTTCAACTTGCAAGTAGAGGAGAGTCCATGAAACTCACCAAAGCGAACCAAGGATGTCCTAATGGTGCCTTCGCACTAAACTTTACGGATGTCCCAGACCCCATTGCAAGTGGCATGGGCCGCTTTAAAAAAGGCATCTACAAGGACGTGGAGACCTCTAAAAAGATCAATGATGACATGGATTTCATGAAGGATCGAACCTATGGCATGGCAGTCATGCCACTGGAGAATTTCGAGACCGAGCCCGATGTGGTGATCGTGGTAGGAAAGAGCTATAGCATCATGAGAATGCTTCAGGGTAATGGCTACCATAACGGTTACACCAACAACCTGAGAACAGTAGGCCTTCAGGCTGTCTGTCAGGACCTTACCACCTATCCCTATAACACTGGAGACATCAACATTTCTCTGCTATGCCCAGGGACGAGGCTAGTAGCCAACTGGCAACAGGATGAAATCGGCATAGGGATTCCCTTTGCCAAGTGGTATGAGATCGTCGATGGGGTGAAGCAAACCTGTAATCCTTTTGAGAGGGATAAGAACAAACAAGCCATCAAAGCTCGTCTTGAAGAGCGTGGTCTTGATGCCAGTGAATTAAAGTTTGGCGAAAACTACGATGATGGATCCTACAGTGGTGGTTCCATCGAGATAGAATAGTAGGAAAAAGAGGCACATGGGTCTTCGGGCTCATGTGTTTTTTAATCCGATTGATGTAGAAAAGAAAGATTCTACTATGCTATAGTTAAATGAGACTAAAAGAAAAGACGAGGAGAATGAGCATGAAGGTATTAGCTATCAACTGTAGCCCTAGAAAAAACTGGAATACAGCGAAGCTCCTTAAATCTGCCCTAGAAGACGCTAAAAGCACCGGAGCAGAAGTAGAGTATATGGATCTCTATGACTACGTGTTTACAGGTTGTAGGGCCTGTGATTACAGTAGTTATCTTAAAGGGAGCATCGATGTGGAACTGATATTCACCATGAATGCTACAGAGGACTTCTATGAGAAGCTTTATAAGAGACCCTTTGAAGCCTATGCTGATGAGTTTCGCTTCTTAAATGGCAACATCCATGTCATCCCCTGCTTTAATACACTTCAGGTGCATGACTACTCTAAATTCAACATGGCTGGCTTTAGTGAAGAGGCTAAGAAGAAGCACCATGATGAGCACTTTTCATTGGATTTGAAGAAGGCCTATGAGCGCGCGTGCTCCTAAGCTCGTGAAAGGATCGATCATGCGAGTACTACACTGCATCGCCCAGCTTCCGACACGCACTGGAAGCGGCGTCTACTACCGTAACTTAATACGAGAAATAGGGGAACAGACGGACTGGGAACAAGCCGGAGTCTACGCTCTCAATGCCGATCAGAACAATGAGTTTCCCATCCCTGGTGGTGAATTTCCCGTGATCTTTGAGACCACCACCTTGCCCTTTCCCATAGCGGGTATGAGTGACCAGATGCCCTATCGACATACCATCTATCACAGTATGACAGAGGAGATGATGAACAAGTGGAAGAAGGCATTTAGGGAGGAGCTCCTAAGAGCAAAGGAGACCTTTAGACCTGATGTGGTGATGGTTCACCATCTGTGGATTTTGGCCTCTTTGGTGCTAGAAGTCTTTCCAGATACCCCTGTTTTTGGGATCTCCCACGGCACGGACATCCGTCAAGCAAAGCAGCATCCGCATCTACTAAAAGAGCATGTCCATGGTCTGCAGGCATTACAGGAAGTCTTTGCCCTTAGTGTCTTTGATAAAGCGGATCTTCTAAAACTATATCCACTAGGTGATGATCAGGTCACGGTGACAGGTGGAGCATATGATCCCTCGGTGTTTTATCCCAAGAAAAAGCTTGATAAGAGAGTTCCTGTGCGTCTGGTCTATGCAGGAAAGATCGTTGAATCCAAAGGTGTACCTGAACTGTTAGAAGCTTACACCAGAGCTCGAGGCAGCGATTCTTCTATGACTCTTGATCTCATCGGACGCTGTGATGAGTCCCTTTACGATGAGGTGAGATCTTTTCTTGAAAAAGACCCCAGCATTCGTCTCTATGATGTAGCCTCTCAGGTGGAGCTGGCAGAGGTGCTTCGCTCTTCTGATCTCTTTGTCTTTCCCAGTTACTTTGAGGGCCTAGGGCTCATCGCTTTAGAAGCTCTCGCCTGTGGCCTCCACCTTGTGAGTAACCGCCTACCTGGTCTTAGTGCACAACTGGGCTCAACACTTGGCTCTCATCCTGTGATTCGCTTTGTGGATCTTCCACCGCTGCATGGACTAGATAGCATCCGTGAGGAGGCGAGAGAGGATTATGTGGAGTCTTTGGCGGAGGCTATCAGTCAACAGGTGATGTTGATTAGAACAAAGGAGACCGAGCATCCCTATGATCTCATTAAAGAAAACAGTTGGAAAGGGCTCAGCCGTGTCATCATAGACCACATAAAAAGGATGAACCATGACACTATATGTAGATGAATCCTCACTGCGAGTTCGCATCACTCATGAAGGCGTAGAGTGGGAGACACTAGAGGACTTTAGACCTCATTTTTATCAAGAGGAGAGGGTCTTCTACTTTGATGAAGCAGAAAACATCACCCACCGGTTGGATGCCGAGAATCAGAGGATTCAGTCGCGTTTTGACTTCTCTGATGTGTGTTTTAAAAACACGGTCTCTACCAAAGGCATGGATGAGCTCTATTTTCAGTGGGAAGCCATCCGAGAAGATGTTCCCATTGATCAAGTGATCTGGCCCGGACCCATGGCCTTTGATGAAGCTAAGGAAGACTGGTTGACACTGTTAACCTATGAGCAGGGGCTTGCCATCCCCAACACCAGGGATGTGGAGCTAGGGCCCATTGCCTTCGATGGCCTCTTTCATACCGCAGGGGCTATTCCTGTGCCTCTCTTTAACCTGGTCTACCACGACTGTGCCATCATACCTTGGATGATGGAAAAGCACGAGAAGGAAGACTATTTTCTCTATGCCCTCCTAAACGGAGGAATTCCCTACCTGAGACGGGAGGCGGCTTACCCCAACATCGATGGTTCTTTTGAGGTGAAATCAACAGTCACTGAAGAGGAGCACCTGGCTCGCTGTAAGCTGGTGAGTGATTTCCATGAGAAGGTAGCCTTTTCTAAGATGACAGACTTTAGACTGCTAAGTCCCGATGGTTTAAAACAACAATCTATTTTTGATGAATCTTGGGTGGTGAGTATCGATCTAAAACAGGGCAGCTATCATCTTGAAAGCTTGGATCATGAATAAGCTAAGCACTCTCTATGAATCCCTTTATCAGCACTATGGTGAGCTTCACTGGTGGCCAGCGAACACCCCTTATGAAGTGATGCTCGGAGCTATTCTCACTCAAAACACGGCTTGGGTCAATGTGGAAAAGGCCTTGGCGAATCTAGGTGAGATCCCACCACGAGGCGTCCAGGAGATGGAGCTAAAAGAACTAGAGATGCTCATTAGGCCTGCTGGCTTTGCTACCAGAAAAGCACAGACCATAAAGGCCATCACCCAGTGGTTTTTGGATTATAAGGATGATCCAGAGTCTTCCTTAGAGGACACTCGCCAAGAGCTTCTAAGCATGAGGGGCATAGGACCAGAGACAGCTGATGCTATATTACTCTACGCCTTTAATCAGCCTAGTTTTGTAGTAGATGCCTATACTATGAGGCTCTTTAAACGCTATCCTATCCAGGCGGGAATCACTTACATGCAAGTCAAGCATTACTGTGAGCAGGAGCTCCCGAGAGATACTAAAGTCTATAACCGCTTTCACGCCCTGGTAGTAGAGCATGGGAAGAGGCACTGTAAGAAAAAACCCTTGTGTCTTGGCTGCCCCTTGGGAGACACCTGTGAGAGAAATGTATAATAAAGATGGTTCACCCTCTGGGGATGAACCATTTCCTTTTCTTTAAAGCTTCTTCACTTGTTCCTTTAACCACTCATACCAAGGTTCCATTCCCTCGCCATTCTTGGCACTGATGGGAACCACTTGAATCTCAGGGTTTAACTTAGCCAGCCTCTCCTTGAAGAGGTCCATGTCAAAATCAAAGTAGTCTTGAGCGTCCACTTTGTTGACAAGCACAATGTCCACAATGCTAAACATCAGGGGGTACTTAAGAGGCTTGTCATCCCCTTCAGGAATGCTTAAAATCATGACATTTTTATGGGCTCCAGTATCAAACTCAGCAGAGCACACCAGATTGCCTACATTCTCGAGAATCACCACGTCAAGTCCACTGGGTTCTAGAGCCTCTATGCCCTGTCTTGTCATCTCAGCGTCTAGATGACACATGCCACCAGTGTGTAACTGGATCACCTTAGCCCAGTCTGATCAATGGTTTTAGCATCCACATCGGAATCGATATCGGCTTCCATGACACCGATCTTAAGATCCTCTTTTAATGCATTGATGGTAGCTACCAGGGTGGTGGTCTTACCTGAACCAGGTGAACTCATCAAGTTGATGAGAAGAGTCTTATCCTCTTGTAGTTTATTTCTAAGCTCTTGGGCGCGTTCGTTATTTTGTTCAAACACGCCTTGTTTTCAATGAAGTTTAGGGTGGTGATAAAACCGTACTTCCATGTGTCATAGGATTTGCCCTTGTTCACTTCATCATAGATTTCAAGAAAGATCATATCTTCAAGCAGATGGACCATGTTCTGATAGTGATAGTAGAAGGTCTGACGATTGACATTAGCTTGGTCACAGATTTGAATCACTGTGATGTGATCGAGAGAATGCTGTGTTAATAACTCTTTAAAAAGCTTGCCTT
>ERZ1032857.82-NODE-82-length-10812-cov-7.848099_pt1 | contig 10812 bp, 7 predicted proteins | sample MGYA00516688_ERZ1032857 | MGnify/ENA primary metagenome ERZ1032857 (study PRJEB33719, sample SAMN04262500) | wastewater metagenome | biome: rural village; feature: composting latrine chamber; material: composting feces with ash | place: El Salvador | collected...
GTCGCCGTGTTGCTGCTGTTCATCGCGCCCGGTCGTGGGTACGTCGCCCAGGGCGACCCGGCTGGCGCGGGCGACGTCGACCTCGACGCCGACGCCGAGGCGCGGCCGACACCGGGCGGTGAGTCACACAGTGCAGCGTTTCCCCAGGGCGGATCGCCGAATCGGCTGACGGACTGACTCCACGCGTCACGGGTGGAGCGCCGCTACGCTCCGTTGCGTGCCTCGAACCGAACGGTCACCGCCTTGAACCCCGGCGTGTTGGACTCCCGAGCCACGTTCTCCCGGTGCACCAGGTTGTTGGCCTCCGGGAAGTAGGCGGCGCAGCAGCCACGGGCCGTCGGGTAGGAGATCAACCGGAACTCGTCCGCCCTGCGCTCGCTCGTCACCCCGTCCGAGCCCTCGAACACGCTCACCACATCCACGAGCTGACGGTCCTCGAACCCGAGTTCGCGCAGGTCGTCGGGGTGGACGAGGATCACGCGCCGCCCCTCCGAGATCCCCCGGTAGCGGTCGTCGAGCCCGTAGAACGTGGTGTTGTACTGGTCGTGCGACCGCAATGTCTGCAGGATCAGGTAGCCCGCCGGGGCCTCGAGCCACTCCAGCTGCGACACGGTGAAATGCGCCCGACCCGACGCGGTGGAGAACGTGCGGCTGTCGCGGGGCGGGTTGGGAAGGACGAATCCCGACTTCTGCCGGACCCGCCGGTTGTAGTCCTCGAACCCGGGCACGACCCGAGAGATGTGGTCCCGGATCACGTCGTAGTCTTCGGCCATCGCACGCCAGTCCACCACGTGGTCGTGGCCCAGGATCGCCTCCGCCATGCCGGCGATGATCTGCGGCTCACTGAGCAACTGCTCCGACACCGGCTCGAGCCGGCCCTGGGAGGAGCGGATCACCGACATCGAGTCCTCCACCGACACGAACTGGGCGCCGGAGGGGTGGCGGTCGTCGCGGTCGGTGCGGCCCAGCGTCGGCAGGATCAGCGAGGTCTGCCCGTGCACCACGTGCGAGCGGTTCGGTTTGGTGGATACGTGCACCGTCAACCCGGTTCGCTGCATCCCGCGCTCCAGGACGTCGGTGTCCGAGCAGGCCTTGGCGAAGTTGCCGCCCATGGAGACGAACACGTCCACGTCACCACGTTCGAACGCGGTGAGCGTGTCCGTCGAGTCGTAGCCGTGCTCGCGCGGTGAGGTGATGCCGAACTCGGCGTCGAGCCGGTCCAGGAAGTCTGCCGTCGGCTTCTCCCAGACCCCCATCGTGCGATCGCCCTGCACATTGGAGTGGCCGCGTACCGGGCATGCGCCCGCGCCCGGCTTTCCGAAGTTCCCCTGCAGCAGCAGGAGGTTGAGGATCTCGCGCAGCGTATCCACCGAGTGCGGCTGCTGCGTGATCCCGAGCGCCCAACAGACGATCGTCGCCTTCGAGTTGACCAGCAGTGTCGCCAGTCGCTCGATCTGGAAGCGGCTCAGTCCGGTCGCTCGTTCGGTGACCTCCCAGTCGACCTCGGCGCGCGCGGCCGCGTACTCGGCGAACCCGGCGGTACGGGACTCGACGAACTCGTGGTCCACCACGGAGCCCGGCGCGGCCTCCTCGGCCTTGAGCAGGAGGTGGCCGACGGCCTGGAACAGCGCGAGGTCTCCGCCCACCTTGATCTGTAGGAAATCGTCCGCCATGGGCTCGCCGCCGCCCTCGACCAGGTTCTTGACGATTCCGGTCGGGGACTGGGGGTCGGCGAAACCGAGCAGACCGGCCTCGGGTAGCGGGTTGACGGCCACGACGTGCGCACCGCGTCGGCGCGCGTCCGCCAGCGCGGAGAGCATGCGTGGGTGGTTGGTGCCGGGGTTCTGGCCGACGACGAGGATGACCTCCGCATGCTCGAAGTCCTCCAGTGACACGGTCCCCTTGCCGATGCCGATGGTGGGGGTCATGGCCGAGCCCGAGGACTCGTGGCACATGTTCGAACAGTCGGGCAGGTTGTTGGTGCCCAAGCTGCGGGCCAGCAGCTGGTACATGAACGCCTGCTCGTTGGCGGTGCGTCCCGAGGTGTAGAAGACACACCGGTCCGGTGTGGTGGCGTGGACATGCTCGGCGATCAGGGCGAAGGCCTCCCGCCACGAGATCGGCGAGTAGTGGTCGTCGCCGGGCCGGATCACCACGGGCTCGGTGATGCGCCCCTGGTTACCCAGCCAGTACTCGGTCTTGTCCTGCAGCGCGCTGATGGGGTTGTCGGCCCACCACCGCGGCGTGACGACGCGGGTCGTGGACTCCTCGGCCACGGCCTTGGCGCCGTTCTCGCAGAACTCGGCCGGTTTGCGGGGGCCGGTGATGGACTCGGGCCACGCGCACCCCGGGCAGTCGACGCCGCCCCGGTGGTTGAGCCGGGCCAGTGCACGGGTGGTACGCAGCACGCCGGCCTGCGAGATGCCGCGTTCGAGCGCCACCGACACCGCCTTCGCCCCGGCCGCACTGGTCTCGGGGGCGTTGACCCGCAGGTCGGCCTCGTCGATATCGGCCACGGGTGCGGCCCGGCGGATACGGGGGATCAGGCTCATGTCCCCCATTGTGCGTCGGAACGCACCAGGTTGCAGCCGGTGTCCGGGCTGTGGGCCCCTGCCAGTGGGCGCGGGGTGTGGCCGGGGCGGATCAGTCGTGGATGCGGCCGGGGTGGGCGTACACGGTCGCGCGGTCCTCTCGGCTGAAGCCGACCAGCGTCACACCCGAGTCGACCGCGAGGTCCACCGCGAGCGAGGACGGCGCGCTGACCGCCGACAGCGCGGGGATCCCCGCCATCGACGCCTTCTGCACGAGTTCGAACGACGCCCGGCCGGAGACCTGCAGGATGGTGTCGAGCAGCGGCAGGCGTCCCTCACGAAGGGCCCATCCGACGACCTTGTCCACGGCGTTGTGCCTGCCCACGTCCTCGCGCAGACAGAGCAGATGCCCGTCCGGGGCGAACAGTCCGGCGGCGTGCACCCCTCCGGTCTTGTCGAACACGCGCTGTTGCCGGCGCAGTCGCGCGGGCAGGGACAGCAGGACCTCCCGGGTGACCAGCGGCTCCGCCGGGCCGAGCGGGAAGTGGGTGGCGCGGCGTACCTCGTCGATCGAGTCCACGCCGCACACCCCGCACGCGCTGGTCATGGCGGTGGCCCGGGCCGACCGGGGTTCGGGGACGTCGGGGGAGACCGTCAGGGACAGGGTGTTGTAGTCCTGTTCGGAACGCCCGCTGACCGTGGTGCAGTAGCGCATCTCCGGCAGGTGGTCGCGGTCCCAGATGGCACCTTCGGAGACCAGGAGTCCTGCGGCCAGGTCCATGTCGTCACCGGGAGTCCGCATGGTCACGACGAACGGCTCCCCGTGGAGGCGGATCTCGAGCGGCTCCTCGACCGCGAGGGTGGTCACCTCACGCCTGGTGTCAGCCCCGGCGATGATCCTCTGCGCGGGGTGACGAGTTGTCCGCCGTCCCATGGTCGACGAGCTTAGCCGTTGTCGCTGACCTGCTGCGGAGCAGCAGTGCAGTGAGCACCACGGCAACCAGCCAGATCAGCGGGTACACATTGGTGATGGTGGCGAAGACCACCGGCGGGATGTCGCCACCGAGCATGAACAACCCCATCGCGACCCAGCGGTCGTCCGGGAAGTTGGTGTCCGGGAAGCTCTGCACCCAGTTCGCGGCGGCGGCCCACAGTAGCGGCGGTAGGAGCCATACGTACCAGCGGCGGTCGGCGAGTGCGTAGTGCACCGTCAGGACCAGCAGCGGGACCAGCCACACCCAGTGGTGCCCCCAGGTGAACGGCGAGACCATGGTCATGGTCATCCCCGCCAGCGTCAGGCCCAGGAGCCGGTGACCGGCGCGATGGGCCAGCAGTCCCACCCCCAGACCGGCCGCCGCCACCAGGACGGCCCCGACCAGCCAGGCCCAGGTGGGGGCCATGTCCAGCCCCGCCAACCGCGCGATGCTGCCCCGCAACGACTGGTTGGCGACCAGCGAGTCCTGCCCGATCCGCTGGGAATCGAACAGGGTCCCGGACCAGTAGCGCACCGCGTCGCGGGGGATGAGCAGGAAGCCCAGTGCCACGGTGCCGAGGAACGTGAGCCCGGAGACCACGGCCATCCGCCACCGGCCGGTGAGGACCCAGTACGCCCAGAAGAACGCCGGGGTGAGCTTGGTCCCGGTCGCCAGCCCCGAGCCGATGCCCGCCCAGCGGCGTCCGGAACGCCAGGCCAGGTGATCGGCCAGCACCAGAACCAGCAGCAGGACGTTGATCTGACCCAGCCACAGGGTGGTGCGCACCGGCTCCAGGGACAGCGAGATCACGGCCAGGCAGAGCGCGACCTGGGCGGTCACGTGATCAGAGCGGTAGCCCAGGGCCCGGAGACACATGCGGACGGCAAGGTAGAGGAGTCCGAGCGTCAACACGGCCCACCCGGCCTCCATGAGCCGCGGGGTGACCTGGGTCAGCGGCGTGAACAGCAGACCGGAGAACGGAGGGTAGGTGAACGGCATCGGGGCGTAATAGCGTCCCGAGTCGTCCCCGGACAGCAGCCCTTCGTAGAGAGGGATCCCGTTGAGGACCGCGTGACCGCCCCACCGGTACACGTTGATGTCCAGGAGGTTGCCCGAGATCCCCCACCACGGGGTCCGCTCGTCCGGTGCGCGCAGCACCATGATCACGGAGGCCAGAGCCAGGAGCGCGAGTGGTCCACGGAGCCAGATGGTGGTGGGCAGTGTTCGCATCGGGTCAGAGCCTATCCCGACTCGGTCCCCTGCTCGAGATGATCAATGCTGATGAGACCGCCACTTCCGCTGGGAGCCTACGCTGGTCGATGCGCAGCAGCGGGGTGGCGGCCTCATCAGGGCCCCGGGCCGGGCCGACCTATATATAGATGGCGGGGTCGATGTAGAACTGCGCCTCGCGCAGCTCCTCCTTGCTCGACCCGGCAGGCTTGGCGACACCCGGGATGCCCACGACGATGGAGTCGGCGGGGGCGTCCTTGACCACCACGGCGTTGGCTCCGACCGACGAGTCGTCGCCGATCTCGACCGGTCCGAGGATCTTCGCCCCCGCGCCGACTGTCACGCGGTCGCCCAACGTGGGGTGACGCTTGGTCTGCTTGAGCGAGACGCCGCCGAGGGTGACACCGTGGTAGATCATGCAGTCGTCGCCGATCTCGGCCGTCTCACCGATCACGACACCCATCCCGTGATCGATGAAGAACCGCCGCCCGATCGTCGCGCCGGGGTGGATCTCGATGCCGGTGAGGAACCGCGCGAACTGCGACAGGACGCGGCCCGCCGTGCGGCCGGGCCCGCCCGCGTTCCACATGCGGTGCGACAGGCGGTGGATCCAGACGGCGTGCAGACCGGAATAGACGACCGCGTTCTCTACATCTCCCCGGGCGGCCGGGTCGTGCGCGCGCGCCGCGGCGAGGTCCTCACGCAGTGTGCGGAAGAGCCCCGCCGGGCGGTCATCGGTGCCTGACATCAGTCCCGGTAGTCCTCGAACAGCATCGTGGAGACGTAACGCTCACCGAAGTCGGGGACGATCACCACGATGTTCTTGCCGGCGTTCTCCGGGCGCTTGGCGACCTCGAGGGCCGCCCAGACATTGGCGCCCGAGGAGATGCCGCACAGGATGCCCTCCTTCTGGCCGAGCTGCTTGCTGACGGCCAGCGAGTCCTCGAGGGTGGCGGTGATGATTTCGTCGTAGACCTCACGGTCGAGGATCTCGGGGACGAAGTTCGCGCCGAGGCCCTGGATCTTGTGCGGGCCGGCCTTGCCCTCGGACAGCACCGGGGAGTCCTTGGGCTCGACGGCGATGACCTTCACGTCCGCCTTCTTGCTCTTCAGGAACTGGCCGGCGCCCGAGATGGTGCCGCCGGTGCCGATGCCGGCGACAAAGATGTCGATCTCGCCGTCCGTGTCCTCCCAGATCTCCGGGCCGGTGGTGCGGCGGTGCACGTCGACGTTGGCCGGGTTGGCGAACTGGCGGGCCAGCACGGCGTTCTCGCGGGTGTCGGCGACCTCCTGGGCCTTGGCGACCGCACCCTTCATGCCCTCGGAACCCGGGGTGAGGATGAGCTCGGCGCCGTAGGCGCGCATCACGGCGCGACGCTCGACGGACATGGTGTCCGGCATGACGATGACGGCCTTGAAGCCGCGGGCCGCCGCGACCATGGCCAGCGCGATGCCGGTGTTGCCGGAGGTGCCCTCGACGATCGTGCCGCCCGGCTTGAGTCCGCCCGAAGCCACGGCGTCGTCGATGATGGCCGCGCCGATGCGGTCCTTGACGCTGTTCGCCGGGTTGCCCGACTCGAGCTTGGCGATGACGTTCGCCTGGAGGCCCTCGGTGAGCGAGTTGAGACGGACCAGTGGGGTACGGCCGATGGTCTCGGTGATGTCGGAGTAGATCTGCGCCATAGTGCGTTCCGTTCTGAAGATATTGAACCGATCTGTCTATTGCGCAGTCTACGTGATTCCGCGGCATGACACGAGTGCACTATCGGGAAATGCTCCCCTGATTGCCACAGGAACCCACACGGTCGATAATTGAGTGCGCTCCATTTCGTCGTCGTCCGAAAGGCCGCATCCGGCATGCGCGAGATCACCGTCCCCGCCCACCGAACCTTCACAGGCTCCGATCTGATTCCGGTGGTGGCTCGAGGGCGCGCCACCACGAACCCGCGGGCGATCCCGTTCGAATACCACGACGGCGACCGGTGGCGGCCCGTCTCGAACGCCGAACTCGTCGAGCGGGTGGACAAGATCGCGGCCGGGCTCATCGCCTCCGGCGTCGAGCCCGGAGACCGGGTGGCGCTCATGGCCGGAACCCGCCTCGAATGGGTCCTGGTCGACCTCGCCGTCTGGACCGCCGGGGCCATCACCGTGCCGATCTACCCCTCGTCCTCGGCCGGACAGCTCGAATGGATCCTCGACGACTCCGCGGCCAAGGTCCTCGTGGCCGAGAACGAATCCCACGTCGTCGTCGTCGGAGACGCCGACATCCCCGACACCTGCACCCGGATCCTCTACATCGACGACGGTGCCCTCGACACCCTCGAGACCGACGGCGAGGCCGTCGAGGCCGAGACCCTCGACGCCGCGCTGGCCACCCTCGAGCCCGACACCCCGGCGTCGATCATCTACACCTCCGGCACCACCGGCCGCCCCAAGGGCTGCGTGATCACCCACCGCAACCTCCTGTCGGAGTGCCACGCACTGCTCGACCACCCCATCGGGTCCATGGCACAGCAGGGCAAGAAGACCCTGATGTTCCTCCCCCTGGCCCACGTGCTCGCCCGCGCCGTGACCTACACCGTCTACCTGGGCGACGCGACCGTCGGGTTCTGGGACGACACCTCCACCATCCTCCCGCGCTTCGCCGACTTCCGACCCCACATGATCCTCGGCGTCCCGCGCGTGTTCGAGAAGGTCCGCGACGGGATCGCCGCCAAGGCCGGCGCCAAGGGAGCCCTGCAGAAGGGCATCTTCGAGCGCGCCGAGGCGATCGCCATCGAGGCCAGCCAACTGCGCGGTGGCGACGGACTGAACGACGCCCGCCGCCCCTCCCTGCTGCACACCGCCCAGCACAAGGCCCTCGACCTGGCCGTCTACAAGGCCGTCCGCGACGCGCTCGGCGGCCGGTGCGAGTACGCCATCTCCGGCGGCGGCGCCCTCCCCGACCGCATCTCGCACTTCTTCCGCGGCCTCGGCGTCCCCATCTACGAGGGCTACGGCCTCACCGAGAGCACCGCCGCCGCCACCGTCAACGGACCCGGCTGCCAGCGCATCGGCACCGTCGGCCGACCAGTGGCCGGCACCAGCGTCCGGATCGCCGCCAACGGCGAGGTGGAACTGGCCGGAGAGCTGATCTTCGACCGCTACTGGAACAACGAGGAGGCCACCGCCGAGGCCATCCGCGACGGCTGGTTCGCCACCGGAGACCTCGGCTCGCTCGACGCCGACGGGTACCTGACGATCACCGGTCGCGCCAAGGAGATCATCGTCACCGCCGGCGGCAAGAACGTCGCCCCGGGCCCGATCGAGGACGGGATCCGCGCGCATCGCCTGGTCGGGAACGCGGTCCTCATCGGTGAGGGGCGCAAGTTCGTCTCCGCGCTGATCACCCTGGACGAGGTCGAGCTGGAGAACTGGGCGGCCGAGAACGGCCACGGCGGCGAGCCGGCTGATCGCCTGGTCGACGACCCCGCGCTGCGGGCCGAGATCCAGTTCGCCGTGGATGACGCCAACCGTCAGGTCTCGCAGGCCGAGGGCGTCAAGAAGTTCGTCGTGCTGCCCCGTGACTTCTCCGAAGAGGCGGGGGAGCTGACGGCGACGCTGAAGGTGAAGCGGCACGTCGTGGTCGAGAACTACGCCGACCAGATCGAGGGCATGTACGCCTGATCAGACCGAGACGAGGGCGCCCGGACCCTGTGGCAGGGTCCGGGCGCTCCGGCGTTCGCCAGGACTTACTTGGCGTACAGGTTCTCGATGTCGTCCGCGAACCGGTCGTGCACGACGTTGCGCTTGAGCTTGAGCGTCGGCGTGAGTTCGCCGCCCTCGACCGAGAACTCGGCGGCGAGGATCTTGAACTTCCGGATGGATTCGGCGCGGGAGACGGACTTGTTGGCCCGGTCCACCGCGTCCTGCACCGCGCCCACCAGGTCGCCGTCCTGGAGCAGGTCGGCCACCTCGCCGGTCTTGCCGTGCTTCTCGGCCCACCCCGGGAAGGTCTCCTGGTCGATGGTGACGAGGGCGGCGATGTAGCTGCGGTTGTCGCCCACGACGACTGCCTGGCTGATCAGCGGATCGGAGGTGAGCAGGTCCTCGAGCTGTGACGGCGAGACGTTCTTGCCGCCGGCGGTGACGATGAGGTCCTTCTTGCGGCCGGTGATCGTCAGGTAGCCGTCGGCGTCGAGCTCGCCGATGTCACCGGTGTGGTACCAGTCTCCGGTCCACGAATCGGCATTGGCCTGCGGGTTCTGCCAGTACCCCTTGAACAGGGTCTTGGCCTTGGCCAGCACCTCGCCGTCGTCGGCGATCTGGATGGTCACACCAGGGATCGGCGTGCCGACGGTGCCGATCTTGGCCGCGTTGATCGGGTTGACGGTGAGGACGCCCGACGACTCGGTGAGGCCGTAGCCCTCGAGGAGGTCGAAGCCCGCACCCCGGTAGAAGTGGCCGAGGCGGGCGCCGAGGGGACCGCCGCCGGAGATGACGCGGTCACACTCGCCCCCCAGGGCCTCGTGAAGCTTCGAGTAGACGAGCTTGGCGAACAGCTTCTGCTTGAGGGACAGGCCGAATGACGGCGTGCCGCCGTTCTCCAGAGCCGTGGAGTAATCGATGGCGGTCTGCACCGCGGCCTTGAAGATCTTGGCCTTGGCACCGCCGGCGGTCTCGGCCTTGGCGGCGGCGGAGTTGTAGACCTTCTCCAGCACACGTGGCACGGACACCAGGAACGTCGGGTGGATCTCGGACAGTCGCTCGACGACCTTCGTCGTGTCGGGCTCGTGGGCCACGGAGACGCGCTTGTAGAAGCAGGCCACCTCGACGATGCGTGCGAGCACGTGGGCCAGTGGCAGGAAGATCAGGGTTCGACTGTTGGGTACGAACGCGTCCTGCAGGCGTTCCTCGACGGACATGACCACTCCGCCGAAGCCTCCGTGGACGATCTCGCAGCCCTTCGGGTTGCCGGTGGTGCCGGAGGTGTAGATGATCGCGCAGGTGTCCTCGTGGCCCGTCGCGAGCGAGGCCTTCTCGACCTCCTCGTCGGAGATGCCGGCGCCGGCCTCGGTGAGCTGGGCTACCAGGTCGTTCTCCACGACCAGGACGTCACCCTTCCAGTCGGTGCCCGAGGTGAGCACCTCCCGCAGCTCGAGGTTCTCGACGATGGCCAGGGAGGCGCCGGAGTCCGTGAGGATCCAGTCGCACTGAGAGGACGAGGAGGTCTCGTAGATCGGGACGGTGATGGCGCCGACGACCCAGGACGCCCACGCGATGAGCGACCACTCGTAGCGGGTGTGACTCATGATCGCCAGGCGGTCACCGGGCTTCACGCCGCGGGCGATGAGCCCCTTGGCCACGCCCTTGACCTCCTCCAGGTACTGGGCGCAGGTGACCTCCTTCCAGTCGCTGCCCACGAGACGCAGTACGGCAACCTCGTTCGGCGCCTCCTGTGCGTTCTTGAATACGAGCCGCCCGAGATTCTCGACGGGGAACGGCTTGGCGGCGGGAGGGCTGGCGAACTCGGTCGTCATAGCGGTCCTTAGGTCATGTGTGGCCTGTGTCACTGGTCAACTCTAGGGGGTCGGCGGTGGTTCATGGGGGTCGCCCTCTGGACTGATTCTTATAATCCCGGCCCGGACGTGGCTCGTCGCACATCCGCGGCCCGGTGTGACGTTGGATACAGTAGGGGTATGGACGGAAGTGGGACGCCTCCTCCTGCGGATCAGAAGCTCGTCGACGAGTCGTGGGAGCGGAGTCGTCTGCTCGGCGTCGATCCGGTCTCGTCCGCCCCGCAGGTCGAGCTGGAGGGCGCGGACCTGTCGCGTCACGTGGCGGGACACCGGATGGCGTCAGTTCTCCCGGTCGTCGAATCCGTCCTCGTCCCCGGCGTGGTCTCCGGTGGGCACATCGTCGCCGTCGCGGACGAGCGGGGGCGACTTCTCCGGGTGATCGGTGACCGGGGGGTACGGTCGCGTGCCGAGTCGATGGCCTTCATCCCCGGCGCCGTCTGGACGGACGAGGCGGTCGGGGCCAAATCATGCTGCGGATCTCCGCGCTCGGCGGGGCGGCGCGCACCGTGCGGTAGGCGG
>ERZ1032857.83-NODE-83-length-10811-cov-8.797601_pt1 | contig 10811 bp, 6 predicted proteins | sample MGYA00516688_ERZ1032857 | MGnify/ENA primary metagenome ERZ1032857 (study PRJEB33719, sample SAMN04262500) | wastewater metagenome | biome: rural village; feature: composting latrine chamber; material: composting feces with ash | place: El Salvador | collected...
GAGGCGGTCGGTGCGCCACCGGCCCCCTGGCCGTAGAACATGAGCCGTCCGGCGGCTTCCGCCTCCACCACGACCGCGTTGAACGCACCACCGACAGCGGCCAGCGGGTGACTGTTGGGCAGCAGTGCCGGGTACACGCGGGCGGAGACCGCCTCGGTACCGTCGGCACGCCGCAGCTTCTCGCAGATCGCGAGCAGCTTGATGGTGCAGTCCATGTCGCGGGCGGACTCGAAATCGTCGGGTGAGATCCGGGAGATCCCCTCGCGGTAGACGTCACCGGCGGTGACCCTGCTGTGGAACGCGATCGAGGCGAGGATCGCGGCCTTGGCGGCGGCGTCGTAACCCTCGACGTCTGCGGTCGGATCGGCTTCGGCGTATCCGAGGCGGGAGGCTTCGGCGAGCGTCTCGGAGTAGTCGGCTCCGGTGGAGCCCATCTCCGACAGGATGTAGTTCGTGGTGCCGTTGACGATGCCTACCACGCGCTCAACCTGGTCGCCGGCCATCGAACGACGCAGCGGGCCGATAACGGGGATCGCGCCGGCAACGGCCGCCTCGAAGTACAGGTCGGTGCCGGAGGCGTCGACGGCCTCGGCCAGCTCGCCGGTGTACTCGGCCAACAGCGCCTTGTTGGCGGTGACCACCGACTTGCCGTGACTCAGCGCCTCGAGGAGGAGAGGGCGTGGCACGTCGATGCCGCCCATGAGTTCGACGACGACGTCGACGTCTTCCCGGGACACGAGAGTGGATGGGTCCGCGGTGAGCAGCTCGGCGTCGATCCCACGATCCTTGGTCAGATCGCGGACGGCCACCCCCCGCAGCTCCAACGGGGCACCGATTCGCGCGGCCAGTGACTCCGCGTTCTCTGTCATGAAACGGATGACCTCGGTGCCGACCGTGCCCATTCCGAGCACCGCCACTCCTACGGGTCGCACGGCTGACGCCGGTGCGTCGCTCACTGTCCCACCTCCAGGCTCGTCAGATCGTCAAGGGTTTCTCGGCGCAGCATCAGACGTGCGCGTCCGTCGCGGACCGCCACCACCGCGGGTCGTCCGATGAGGTTGTATCGGCTCGACATGGAATAGCAGTACGCGCCGGTAGCCGCCACCGCGACGAGATCGCCCGCACCGACATCCTCCGGCATCCACAGGTCGCGGACCACCACATCGCCACTTTCGCAGTGCTTCCCCACGAGGCGCGACACGACCGGCTCAGCCGTTGAACCCCGCCCGACCAGTCGGGCGTCGTAGTCGGCGTCGTAGAGCGCGGTGCGGATGTTGTCACTCATGCCGCCATCGACGCTGATGTAGCGCCTGCGCTCGCCGCCGGCCAGGTCGACGTCCTTGATCACGCCGACCTCGTAGAGCGTGACCGTTCCCGGGCCCGCGATCGCGCGGCCGGGTTCGACGACCAGTGTCGGAGGGGCGAGGTCTGCCTCGCGGGCGAACGAGTCGACGATCTGTTTCAACGAGGCCGCCAACTGGGCCACGGGCGGCGGCTCGTCCGACGGGACGTAACTGATGCCCAGTCCGCCGCCGAGGTCGAGGTGGTCGAGCTGCTGGGTGCGCTCGGTGCCGAACTCGTCGACGATCTCCCGCAGCAGTCCGATGACTCTGCGGGCGGCGAGCTCGAATCCGTCAGTCTCGAAGATCTGAGACCCGATGTGGCTGTGCAGGCCGGTCAGTCGGATGTTCTCGGCCGCGAACACTGCACGGACGGCCTCCATGGCGGCGCCGCCGGCGAGGGAGAAGCCGAACTTCTGGTCCTCGTGGGCGGTGGCGATGAACTCGTGGGTGTGGGCTTCGACGCCGACTGTCACGCGGATGAAGACGTCCTGGACGACCCCCTCCTCGCCTGCGATGCGGTCCAGGAGATCGATTTCGGACATCGCGTCGAGTACGACGTGTCCCACGCCGTGACGCACGGACATCCGCAGTTCGTCAGCGGACTTGTTGTTGCCGTGAACGGTGATCCGCTCGGCCGGGAAGCCGGCGCGCAGCGCGATCGCCAGTTCTCCACCGGAGGCGACGTCCAGACTCAGTCCCTCCTCTGCGACCCAGCGTGCGACCTCGGTGCACAGGAACGCCTTGGAGGCGTAGTGCACTCGATCCGCTCCCCCAAAGGCCTCGGCCATCTCGCGGCAGCGGGACCGGAAATCGTCCTCGTCGATCACGAACAGTGGCGTGCCGAATTCCGCGGCCAGCTCGGTAGCCGGGACCCCGGCGAACTCGACCGTGCCGTCGTCGCCACGCTCGGCACCGCGGGGCCACACCGCGGGGGCGAGATTCATCAGAGCGTCGGGGGCGGCGGGTCGCTCACCGATTGTGGGTGCGTGTGGGTACTCGTGCCGGGCTCCGGCGGGATGCGCGCTCACATCTTCTCCGGTGCGCTGACGCCGATGAGATGCAGACCATTGGCGAGGGTCTGCCGTGTGGCCGCGCTGAGGGCGAGGCGTGCGGCGTGCAGCGGGCCCGGTTCCTCATCCCCCATCGGCAGTACGCGGCACGTGTCGTAGAACCGGTGGTAGGCGGCTGCCAACTCCTCGAGGTAGCGGGCGACCCGGTGCGGCTCCCGGAGGTCGGCGGCGCTGGCCACGACACGCGGGAACTCCCCGATGGTCCGGATGAGAGCACCCTCCCGGTCCTCGACCAGCAGGGACAGGTCGGCGCCCTCGAGCGTGACCCCGAGGTCGGCGGCGTTTCGCGCCAGGGAGCACAGGCGGGCGTGCGCGTACTGGACGTAGAACACCGGGTTGTCGTTGGTCGCCGAGGCCCACAGCTGGAGGTCGATGTCCATCGTCTGGTCCACCGACGACCGGATCAGCGCGTATCGGGCGGCGTCCACGCCGATCGCGTCCACCAGGTCGTCCAGCGTGATCACGGTGCCGGCGCGCTTGCTCATCTTCACCGGGGCACCGTCACGGACGAGGTTGACCATCTGTCCGATCAACACCTCGATCGTCGCCGGGTCGTCCCCGAGCGAGGCCGCCGCGGCCTTGAGCCGGCCGATGTACCCGTGGTGATCCGCTCCGAGCATGTAGATGCACAGGTCGAAGCCACGCTCACGTTTGTCGAGGAAGTACGCGATGTCACCGGCAATGTAGGCGGCGTTGCCGTCGGACTTGAGGACCACCCGGTCCTTGTCGTCTCCGAACGAGGTCGACCTGAGCCACCATGCGCCGTCGGACTCGTACAGGTTGCCGTTGCTCTTGAGGGTCTCGATGGCCCGGTCGACCGCGCCGGAGGTGAACATCGAGTTCTCGTGGGTGTAGACGTCGAACACCGTGCCGAAATCCGCCAGTGAGGACTTGATGTGAGCGAACATCTGGTCCACACCGGCAGCACGGAAGATCTCCAGGGCCTCCGCCTCGGGCTTGTCCAGGACGTCGGGGTGCTCGGCGACGATGCGCGCCGCGATGTCCTCGATGTAGGCACCGGCGTAGCCGTCCTCGGGGGTCGGCTCCCCCTTGGCGGACGCGGCGAGCGATTTACTGAAGCGGTCGATCTGCGCCCCGTGGTCGTTGAAGTAGTACTCCCGGGTGACCTCCGCGCCGGAGGCCTCAAGGACACGTCCCAGCGCGTCGCCGACAGCGGCCCAGCGGGTTCCGCCGAGGTGGATGGGCCCGGTCGGGTTGGCGGAGACGAACTCCAGGTTCACCCGCCGACCGCGCATGGCGTCGCCGTGGCCGTACGCATCACCCAGCTCGAGCACCGAGGCTACGAGCGAGCCCTGGGCGCCCGAGTCGAGTCGGATGTTGATGAATCCCGGCCCGGCGACCTCCGCCGACGCCACACCCGGATCGGCGGCCAGCTTTTCCGCGAGTTCGTTGGCGAGATCGCGCGGGGCCGCGCCGACCTTCTTACCCAACTGCAGCGCGATGTTGGTCGCGTAGTCGCCGTGTTCGGGGTTGCGTGGACGCTCGACCGTCACCGTCTCCGGAACAAGTGAGATGTCAGCCCCACGATCGGTGAGTACAGCGAGGAGTGCGGCACGGATGACGGCGGCGAGATCGGCGGGAGTCACGTCTTCATATCCTAGGTGTCGGCACGTCGTGCGGAGAATCGGACACCGGTCTCGACTGCCACCGCCCGTGCCGGGGGCCCGATGCGGCCCTGCACGGGATGCGGTGCTACGATCAGTCTCGCTGTTCGAGAGGGGCCGCCCACAACGGTGCCCCTGGGAGAACAGCCTCCGGCCCGCGTGCGCGGTCGGTATCCCGCCCTCGTAGCTCAGGGGATAGAGCGTTGGTTTCCGGTACCAAAGGTCAGGGGTTCGATTCCCTTCGGGGGCACCACGGATGAAGGCCCGGGCGATTCGCCCGGGCCTTTTCTTCTGTCCCGGTCATGTCGTGCGAGCCGGGACCTTGAGCGCTATGAACCCGGCGATTGCCTCTGAGCCGTCAACGCCGTGCCGGCAGAGCGGGCCGCGTCCCGGCCGGGTGCGCCGGCCCGGTCAGCGGCCGTGATGAGTCGGCATCCGGACTCAACTGGGCAGCGTGATCCCGTCGACCTCACCGATACGCGCCACCACCCGCTCGTAGATCTCGGTGAGCATGCGAACCTCGTCGTCGCTGACCACGTCGATGAACAGTTCGCGGACCTTTTCCACGTGCTTCGGGGCGACCGAACCGATGGCCCGCGCCCCCTCGTCCGTGAGGGAGACGATAGTGCCACGGCCGTCCTCGGCGCATTCGTTCTTGGACACCAGCCCGCGCCCCTCCATGCGCCGCACCTGGTGCGACACGCGACTGCGATCCCAGCCGAGCGCGGCGCCGAGGTCTCGGGCCCGGAGCCCGCCCCCCTCTGCCTCGCTGAGGCTTACCAATACGGAGTAGTCCGATTGCGACATCGCCGCGTCCCGCTGCAGTTGGCGCTCGATCGCGAGGTCCAGCAGCTGGTTCACGTCCCTGTACCGACGCCACATGCGCTGTTCTTCATCGCTCAACCAGCGTGTCTCGCTCATGCGCCTATTACAGCACGCGCCAGGTCGCCCGGCACCACCTGGCCACCGACAAACGGCGGCCCGAGCTAACGGCGTTCACTCCGTCGGAGCCGCCGTCCGGCGCATCACGTGGGTCCGGGCCGCGCCGACGCCGGCGAACCTCGCACGGTCACAGGTGAGGACGATGACCTGCGAGGTGGACGCTGCGGCAGCGATGACGGCGCCCATGGTCATCCGGCGGGTGGGGTCGGTATAGCCCATGGTGTCGTCGAGGAAGACCGGTACTCCTTCGCTACCGACCAGGCGTGCGCAGGCGATCCGGACGATGACCGCCAACTGCTCCCTGGCGCCACCCGAGAGCGAGTCGTAATCGACCGTGACATCGCCGATCCGGCGGGACAGGATCGTCAGGTCATCCCCGAGGCGAACGTCGAAGTCGCGGCCGTAGACCAGGGTCCCGAGGTCGACGACCGCCCGGTGGAAGGGCTCCTGATAGGACCGAAGTGCCTCCGAGCGGCGTTCGGTCAGCGTGCGGTGCAGCAGATCCGCGGCCCGGGCCCGGCGCCACAACGCGGTGTTCTCCTTCTCCGCCTCGTCCAGTTCACGTTCCGCAGCCGAGACGTCCGCGAGTCGCCCCTGGTCCCCGATCGCGTTGACCCGCCCCAGTGCAGTGGCCACCGCCGCGGAGGAGTCACGTTCCTCGGCCTGCAGCGCGGCCAGCGAGGCACGGGCGTTCTCCAGCAGCTCCGGCGGCGCGTCCGCCAGCGCTTCGTCGAGCAGCGCGTGTGCCTTCCTCGCGGCCTCCCGCGCTTCCCCGACACGGACCCGGGTCCGTTCCTCGGCTGCCGAGAGCTCGAGGTCCGGAACGGCCTCCCGCGCGGCCTCCAGAGCACCGACCCGCTCCTCCAGTCGGGACTCCGCCTCGGTGAGCAGAGCGGAACGTGTGGCGTAGTCGGTTCTGGCGGTCTCCGCCTCGGTGGCCGCAATCCTGTCCTCCGCCCGCCGTTCGTCGAGGATCTTCTCCGCGGACTCAGCGTCCGCGGTGGGATCTGCCGCGCCGGGACCGCCGGTCACGGGGTCGGCGGCGGAATGGCCCTCCACCGGAGAGTCCTCGACCACCGCACCGGCGTCGCGCGGTGTCCCGTTCTCCGGCAGCTGCTCACGCAGCGCGTCCCGGCGTGCGATCAGGTCTTCAAGGGTGTCCTCACCGAGCAGGTCCGTCCGCCGCCGGCGCAACGCCTCGATCTCGGCCCGCAACGCGCCCGTGCGTCTGGACCGCTCTTCGGCCTGGTCACGGGTCTCCACACCGATCTCCGCCAGTGCCGTTCCGAGCCGCTCCCGCGCCGTGATCTCCTCGCGGCGCACCTCCTCGGTGTCGCCGGCGGGAACGACTGTGAGCGAGACGGTCCCCACCTCGAAGACGGTGTCCTCGACGATGTGCCGGGACCATCCGGGAGAGGCGTCCCTGGTCTCACCCGCGACGGTCAGCTCGCCGGTCCCGGAGACCTCGACGGTGGGTGCGCTCACGGCGCTACGGACCACCGCCTCCCTCAGTGCCTCGTCGGCGGCTCTGATGCGCTCGACGGCATCGTCCGATACCGCCACCTCCACCAGCTCGGACTCGATGGCGGTGAGCTGGTCCCCCACTTCTCGGAGAGTGCCGATGAGCGTGTCCAGCCGCGTGTGCTCACGGCGCCGATGCTCGTTCTCTCGGGCGAGCCGTGCCTCGTCCAGCCGTGCGCGCGCGTCGGTGAGCGCAGCCTCGGCCGCCTCCAAGGACGCCCTGGCCGCTTCTGCCCGTTCCTCTGCCGGCGCGAGCCGCTCCGCCGCCTCGGTCGTCGCGGTACGCAGTGTCTCGACCCGTCCGCGCTCCCGCTCGACCTCGTCGACCAGTGCAGCGCGTTCGCGAGTCGCCCGCAGCGCCGCATCATGCTCGGCAGCCGCCCGATCCACCTCGGTGTCCACCGCCGAGCAGACCTGCCGGCGTTCGGCCACCACGAGCCCGGCCGCCTCCAGTCGGGCCACCTCCGCCTCGACGCTGGACAGCGACTCCGTATGGGCCTTGTGCAGTGCCGCCTGCGCCGCGTGGTCGTCGACAGCGGCGTCGAGTTCTGCGTGTCCCGCCTTCGCGGACGACAGTGCGGACCGGGCCGCGGCGACCCGGGTCTCCGAGCGGGCCAGATCACCGGTGGGCTCCCCACGCTTCGCGGTGAGATAGCGGTCGCGCTCCTCGGAGACGCGGGAGATCAGATTGTCGTCGCCCGTCGGGTCCTCACCACCTGCAGCCGCGTCGAGTGCGCGACGCAGCGAGTCCATTCCCGCGGCCGCGTCAACCTGGCCGATCGGCTCGTCCTGGGCGATGCGCAATGCGCGCCACAGCGAGCGGTCGACCTTACGTTCCAGCAGGTCGCGGACGTGATTGTGGGCATCGTCGCCTGTCAGTGCCTGACGTGCCGAACCGGGAAACTCCAGTGAGGTCCGCTTGCCCCGGACGAACTCCTTGCGGTAACGCATCCGCTGGTCATCGATCGTGAACTCGGCCTCGACCACCACCGGGACGTCGCGCCCCACGGGGCTCGCAGCCCTGATGTCCGCTCTGCCCGAGGAAGCCTTGTGCTCCAGCAGCATCTCGAGTGCGTCCATGAGGCTGGTCTTGCCGGACTCGTTCGGCCCCTCGATCACCAGAACCCCACGCTGCGGGATCTCGATCTCCTCGCGAACCACGCCCCGGAAGTCCTCGAGCAACAATCGGTGCAGGATCACCGGGCTCCTCCGTCCACGAGTCGGTACAGCAAACTCAGCGCGTGGCCTGCGTCCTCGGCCTCCGGGCCGCCGCCCGCCGCCAGTTCCACGAGGTCCGCCACCGCGCGCCCCGCGTATCCGTCGACCAGGTCGGTGAGGTCCGCGTCGTCCGCCCGCACCACCAGGTGGGTCCGTGAATCGCGGAGGTAGGCGCAGGCGAACAAGGCTGCCCACCGCTCCACCGCTTCGTCGATCCGTGCCCGCAGTGCCACCCCCACAGTGCCGGTGAGCCCGAGCTTGAGGACCGTGCGCGGCTTGTCCTCGATCGCCTCGATCCGCGCGGTGAGCGCGTCGAGGTCCGCATCCGTGTCGATCCGGGCGTTCACCGCCAGGAAGGACCAGCGCCCGGTCCGTAGCGGGGTCACCGTGCACTGACCGCGGTCCCCGCCGGAACCGACCCGGTCCAGTTCCACGAGCAACGCATGACCGGAATCCTTCTCCACATCGTCGAAGTCCGTGGTCTCGGGTGCTCCCGAGAACCAGATGCGCTCACCAGAACCGACGCGGGTCACCGAGTGACGGTCGCCGAGCGCCACATAGTCGAGCCGACCCGAATCGACGGCCTCCTCCAGTACGGACACTGCGATGGCCTCCACCGACGGCGAATGTCCCCCGTAGACCTCGTCGGTCCCGCCGTGCGCCACGAGCACGCGCAGTGCGTCCGTAGGTTCGAGCGAGTCCAGCAATGCGGGAAGCCGCGACGGGTCGGGCCTCTTGGAGGTCCACGGGACTCCCACCACCTCGACTCCGGGGAGGACTTCCAGCGGCCCGGAGCCGTCGAGTACCACCACGGATCCGCCGTCGACCGCCGAGGCGAAGTCACGGCACCGCAACACCGAGGACACGTCCAGGGGGTCGTGGTTGCCGGGCAGGATCAGGACCGGCACGGGGAATCCTGCCAGGACCTCGGCCGCGCGGAGGACCACTGACCTCGGCACCGCATTGTCCTCGAACGAATCGCCGGCCACCACGATGAACTGGGCGCCATGCTCGGTGGCCAGCTCGCCGAGCGCCGCGACGGCGGCCAGCCTGTCAGCGGTGAAGACGGCCTGGGATTCGTCGCCCAGGAAACGCCTGGTCATCCCGAGCTGCCAGTCGGCCGTGTGGAGGAATCGGACGGTGTCGCCGCCCCGTGGCGTGGTCATGGCCGCATGGTAGGCCGCGGCTACGACAGGATCCCGCCGGGAGCGGCCGTCACGGTGTCCCGTACCGGCTGAAGGCGTCGAGGAAGTCCTCGAGATCGGCCACCACGCGCAGCTGCTCGAGCGGGTCGTTGGTCGCCGCCGCGGCCATCCTCCTGGTGACTGGAGCGTCCAGCAGGTCCTCGAGACCTGCCGGCGCCGGCGAGGGCACGACGGGCAGGACCGGAGCGGTCCCCCACAGGCTCTGCTCGACGTCGATGCCCACCTCGGCCTGCCCGTCTGCTCCGCGCAACACCGCCCCCAGGTGGTCGGCGCCCAGCCCCCGCAGCTCGAACAGGACCTCCGGGTGGGTGTCCCACCACTCGACCATGATGTTCCCAGCGGCGAGTACGTGACGGCACGGGCCGGGCTGCACCGGGCAATGACACGAGAAGGTGGTGGCACCGTGGACCGCCGGCAACAACAGGAATCCGACCGTGTCGGAGAAGGTCCCCGTGAGCGCGCCCAGTACTCCGCTCTCCTCCTGCCGCAGCTCCGTGCGCAGTGCGTCCGAGTCTGTGGGGTCGAGTGGTGCGAACACGAACTCCACCGTGAAAGGCCGGGGTCTGCTGCTGTCCACGTCGAAGCGCACCGTTCGGCCCGAATGGTCCAGAGACAACACCGTGCCCCGGCGCGCATCGGTGCGCCCGAGGTGAACATCGCGTCGGGAAAGCCCGGACTCGAGATCCCCGATCCATCGTCTGCTCCACATGTGGGTGCCGAACGACCCTGCCCGCGAGCGCGCCCTGATCCCCGATCCCGTGCTCACGGCTCGTCGACCCCTTCATCGGTCAGTGCGACCAACGCGGCCAGGTCCGCGTCGTCCAGTTCGGTCAGTGCTCCGGCCAGGGGGCCGAGGGTCAGTTCCGCCAGCTCCCGCTTGTCCTCCAGCAGTTCGTCGATGCGCTCCTCGACAGTCCCTGGGGCGACGAGCGTGCGGACCTGGACCACTCGCGTCTGCCCGATACGGTGCACGCGATCCGTGGCCTGGTTCTCCACCGCCGGGTTCCACCACCGGTCAAGGTGCACCACGTGGTTGGCCTCGGTCAGGGTCAGTCCGGTTCCGCCCGCGCGTAACGACGCCAGCATGACCGCCGGTCCGCCGGGGCTCTGGAAATCCCGGACCATCTCGGAACGACCGGCCGCGGAGACCCCGCCGTGGAGGAAGGGCACCGCGACCGCCGCGCGTCGCTCGAGCATCGGCAGGATGAGGTCCCCGAAGGCCCGGTACTGGGTGAACAGCAGCACCTTCTCGTCGGCCTCGAGAATCTCGGTGAGGACCTCGTCGAGTGCGGCGAGCTTGCCTGACCGGTGCCGCCCGCCGCGCAACAACGCCGAGCCGTCGCCGAGATAGTGGGCCGGGTGATTGCAGACCTGTTTGAGCGCGGTGAGCCCGGAGAGGATGGCGCCTTTCCTCGCAGCCCCCTCCGATTCCTTGACCTGCTCCAGCATGTCCTCCACGATCGCCTGGTACAGGGTCGCCTGCTCACGGGTGAGCGGGGCATCCACCCGGATGTGCTGCTTGTCCGGCAGGTCGGCGACCACCCGAGGATCCGATTTGAGCCTGCGCAGCACGAACGGGCTCGCGAGCGCGCGCAGCCGGGACACGGCGGACTCGTCCCGACGGGATTCGATCGGGACCGCGAACCGTGCCCGGAACGTACTGGCCGAGCCCAGTGTCCCGGGGTTGACGAACTCCAGTACCGCTCGCAGTTCGTCGAGGCGGTTCTCGACGGGTGTACCGGTGAGGGCGATCCTGTGCTCGGCCGGGATCGCCATGAGCGCCCGCGACACCGCCGTGGTGGGGTTCTTGATGGTCTGCGCCTCGTCCGCCACGAGGCGCCGCCAGGGCATCCCGGCGAGCAGTTCGACGTCCCGCGTCGCCGTCCC
>ERZ1032857.84-NODE-84-length-10599-cov-16.398236_pt1 | contig 10599 bp, 6 predicted proteins | sample MGYA00516688_ERZ1032857 | MGnify/ENA primary metagenome ERZ1032857 (study PRJEB33719, sample SAMN04262500) | wastewater metagenome | biome: rural village; feature: composting latrine chamber; material: composting feces with ash | place: El Salvador | collected...
CCATGCCCGGGGTGTCGCGGGGTACCAGCGCCAGGGTAATGCCGCGATCCTCTTCTTCGCCCAGCAGGCGATCGGGGTCGAACAGGCGGAAGGCGAGGCCCACCACGGTAGCGATAGGGGCCAGGGTGATCCAGCGCTTCTCGAAGTTGAGGCGCAGCCCCAACACTTCTTCACCGTCAATTATTTGCTTGCAGACGATACCGGTGTCGGGCAGGGAAGTGGCGTCACTGCCGGCACGGGGGCCGGTCAAGCCGAAGCAGGGGATTTCACGGCCATCGGCCAGGCGCGGCAGGTAGTGATCCTTCTGCGCCTGGGTACCGTACTTGAGCAGCAGCTCGCCCGGACCCAGCGAGTTGGGTACGCCTACCGTGACCATCAGCGTCTCGACCAGCGAGAGCTTTTGCAATACCAGCGACTGCGCCTTGGCCGAGAAGCCCAGGCCGCCATACTCCTCGGGAATGATCATGCCGAAGAAGCGTTCCTGCTTGAGGTACTGCCACAGCGCTTCAGGCAGGTCGGCACGCTCCTTGGCGATCTCCCAGGCATTGCACATGCTGGCGGCCACGCTGCACTGGTGGTCGATAAAGGCACGCTCTTTTTCCGTCAGGCCGTCGTCTTTGTAGGCCATTAGCTTGTCCCACTGGGGGCGGCCCGAGAACAGCTCGCCGTCCCAGGCCACGGTGCCGGCTTCAAGGGCGATGCGCTCGGTATCCGACACCTTGGGCGAGACACGCTTGAACATGGCGAACAGGCGCGGCGTGAGCCAGCGGATACGCAGCGCCGGCAGGCCGGCCACGGCCACTACCACCGCACCGAGCAGGAGCAGGGTTCCCAGGACGGCAGCCTCCAGCAGCAGGCCCGCAAGGCCAAGGGCGCCAAGCAGAATCAGGATCGGTACTGCGCCTGCCTCGCGGCGCATCAGTACCAGCAGGCCGACGATGGTGGCGATGAGGAGTAACAGGGTGAGCATGTGTGCAGCGCTCCCATAGGTTCGTTTGGAACGGTCGTTTGAATTTGACAGCCTAGCCTATCATTTGGCAACTGACTAGCGGGTGTTGGTCGCAAATGACGGCGCCCCGCACAGGCGGGGCGCAGAGGAGAGCATACGCTGACTTTAATCCAGCTGGCGGACGGGGGTGCCACGTGCCGGGCTATCGCCGGCGACGTAGTAGGCCGCGTCGGAGGGTGGCAGAGGCTCGTGACCGCGGATGCGGTCGGCAATTTTTTCCGCCAGCATCAGGGTGGGAGCGTTTAAGTTGCCGGTGGGAATCACCGGAAACAGCGAGGCATCGACCACACGTAGCCCTTCCAGGCCATGGACCCGGCCCTGGCCGTCGACGACGGCATCGTCGCCCTCACCCATGCGACAGCTGCCGCAAGGGTGATAGGCGGTCTCGGCATTGGCTTTGATGAAGGCATCCATTTCCGCATCACTTTGCACCTCGGCCCCGGGCGAGATTTCACGGCCACGGTAGGCATCCATGGCGGGCTGGGCAAGGATGGTGCGCGTTAGCCGGATGGCGTCGCGAAACTCCTGCCAATCCTGCTCGGTGGACATGTAGTTGAACAGGATGCTGGGGGCCGCTTTCGGGTCACGCGAGGTGAGACGGATGCGCCCCCGGCTTTCGGAGCGCATCGAACCCACGTGAGCCTGAAAGCCATGCGCCTGTACCGCGCTTTTGCCGTTATAGCTGATGGCGATGGGCAGGAAGTGGTACTGCAGGTTGGGCCACGGCACGGCATCGTGGGTGCGAATGAAAGCGCATGACTCGAACTGGTTGCTGGCGCCGACACCGCTGCCACGCAACAGCCATTCGGCACCGATTTTCGGCTGGTTGAACCATTTCAGTGCCGGATAGAGGGTGATCGGTTGCTTGCACTCATACTGGATGTACATCTCCAGGTGATCCTGCAGGTTCTCACCGACCCCGGACAGGTCATGTACCACCGGGATATCGAACTCGCGCAAATGATCGGGGTTGCCCACACCCGAGCGCAGCAGAATCTGCGGCGAAGCGATGGCACCGGCGCATAGCAGCACCTCGCGACGTGCCCGCACCTGCCGGGCCTGGTCGCGATGCAGGTAGCGCACCCCCACGGCGCGCTTGCCTTCGAATTCGATCACGTCGGTGGTGGCGTGGGTTTCGATGGTGAGATTGTCACGGCCCTTGGCTTGATCGAGATAGCCGCGTGCGGTGGAAGCCCGTCGCCCCTTGGGCGTGACGAAACGGTCCATGGGGCCGAAGCCCTCCTGCCGATAACCATTGACGTCTTCGGTTTCGGAATAACCTGCCTGTACACCCGCATCGACAAAAGCGCGATACAGCTCGTTGTTGCCCTCCTTGGGCGTGGCCACGCTGATCGGGCCGTCGCCGCCATGATAGTCGTTGGCACCGATATCACGGCTCTCGGCTTTCTTGAAGTAGGGCAGGCAGTCGGCATAGCGCCAGTCCGAGAGCCCGGGCCTATCGGCCCAGCCCTCATAGTCCAGGGCATTGCCGCGGATATAGCACATGCCATTGATCAGCGAGGAGCCGCCCAGTCCCTTGCCGCGTCCACACTCCATGCGGCGGTGGTTCATGTGGGGTTCAGGATCCGTGGTGAAGGCCCAGTTATAGCGCTTGCCCTGCAGCGGATAGGCGAGGGCGGCGGGCATCTGGGTACGGAAATCGAAGCGATGATCCGGGCCGCCGGCTTCCAGCAGCAGCACGCTGACGTTGGCGTCCTCGGTAAGGCGCGCGGCCAGGACGTTGCCGGCGGAACCGGCACCGATGATCACATAATCAAATTCACGAATCTGGGTCATAACCTCTCTCACTGGTAACGCGACAGCAGGGCCCTGCTTGAATGCACCGAAGTATCGGCTCCTGTAGCGAGGGGCGGCGGGGACAAGCCGAAGAAGAGGTCCTACGCCAGGGATGGCGTAGGTAGCGCCCAGGGATGGGTTTACAGCGCCTCTTCGCAGGCTTGTCGACGAAACCCGAGCGGTTCCGTTGGCTGGCTTCGCCGCTTCTAGAACACCGACTCAAAAGGTCCCATTTCCACCTGCACCGATTTTGTCTGGGTGTAGTGGGCCAGTGTTTCGATGCCGTTCTCGCGGCCCACACCGGACTGCTTGTAGCCCCCCACCGGCATCTCCGCCGGCGACTCGCCCCAGGTATTGATCCAGCAGATACCCGCTTCGAGGCGGTGAATGGTGCGGTGCGCCCGGGCCAGGTTCTCGGTAAACACGCCGGCAGCCAGGCCATAATGGGTATTGTTGGCGCGACGAATCAGCTCCTCTTCGTCCGCAAAGTCGAGAATTGCCATGACCGGGCCGAAGATCTCCTCACGCACGATACGCATATCGTCGTGGCAGTCGGTAAAGACGGTAGGCGCGGCCCAGGCACCCGCCGCAAAGTCCCCCTGGTTCCAGGCGTCTGCACCCGCCAGTATCCGGGCGCCTTCCTTTTTGCCCAGCTCGATGTAGCCAAGCACCTTGGCCTGGTGCTCGAAACTCACCAGGGGGCCGAAGTTTACGCTGGGGTCAAGGGGGTCGCCGGCACGAATGCGCGTTACACGCTCAATAATCTTTTCTTCAAAGGCGCTCTTCACTTCGCGGGCGACAAACACCCGGGTGCCGTTGGTGCAGACCTGGCCGCTGGAGTAGAAATTGGCCATCATCGCGGCATCGGCGGCGCGCTCCAGATCGGCATCGGCAAAAATGATCAGCGGTGATTTGCCGCCCAGTTCCATGGTCACCCCTTTCAGCGTGGAGCCTCCTGCGGCTGCCATGACCTGCTTGCCGGTGCCCACTTCGCCGGTGAACGATACCTTGGCGATGCCTTCGTGCTCGGTCAGCATCTGCCCCACCCGGCCGTCGCCATGCACCACGTTGAATACGCCGTCGGGCAGGCCCGCCTGGGTCAGGATTTCGGCCAGTTTCATGGCCGAAAGCGGCGTGACTTCGCTGGGCTTGAATACCACGGCGTTGCCGGCGGCCAGTGCCGGGGCGGCTTTCCAGCAGGCGATCTGCAGCGGGTAGTTCCAGGCGCCGATAGCAGCGATCACGCCAAGCGGCTCGCGGCGGGTATAAACGAACGACGATTCGCGCAGCGGAATCTGGGTCCCTTCAATGGCCGGGGCGAGGCCGGCGTAGTACTCGAGCACATCGGCGCCGGTGGCGATATCGACACTGGCGGTTTCGCTGATGGGCTTGCCGGTATTGCGCGTTTCGAGCTCCGCCAGCTCATCATTGCGTTCCCGCAGCAGGGCGACGGCACGTTGCAGAATGCGCCCGCGCTCCATCCCGGTCATGGCGGCCCAGTGGCGCTGGCCTTCACGGGCTGAAGACACGGCACGCTCGACATCCGCCTGGCTGGCTTGCTCTACCTTGGCCAGCAGGCTGCCGTCGTAGGGATTGACGACAGCGAAGGTCTCGCCGGAAGTGGCCGGCTCCCGGCGACCGTTAAGGTAGAGGGTCTCGGTGTCGAAGGCGGTCATGCTGTCTCCTTGGGGGGCGCAGGGAAAGATTCGTTGTCGGCGAGTAGCTGGTCGAGGTAGGCATGGGCCAGGCGTCGGGCGCGCTCGGCATCCAGCCCTTCGGGCGTCAGCGCGCCACGCAGCCACAGGCCGTCAATCATGGCAGCCAGGCCACGGGCGGCGTCACGGGCCTGCTCATGGGGCATCAGGCGATGAAACTGGCTGCACAGGTTGGAAAAAAGGCGTCGATCGTTGACCTTCTGCAGCCGTTGCAACGACGGCTGGTGCATGCTGCTGGACCAGAAGGCGAGCCAGGTCTTGGCGGCGGGGCCGGTGACTTGGGAGTGATCGAAGTTGCCGTCGATGATCGCGCCGATAAAGTCACGCGGCGAAGCGTGGGGAGCCAACTGGCGGCGCCGCTGTGCCACGGCTTCGCCGAGGTCGCTGAGGATCTGACGCATGGTGGCTTCAAGCAGGCCACCTTTGCCGCCGAAGTAGTGACTGATAATGCCTGCCGAAACACCGGCGTGACGGGCAATGCGCAGCACGGTGGCGTCCGCCAGGCCGACTTCGTCGATGGCGGCCATGGTGGCCTGGATGAGTTGCTGGCGACGAATAGGCTGCATTCCGGTCTTGGGCAACGCCGTCTCCTGATCTCTGTTTACGATTTGCAACCACGCGTCTTGCATGGTTACCTAGGGCAGCTTGGCATTTTTTGATTGAACGTTCAATTAACAGCAAGTGACTGTACCCATCAAACAAGAGAGGAGAGCGACAATGCGAAACGTAATGGGGTCGCATTCGGCCGCCTTGGGGCTCGGCGCCTTGAGCCTGGTGTTGGCAGGACCGGTGCTGGCCGCAGAAGAACCGGCACAGTGCGAGACTATCCGCTTTGCCGAGGTGGGCTGGACCGACATCACGGCGACAACCGCTCTGGCAAGAGAGGTATTCGAGGCGTTGGGCTACCAGACGCGTGTCGATACGGTATCTGTCCCGATTGCCTACTCGGGCATGCAGCACGGTGACTTCGACGTGTTTCTGGGTAACTGGATGCCGACCATGGCCTCTATCAGCGACCCTTATGTCGAGCGGGGGGATGTGGTGCGTTTAGCCGCCAACCTGGAAAACGCCAAGTACACGCTGGCGGTACCACAATACGTTTATGATGCCGGTGTGACGTCAGTGGCCGACCTCGATGACCATGCCGATCGGTTTGAGGCCAGTCTTCATGGTATCGAGGCTGGCAATGATGGTAACGAGATGATCCAGCAGATGATCGATGACGATGCCTTCGGCCTGGGTGACTGGCAGCTGGTCGACTCCAGCGAAGCCGGCATGCTGGCCGAACTGCGCGCACGAACGGGGCATGAGGGGTGGATGGTTTTCCTTGGCTGGGAGCCGCACCCGATGAACACCACGTTTGACATGGCTTACCTGGAAGGCGCCGATGACTATTTTGGCCCCGACCTGGGCGGAGCCACGGTGTATACCAATACGCGTGCGGGCTACGTTGAGGAGTGTGCCAACGTCGGCACCCTGCTGGAAAACCTCGCCTTTACGCTGGAAATGGAAAACCACCTGATGGACCAGATCATGAACGCAGGGGTAGAGCCGCGCGAGGCCGCTCGTGCCTATCTGCAGGAACAACCGGAACCGCTTGATATCTGGCTTGAAGGGGTCACTTCCCGCACGGGTGAGCCGGGGGTGGAAGTCGTCAAGCGCGAGCTGGGTATCGATACCTGAACAGCTTGCCAAGGCACCGGACGGGGGGCATAATGCTCCCCCATCGCTTGGGGCACATCTGGCATGTGCTGTAGTAGTAATATGTGTAGTAATAGTAGTAGCGATAACGAAAGGCTACGTAGCTCAGCTGGTTAGAGCACATCACTCATAATGATGGGGTCCCCTGTTCGAATCAGGGCGTAGCCACCAGATACCATGCAGCGCCCGTGCCCTTTCTTCAGGTACGGGCGTTTTTGCATCGGGTTCGTCATACGCAGGGAAGGGGATTGGTACCCATCGCCCTTGACCTTGGGCGGCCGATCCGTATACTACGCTCCGTGTTCATCGCCATTCCCGGATAGCTCAGTCGGTAGAGCAAATGACTGTTAATCATTGGGTCGCAGGTTCGAGTCCTGCTCCGGGAGCCATGAACACCGCTGATGAAACACCCGTTACTCCTCGATAGCTCAGTCGGTAGAGCAAGTGACTGTTAATCACTGGGTCGCAGGTTCGAGTCCTGCTCGAGGAGCCATCAGCTGCTCTGATAAAGAGCCATCAGCTCAGCTACTATTCCCGGATAGCTCAGTCGGTAGAGCAAATGACTGTTAATCATTGGGTCGCAGGTTCGAGTCCTGCTCCGGGAGCCATTCCTCTGTGTAACCCTTCCAAGCGCTATTTCATATTCCACACGCCGCTTCTTGCCGCATGACGCCATGCGTGTCTGACGGTGTTTGATCGCTGCTGCCTTGGCGGGTTGATGCCGCCACCGGCTGTCACCGGCGGCGGCTACAGGTCGTTTAGAAGCGATTGGCCAGGCGTTGCCGGGTGAGTTCGGCGTAGTCGGCCAGGATGGCCGCTGCTTCCGTTACCTGCACCTGGTCGACGGGTTCCTCGTCGTCATCCTCTTCCATTTCCGTCTCTTCAAGACGTGCATCGACCAGCTCATCCAGCAGCTCCAGGCCCAGTGCCTCGCGGCGCTGATTCTCCAGTGCCAGTTGCTCGGCATCGAGGGCCTCGACTTCGCGCTGGCGCTGTTCACGATTGAGACTGACGCTGGTGTGCTCTTCGCGCATGCGGCGGGCCAGTGCTACACGCTCCTTCAGGTAGCGGAAGTTGGGGTGTGATTCGGTCCGTTCGCGGTGGCGTGAGCGCAGGGTTTCCAGATACTCCCAGGGCTCGCCATAGTGACGGTACTGGACGGCTTGTACCGTATCCCACTCCAGGGCGTTATCGAGACTGCTTTCACCGATGCGCTCCGGGTCGATCATGTCGGGAAACAGAATATCCGGTTCGACGCCACGGTGCTGGGTGCTGTCGCCGGAAATACGGTAGAACTTGGCGCGGGTCAGCTTGATCTGTCCATAGCTAAGGTCACTCAGGGTCTGCACGGTACCCTTGCCGAAGGTGGCGCTGCCCAGGACCAGGCCGCGGCCGTAATCCTGAATGGCGCCGGCGAAGATTTCCGACGCCGAAGCGGAGAGCCGGTTGACCAGTACGGCCAGCGGACCATCGTAGAGGGTGCCGGTTTCGGTATCCCCAAACAGGCTGATACGGCCACGGGTGTCACGTACCTGTACGGTGGGCCCGCGGTCGATGAACAGGCCGAGCAGAGAGTTGGCTTCCTGCAGGGCGCCGCCGCCGTTGTTGCGCAGATCGAGTACCAGGCCGTCGATATTCTCCTCCTTGAGGCGCTCGATTTCCCGGGTGACGTCACGGGTGGTGCTGCGGAACTCTTCGGCACCGGCTTGCCAGGCGTCAAAGTCCACATAGAAAGCGGGGATGGTAATCACGCCGATGCGCTGGGTGTCACCGTCGCGTTCGACTTCGATGATCTCGCCCTGGGCCGCCTGGTCTTCGAGGTCCACGGTGTCACGGGTGATTTCGACCGTGTGTGTGCGGGTCATGTCCACCACTTCGGCGGGAACCACCTCCAGCCGGACCACGGTGCCCTTGGGGCCACGAATCAGATCGACCACTTCATCAAGGCGCATGCCGACCACATTGACAGCGTTTTCTTCCCCTTCCTGAGCTACACCAACGATACGGTCGGCGGGCTGAAGCACGCCGGCGCGGTCAGCCGGACCGCCGGGGACCAGGCTGGTCACTTTCACGTACTCGCCGTCATACTGCAGCATGGCGCCGATACCTTCGAGTGACAGGCTCATCTGGATATCGAACGACTCTCCCTGACGCGGAGAGAGATATTCCGTATGCGGATCGATACTGCCGGTCACGGCAGCCATGAACAGCCCGAAGACATCTTCATCATTGGTTTGCCGCAGACGGGTCAGCTGGCCTTCATAGCGCTGGCGCAGGTTGTTCTCGATCTGCTCTGCATCCTGGCCACTGATATCGAGGGTGAGCGCGGCGTTTTTCAAGCGCTTGTACCACAGCTCATCCAGTTCGGCTTCTGTGGTTGGCCTGTCGGCATCCTGGCGGTCCAGCTCAAGGCGCATCTCGCTGTCATAAGTGAAGTCGAGCCCTTCATCGAGAGCTGCCAGCAGCCACTCGAAGCGCTGCTCGGCACGCTGGTGATAACGCTCGTAGAGCTGGTAGGCGGGTTCCAGCTCGCCATCGAACAGCATGTCGTCAATACGCAGGGCCAAAGGCTGGAACTCCTCGACATCGCTGGTGAGAAGAAAGGCGCGCTGGCCGTCGAGAATGTCGAGATAGCGCTCAAAGGCCAGTTGGGACCAGGCATCGTCGAGCGGGACTTCGGCGTAGTGCCCGTAACGCAGCGATTCGGCCACCTCCAGGGCGGCTTGGCGCTGATTGTCGTTGGGCTGGAACTGAGCCAACGCCAGCGGAGCATACGACAACAGTAGCACCAGCAAGAGGATCGCTGCGTGCCGAAGGACGACTAACTGGCTCATCGATGAAGCACCCCTGGTTTCGTGTACACTTCCTTGCCAAGACAAGCGTCAGGCTTGTGTGTTGCCAAGCGGACACCGCATTGTAGCAGCTCCTGCGTCCATCACGACCCCTTGAAGAGGTTCCTATGTCCCGGGAAGTCCGGCTCGAGCGTCTGCTCGACTTTCTACAACACTCTCCTACGCCATGGCATGCCGTGGCCCAAATGGCCGAGCGCCTTGAAAGCGCCGGCTATCGCCGCCTGGATGAAACCCGGCCCTGGCGCCTGGAGCCCGGTGAGCGGGTTTATGTCACGCGTAATGATTCGTCGATCGTCGCCCTGCAACTGCCGCGGGAAGGGCTGGAATCGCTGCGCATGATCGGTGCGCACACCGACAGCCCCGGCCTGCGGCTCAAGCCTCATGCCGCCCAAACAGCTGCGGGCTGGTTGCAGCTCGGCGTCGAGCTGTATGGCGGCGTACTGCTTGCCCCCTGGTTCGACCGTGATCTCGGCCTGGCGGGTCGTGTGCATGTGCGTCATCCCGGCGGTGAGATCGAGGGCGTACTGCTTAACGTAGCACGGCCGGTTGCGATGATTCCCAGCCTGGCGATTCATCTCGACCGCGAAGCCAACAATGGGCGGGCAGTGAATGCCCAGACCCAGATGCCGCCGGTATTTCTGCAGGGGGGTGACAAGGCCGACCTGCAGCGCCTGCTGCTTGGGTGGCTGGAGGAGCAGCATGGGATCACCGGTGCCGAGATTCTCGATTTTGAACTGGCGCTCTACGATGTGCAGCCGCCGGCGCGGGTCGGGGTGAACCAGGAGCTCATCGCCAGCGCACGGCTGGATAACCTGCTCTCCTGTTTCATGGGTCTGGAGGCATTGCTGGAGAGCGACGGCAGCCAGGGGGTGGTGTTTGTGGCCAATGACCATGAAGAGGTTGGCAGTGCCAGCGCCTGCGGTGCCCAGGGGCCGTTTCTGGGTGATGTGCTGCGGCGGGTCAATGCCCAGCTTGGCGAGCCGGGCGATGAAGGCTTCATACGCCTGATTCAAGCCTCGTGCATGATCTCCTGCGACAACGCCCATGCACTGCACCCCAATTTCATGGACAAGCACGATGCCGCCCATGGTCCGGCGATTAACGGCGGGCCGGTGATCAAGGTCAACGCCAATCAGCGCTATGCCACCAACAGCGCCACGGCAGCACTGTTCCGTGACCTCTGTCGTGAGGCGGGTGTGCCGGTGCAAACCTTCGTCACCCGGGCCGACATGGGCTGCGGCAGCACTATCGGGCCGATTACCGCCACCGAACTCGGCGTACCCACCCTGGATGTAGGCGTACCGCAGTGGGCCATGCACTCGATTCGCGAAACCGCCGGCAGCCAGGATGTGGAGTACCTGACCCAGGCGCTGATCGCCTTCGCCAACCGGGCCCGGCTCAGTTGATGAGTGGCGGCCCTGGTGACACGCAAGCACAAAAAACCCGGCACAGGGCCGGGTTTTTTCGATCTCTGGTGGCTACGCCCTGATTCGAACAGGGGACCCCATCATTATGAGTGATGTGC
>ERZ1032857.85-NODE-85-length-10596-cov-8.510198_pt1 | contig 10596 bp, 13 predicted proteins | sample MGYA00516688_ERZ1032857 | MGnify/ENA primary metagenome ERZ1032857 (study PRJEB33719, sample SAMN04262500) | wastewater metagenome | biome: rural village; feature: composting latrine chamber; material: composting feces with ash | place: El Salvador | collected...
TTATGATGGCTGTGACCACCTTATCTCTGCCATCTCTAATTATGCTCCGAAAAGCTATCAAGCCGAAACTGCTGGGATTATTTATCGCCATCTGTATGGCAGGCATTATCATCGTAGGCTATGTCTTCAATTGGCTGGAACCGTTGATCATATAAGAAGTACAGATTGAATAGGAGGGAGTTCACATGCGAGAAAAAACAAAACTATACTTACTTACCGGCTTTCTGGGTGCGGGTAAGACAACCTTTCTAACCGGCGTACTCAACGAACTGAGTGATTCAAAGGTGGCCGTAATCATGAATGAGTTCGGCAAGATCGGGATCGACGGAAGGATTATTGAGCGCGAAGGGATGGAGTTATTGGAACTGAATCGAGGGTCGATTTTTTGCTCCTGCCTGCAGTTAAGCTTTGTATCTGCCTTGATAGAAATGGCAGATCGGGAAATGGACTTTGTCTTTGTCGAAAGTTCCGGCCTTGCAGATCCGTCCAATATCGGAGAGTTTTTGGATGCTGTCATTGTGGCAAAGGGCGATGTCTATGAGTACAGCGGTGCCATTTGTATCGTTGACGGCGTCAACTTTCTGGATCAGGTGGAAGACATAGAAACCGTTGTCAGACAGTTGAAATTTGCGCATCTGGTTATTGTTTCCAAAGTGGATCTGATCGATGAAGAAATGCTCCAACGCGTAAAGGAGAAGATTCATACCATAAACAGTCGTGTTGAGATTGCCATATCTAGAAACGGCACGTATGATTTCCGGTTCGTGGAAAAAGACCTGATGAAAGAAGACTGGTTGGGCGAAGAAACAACGAATACACCTGAAAATCGACCCAAGACGCTAAGTCTTACCTATGAGGGGAAGATCACCAGAAAACAATTGACGGATTTTCTCGATCTGATAAAAGGGGACAGTTATCGGATCAAAGGATTCTTTCGATTGGAGGATGGCTGGAATCAGGTAGATGTCGTTGGCAAGAAAATTGATTATAAAAAAACTGAAACGGAGAAACGAGATTCCGAACTGGTCATTATTTCGAAAATAGGGACCCAGATTATCCGTCCGATCTTCAGTGCCTGGGAAACAACCGTTGGCACAGAGATGAAATTAAGATAACAGGAGGCAGAAAATGGAGATCAAGATCTTAGGCACCGGCTGTTCCAAATGTGAAAAACTTGAAAAAAACGTCGAGACTGCATTGCATGAAATGAATATTGAAGCCACCGTGAGTAAGGTGGAAGATTTGCTGGAGCTGGTTAGTTACGGTGTCATGAGCACACCCGGGCTTGTCATTGATGATGAGGTGAAATCGGTAGGCCGGGTGCTCTCGGTTAATGAGATCAAGAAGTTATTCTAAAGATGCATACCAATACGAAGGACCGTGGTGATTTCCACGGTCCTTCGTATTGGAAAGTTGATAAAGTCATAGATATATACTATTAGACAGTAAGATGACAGGATTATACAATATGATTAATCAAAATAAACGGAGGAAATTATGAAAAAAATGCACAGACTCGCAGGACTCATGCTTCTGTTACTGGCGATTTCCGTGTTTGCAGGCTGTCAGGCACCAGCAGCAACAACGGAAGCAACAGCTACAGAACCCACACAGGAAGCCTCCGCATATGAAGGCGACTATATCGTGGACGCCGCGTATCTGAAGTCGAAGATCGGCGCTGAAGATGTGATCATTATCGATGCTCGGGGGGAAGACGAAGCCAGAAAAGGACGTGTACAAGGAGCCGTGGCTATCGCGTGGGGACAGCTGGCAGACATGGAAGGGAAGAATCCCGGCGATGAAGGTTGGGGCCATGTTCTTTCCGCACAGGAACTCGCCACCCGTTTGGGTGAACTGGGCATTGCGAAAGACAAAGAAATCATCCTCTATTCGACCGGGAATGCCGGCTGGGGAGAAGACGGACGAATACTCTGGGAACTGGCTGCAGCCGGCTACGACAATCTCAAGATGGTGGATGGCGGCTGGGATGCCATCCGGGCAGCCGATGTGTCGATCGTACAGGAAGCCGTCACACTGGAACCGGTCGAGGTTGAGATCGACAGCATCGACTATGCGAATATCATCAACACAGCCGATCTCACCCGGGATTACGACAACTACAAAATTGTAGATACTCGGGAGAAGAAAGAGTATGAGGGAGCGGTGCTGTATGGGGAGGCCAAAGGCGGACATCTTCCCGGGGCCGTGAATATTCCGTACTCGGATTTGTATCAAAAAAACGGCACCTTAAAGAGCAATGAAGAGATCAACCAACTGTTTGTGGACGCCGGACTGGAACCGGACGATGAAATCGTCACGTACTGCACCGGCGGCATACGTTCCGCCTTTATGCAGCTGATGATGGAAATGGAAGGCTATCAGAAAGTGAAAAACTATGAAGGGTCCTACTATAATTGGGCGGCGGTCAACGAAGTCGAATAACGGAGCATAAGCGTTTCTAATCTGATCATAGACTAAACGTATTAGACACAAGTGAAACAAATCTCTATAATTGTAGGAGTACCAACAAACAATTCGCTGAAAAGGAGAATACAACAAATGAAAAAACGAGTAAGTCTACTCGCACTGATGGTGGCACTGCTGCTTCTGTTCACGGCATGCCAGGATACAACGACGGCCACCGAAGCGGCTGCGGACGCAGACAGTGCTGTAAAAACGATGACCGGTGAAGAACTGGTTGCGCAAAATGAAGGCAAAAAGAAAGACGAAGTGCTGCTGATCGATGTGCGTCCGGTGGAGCAGTATGAAGAAGGGCATATCCCGCACGCGATCAATATTCCCCTGGCGGATACCGAAGCCAGCCTGGAAAAACTGGAGCCCTGGAAAACCGAGCCCGTCATTCTGTACTGCAATACCGGCAATCAGTCCGGGCAGGCGGCCGACATTCTTGTTGAAAACGGATTTACCAATGTGACGAACGCCGCAGGCGTGAAAGAATTCGAATATGATCTGGTAACCTACAATGACATTCTCGCCGTGGACATGCTGGAAATGATCGATGATCCGGATACCGTGCTTGTGGACTACCGCCCGGCCGACGATTATGCAGGCGGACACCTGGACGGTTCCATGAACATTGAATTTGACACGATCGAAGAAAATTTGGACAAACTCCCGCAGGACAAAAACATCGTCATCTACTGCAACACCGGCACCAAGAGCGCAGAAGCGGCCCAGGCGCTGGATGAGGCAGGGTATGAGAATGTTTATAATACGATCCAGGGTGTCAAAGAATACGAATTTGACCTGGCACAATAGGACATGGCCGGAAAGAAGGGGCGATCGGACGATTCCGGTTGCCCGTTTTTTTCGGGAAGGAGGTTTGCTGTGAAATTGAAACGGTCTACCTGGGTAAAAATCGGCGTGCTGGTAGCGGTCGTGCTTGTGTTTCTGTTTGTTCCGCCGCTGAACCGGGGGCTGCGCAATATGCTGGCTTCGTTCGGCAGTGTGGAACAGGTGCGGGCGTATATCCTCTCCTTCGGCGTATGGGCGGTGGTCATTTCCTTTCTGATGATGATCCTGCAGTCGGTTGCGGCCCCGATCCCCGCATTTGTGATCACCTTTGCCAATGCGATGGTGTGGGGCTGGTGGCGCGGCGCGATTCTTTCGTGGACTTCTGCTATGGCGGGTGCTGCGCTCTGCTTCTTCATTTCCCGCGTGTACGGAAGAGGTGTAGCAGAAAAGTTTGTGACCGCCAAAGGACTGGATGAAGTGGATGTATTTTTCGAAAAATACGGGAAGAACGCTATTCTCGTGGCGCGTCTGCTCCCGTTTGTGCCTTTTGATCCCATCAGCTATGCGGCGGGGCTGACGGCAATGAGCTTCCGCGACTTTTTTATCGCAACGGGACTGGGTCAATTGCCGGCGACGGTTGTCTACTCCTACGCAGCCGCGCAGTCTACTGATCCTTCGACGTGGGTGCGGGGGCTGTTAATCCTGTTTGGCGTTGTAGCTGCCGGCTGGTTTGGTCGTATCATCTGGACGGAACGGCAGAAAAAGAAGGAAAGGAAATGACTCGCATTCCGATGCAAGAGGAAGTCCGTTCTTTCATTGAAAAGGAAGAAGCCGGGTGCATCGGCTGCAAGGCCTGCATGAAAGGCTGTCCCATGCTGGAGGAATGGTGCGAAAATCCGAAAATGCTCCTGGGCGAATTGTCCGGAGGCGATTTTCCTTTGCGCATGCCCTATACCTGCCTGCTTTGCGGGTATTGTACGCGTGTTTGCCCCAAAGACATCAGCTTTCGAGATGTGTTTTTTCGTTTGCGGCAGGAATCCGTGCGTCATTTTGACGGGAAGCTGCCCAAAGATCTGCGTGTCTTCGGCGTGCGCATGCATCAGACCCTCAGTGCATCGCCGTTGATTGCATCGAAAATCCCCGAAACGGAGACGCTTTTTTTTCCGGGTTGTGCGCTTTTGGCACAAAGTCCGGAGATTGTAGAAAAATCCTATGCTTATCTGCAAAAAACCGTCAAAGGACTGGGCATAACGAATCGCTGCTGCTTTAAACCGACAGAATACCTGGGCGATGCAGAAAAGTTTTCCGACTATGCGGCGCAATTGCAGAGAGACTTCCGGGCAGCCGGCGTGAAAACTATCCTTACGGCCTGTTCCAATTGCTATATGTCGTTTCGCAGGCATGTAAAAGACATAGAGATCCGTTCGGTGTATGAAGTGCTGGCAGAGACGGGCCTGCCTGCGGAGAAGAAAAATGCCTATCGTGATGGCGGATGCGTTGCGGTGCACGACCCCTGTCCGACCCGCAATGAGAAGCCCATGCAGGAGGCAGTGCGGGCCCTGGTAAAAGAGCTCGGGCTGAAGACGGAAGAACTCTCCTTTTCCGGTGCGCAAACCCTGTGCTGCGGTACGGGTGGAATGGCAAAGATGACAGCACCCGCTATTCACAAGAAGCACGTGACGCGCCGGGCGGAAGAAGGAGGAGACGGCACCTATCTCACCTATTGCCGAGAATGTGCAGCCACCCTGACAGAAAACGGACGTCCCGCCGTTCATCTTCTGGACCTATTGTTTGGAGACGGTGCGGTCCGGACGAATCAGGGTCTTCTTGCCGTATGGAAAAACCGGATCGGAGCAAGAAATATGGGCAAAAAGTCGCATGAATAGAAAACAGAAAATCGTTCGCGTCCTGCTTTTGCTCGCCCTGGTGGCAGGCTCGGTATATGTATACCGAAACGCCGATATCTCGCAGCTCACACCGGAGGCGATCTCTGCGCGCCTGCGTGCGGCGGGGCCCTGGGGCGTGATCGGCTATGTATTGCTGCTGACGCTCCTTCCGTTGCTCCTGTTTCCTGATTCGGTCCTCGTTATGGCAGGAGGCATGGTCTTCGGACTGGCAAAAGGGACGGTTCTTACATCCATCGGATCTTTGCTGGGCGGTATGCTGGCGTATTTTATTGCACGTTGGCTGGGCCATGGTGTGGTAAAAAAGCTGATTCGCACCGATAATCTGGTAGATATGACATCGGGGCGGCGCGGGTTCTTCCTGATTCTGATTCTCCGGCTGGTTCCCCTGTTTCCCTTTAAGGTCATAAGTTACAGTGCGGGGCTTGCCGAAGTTGACTGGAAGGAGTTTGCCCTGGCGACCCTCGTCGGGTCAATGCCGGGGATCCTCGTGTATACGAATCTGGGTGATAAGGTGCACGATATCCGCAGTCCCGAATTTGCCTGGGCGGTCGTGTTACTTGTACTGCTGACGGTTGTGTTCACCATAGCCAAACGCGTGATCGACAAACGCCAGGCGCTGAAAGAGAGTGAAGAATGATCTCCATTATTGTTCCTGTCTACAACGAAGAAAAGACCTTGGAGAAAACCCTCCGGTGCCTTGCACACCTGCCCGGCGAAAAGGAAATCCTCATTGCGGACGGCGGCAGTACCGATTCCACCCGTACCATTGCAGAAAAAGAAGGAATTCTGCTGGACACACCGAAGGGACGCGCCCGGCAAATGAACGAAGCGGCCAAACAGGCCCGGGGGGAAATCCTCTGGTTTGTCCACAGCGATTCTGTCGTGTCCGAAAACAGCCTGAAAGCGATTCAAAACGCCATCCAAACCGGCCGGATCGGCGGCTGCTTTTCCCTGTATTTTTACGACGGCAAAGGGTTTAACCTCTGGTGGATTGCCCGGTTGTCCAACAGGCGGGCCAAAACGCTGCCCCTGATGTTCGGGGATCAGGGGCTGTTTATCCGAAAAGATGTGTTTGACGGGCTCGGCGGTTATGCGGACATGCCTATTATGGAAGACTGGGACTTCTCCGTGCGGGCGCATCGAAAGGGCCAGATGTGTGTTCTGAAAGAGCGCATCGGAACGTCTGCCCGGCGTTTCCGGGAAGGTGGCGTACTGCGTACGCTGTTTCGCATGCATCGTACAAAAATCGGGTATCTGCGCGGTGTGCCGCCGGAACAGCTCGCAAAAGCCTACAAGGAGGTCCGCTGATGGATGCCTTTATTCTGTTTACAAAAATTCCCAAAGCGGGATTTTCCAAAACCCGGCTCCAGCCGCAGCTCACCCCGAGGCAAAGCGAGGAACTGTCCTTTTGCCTGCTCGCGGACCTGATTAAAGAATTCAGTCAGCTCAAATCCTTCGATTTCTGGCTGGCGTATACACCCGAAGGGGAACTGGACCGGATCAGCCACATCCTTCCCTACGGCTTCACAAAGGCCTTCGTGCAGCCCGAAGAAGACCTGGGCGGCCGTATGCTGCATGCGATGGAATCCCTGTTTGCAAAAGGCTACAAAAAAGTCGCACTGGCCGGTGCGGATATACCCGCCCTGACACGCAGCCATGTGGAAGGGGCCTTTCACAAGCTCGACACCCATGACCTCGTGCTGGGGCCCACTATAGACGGCGGGTACTATCTGATCGCCTCAAAAAAAACCCGCGTAAAACGCTGTTCCGTCTGCGCACCTGGGGTAACGAAACCGTCCTTCAGCGCACTCGGTCCGTTGCCGAAAAGCTCGGCCAGAAAACCGCCCTGATCGAAACCCTTAGGGACCTGGACACCGTCGACGATCTGTTTGCTCTGCCCCCCGACACCCCCGAACATACGCAGAAGTTTCTGCACGCGGTACGGAAACGGTAACGCGGACGAGTACATAACAACGCCCCGCAGTGATTCACTGCGGGGCGTTACGGTTTGAAGAGATCGGCAAGCTAAAGCTCCTTAGTCATGGCGATCACATCGGCGACCAGTTTCGGGCAGAAGTCGAACAGGACGCCGGAATCCAGAATCTTCTGCACGTCTTCGGGTCGGGAAAAGTCATAGTTGATCAGTGCTTTGCACTGTACAGAAGGATAGCGGGCGTAAAAGGCATCCAGGAAAGCGGTGCGTTTGGCAGACAGGATTTCCTTCTGCGAGAAGTCGTCCGCTTTGTCGTGGCCGTATTTCAGGCCGATGGCCATCAGCGCACCAACGACTGCGCCGCAGGTTTCACCCTGCATGAAACCTCCGCCAAAGGCCGCAGACAGACGGTTGGCGGTTTCTGTATCCAGGCCTTCGGCTTCGGCGAACTGCTGCAGAACCACCTGCGAGCAGTCAAAACCCTGCCGGAACTGTTCGGCAATCTGTTTTTCATTCATTGGCTACACCTCCACTACTGTTCCGCCACAGCTGGAACCGGCACCGGCGGTGCACGCATAACAGTGGTTCCCGAAACGAATGGAACGTACTTCATAGGGTTTATCCAGCAGTTCGCGCACGGTATGTGCACCGGCAATCGGCAGATCAACCACCTGATTAAAGTCGCAGTCATACACCCGGCCGTCCCATCCGACCGAAAGCTGGGTTCGGCACATCAGATGGGGCAGCGTGCTTTCATTAAAATGATCGGACAGCAGATGCAGATAGGGCTGATACCCGCCGTCCCGCTCCAGTGTATGTCGGAATCGCCCGACGGGATTATTTGTTATGGCAAACAAATTCGTAAAATGAACGCCGTGCGTTTCCTGCAGCTGTCTGCGATAGTCTGCCTCCAGGGCTTCCTGCGGCGGGGGGAGGAAGGCACCGCCGGGATTATATACCAGATGCAGCGAAAGATGCGGTTCTTTGCCGTAGCCGAAGCTGTTTAATACGCGCATCGCTGCAATGACCTTTTCGAACACGCCGTTGCCGCGTTGCCGGTCGGTGTTTTCCTCACCATAGCAGGGCAGCGAAAGAAATACAGTAATTCCATGCTCGGCAAAATACGCCGGCAGATCGGTATAGCCTTTTTCCAGCAAGATAGCGCCGTTGGAACGCACAATAATTTCTGGGCATTGTTTCACAGCCTGCGCCAGAAAGGGGCGGAAATGCGGATTCATTTCCGGTGCACCGCCGGTAATATCCAGCGTATGGAACCGGTGTTTTTCAAACAGCGCCAGCACATCCGAAAGGGTTTCGGCGTTCATCGATTCGGTGCGGTGCGGACCGGCTTCCATATGACAATGCGTACAGTGCAAATTACACAGCCGGCCCAGGTTCACCTGCAATACGCCGGGTTCTTCGGTATATTGCCATGCATCCTGCGGAATGCGGCTGGCAAAGGGTGGGATCGTTCGGTTTTCCAATCGTTTCTCCTTTATGAAAAGTAGGGTTTCAGCCACGCCTTCAGCTGATCGGGTGCAAGATACTGAAGCAGCTTTTGTCGCGTGTCCTCGTTTCGGATCGATTTTCCGGGTTCGTGATACGCGACCCAGGCATGGGCGCACCAGGAAAGCGCCCGCAGATACAGATAGGGCAGATACAGACGCACCCGTTCTTCAATATCCAGGTCCGGCAGGCCGCGCGCCTTCTTGTAGGCGGAAAAAAACGCCTGCTTCTGTTTTTCGGTGAGCACGGTTTCCGTCTTCCACAAGGTGGTTGTGGGTGAAAGAAACTGCGTGATATCCTGCGCCGGGTCTGACACCACCGGTTTTTCCCAGTCGATGAGATAGTCCTTTTCGCCCATCAGGAAATTGGACGAATTGACTTCGGTATTGTTGATGACAAATTGCCGTTGATCCAGAAAATAGGCCTCTTCGCCCTGATGGGCGACCGACCAGTCGAAAAACCGGTCAAAGAAGCGCTTCACCGGCAGCGAAAGGGAGTCTGCATGCCATACGGTTGTCAAAAGCCGCTCCGCTTCCGCAATCCGTGCAGAAAACAGGCGTTCTTCCACCAGCAGCGAATGATCGTGCGGAATTTCCAGCGAATGAATCGTTCCGAAAAGTTCGGCCGCCCGAAGCAAATCCGTTTCATAGCGAAGCGGAACACCCGGCAGAAATTCCATTGTCAGCAGGCCGTAGGGGATGGCCGCTTTGGTATCATCCAGATAGAGCGGTTTGGGCGTTACTCCGGAAGGCTTCAGCAGCTGCAGCGCATCAAACTCATACTTTATCTGATTTGCCTGCTGGATCTGCGAAGCGGTGTTCACCCGCAATACCTGTTTGGCATCGCCCTGTTCCAGCACATAGTTGATATTGTACTCGCCCTGCGCCAGAAAACGCAGCGTAAATGGGGCTGCGGAAGGGAAAATATCCGTTTGTCTGTTCTTCACATAGCGCAAAAGCGCGGGCTCCAGCGTCTGATACAGCATAGTACCTCCATAGAAAACGACCGATTATCAAACATGGCTCGGTCGCTTAGGTAAGAAGTATAACACAAAAACGCAAAAAAACGGCTTGATTAAGCCGTTTGTACATTCTGAATATTCATTACACCATAAAGAATCCGGATGATAAAAGAGAAGGGGGTCAGGCTTCACTTTATTCACTTGCATGTGAAACATTTATTTTCCAAGTGAATTTCGTCAGGCCTGACCCCGTTCTTAGGCATTGGCTATGTCAGGAGATAACTGATGTAGATCCAGACCGGCAGCGCGAGCAGGAAAACAAAGGGTACTATAATAAGCTGCAAAAAGAGTTTGTTGCGCACGGTCTCGTCCTGTACAAAAGAAAGAAACATGGCCCCACCGGTAGAAAAAGGCGACATGGTCGTTGTGGAAACGCCGATGCTCACAGCGGCATACAGCAGGGAAGGTGTTACACCGGCCTGGGTCGACAAATCCGGGACCAGGGGAAACAGGGTCGGAAACACGACGCCGACGCCATCCGCCACATAACTCATTATGCCTCCGACGGCAGCCAGTGCCGACCCGATAAAGGGAGCAGGCACATTGGCGCTGATCAGACCTGCCAGACGCGTCATCATGCCGGTGGCCTGTGCGAGGCCAACAAGCATACCGACACCGGATATCAGCACGAGGGTTTTCCAGGGAATCCAGGCGAAGACTTCCTTTTCGTCACCCAATCCGAGGAAAAAACACACCACGGCAGCCAGCACGGCAAAGAAAGTGAAATTGAAACGCGCTTTCAGCAGGGCAAGGAGGGGACTGTTCGGCAGAAGCAGTCCGAGAACAGACGGCAGTACATACAGAATCACCGTCAGGGCAATGACAAGGAGGGACATCTTCTGCTTTTTGTTGAACGGTTCGGGTTTTTGCATGGCAAGAGGTGCCAGGCGGTAGCCTTTCAGAACAAAATAAAACAACAAAAACAGGAGCGTATGAAACGCAAAGCCGTAAACAAATACACGCTGCCCAAGAAC
>ERZ1032857.87-NODE-87-length-10460-cov-9.146276_pt1 | contig 10460 bp, 9 predicted proteins | sample MGYA00516688_ERZ1032857 | MGnify/ENA primary metagenome ERZ1032857 (study PRJEB33719, sample SAMN04262500) | wastewater metagenome | biome: rural village; feature: composting latrine chamber; material: composting feces with ash | place: El Salvador | collected...
CCGCCGAAGTAGATCAGGTAGAAACCCGCCACGAACTGGATCGACGCCACGACCGGATGCGTGAGGAAACGCGAGATCGGGTTGTTCATGAACTCGACGACCCACTCGCGCGGGCCGGGCGGGTTGCCGCGGCCGGCCGCGGGAAGCGCACGCAGAGCCAGGGTGAGCGGGCCACCGAGGGCCAGGAACACCGGGGCGAGCATCGAGATGAGCATGTGGCCCACCATGTGGCTGGCGAAGTCGGCCATCATGTACATCCCCAGGCCGGAGCTGGTCGTGACGAACAGCACCACGCAGCCGGACACCCAGAAGAACGTCCGACCCGCGGGCCACGAATCCCCACGGCGCCGTAGGTGGATGACGCCCCAGAGGTACAGGCCCAGCAGCACCACCGAGGCCAGGCCGACGACCAGGTCGAATCGCCACAGACCGAAGACCGTCCCGAACGAGAACGGCCCGGGCAGCTCGAACCCGAGCAGCGCCTCCTGCCGGGTCGGGACATACAGGGGCGCCGGCGGCGGGGTGCGGCCGAGCGACACCGACAGCCCGATCGTGCCCGCCATCACCACGGATTCCACCAGGATGATCCGCAGCAGCGTGGCCCGGTCGACGGGCGCGTTGGCGTTCTTGGTCTCGATCTTGGCGATGATGCGGCGCCGGATCGCGAGCCCGAACATTCCGAGCAGGCACAGCAGCAGCGCCTTGGAGACGATGAGCAGCCCGTAGGTCGAGCTGAACAGGTCACCCGGATGCACTCGAACCAGCGCGTTGATCACACCGCTGAAGCCCAGCGCGACGATCGCGACGGTGGCGACCACCGAGTAGCGGCGCAGCGCCAGAGCCACGCGGGTGCCGCCGCGCATGGTGTGGATGATCACCGCGACCAGCCCACCGACGTAGAACGCGGCGCTGAACAAGTGGATGATCAGCGAGTTGGTGGCGAGGTCGTGCGCCGTGCTTCCGGAGGCGTGGCCCGTGGCCGCGACCGGAAGCAGGGACAGCACCGTCACGGCCAGCCAGATCACCGACCAGCGCCAGCTCAGTGTGAGTCGCTGCCCGATGCCCGCCACCAGCGCGATGATGGCGGCCCACCGCCACGAGGACGCCACATCGATCTGATTGATCGCCACCAGCCACTGGTCTGGTGGCAGTGACTGGACGAAGGTCCGGCCGGAGACGTCCGAGAGTGTCAGCGGGATGAGCAGGGCAGCGGCAACCGCCCAGGCGATGTTCGCCCACGACGAGATCTGCTGCATGCGATAGCCGTCGACGTCGAGTGTCTTGTCCTTCTGCGGCGGGGTGAAGAACGCCGCGAACAGCGCGGTACCCACCGCCACCGACGCCAGGAGCTCGCCGATGGCCCGGATCGCCGGCAGCCCCGCCGTGGTCAGCACCCCCGGATCGGGCACACCGATCATCTCGAGCGCCAGCTGGGTGGACATGGTCGACAGTGGGATGACCACTGCGGCCGCCACCGCCGCGAGGAGCACCACGAGGAGGAGGACCCCCCGGGCCCCGAGCCGTCCGAGCATAGTGGGAGCGGACTTCGACGACGTCATGACCTCCATCGTAGGAAGGCGGAGGCCCCCGCGACGATTCGCGCCTTCTCAACACGCCCCCGGCATCGGCTACCATTCACCCGGCGCCGCCTCGCGCGTGCGTCGCCTGCCTCCGTAGCTCAGTGGATAGAGCATCCGGTTTCTACCCGGCTGGTCAGGGGTTCGAATCCTCTCGGGGGCGCCCAGTTGGGAATGAGCCCAGGTTGTGCACTCCCACGGTCCACCTCGGGCCGCTCGGGCCACGGTCGGCTCGACCGACCGCCGCACACCCTCCGACGCTGACCACAGCTCAGCCCGCGGCCTCCCGCAGACGTGCGAGCAGCGGCCCTGCCGCCTCGGCCAGGAACCGATCGAGCGTGGAGTCGCCGATCTGGATCAGCGCGATGTCGGTGTAGCCGGCCTCCCAGTACGGCCGCACCTTCTCCACGATCGCGTCGAGGTCCGGCCCGCAGGCCAGCTGATCCTCAACGTCCTCGGGCCGCACGAACTTCGTCGCCGCGGCGAACCCGGCGGTCGTGGGCAGGTCGGCGTTGACGGCCCATCCGCCGGCGAACCACCGGAACTGGTCGTGCGCGCGCTCGACCGCCGCCTTTTCGGAGTCCGGGTCCCAGCTGATCGGGATCTGGGCGATCGCCCGTGCGCCGTCCCCGATCTTCGGCCGCCCCTCCATCGCGTTCCACCCCTCGATGTAGGCGGGTTGGGGCTCGGTGGCGATGAGGTGGTCACCGAGCTGCGCCAACCGTTCGAGCGCCTTCTCCCCGCCCGCGGCCACGCCGATCGGTACGCGCGTGTCGGGCAGATCCCACAGTCGGGCCGAATCCACCCGATAGTGCTCACCCGAGTAGGTGACGAGACCGCCGTCGAACAGCGCACGGATGATCTCCAACGCCTCGACGGTCATCTCGTGTCGCTCGTCCAGCGCCGGCCACCCCCGCCCCACCACGTGCTCGTTGAGGTTCTCGCCGGCGCCGATCCCGAGCATGAACCGTCCGTCGGCGAGGATCTGCACGGTCGCGGCCTTCTGCGCCACCACGGCCGGGTGGTAGCGCAGGATCGGGCAGGTCACGTAGGTGGCCAGGTCCACCCGTTCGGTCACGTGCGCAACGGCCCCGAGCACGCTCCACACGTACGGCGCGTGCCCCTGCGAGCTCAGCCACGGGAAGTAGTGGTCGGAGGCCACCTCGAAGTCGAATCCCGCCGTCTCTGCGGCCGCCGCGTAGCGCACGAGTTCCTTGGGGCCGGACTGTTCGGTCATGAGTGTGTAGCCGAAACGTGTCATGTCTCCACCGTGCGCGCGTCGATTCGGTGGCGCCACCGGTCGCGCATTCCGTCACCACAGGTCGCGCATGCCATCCGGTTGCCATACTCACGGCCACGCGGCACGGTCGGGGCATGGCCTCATCACCGACCTCCGCGACACCGGCCGACCGTCCCCGCGCGCTGCTCCTGGACGTCGACGGCACGCTGGTCGATTCCACGTACCTCCACGTGTCGACGCGGCACCGCGCGCTCGATGAGGCCGGTGCGACCGTGCCCCATGTGGAGGTGCACCGCCGCGTGGGAAAGGACGGGGCCACGCTCGTCGCCGAGTTGCTCGAGATCGCGGGGGTCGACGACGACGAGAACGGCGGTCGCATCGCGAGCCGGGCGAAGGACCTGCACAGCCGGTATTTCGCCGAAGCCGCCAGATCGCTGCGACTGTTGCCGGGCGCCCGCGATCTCGTGCGGGACGCACATCAGCGCGGGTGGATCACCGTGCTCGCCACATCGGCGCCACCCTCGGAGTTCGCCGAGGCTCGCCGGTTGCTGGACGTGGACAGCCACGTGGACGCCGTGACCACGGGCGAGGACGTGGACCGGGCCAAGCCTGATCCGACGATCGTCGGCATCGCCCTCGGCCGCGCGGGTGTCGACGCCGCGGACGCGATCATGGTCGGCGACGCCACGTGGGACGCGATCGCCGCAACGAAGCTGGGCATCCGCTCGATCGCGGTGCGCACGGGCGGGATCGGCGATGATGAACTCTGGGCCGCAGGGTTCTCCGACATCGTCGACGACGCCGCCGCTGTGCGGGAGCTCCTAGACCGGCTCCCCTGACCTACGGGCCCACCCGGCCGACGCAGGATTCACTCGACGCCAGGTGCGCTCCGCACCCCGACACCGCGGATTCTGTCCACCAGATCCCCTGCGGGGCAGAGTGTCAGGCGGTTGGAGTGGAGGGGTCCGCGGCCCAGTGTTCGGTGGTCTCGCTGGTGGTCGGGGTACGCACCGGCAGCAGCAGGAGCAGCCCCACCAGCAGGACGAGCGCGATCCCTGCGATACCCGCACGATCGGCTGCGAACACGGCTGTGAACACGGCGAACAGTGACGGTGCGAGGAAGGAGACGGCACGCCCGGTGGTGGCATACAGCCCGAACATCTGGCCGTCGCTCGCGGGCGGGACCAGGCGCGCGAGGAACGAGCGCGACGCCGACTGAGCCGGCCCCACGAACAGGCACATGAGCAGACCGAATACCCAGAACATCGTGGTGCCGTCGACGAACAGCAACACGGTCATGGTCATCAACATCGAGACCAGCGATCCGATGATCACGGTCTTGGGTCCGAGCTTGTCATCGAGATATCCGGCCGCCACCGCTCCGAGCGCCGCCACGATGTTCGCGGCCACACCGAAGATCAGCACGTCCCCCGCTGCCAGGTCGTAGACGGTCACCGCGAGGATCGCCCCGAACGTGAACACGCCCGCCAGTCCGTCGCGGAAGATCGCGCTGGCGATGAAGAACTTCACCGTCCGCGGGTCGCGCTGCCACAGCGCCTTCAGGTCACTCCAGAGAACGCGGTACGACTCGAGGATGCCCGCACCGGCGTTGTCGTCGTCCTCCTCTCCCCTCGGCCGGTTCTCGGGGACCTTGAGCAGCACCGGTAGCGCGAACACCGCGAACCACACGGCGGCGACCAGGCACACCATCCGTACGTTGAGGCCGCCGTCGACGGTGATGCCGAGCAGGCCGCGCTCGTCGCCGTCGCCGGAGATGAAGCCCAGGAATGCCGCGAGCAGCAGGAAGATGCCGCCGAAATAGCCCATCGCCCAGCCAAAGCCGGACACCCGCCCGACGGTGGCCGGTGTCGACACCTGCCGCAGCATCGCGAAGTACGAGACCTCGGCGAATTCGAACGTGATCGATCCGACCGCCAGCAGCACCAGCCCGGCCCAGAACCACGGGTTCGGCGCATCGGCATCGACGAGGAACATCAGCGCCGTGAGCGCGATCGTCAGGTACGTCCAGATCGCCAACGACCGCCGCCTTCGCCCGCCGCGGTCGGCTCGCTGCCCCATGATCGGTGCGGTGAGCGCGATGACCAGGCCCGCCAGCGCGATCGCGATCGACAGCCACGTCGCTGCAGAGAAGGGCTCGGACAGGTCGGCGCCCACGGAGTCGGTGAGGTAGACGGAGAAGACGAACGTCACGATCACCGCGTTGAACGCGGCCGAACCCCAGTCCCACATCGCCCACGCCAGGACCCGTCCGCGCAGCACCCGACTCGACGGGCGGGAGAATGACGACGACGAGGCGGTCACGGACGACGGCCCAGACTCAGACGTGCTCACGCCTTTGAACCTAGTGCCTCGCACCTGCTCACGGATGACCAGCGGTACACCTGCGCCGGCTACGTGGAGGAAGTTTCTCCTGTGTTGCGCAAACGGTTAATCGCACGGCCGGAGGTCTGCGCGGACGGCGTCCGCGGCCGTGCCGTGGCGCGTCTTGTTGGAAGCACCACGGCACGGCCACTATCGCCCTTGCATTGCCAGCGTCCGCCGGCTCGGTGGTCAGACGTAACACGAGTTGCGTCTGTTCACTTCCGCAACAACGCGCTCGAAACCTTTGCGAATTCACAGGACCCCACAACTGGCGTTCAGCTCAGCTGAGGCGGCGCCTCGCCGTCGTCACCATCTCCTCTGCCCCCCACCCCACCGGTACGCTCAGGCTCGGCCCTGACCAACCCGATAAGAACCGAGGACGCACCATGTCGCTTCCCCCACCCACCGCGTCGAACCGCGCCGTCGTCACCGGCGCCTCCTCAGGCATCGGCATGGCGCTGGCCACCGAGCTCGCACGACGAGGTCACTCGCTCATCGTGGTGGCGCGTCGCGCCGAGGTACTGACGGAGCTCAAGTCGCGACTGGAGTCCGAGTACGGAGTGAGCGTCGAGGTGCGGGCCTGCGACCTGGCCGACCCGGCTGCGCGGCAGCCGCTGCTCGACGAGCTGGCCGAGCGCGAGATCTCGGTCCTGTGCAACAACGCCGGGATCGCCACCTTCGGGCCCATCGCCTCGCTCGATCCTGACTACGAGAAGCACCAGGTGCAGGTCAACGCCGTCGCGTGCCATGACCTCGTGCTCGCCGTGCTGCCGGGGATGATCGAACGACACTCGGGCGCGATCCTCAACGTGGGCTCGGCGGCCGGCAACATGCCGATCCCCAACAACGCCACCTACGCCGCGTCCAAAGCGTTCCTCAACACGTTCTCCGAGTCACTGCGCGGAGAACTCAAGGGCACGGGGATCAACGTCACGCTGCTGGCGCCCGGCCCGGTGCGCACGGAGGAGATCGCGGAAGAGGACAAGACCTTCGTCGACCGTCTGGTCCCCGACCGTCTCTGGGTGGACACCGAGTACACCGCCCGCGTCTCCCTGGATGCCCTGGCGCGCAACAAGATGCGCATCGTGCCCGGTCCGCTCGGTCAGGCCATGTCCGTTGCCGGCAACTACACCCCGCGTGCGGCGATGGCGCCGATCGTCGGCCGCTTCTATGCCAAGCTCGGGGAAGGCCAGGCTCAAGCCTGATCAGCGGTCGGCCCGCCGCTGCGAAATAGCGACGACTGCAGCCGTTCTGTCTGCAGAGTTCCGATCCACCAGTGGGCCTCGCGGGCAGAACGGAATCGGACAGGCGGGTCGCCTGCCGCCGGGCGTCAGCTGCTTCTCCCCTCGGGCGGCGGGCATGTCGGAGGTCGACGATATAGTCGATTAATGCCAGAGTCGACCCCCGCCGCCCCCACGCACTCGCCGACGCCCCACCAGGAGTCCAAGAACGACCGGATCGTCTGGATCGACTGCGAGATGACCGGACTCGACACCGCTAACGACTCCCTGGTCGAGATCGCCGCCCTGGTCACCGATTTCGAGCTCAACATCCTCGGCGAGGGTGTGGACATCGTCATCCACGCCCCCGATTCCGCACTCGACGCCATGGTGCCGGTGGTGCGTGACATGCACGCCTCCTCCGGGCTCACCGAGGAGATCCGCAAGTCCACGGTCACTCTCGCCGAGGCGGAGAGGGCCGTACTGGACTACGTCCGCGAGTGGGTGCCCGTGGGCGGCTCCGCCCCCCTGGCCGGCAACTCGATCGGCACCGACCGTGGCTTCCTGGCCCGCGACATGCCCGAGCTCAACTCGTACCTTCACTACCGGATGATCGACGTCAGTTCCATCAAGGAACTGTGCAAGCGCTGGTACCCGCGCATCTACTTCGGCCAGCCCGAGAAGGGCATGTCCCACCGGGCCCTGGCCGACATCAAGGAGTCGATCCGCGAGCTGCAGTTCTATCGGGCCACGGCGTTCGTGCCGCAGCCCGGCCCCACCACCGATGAGGTCAGGCAGGCGGGCGCGTCGCTGCCCCCGATCGATTGACCATCGAACCGCCGACGCCCGGCCAACGCTGGCGGTCGCGACATGATGACCTGCCGATTTCCTGCCAGCCGGGCGACAGGGTAGAGTCGTGAGCGCTGTCCGCGAGGGCGGCGATGGTGGCTGTAGTTCAGTTGGTAGAGCACCAGATTGTGATTCTGGTTGTCGCGGGTTCGAGTCCCGTCAGCCACCCTGAACGGGCGAGGTTCAAACCCTCGACCAGAGTCCCCGCTCTGGTTTGGGTTTGGACCTCGCCCTTCTCCTTTGCTTCGGCCGCCCAGTTCAAGGCGTTGGCCTGGACCTCGGGATCGCAGAGCGTGTCGTAGGGCCGCTGGTACTCGACGCGGGATTCGCCGTCGTCGTCAATGAAGAAGGCGGTGAAGAACGCCTGGTTGCACAGACGACTGTTCGCGTCGTCGCACCGCCGGTAGATGTCCGCCGCGTGTGCGACCAGCCTGATCGAGTCCTCCAAGTTCGCGCGAGCCTCGGCGTACTGGTCGTGGTGTGCAGCGATCCGATTGTTGATCGTCTCCAGCTCAGCGCCGATGCGGGCTTGTTCCTGCTTGAGCAGGTCCAGCAGCACGGCGTCGGCATAGTGCGCTTGCAGCAGCTTGACCCGCTCGTTGTCGAGACGATCACGGTCAGCGGCGAGGCCGGCCAACTCCTTGACGTCGGCAGCCATCAGCCGGTTGAAGGTGGCGTGGGGCAGCGGGGCTGATGCACGAGTAGGTGACATCTGATCTGGCTTGCCCTGCCAGGGTGGCCTGGAAGGATGTTGTTGTGCGCGGGGCCCTATCCCCAGGAGTTCCGTGACGACGTTGTCCGCGTCGCTCAGAACCGTGAAGACGGTGTGACGCTCGAGCAGATCGCGGCCGACTTCGGTATCCACCCCATGACGTTGCAGAAGTGGATGCGAAAGGCCGACGTGGAGGCCGGAATCAAGCCGGGCACCACGTCGGCAGAGTCGCGTGAGCTGCGCGAGGCCAAGCGCCGCGTTCGGCTGTTGGAGCAGGAGAGGTGAGGTCCTGCGCCGAGCTGCTGCGTACCTGTCCCAGGCGAATCTGCCGGGAAAAGGTGGTACCCGCTCGTGAGCGAGCTCGCCGCTGACGGCATCCCCGTCACGGTGGCGCGGGCGGGTACTCAAGATTGCTCGTCAGCCCTACTACCGGTGGCTCCAGAACCCGGTCACCGACGCCGAGCTCGCCGAGGCGTACCGGGCCAACGCCCTGTTCGACGCACACCGCGAAGACCCAGAATTCGGCTACCGCTACCTCGCCGACGAAGCCGGGGCCGCAGGCGAGAAGATGTGCCGGCGGACCGCCTGGCGAATCTGCTCAGCCGGCGGCTGGACCAGTGCCATCAGCAAGAAACGCCGCGGCAAGCATCGCAAGGCCGGCCCGCCCGTGCATGACGATCTCGTCGAGCGGGACTTCACCGCCCAGGGCCCGAACGAGCTGTGGCTGACCGACATCACCGAGCACTGGACGGCCGAAGGGAAGCTGTACCTGTGCGCGATCAAAGACGTCTACTCGGGGCGGATAGTCGGGTATTCGATCGACTCGAGGATGAAGTCCCGCTTGGCCGTGGCCGCCCTGAACAGCGCCGTCGCGAGACGAGGCGACGTGATCGGATGCGTCCTACACAGCGATAGAGGGTCGCAATTTTGTTCGAAGAAAATGCAGAAGGCCATCTCCCGGCACGGCATGCTCGGGTCGATGGGCAGGGTCGGTGCGTGTGGTGACAACGCGGCGATGGAGAGCTTCTTCTCGCTGCTACAGAACAACGTCCTCGACCGCCGATCCTGGGACAGCAGAGACGAGCTCCGGGCCGCCATCGTGCACTGGATAGAACGCACCTATCACCGGCGCAGACGACAAGACCGCCTCGGCAGATTGACCCCCATCGAATTCGAAACAATCATGACCCTCGAGGCCCCTCCGGCCGCGTGACTAACCGTGTCACCTAACCGTGCATCAGCCCCCGAGCCAGTCCGGTCGTCCCGTAGATATGTCGCGCCAGCGAGTTGCGTTGAGCAGGATCATTCGCGACAGAGGACTGAAGTCATCGGTACAGGTCGCCCCAAAGTGCTGCCCATTGCTCGGGGCGAAGATCACGTGGAAGGGCTCGCGAGTTGATTTCTGCTTTCCTCAGCGTGTCTCGGATGTGGTTGCGCGGCGCTTGTGTGGCCTGCTGCAGGATGCGCTCAAGGCTTCCGCCGCGGCCGGTGAATATCGCGCGCACGAACCGCTCGTACGCTTGTCGTTTCACAACGGGAACCAATGGAGTGGGGCGGCGGATGATGTGGATGATGCCGCCGTCCACGCCTGGTCTCGGATGGAAGGCCGTGGATGGCACGCGTCCGTGCAGGGCGAAAGTGAACCAGGGTGCGGTCTGAGCAGTCAGCAATGTGGAGCCCCCGACGCCGGCACGTCTGCGAGCCACTTCCCATTGGGTGAGCAGCACCGCCTGCTGCCACGTCCCGGTGGTGAGCAGCCGGCGCAGGATCGGCGTCGTGATGTGGAACGGAACGTTTCCAACGATTACCGGGGTGGTGAGCGGGTAAGCGAGGGCGTCGGCCTGTTTGACCGCCACACCGGGCATGCGCTGGCGCAGCTTAGCGACCCGGTGCTCGTCGATGTCGATCGCGGTAAGCGGCCTCTGAAGGCGTGCCAGGTGCCGAGTAAGTGCGCCACTGCCGGAACCGATTTCTAGAATCGGCCCCTGCGTAGCTGCGACGATTGCGGCAATCTTTTCGAGGGTGGGGCCATGAACGAGAAAGTTCTGGCCAAGTTCGTGTCGGCCGCCATGGGTTGAACGGGGCATGATCGCGCTCCAAGAATTGAACGGGAGCGCCTCGAGAACAGGCAGGTCAAGACCGAGAAAGTGGGTACGCAGAGGTGCCGTTCCGAGACGCATGAGGTCTCTCGGACGGACGACGCGCTAAAGCGTTCAGCGAAGCGCGCCGTCAGGCGCGGCGGTCGCGAACAGCAAGCGAGTACGCCGCAGCGTACCCGCAAATCAAATTGCCCATGAACGAGAACATAGCAGCATCCGTCGGCGTGTGCACGGTCGGCGCCAAACGGACAACACGACCGGCCCTGCCGTCTCTTCTACCTACAGCTTTGTGAGACATCAGTTGACCACCCGCGCGCATGTCCATTGATAGTGCCCCGTGGAGTGGTGGAATTCGGATCGGCATCTGGTCAGTCGCAGTGA
>ERZ1032857.88-NODE-88-length-10454-cov-8.919511_pt1 | contig 10454 bp, 8 predicted proteins | sample MGYA00516688_ERZ1032857 | MGnify/ENA primary metagenome ERZ1032857 (study PRJEB33719, sample SAMN04262500) | wastewater metagenome | biome: rural village; feature: composting latrine chamber; material: composting feces with ash | place: El Salvador | collected...
AAATCGGCTGATCCTCCCGAACCACCGCCTGTACAATCCCTGCCGTATCCCGCAGGTCGATAAACAGGAGGCTGCCGAGATTTCTTTCTCTCTGCACCCAGCCGTAGAGCACAACCTCTTTGCCGATGTCCGCAGTGCGGAGTTCGCCGCAGTAGTCGGTTCTTTTGGCGCGTGTTCGATTCATTTGTTTCTCCTTCTTTCCATAAAAAAATCCCTGCACAGCTGCAGGGACGACAAATGCCGCGGTACCACCCTTGTTAGGCGAAGCCTCACTCATTTTGTAACGCAGGGTCTGCGAAAAAGCTCCGGAATGTCACACGCTCACACTGCCGCCGGTTTGCACCCGACCCGGCTCTCTGGGGACAGCCTTTGAGAAACGCCTCTTCCTTCACGGCTTTTGTTTATTATAGCCAGTGCCAAAAAAGAAGTCAAACGAAAATCAACCGCGCTCATAGAAAAAACAGGATGAATGGAGTATACTGTCATTGTACGCCCGATACGATAGGAGGCCATGCGATGTATCTGTCATTTACTGCCATCAAAGAATTCATAGAACACCCCGATATCCACATCCACGAACATTTCCACGCCCGTTTTTCAAAACTGGAATATCTCAATCCAAGCCGCGAACTGCACAGCGACATATTATACTTATGCACCATCACTGAATTCAGTCTGCACAATCACCGAATCTCCAATCAGTCCTTTGTCATAATTGACGACCTCGGACTGTATGAAAAAATCAATATATCCAAAGAAGTCAACAGCATTATTCTGACCAGCAAGCAAACACAGTTCACACATCTGCAGGCGCTGAACGGACTGTTCGCAACAGTAAACAATGCGTTTATCGAACTGCAGCAGATTCTGCTTGAAGAACAGGACACCGACACATTCTGGCAGCGCGCCATGGACCTGCTACAAACCCGGCTGGTCGTCGAACAAAACGGAAAAGTGCTGTTCCCGCAGTCAGAGGCAAAGAAAACTGCCAATGCGGCTTTTAAACAGACCGTAAAGCTCACCGTCGCAGATATTGAATTCCAAATCCATGTGCAGAGTCAGGAGGAACTGTCCCTGCTGCAAAAAGAACTCCTGGGCGCACTGGAGCCGCTGTTCTTCCAGATACTAAAGCGGTATACGGCGAGCTTTGAACCCATGGAGAAAAAGATGAGCAAGATCATCTTAAATCTCCTTCAGTCACAAACGCCCGTGATTCGTCCGCTCGAGGACACGGTCTGGGAAGACCGCAGTCATTTCGTACTGTATCTGACCGACCTGCCGGAAAAACCGGAACCGCTGATGCAGGCGCTGTCGGAAATCGATCCGGTCTCGGTACTTTCGATTCCGGTGCAGGATACGCTGCTTGTTCTGTATGCGATCGATCCTTTGAACGATCGAACCAAAGCGGTGGAAGACCGCCTGAAAAAGGACAAACGCATCTGTTCCGCCAGCTACCCATTTTATCAGATTGAAGAGCTGCAAAATGTGTGGAAGGCGCTTCATCTGCATATGAAGATCTGCCGCCGAAAAGAAAAGCCCGGCATCTGGATTGTCGGCGATGATGTCATTGAAATCCTCACCGAAGACTATCAGAACTATGCCGGTGTTTTTCCGTTTGTTCACAATATGATCTGGCAGATGCTCGCCTCGGATGACAAAGAATCCAGTGATCTGCTCGACACGCTCTATATCTATCTGCTGAACGAGCGCAGCTATCTGAAAACATCAAAAGATATGGATCTGCACAGAAACTCCATCGTCTACCGCATCAACAAAATTACCAGCCGGTATGATGTCGACCTGGAAGATCCTGTGATCCGGCAGAATCTGCTTCTGTCCTATCGTCTGCTTGCGATGCAGAACCGGTCCTGACACAATCCAATACGAAAAAGCCATCCCCTGCAAAGGGGATTTTTTATTGCAATACCCTCTCCTCCTGATCAAAAAAAGAACGATGCCGTCTTTTGCTGAAAGAAGGCCCGTTCTTTTATTTCTGTGCGCATGATCAGATCAAAACCTTTGAAAGAAAATCCTGTGTCCGCTCTTCCCGCGGTGCCGAGAAAAAAGCGTCCGGCGTATTCTGTTCCACAATATTCCCCTCATCCATGAACAGGATTCTTGTGCCGACTTCCTTGGCAAAGCCCATCTCATGCGTTACCAGCACCATCGTCATGCCCTGATCGGCAAGCTCTTTAATGACTTCCAGCACCTCGCCGACCATTTCGGGGTCAAGTGCCGACGTCGGTTCATCAAACAGCATGACCTTCGGCTGCATCATCAGTGCGCGCACAATCGCGATCCGCTGTTTCTGTCCGCCCGAGAGTTTCTGCGGATACGCGCCCGCCTTGTCAGGCAGCCGGATGCGCTCCAGCAGTGCCATACCCGCCTCCTGTGCCTCTTTTTGCGACAGCAGTTTGCTCTGCACAGGAGCCAGCGTCAGATTCTCAAGCACCGTGAGATTCGGGAACAGATTAAACAGCTGGAACACCATGCCCATACTGCGGCGCACGGCATTGATGTCGGTTTTTTTGTCCGTGATCTCTTTTCCCTCGAAGAAGACGGATCCGGATGTCGGTTTTTCGAGCAGATTCAGACAGCGAAGAAAAGTCGACTTACCGCTGCCCGAAGGACCGATGATGACTACCTTCTCGCCGGTTTCGATCGTTTCCGAAATATCGTTCAGAACGCGGTTTTGTCCGAAGTATTTCACCAGATTTCTAACCTCGATCATTGTGGGCCATCCTCCTTTCAAAACGGGTCAACAGTGCCGACAGCAGCATCACCAGGGCCAGATAAATCGCCGCCGCTCCGAACAGTGGCATAAATGCAGAGTACGTATTTCCGCGAATAATATCCGCTCCCCGCGTAATATCGGTCAGGCCGATAAAACCGCTGATGGAGGTTTCTTTCAGCAGCGTAATCAGCTCGTTGCCGAGTGCGGGAAGTATGTTCTTGATGGCCTGCGGGATAATGACAAAGCGCATGACCGTAAAATAGCCGAGTCCGAGCGAACGTCCGGCTTCCATCTGACCCGCATCGATCGACATGATCCCGCCACGGATACTCTCTGCCACATAGGCGGCGGAATTAAGACCGAAACACAGCACCGCGGCCAGCAGTTTATTGGTGGAGGAACCGAAAATAATATAGTACATGATTAAAAGCTGCACGACCACCGGCGTGCCGCGGATGACGGTCAGATAGACTTTCGTAATTCCGTTCAGCAGCACGAGGATCGCACCCGGAACGGATTCTTTCGGATTCGGTCGGATCTGATCGTGCATCGAACGAATCATGGCCAGCACGGTACCCAAAAGGATTCCGATACACAGTGCAAGCACGGTCACGATCAGCGTGGTCTTCAAACCGGTCCATAAAAACTGCCACCGGTTGTCGGCTACAAAGTTAAGAATAAACTGGTCCTGTAAATTTTGAAACATCGGGTTCCCCCTGTTCTGCATAGAAAAGGACAGCGCCAGTCCTCAGAGGTTCAACGACTCTGAGGACGCCTGTCCGTTGTCATTAAGGCTGAATATACTTGTCGATAATGGACTGCACCGTGCCGTCTTCGATCAGCGCCTGCAGTGCTTCATTGACCTGTGCAAGCAGCGCTTCATTGTCTTTGGCAAACGCAATTGCGTAGTCCTCTTCGGCGTATTCGGTATCCAGTACTTTGAGTCCCTCATTTACGCGTACATATTCCTGCGCCGGTGCATTGTCGATGATGACCGCATCCACTTTCCCCTGGGTCAAAGACATAATGGCGTCCGCACCCTTGTTGTAGCGGTCGACATGCTCTTCGCCGAATTCATCCGCGACATAAATATCCCCGGTCGTTGCCAGCTGTACACCGATCATTTTGCCTTCCAGATCTTCGGGACCCGTAATCTCGGAATCTTCTCTAACGATGATCGACTGAATTCCCGTCGCATAGGACTCGGAGAAATTTACGTTTTCCAGGCGATCTTCCGTCACAGACATGCCGGCCATGCCGATATCGGCCTTGCCGGTAGACACGGCATTGATGATCGAGTCAAAGTTCATATCATCGATCCGAAGCTCCATTCCGAGCTTCTCCGCAATTTTCGCGGCAATTTCCGCGTCGATTCCAACGATTTCTCCACCCTCATAAAACTCATACGGCGGAAAAGAAGCATTGGTGGCCATGACCAAAACGGACGAATCGCCGGCATCCGCCGCCGCGGATTCTTCCGTGACCGCTGCATTGTCCGCTGCGGCTTCGGTCTGATTGTCCTGTGTGCATGCAGCAAGCAGCAGCACCAAAACCAGCAGCAATATTCCCATTTTTTTCATTGTGTTTGCTCCTCTCCTGACTTACCTGCTTATTGTACACCCAAACAAAAAGCTATGCAAGCACGCTACCTTAAGAAAGGATTGAAGCGAAGTTCATCGGACAGCTGCGTCTGGACGCCGTGACCGGGATAGACGGTGCGGTCGCCCTCCAGCTGTTTGATCTTCTCAAGACTCTTCTCCATCTTGTCAGGATCGGAAGTCGGCAGATCCGTTCGCCCGATCGACCGCTGAAACAGCGTATCTCCCGTGATCAGAGCATCACCGACCGCAAAACACACACAGCCTTCGGTATGACCAGGCGTGTGGATGACATCGATCCCGCCGAGATACGGCAATTTTTCTTCTTCAAACAGTTGATCCGGCGTCACAGTATACGGGCCGTGAAACATCGACTTGCTCAGATTCAGTGCCGGTTTCGCCAGAAGCTCTTTTTCGTCTTTGTGCGCCAGCACGGGCACATCCAGTTCTTCTTTTAGCTCTTTTACCGCGCCGATATGATCTCCGTGTCCGTGGGTCAGCAGGATGGCTTCCACTTTCGCTTCCGCTTCTCTGATTTTTTCCAAAAGAAAAGGCGCATCGCCCGCCGGATCGATGAGCACCGCCTCTTTTGAAGCTTCATCCATCACCAGATAACAATTCGCCTGATAAATCCCCGCGGGGATTCTTTGTATGTGCATACTTCCTCCTAAAATTCCTTCTTCGAATCGACAAGGATCGTCACCGGACCGTCATTGATCAGCTGCACCATCATATGCGCCCCGAACGACCCCTCTTCCACATGCAGGCCCGCGTCGGTGAGAAGCTTTCGAACCTCTTCGATGCGCTGCGGTGCCTCGTCGCCTCCCGCCGCACGAATAAAGCTCGGCCGTCTGCCTTTTCTTACATCACCGTACAGCGTAAATTGCGACACCAAAAGCACGGAACCTCCGAATTCCTTGAGATCGCGGTTCAGTTTTCCCGCTTCATCCTCAAATACGCGCAGTCCCGCAATTTTGTTTGCGATATATAAGGAATCGGCTTCCGTGTCGCCCTTTTCCACCCCGACAAGGACCAGAAAACCCGCGCCCACGCAACCGATTATTTTCTCATCGACCGAAACCGAAGCTTCAGCCACTCGCTGGATAACGGCTCTCATACTATCCTTTCTGATTGATCCGGTACACATCGATGGTGGAACGAATGCTCTTGAGCGATTCGATCAGCCGGGTCAGTGATTCCGAATTTCTGACGGAGAGCGTCACATTGATATGCGATAGATTCTCCTTGTTCACGCGCGAACTCATCCCGTTGACATTGACTTTGGCATCGGAGATCCGCTGGGTAATTTCCGACAGCAGCCCGCGACGGTCGATGGCCATAATCTGGATTTCCACCTCGTACATGTCGGAGTCGCGGTTGGTCCAGTAGACTTCGACCAGCCGGTCTTTATCGGCCTGTTTGAGAGTCGTGCAGTCGCTGCGATGAATCGATACGCCCCGCCCCTTTGTAATATAGCCGACGATGTCATCGCCGGGCACCGGAGTGCAGCACTTGGCGAACTTCACCTGGATATTGTCAACGCCCTTGATGTTGACGCCCTGGTCGGACGCCTTCTTTTTGTTTCTGACAATTTCTTCGGGCAGCGGCTGTTCATCATCTTTGTGATGTTCCGCGTACATTTCCCGCAGCCGGGAGACGACCTGATTGACGGTGACACTGCCGTAACCCGTGGCGGCAAACAGATCATCGATTGTATTGAAACCGAGTTTTTCGCCGGCCTGGAGCAGCCAGCTGTCCTTCAGGATCTCGGGATAGCGGTACCCGAGCCGTTTGACCTCTTTTTCGATGGCTTCGCGTCCGCGCACGATATTGATGTCGCGGTCTTCTTTTTTGAAGAACTGGCGAATCTTGTTTTTCGCCTGTGTGCTTTTTACGATATTGAGCCAGTCGCGGCTGGGCCCGGCCGAAGCGGAAGATGTAATGATTTCTACGATATTTCCGTTTCGAAGAACCGTCGTCAAAGGTACGATGCGGCCGTCAATGCGCGCGCCGACGCAGTTGTTGCCGACCGCCGTGTGCACGCGGTAGGCAAAGTCAATCGGCGTGGAACCCTGCGGCAGATTGATGACATCACCCTGCGGCGTAAAGATATAGACTTCATCGCTGAAAAAGTCACCTTTCAGCGTTTCCATAAATTCCTTCGGATCTTTGAGCTCTTTTTGCCACTCCATGAGCTGACGCAGCCAGGTCAGTTTGTCGTCGAAATTGTCGGTTCCGCGGTTTTCCTTGTACTTCCAGTGCGCCGCAATCCCGTATTCGGCTGTCTTGTGCATGTCCCAGGTCCGTACCTGCACCTCGAAGGTCTCTCCTTCCGGTCCGATGACGGTCGTGTGGAGCGACTGGTACATATTCGGCTTGGGCATGGCTATATAGTCTTTAAAGCGGTTGGGCAGCGGTTTCCACAATGTGTGCACCACGCCCAGCACGCCGTAGCAGTCCTTGATCGTATCGACGATGACCCGCAGGGCCGTCAGATCAAAAATCTGTTCAAATGTCTTGTCCTGCTGATACATCTTTTTGTAGATACTGTACAGGCTTTTCGGGCGTCCGGTAATGTCCGCGGTGATTTCGAGATCGCCCAGCTTTTCATGGAGCTGCTCGATCACCTGCGCAATATAGGCTTCGCGGTCTTCGCGCTTCTTCTCGATGCGTTTGGCGAGCTCATAATAAATCTCAGGTTCCAGATACCGCAGACTCAGGTCTTCCAGTTCCCACTTGATCGTATTGATTCCCAGCCGATGCGCAAGCGGCGCGTAAATCTCGAGCGTCTCTTCCGCCTTGTTGTGCCGCTGCTTTTCGGACATATACTCCAGCGTGCGCATATTGTGGAGCCGGTCACAGAGCTTGATGATAATGATTCGAATGTCGTTCGACATGGCCATCATCATTTTCCGAATATTCTCCGCCTGGTTTTCCTGCTTGGATTTGAACTGGATCTTTTTCAGTTTTGTGACCCCGTCCACCAGAACGGCGACATCCGGTCCGAAACGTTCGGCCACATAATCGTAGGAATAGTCGGTATCCTCGAGCACATCATGCAGAAGACCCGCAATAATTGTGTCCTCGTCCATGTTCAGATCCGCCAGCAGCAGGGCCACATGGACCGGATGGATGCTGTACGGCTCTCCGGACGCACGCATTTGTCCCTCGTGCGCCTCCATCTGAAAACGGCACGCATCACGGACGCGCGCCTCGTCGAAACCGGGATAATAGGCTCTGATTTTTTCGACTACCTGATCGATCATAAAGGCTCCTCTTTGCTGTATTACAGCAATTATATCAAAATCATACCTGAATTCAAATTAACGAATATCCTCGATGACCAGCTGCAGGAAACGGGACCCGGCGTACTCATTCATTTGCGGTGTATATACGATCTGTACGGTCAGTCCCTCTCCGCGCTGTTCGAATGCCTGCTCGAATCGGCGCCCAAAGCGCGTATACAGTGTTTCAAGCGTCTGTTCCGCCCGGCGAAACTGAATGCCGGTGAACTCCTGGCGGCCTCTTCTGAAGCGAAACCTTAGCGTCTGCCGGTTCTTTCCGATCACCTGAATGCCCGCCAGCGTCACATCCCTGGAGGCAAACAGTGGTTTCGGATTGCCTTTTCCAAACGGCGCCATGCGTTCGATCTCTCCTACGAGCACCGGATTTATATAAGACAGATCGATCGGAAAATCGATCCGGAGCGTCGGAAGAAGATCCTCTTCCGAGGGTTCCCAGTGCGCCGTCAGCGCCCTGCAGAAAGCATTCGCGTTCTCTTCTTTTACGCTGAAGCCTGCGGCCATCGCATGCCCGCCGTACTGCTCAAGATGCTCTGCCACTTCCTTCAGCTTTTCGTGCATCGGATAGGATGCAATCGACCGGGCGGAGCCTTTCAGCATCCCCGGTTCCGCGCCTTCACTCATCATATACACCGGCCGGTGCACGCGGTCTCTGATTTTTCCCGCCACAATGCCCAGCAGGCTTTCATGGCAGTCCGTCTTCAGACAAAGCACCGGCGGCACGGGATCGGGTATCTGCGGCAAAACGGCTTCAATCGCGGCTTCCGTCATTTCCTGCCGTCGGATATTCAGCTGTCGAAGCTCTTTTGCCAGCCGTACGGCTTCCAGCGGGTCGTCTGTTATGAGGAGGCGCACCGCTTTTTCCGCCGTGTCGAGGCGGCCTGCCGCATTCATCGAAGGGCCGATCACAAATCCCAGGGTGTAGACATCCAGCAGTCCGCGTACGCCGGACTCTTCTTTGAGCGCAGCTAGTCCCGCCGTTTTTGTCCGATTCAGCGCCTCGAGCCCGGTCAGTGTGATCTTCCGATTTTCTCCTGTCAGTTTCATAATGTCACATACCGTGCCCATGGCGGCAAATCCGTAAAGAATCGGAGGCATTTCACGCGTCGTTCCGTATTGTTTTTGCCACAGCGCTTCCGAGAGTTTCAGGCACACGCCGGCGCCGGCAAGATCCTTGTTCGGATACGGACAGTCCGGCTGATGAGGATTGAGGATCGCCACCGCCTCCGGCAGCACTTCCGGCGGCTGGTGATGGTCAGTAATTAATAGATCGACCGAAAGCGCTTCCGCCGTGCGTGCGGCCTCTGCCGCAGAAATCCCGTTGTCACAGGTTATCAGCAGCGATACACCGTCCGCTTTCGCATTCTCCACATGCTGCGGTTTGATTCCGTAGCCTTCGCGCACACGATGCGGAATACGAAAATCCGCCCGGGCACCGAGGGTGCGCAGGGCGGTCAGCAGGATTGCCGTCGATGCGATGCCGTCCTGATCATAGTCTCCGATGACGCGGATCTTTTCATCCTGCGCAATCGCCTGCAGGATCCGGTCCACGGCTTTCGTCATATCCTTCATGAGAAAGGCATCGGGCACCCGCTGATGCATCGGATCCAGAAAGTCCCGCATCTGCTGCGGGGTACGAAATCCGCGCAGATACATGAGCCTCGTCAGCATCAGAGAGCAGCCGGTCTGCTTTTGCAGCTGCGACAAATCGGGAACCTCCGGCAGGATCCACTTTTTATTCACGGTTTCTTGCCGCATGCAGGGCCAGTGCCAGTTCGGTGCGTTTCTTTTGCATCTCGCAGCCGACCGTATACGGCTCCATCAGACTGTGATTGTTGAACCAGGCGTTCGCGTGACAGCCTCCGCTGCAGAAATTCTGATTCCAGCAGCTCCTGCAGGCTTCCTTTTCATCGACACTCGCCCGCGCGAATTCTTCGATCTTTTCGGTATTTGTGATTCCGTCGTCCAGATTGCCGATCAGGAATTCTTTTTCCCCGACAAACTGATGGCACGGATAAATCTCCCCTGCCGGGGTTACGGAAATATATTCGGTACCGGCACCGCAGCCCATGCGTTTTTTTGCCAGACACGGTCCGTTGTCAAGATCTACGAGAAAATGGAAAAATTTCAGGCGCGGATTCTCCCGTTCTCGTTCCAGAAACGCCTTCGCAAGACGTTCGTAGCCCGCCAGGATTTCCGGCAGATGCTCCTCGCGGATGGCATAGTCGAGACTTTCATCGGTCACAACCGGCTCCATCGAGACGGTTTCGAATCCTTCGTCAAAGAAATGAAGCACATCACGGTCGAAATCGAGATTATAGCCGGTGAATGTACCGCGGATAAAAGAATCCTTATCTTTTCTTTGGGAGACGAGCCGCTTAAAGTTTGAAAGCACCAGATCATAGGAACCCTTCCCGTTTCTGGTCGGGCGCATCCGGTCGTGCACTTCTTTTCTTCCGTCCAGGCTCATGACAATATTCACCATATGCTCGTTCAAAAAATCAATCTTCTCATCATCGAGTGCGACCCCGTTGGTCGTGATGGTGAAGCGGATATTTTTGCCTGTTTCTTCATTTCGTTGTTTTCCGTAGAGCGTCAGAGCCTTTACCACATCAAAATTGAGCAACGGTTCGCCGCCGAAAAAGTCCACTTCCAGATTTCTCCGATTTCCGCTGTGTGCAATCAGAAAATCCAGCGCTCTCTTTCCCGTCTCCAGATCCATCAGTGCGCGCTGTCCCTTAAAATCGCCCTGGGACGCAAAGCAATACGCGCAGCGCAGGTCGCAGTCGTGTGCAACATGCAGACACATGGCCTTGATCA
>ERZ1032857.89-NODE-89-length-10439-cov-10.526002_pt1 | contig 10439 bp, 9 predicted proteins | sample MGYA00516688_ERZ1032857 | MGnify/ENA primary metagenome ERZ1032857 (study PRJEB33719, sample SAMN04262500) | wastewater metagenome | biome: rural village; feature: composting latrine chamber; material: composting feces with ash | place: El Salvador | collected...
CGTGGCCGTACTCGCCGGTGGTCGAGGTGAACGCCTCGCGCCGCTCGGGCGTCATGAGCGCGGAGAAGTACTCACGCAGCTCGCCTCGCAGGCGCTCCTGGTCAGGGGTGTAGGTGATGTCCATGGGACCCTATGTTCGTCGTCGGGAGTGGAACGTGTTCCAGTTGGGCTCACGCTAACACCGAGGGGCCCGTTCGTGGCGGGCGAAGCCGCATCGGTCCGGTGCCCTACACTCGCAGTCGAGAAGGAACACGTTCTAGTGTTGCGGCTCACATAGAATCGAACCAGCCCGGTGGCACCGAGTCGCCGGACCGGCCGAGGAGGACGGGTATGAGGATTGCAGTCGATCCCAACCGCTGCGAGGGGCAGGCCGTGTGCGTCGGCCTCGCGCCGAAGGTTTTCGAGTTGAACGACGACGACGAGATCGTTCGCGTGATCGTCGACGAGGTGCCGGAGGAGTTCGAGAAGCGGGCTCGCAAGGCAGTGGAGAAGTGCCCGATGGCGGCACTCACGATCGAGGAGTGAGCAGTTATATGACGAAGAAGTCCCTGGACGGCGACCTGTCGCTGGACGGCAAGGTCGCCGTCGTCACGGGGTCGGGTTCCGGTCTCGGTGCCGCCGAGGCGGTCGAGTTGGCGCGTTCCGGCGCCGCCGCGGTCGTCATCAACGACATCCGCTCGTCCGAGGCCACGGATTCGGTGATCGCGGACATCGAGGCGGCCGGTGCCAAGGCCGCCCTGGTCGTGGGGGACGTCTCCGAGCGTGACACCGCCGACGCGATGATGGCCGAGGCTATCAAGCTCGGCGGTGTCCACGTCGTCGTCAACAACGCGGGCATCACCCGCGACAAGATGCTTTTCAATATGTCCGACGAGGACTTCGACGCGGTGGTCAAGGTGCACCTGCGCGGGCACTTCCTGCTCACCCGCAACGCCGCCGCGCACTGGCGCGCGGAGGACAAGAAGCGCACCGAGGGGAGCGCGCCGATCTACGGCCGCCTCATCAACACCTCGTCCGAGGCGGGGCTCTTCGGCCCTCCCGGCCAGGCCAACTACGGCGCCGCCAAGGCCGCGATCACCGCGCTCACGCTCTCGGCGTCACGGGTGCTCGGTCGTATCGGTTGCACGGCCAACGCCATCGCCCCGCGCGGGCGGACGGCGATGACCGAGGCGGTGTTCGAGGAGTGGGACGAGTCCCAGGGACCGGATCCGTTGTCTCCCGACCGTGTCGCGGACCTCGTGTCCTACCTCGCGTCGCCCGCAGCGGCGGGGGTTTCTGGACAGCTGTTCGTGGTATATGGCGGCATGGTGGCGCTCGTCGATGCGCCGGTCGTCGAGAAGCGGTTCGACGCTTCAGGGGGCGTCTGGGACCGCCGCGCGTTCGCGGACGCGGTGGCGGAACACTGGTCAGACCGCCCGGAGGGGAAGTCCTTCTCGGCCGCGGAGATCATGAAGCTCTGATCTGCTTCGGTGGCCCCGGCGTGAATCTGTGAGTTCACGCCGGGGGCACTGTGATGGGTGGGGCGCGTGTTAGATTCCCTCCACCACTTCGCGGGGGCTGACCGGGGGTATCGGGGAAGACCTTGCGGGGTGAAACGTGTTCTAGATACTGTGTTGTCCGGATCACACCGAACCGGCCTGGACGTGACTGGCCGGGGCACGACGGGGTGAGTCGGGGGAGTAAGGATCGAAGGGGGCCGTCATGGCGGGTGTGCTGGAAAAGCCACTCAAGGGGGTCGGCGAGTTCTTCGCCATGACGCTCGACACCTTCGTCTCATTCCCCTCGATCGTCCGCCAGGGGCGCGAGTTCGTCGACCAGTCATGGTTCATCGCCCGCGTGTCGATGATGGCCACGATCCTCGTGGCTATCCCGTTCACCGTCCTGGTGAGCTTCACGCTCAACATCCTGTTGCGGGAGATCGGCGCAGCCGACCTCTCGGGTGCCGGCGCGGCACTGGGCGCGGTCACGCAGGTGGGGCCGATGGTCACCGTGCTCATCGTCGCCGGGGCCGGCGCCACCGCCATCTGCGCGGACCTGGGCGCTCGTACCATCCGTGAGGAGATCGACGCGATGGAGGTGCTGGGAATCGACCCGGTCAAGCGTCTCGTCGTTCCGCGGGTGGCCGCCTCGACGTTCGTCGCCCTGCTGCTCAACGGCCTGGTGTGCACCATCGGCATCCTCGGCGGTTTCCTGTTCTCCGTCCTCCTCCAGGGGGTCAACCCCGGTGCGTTCGTCAACGGCATCACGCTGTTGACGGGTCTGGGCGAGCTCGTCCTGGCGCAGATCAAGGCCGGGGTGTTCGGAATGTTGGCCGGCCTCGTCGCCTGCTATAAGGGCCTCTACGTCCGTGGCGGGCCGAAGGAGGTCGGAAACGCGGTGAACGAGACCGTCGTCTTCGCCTTCATGGCCCTGTTCGTCGTCAACACCGTTCTCACCGCTGTCGGCGTCAAGGTTCTGGGGGCGTGACATGGCGGTGATCGAAACAACGCGGTTCCCGCGACTGTCCCGCGCCCGACACCGCGCGATCGGTGGCTTCGACGACTTCGGCGACCACGCGCTGTTCTTCTGGCGCGCTCTCGCGGCCACCCCCCGCGCGTTGACGCAGTACCCCAAGGAGACCCTGCGGCTCATCGCCGAGATCGCCATGGGCACCGGCGCGCTGGCGATGATCGGCGGCACGGTCGTGATCGTCGCCTTCCTGACCCTGGCCACCGGCGGCGTCATCGCCGTGCAGGGCTTCTCCTCGCTGACCGACGTCGGCGTCGAGGCGCTCACCGGCTTCTTCGCCGCCTTCATCAACGTCCGCATCGCGGCACCGGTGATCGCGGGAATCGGCCTGGCGGCCACCATCGGCGCCGGAGCCACCGCCCAGCTGGGTGCCATGCGCGTCTCCGAGGAGATCGACGCGCTCGAGGTCATGGCGATCGACTCGATCACCTACCTGGTCTCCACCCGCATCGTCGCCGGGATGATCGCGGTCGTGCCGCTGTACTCGCTGGCCGTCATCGCGTCATTCCTGGCCAGTCGCTTCGCGACGGTGGAGATCTACGGCCAGTCCGGCGGCGTCTACGACCACTACTTCTCGACGTTCCTCATCCCGACGGACATCCTGTGGTCCTTCGTCCAGGCCATCGCCATGGCCATCACGATCATGTTGATCCACACCTACCACGGCTACAACGCGGCGGGTGGCCCCGCCGGCGTCGGCTCGGCGGTCGGCAACGCGGTGCGCACGTCGCTCATCGCCGTGGTCACGGTAACCCTTCTCGTCTCGCTGGCGATCTACGGCGGAGACGGCAACTTCAACCTGTCGGGATAGGAGAGACGATATGGCGAGGACGGTGAGCCAGAGCGACACGGTGCCCAAGCGCATCGCGGGCGCGGGGCTGGCGTTGGTCATCGTCGTGGTGGTCGCGCTGTCCCTGCTCCTGTTCGTGCGGGCGTTCGACAGCCGGGTCCCGATCACGGTGCGAAGTGACCGCGCGGGACTGGTGATGGAGGAAGACGCCAAGGTCCGCTCGCGCGGCGTGGAGATCGGCAACGTCACCCGGATCACCCAGGAGTTCGACGGAGCCACCCTCGAGCTCGAGGTGGATCCTGCGGCGCTCGAGGCGATCCCCGCGAACTCGCCCGTGACGATCGGATCCAACACCATCTTCGGTGCTAAGTCCGTCGACTTCGGCGCGCCCGCCACACCGGACGCCACCACACTGCAGGCCGGCGCCATCGTCGAGGCCACCAATGTCACCACCGAGATCAACACCCTGTTCCAGGACCTGACGGACCTGCTCATCGCGATCGAGCCGGAGAAGCTCAACGCCACCCTGGGCGCGATCTCGGGTGCGGTCGACGGACGAGGCGAACAGGTCGGCCAGACGATCACCGACCTGAACGCCTACCTGGAGGAGATCAACCCGCAGATCGAGACCCTCCAGCGCGACCTCGCCAAGGGCTCACGCGTGGCCAACCTCTACGCGGACGTCACCCCCGACCTCATGCGCATCCTCGACTCCGGCACGGACGTCGGCAACAACATCGTCAACAACCAGGCGCGCTTCGAGCAGCTGCTCGCCGCGGCGATCGGAACCGGTGAGACCGGCAAGACGCTGCTGTCGGAGAACGGTGACCAGCTGGTCAAGGCGCTGGCCGACCTGCGCGCGTCGACCAGCCTGCTCGCCGAATACTCGCCGATGCTCACCTGCCTGATCGTCGGCCTCAACCAGGGCGTCGAGGGAGCCACCTCGGCGTTCGGCGGCAAGGACCAGCCCGGCCTGGTGTTCAAGGCCGGCTTCCAGCAGGGCGCGCGGGCGTACGAGTATCCCAAGGACCTCCCCAAGGTCAACGCGAGCACCGGGCCCCACTGCTACGGGCTACCGTTCCCCGACCCCGACGTGCACGCGCCGTTCGTCGTCACCGACACCGGCTCCAACCCAGTGGAGGGAATGCCCAACGTGTTCACCTCGCGCCCCGGACCCCTCTTCGGTCCACTCCCATCTCCTGAGCCCGGGGCACCCGCGCCGCCGACGCTGCTGCAGGTCATGCTCGGCATGAACCAGGAGACCCCGTGAGTGCCGGGCGCGCGGCAGCGCGCGAGGGCCGGGCCACCGCGGTCAAACTCGGGATCTTCACCACCGTGATGGTCCTGGTGCTGGCCGGGCTGGTGGTCGTGTTCAGCGAGTACCGCTCAGGCGACTATGAGCGCTACAACGCGGACTTCACCGACGTCTCCGGGCTCGAGTCCGGGGACAAGGTCCGGATCGCCGGCGTCGAGGTCGGGCAGGTGAGCAAGGTCGAACTCGCCGAGGAGAACACCGCCCGCGTGCGTTTCTCGGTGGCCGGGAACCAGATAGTGCACCAGAGCACCGAGGCGGTGGTGCGGTACGAGAACCTCACCGGTGACCGTTATCTGGAGCTCAAGCGAGGCGAGGGAGACCAGGCTCCGCTGGAGCCCGGTGGGACCCTGCCCCTGTCGCAGACCGCTCCGGCGCTCGATCTCGACGCCCTGCTCGGCGGCTTCCGCCCGCTGTTCAAGGCGCTCGACCCGGCTCAGGTCAACCAGTTGTCCGAGTCGATCGTCAAGGTGTTCCAGGGCGAGTCCGGCACGATCCAGGACCTGCTCGCCTCGACGTCGTCGCTGACACAGGCCCTCGCGGACCGTGACCAGCTGATCGGCGACGTGATCACCAATCTCAACGCGGTTCTCACGACCGTGGACGACAACCAGGAGAACGTCGACTCGATCGTCGACGACCTGCAGCAGCTCGTCTCCGGCCTGGCGGCCAACTCCGAGCCGATCGCCGAGTCGGTCAGCCGGCTCAACGACTCGAGCGCCAACATGAGCACCCTGCTGGCCGACGTTCGGCCCTCGCTGCGCGAGGACATCGCACAGATCGATCGTGTGGCGACCCTGATCAACGACGACGAGGAGTACGTCGAGAACGTGATAAACCGCCTGCCCTCGGATTTCGAGAAGATGGGCAGGCTCGGTGTGTACGGCAGTTTCTTCCAGTTCTATCTCTGCGGTGTGATCGTCGCGATCACCAACCCGGCCACCGGCCAGCCGGTGTACCTTCCGCAGTTCGAGCAGACGACGGGACGGTGTTCCTTCCCTGATGAGTAAGAAGAAGGACGACGGCGCGCCCCCCAAGGCGCCCCGGGGGCAGCTCCGGTTCCGTGACCGTGACCCCAAGGTGATCGGGGTCTGGGGAGCGGTCGGCGTGGTGGCACTGATGGCGGTCTCGTTGAACTATGACCGCATCCCGTACATCAACGGCATGCACGGTGCGACGGTCTACGTGGCCGACGCCGCGGGCCTGAAAACCGGTGACGAGGTGCAGGTGGCCGGGATGCAGGTCGGGACGGTCCGCAAGATCGAACTCGACGGTGACAAGGTCCGGGTCCGGTTCGACATCGACACGGACGTCGAGCTCGGCTCCGACACGTCGGCACAGATCAAGACGGACTCGATCCTCGGTCGGCGCGCACTCGGTGTGTACTCCGACGGCCGCGGCGAGCTCGCCGACCGCACGATCCCGCTCGAGCGGACCTCTGTGCCGTACTCGTTGACCTCGGCCCTCGGGGACCTGTCCGACACCGTCGAGGCCATGGACACCGACTCGGTGCAGGAGGCCCTGGACGTCCTGTCCGAGACCATGGAGGACTCCGCTCCGGAGGTGCGCGGCGCCATCGACGGGATCACCCGCCTGTCCCGTTCGCTCAACGAACGCGACGAGGCGGTCCGTGAACTGCTCGACAAGGCCGCGGGGACCACCGACGTGCTGGGGCGCCGCAGCGAGCAGATCAACCAGCTCATGGTCGACGGCAACACCCTGTTCACGCAGCTCGACCTGCGCCGGCGTGCGCTGAGCGAGCTGATCGTCAACATCGACGAGCTGGCCCGTCAGCTGTCCGGCGTGGTGCAGGACAACGAGGCCCAGATCGGTCCGGCGCTCGACAAGCTCGAGCAGGTCTCCGATCTGCTGATCCGGAACAAGGACGACATCGATCTGGGACTGCGCCGTATCGTGCCGTTCTCCACCGCGCTCAGTGAGGCCGTCGCCTCCGGGCCGTGGTTCAACGCCTACGTGTCCAACCTGTCGCTGGGGCAGTACCAGCAGTCCCTCCTGCGGGACCTCATGCCGCTGATCGACGACCGCGTCCAGCCCGAGCCGGGGCTGGTCACCGAACCCACACTGCCGGGGTATCCGGGCCTGACGACCATGGACGAGTTCCCCGGGTGGGGCGAGAAGAGGTTGCCGCGATGAACCGATTCCTGTCGGGCACCGCCGCGAAGGTGGTAGCCGTGATAGCCGTGATCGTCCTGGTCGCCGGTGCGGTGTGGTTCTTCTCGGTACGCACCAAGACGATCACCGCGTTCTTCCCGACCACCCAGGGCGTCTACGAGGACGACACGGTCCGCGTGCTCGGCGTGCGGGTCGGCCGGATCACCGACATCACGACCGAGGACGGGATGTCCAAGGTCACGATGAAGGTCGACCAGGACGTGCCGGTGCCCGAGGACGCCAATGCCCTGCTCGTGGCACAGTCGCTGGTCGCCGAGCGTTTCATCCAGCTCACCCCGGCCTACACGGGCGGCGAGGAACTACCGGACGGCGGGACCATCCCCGTCGAGCGGACCGCGGTGCCCGTCGAGTGGGACGGCGTCAAGGAGCAGCTCATGAAGCTGTCCACGGCGCTGAGTCCGGCGCCGGGTGAGGAGACCGGGCCGATGGGCGATTTCGTGGATTCGGCGGACGCGATGTTCGAGGGCAACGGACACGAGATCCGGGACGCGCTCGCCGAGGTGTCCCACACGATGTCGATCATGTCCGACGGTCGCGAGAACCTCTTCACCACGCTCAAGAACCTCCAGCTGTTCGTCACCGCGCTGTCGCAGAGCGAGGAGCAGATCGTCTCCTTCGGCGGTCGGCTCGCCAGTGTCTCGCAGGTGCTCGGCGACCAGACCGGCGACATCGACGCCGCTCTACGTGACCTCGACCTCGCCGTGATGGACATCAACCGCTTCCTCGAGAACAACGGCGACCGGCTGTCGGTGGGCGTCGACAAACTCGGCCGCGCCACCGAGGTGGTCCGTGACCGACGGGCCGATCTCGAGGGGGTTCTCCACGTCGGCCCCACCGCGATGGCGAACTTCTACAACATCTACCGCCCGTATCAGGGCACCCTCAACGGTGTACTGGCGATGAACCAGATGGCCAATCCGACGAACTTCATCTGCGGCGCCATCGCCGGTCTCGCCAACAACACGTCCGAGTCGGACGCCGAGCTGTGTGCCCAGTACATGGCACCCTTGTTCAACTCGCTGACCTCCAACTACCCGTACGGCGTGGTGGCCCCTCCCATCACGCCCACCGCCGAGCCGGACCAGATCTGGGACATGCAGAAGCCGGGTACCCAGACCCCGCCCGGTGTCCAGCCCCCGTCCGCCCAGCCGGACCCGCTGGTCAACGTCGTCAACAAGGGTGACAACCTCACCGACACACTGCTCGTGACGGGAGGCGCGTGATGACCAGCGGACACTCTGACGGTCGCGGTCTGCGATCGCGGATCCTCGGTGCCGGCGCACTGAGCGGCGTCGTGCTGCTCGCCGGGGCGGGCTGCGCGTGGGACGGGCTCAACTCGCTGCCCCTGCCGGGAGCGCAGGGCAACGGGGACGGTGCCTACGAGGTCACCATCGAGATGCCCAACGTCACCACCATCACCCGGAACTCGCCGGTGCGGGTCAACGACGTCAACGTCGGCTCCATCTCGTCGATGCGGGTCGAGGACTACACCGCGATCGTCACCGTCTCGCTCAACGAGGACGTGCGGCTTCCGGCCAATGCGCACGCCAAGATCGGGCAGACCAGCCTTCTGGGCTCGCAGCATCTCGAGCTGTTCCCGCCGCCGGACGGCGGTGCGGAGGGCACGCTGCAGGGCGGTGACGTGATCCCGATCGAGCGTGCCGGCGTCTACCCGACCACCGAGCAGACCCTGTCCGCACTGTCCGTCGTCCTCACCGACGGTGGGCTCGCGCAGTTCGAGACCATCGCGCAGGAGCTCAACACCGCGCTGGACGGCCGGCAGGTGGACGCCAAGGAGGTCATCACGCAGCTGGAGACCACCGTCAGCGGCCTCGACGAGCAGCGCGCCGACATCATCGCCGCGATGGAAGGTCTCGATCGGCTCGCCCGACAGGTCGACGAGCAGAACGACACGCTGGCCCGCGCGCTCGCGCAGATGCCCGAGGCCGTCGCCCTGATCAACGACCAGAAGCAGGAACTCACCACGGCGCTGGTCTCCCTCGGCGACTTCGGCAACAAGGCCAACCAGATCATCGACGCCGGTGGTGGGGAGAACCTCGCCGCCAACCTGCGGGATCTCACCCCGGTACTCGAGGCTCTGGCCAACTCCGGCCGCGACCTCACCCGGGTGATGAGCTCGCTCATCACGTTCCCGTTCCCGCAGGCCGGAATCGACAACTTCCTGCGCGGCGACTACGCCAACCTGTACATCCACGCCGATGCGACGATGCCACGCCTGGGCGAGACCCTGTTGCTGGGCACGGAGTTCGGCAACCGCATGGCCGGGCTAGAGGGCTACGTGGGCCTGGCCCCGGGATCGGCGGTCAGCCCGGACCCGTTCTCACTGGATGTGGAGCCGACCAACCCGCAGGCCACGGATCCGTTCGCCGCGCTCGACCCCTCCGGGGCGGACCCGGATGACGGTGGAGCGGCAGAGGCGGATGGTTCCGACCCCCAGAACGAGGAGGCCCCCCGATGACGCGGCTCGTGCGAATCCAGCTGACGATCTTCGCGGTGGTCACCGTCCTGGCGCTGGCGGTCATGTCGATCGTCTACCTGCAGGTGCCGCGTGCGCTGGGCTGGAAGCGCACCGACGTGGCGCTCGAGATGCCCGACACCGGTGGCCTCTACCAGAACGCCAACGTCTCCTACCTCGGAAACACCATCGGCCGGGTCGACTCGGTGACCCTCAAGCCCGGCAAGGTGGTGGCCGAGCTCCACTTCGATTCGAGGGCCGACGTGCCCGAGAACGTGCGCGCCGAGATCCGGAGTGTGTCGGCGGTGGGTGAGCAGTTCGTCGAGTTCGTCCCCGAGGGCACGCCGGAAGGCCGGCTGGCCGACGGCACGGTGATCGGCGAGAACCGCGTCGACATGCCACAGAGCATCGGGCCGGTACTCGACCAGGCCACCGTGCTCATGGCCTCGATCGACGACGCCAAGATGCGGCGTGTCATCTCCGAGTCGTTCGACGCGTTCAACGGTTCGGCCCGCGACCTGCAGCGCTTCCTCGACTCGGCACAGCTCCTGCTGGAGGAGGCACAGCGCAACACGGACGTGACGCGAAAGCTCATCGCGGACGCCGAGCCGGTCCTCGACTCGCAGTTGCGCTCGTCGGACTCGATCCGGGCCTGGACACGGAACCTCGCCGATGTGACCGACCAGCTCCGCGAGAACGAGCCACAGCTCACCTCGCTCATCCAGCGCGGCCCCGACGCCCTGGGCCGGGCCACCAAGGTGCTCAACGAGCTGCAGCCGACGATGCCCGTCCTGGTGGCGAACCTGGTCAGCGTGGGCGAGGTGGGTGTGGTCTACAACCCGGCGATCGAGCAGCTGCTCGTGATCTACCCGGCGCTGGTGTCGTCGCTGATCACCGCGATCAACGGCGCCAAGGACACTGGCGAGATCAAGGTCGACTTCAACCTGCAGATCAACGAGACCCCGCCGTGCACCACCGGGTTCCTGCCCGCAGAGGACCGGCGGTCCCCGGCGGACCTGTCGGTGCCGCCGTTGATCAACGGCATCTACTGCAAGATCCCTCAGGATTCGGACATGACCGTGCGCGGTGCCCGCAACCTGCCCTGTATGGAGTTCCCCGGCCGCCGCGGTGCCTCGCCCGAGGAATGTCGCGCCAACAAT
>ERZ1032857.90-NODE-90-length-10338-cov-17.050083_pt1 | contig 10338 bp, 6 predicted proteins | sample MGYA00516688_ERZ1032857 | MGnify/ENA primary metagenome ERZ1032857 (study PRJEB33719, sample SAMN04262500) | wastewater metagenome | biome: rural village; feature: composting latrine chamber; material: composting feces with ash | place: El Salvador | collected...
CCGCCGCAGCGCGGCCGACAGTATTGATCGTGTGCCAGAGCAAGCGACCCTGTGCGCCTGTCGCCAGGACGATTTGACAACGCAACGATCTGAAAACACAGTCATTCGGAGAGATGTCGATGAGTCTTGAGGCAAGAGAAGATCTCGATCCGGTCGAAACCCAGGAATGGTTGGATTCCCTGGAGTCGGTCCTGGACCGTGAGGGCGAAGAGCGCGCCCGTCACCTGTTGGGTCGTCTGGCCAATCGGCTGCGTCGGGATGGCACCCAGCCGCCCTTTTCAGTCACTACGCCGCATCGCAACACCATTCCGGTCCACCGTGAGGCACCCATGCCCGGTGACCTCTTCATGGAGCGCAAGATCCGTTCCATGATTCGCTGGAACATGGCAGCGATGGTGACACGTGCCAACCGCAAGAACAGCGGAATTGGCGGCCATATCGCCAGCTACATGTCGAGCGCCACCCTCTATGAAGTGGGCTTCAACCACTTCTTTCGGGCGCCCAGCGGCGACTTTGGTGGCGATCTTATCTATATCCAGGGCCACAGCGCGCCCGGTATCTATGCGCGCGCCTTCCTTGAAGGCCGGCTGACCGAAGAGCAGATGGATCACTACCGTGAAGAGGTTGATGGCAAGGGCCTGTCGTCCTACCCGCACCCCTGGTTGATGCCTGACTTCTGGCAACTGCCCACGGTCTCCATGGGGCTTGGCCCGATCATGGCGATCTATCAGGCCCACGTAATGAAATACCTCGATCAGCGCGGCCTGAAGCCGATGCAGGATCGCAAGGTATGGTGCTTCCTGGGGGACGGTGAAACCGACGAGCCGGAATCCCTGGGTGCCATTCAGCTGGCCAGCCGTGAAAAACTCGATAACCTCATCTTTGTCGTCAACTGCAACCTGCAGCGCCTGGATGGTCCGGTACGCGGCAACTCGCGCATCATGGACGAACTCGAGGGTGCTTTCCGGGGTGCCGGCTGGAACGTAATCAAGGTGGTCTGGGGTCGTCTGTGGGATCCGCTGTTCGAGAAGGACAAGAAGGGCATCCTGCAGAAGCGCATGGATGAAGCGATCGACGGCGAGTACCAGAACTACAAGGCCAACGGTGGCGCTTATACCCGTGAGCACTTCTTCGGCAAGTACCCCGAGACCGCGGAAATGGTCAAGGACCTGTCCGATGAGGATATCTGGCGTCTCAACCGTGGTGGCCACGACCCGTTCAAGGTCTATGCGGCCTATCATGAGGCGGTACATAACGCCAATGGGCGTCCTACCGTGGTCTTGGCGCATACCGTCAAGGGCTACGGCCTGGGCGCCGATGGTGGCGAGGCGGACAACGAAGCCCACCAGGTCAAGTCGATCGATGACCAGGAAGTCCTCAAGCGCTTCCGTGACCGCTTTGGCATTCCGGTCTCCGACGAGGAGATCGAAAATGATATGCCGTACTACAAGCCGGCCGATGACACGCCGGAAATGAAGTACATGCATCTACAGCGTGAGCGCTTGGGGGGTTACCTGCCGGCGCGCAATCCCGACTTCGAAGCGCTGACGATCCCGGGCCTGGATGACAAGACCTTTGCCAGCCAGATGGGTGGCTCAAAAGGGCGGGAAATCTCTACCACCATGGCCTTTGTGCGGATTCTCAACGGCCTGGTCAAGGATAAGCAGATCGGCAAGCAGGTAGTACCGATTGTGCCTGACGAAGCGCGTACCTTCGGTATGGAAGGGATGTTCCGTCAGTTGGGCATCTACTCGCCCGAAGGTCAGAAGTACGAGCCCATGGACAAGGGCCAGCTGATGTTCTACCGCGAAGACAAGGCGGGACAGGTGCTGGAAGAGGGCATCACCGAGGCGGGCGCCATGTCATCGTGGATCGCCGCCGCTACCTCGTACAGTAACAACGCCCTGCCACTGCTGCCGTTCTACATCTACTACTCGATGTTCGGTTTCCAGCGCATTGGTGACCTGGCCTGGGCGGCGGGCGACCTGCAGGCCCGCGGCTTCATGGTCGGTGGTACTGCCGGTCGCACCACGCTGAACGGCGAGGGGCTGCAGCACCAGGATGGTCATAGCCACTTGCAGGCGGCCATGATCCCCAACTGCCGCACCTATGACCCCACCTATGCCCATGAGCTGGCGGTCATCGTTCAGGACGGCTTGAAGCGGATGTACGCCGATAAGGAAAACTGCTTCTACTACCTGACGGTGATGAACGAGAACTACGAGCATCCTGCGCTTGAGGAAGTTCCCACCGAGGACATCATCAAGGGCATGTATCTGCTGCGCGAACACCAGGGCGACAAGGGGCATGTGCAGCTGCTCGGCTCCGGCACCATCTTGCGCGAAGTGGAAGCTGCAGCACGGATGCTGGCCGATGAGTGGGGTGTGGGGGCCGACGTGTGGAGTGTGACCAGCTTCAACGAGCTGCGCCGCGAAGCATTGATGCTCGAGCGCGAGGCCTTCCTGAACGCTGCTGAAGAGCCGGTCAAGCCGCACGTCACGCGTTGTCTGGAAGGACGCAAGGGACCGGCGATTGCCTCCACCGACTACATGCGTCTGTTCGCCGACCAGGTTCGTGCCTGGGTGCCGACCGACTATCATGTATTGGGGACCGACGGTTACGGCCGCTCCGATACCCGCGAGAAGCTGCGTAGCTTCTTTGAGGTCGACCGCTATTTCGTCACGGTGGCGGCACTCAAGGCACTGGCTGATCGCGGTGAGCTGGATCGCAAGGTCGTTGCCGAAGCGATCAAGAAATACGGCATCGATCCCAACAAGCCCAATCCGCTGACGAGCTGATCCGGTGGCAAGGCGGGCTTAGTTAGCCCGCCTGTTCCTGGCACGATTTGGAAGGAGCGCGACCTTGAGTAGCGAAATCATCAAAGTTCCCGATATCGGCGGTAGTGAAGCCGTCGAAATCATTGAAGTCGCGGTATCCGAAGGGGATGTCATTGAGCCCGAGGATACCCTGATCACGCTGGAATCCGACAAGGCAAGCATGGACGTGCCGTCGCCCAAGGGTGGCAAGGTCGTTCGTGTGTTGGTCAAAGAGGGCGATACTGTCTCCGAAGGGGATGACATCGTCGAACTGGAGCTGGAAGGCAGTGCCGACGACAGCGATGCGGCGGATGAGGCTGAAGCGGCTTCTGCGCAGGAGCCGGCACCCTCCACCGAGAAACCCGCGGCAGAGAAGCCTGCAGCGCAGGCATCGGCTGGTGGTGGCAAGCGCACCGTAGACATCAAGGTGCCTGACCTGGGCGGTGCCAGCGACGTCGAAGTGATCGAGGTAGCGGTTTCCGAAGGCGACGACGTGGCTGAAGAGGACGCCTTGATCACGCTGGAGTCGGACAAGGCTTCCATGGATGTGCCCAGCCCCTATAGCGGCAAGCTGGTGACGCTGACCGTCAAGGAGGGCGACACAGTCTCCGAAGGTGACGTGATCGGCACCATGGAGATCGCCGGCGAAGGCGCTGATGAAAGCGGCGCCGACGAGGCGGCGGATAACGAGCCCGAAAGAGAAGCTGCAACAGGGCCTGTCGCGGAAGGCGAAGCGGGTGCGACAGAAGAGGCCGTAAGCGACGCACCCGAGCGTCGTGAGATCCGTGTGCCCGATCTCTCCGGTGCCAGTGACGTGCCGGTCATCGAGATTGCCGTCAGTGCCGGCGACGAGCTCGAAGAAGAGGATGCGCTGATCACCCTGGAGTCCGACAAGGCTTCGATGGATGTACCGAGCCCCTATAAGGGCAAGCTGATCGAGCTTGCCGTCAAGGAAGGTGACACGGTTTCACCAGGCGACTTGATTGGCTATATGGAAGTCGCTGGCGGCAAGCCCAGAGCGGCACGACCCGAGCCCTCTTCAGCAAGCGGCTCCAGCACATCCAGTGAAGCCGGCAAGCCGGCGGCCCCCGAGACTCCGGCAGAGGCGCCGAGCCCGGAAGCCGAGATGGCTCAGCACCAGCCGCGCTCTGACAAGCTGGTTCACGCCGGTCCGGCGGTACGCATGCTGGCGCGTGAGCTGGGTGTCGACCTGGCGCAAGTCAAGCCGAGTGGACCCAAGGAGCGTGTGCTCAAAGAGGATGTGCATGCTTACGTCAAGCAGGTGATGGCGGGCCAGTCGCAGGCGTCAACTGCTGCAGCAGGTGGGGCAGGTATACCGGCTGTGCCGGATCAGGACTTCAGCCAGTTCGGCGCGGTGGAAGAGAAGCCCATGGGGCGCTTGATGAAAATGGGCGCCACCAACCTGCATCGCAGCTGGCTCAATGTGCCTCATGTCACACAGTTCGACGAGGCGGATATCACCGAGCTGGAAGCCTTCCGCAAATCGATGAAGGCTGAAGCCGAGGCACAAGGTGCCAAGTTGACACCGCTGCCTTTCCTGATCAAGGCGTGCGCCTTTGCGTTGCGTAAATTCCCGCAGTTCAATGTCAGCCTGAAGAGTGACGGCGAGACCCTGGTGTGGAAAGACTACGTGCACATCGGCATTGCGGTGGATACACCCGATGGCCTGATGGTGCCGGTGATTCGCGATGCCGACCGCAAGTCACTGATCGAGTTGGCCAAGGAGAGTGTTGAACTGGCCGGCAAGGCGCAATCGAAGAAGCTCAAGCGTGAGGAGATGACCGGTGGTTGCTTCACTATCTCCAGCTTGGGGTCGATTGGCGGGACCGCTTTCACGCCGATTGTGAACACACCAGAGGTGGCAATCCTCGGCGTCTCCAGGGCGCAGATGAAGCCGGTATGGAATGGTTCGGATTTCGAGCCGCGTTTGATGATGCCGCTCTCGCTCTCCTATGACCACCGTGCCGTCAATGGGGCCGATGCGGCGCGCTTCGCTGCCTTCCTGACGCAGGTGCTGGGCGATCTTCGTCGTCTACTGATGTAAAACCCGCTGTGGTGAACAGCTAGTGCAACCACTCAACGGCGCCCTGCGGGGCGCCGTTGAGCTTGAATTCCCCTGTTGTGCGGGTGGGAATACCAAAGTGCAACGTTGCCCTAGCCGTATGAAATGTATACAGCTTTTACCTGGTTGCCAGGAATGTTCGACAGCTTGTGGTTGTCTGGCATCGCCGCCGCGGTTATCGTTCACGACACTCTTTTTTTCAGATTGCAAAATTTTTCTCTTTCAAGGAGCAACGAGATGCGTTTGATCCTGTTGGGCGCCCCCGGTGCCGGCAAGGGTACCCAAGCCCAGTTCATCTGTGAACGTTATAACATTCCGCAGATCTCCACCGGAGACATGCTGCGGGCGGCGGTCAAGGAAGGTAGCGAGCTGGGTCTGAAGGTCAAGGAGATCATGTCCAGTGGTGGTCTGGTGTCGGATGAGCTGATCATCTCGCTGGTCAAGGAGCGCATCGCGCAGCCCGACTGCAAAAACGGCTTCCTGTTTGATGGCTTCCCGCGCACCATCCCCCAGGCGGATGCCATGAAAGAAGCCAACGTCAAGATCGATCATGTTCTGGAAATTGCCGTCGAAGACGAGGAGATCGTCAAGCGTCTGGCAGGTCGTCGTGTGCACCCCGGTTCAGGTCGTGTCTATCACACTGAGTACAACCCGCCCAAGGAAGAGGGTAAGGACGATGTCACCGGTGAGGCATTGATCCAGCGCGACGACGACCGTGAATCCACCGTGCGCAACCGCCTGGCGGTATACCACCAGCAGACGGCGCCGCTGGTGAATTACTACCAGCAGTGGGCCGAGAAGGAGCCGGAGGCGGCGCCGGCCTATCACCGGGTTGAAGGTGTTGGTAGTGTCGATGAGATTACCGGCAAGGTGAAGCAGGCGCTGGAGAACTGATTCAGCGTTTGTTGTCTGTTCTGTTCGGCCCGCCTCGGCGGGCCACTTTCGTTGGTCATCGTCCCGCGCTGCGGGGCGGCGTATAATGGCCCCTTCATTTCTGATGCGACGTTGATTTATGCCGATCCTGTTGGCTCTTGATGCTTCCTCCAGCGCCTGCTCCGCGGCTTTGCTGATACAGCAAGAGGGCGGCCGGGAACAACTTGTCTCGCGCTTCGCCTTGACCCCCCGGGAGCATACCCGCCGTTTGCTGCCCATGGTGGATGAGGTCTTGGCCGAGGCGGGAGTTGCACTTGCCCAGCTCGATGCGGTGGCCTATGGACGGGGCCCCGGCTCTTTTACCGGGTTGCGCATCGCCGCCGGTACAGCGCAAGGACTGGCCTATGGACTGGACCGCCCGTTATTAGGGGTTTCGACACTCGAAACCCTGGCCCTGCATGCTCACCGCCGGCATGGTCAGACACATAGCGTGACGGCTATGGATGCCCGTATGGGGGAGATTTATGTGGCTGCCTGGCAGTGTGGTGCCGACGGTATTGAGGCACTGCTGCCAGAAGCGGTGATGGCACCACAAGCACTGCAGCTACCGTCATTGCAGGCAGGTAACGAGTGGTACGGTATCGGTTCCGGCTGGGCCTTGGCGGAATCGATGCCAGTCACGACGCTGGCGTTGGTCAGTCAACGCAAGGCGACCACGGAGCCGGCTGCCGAAGAGATGGTACTGCTGGCTGCCCGCGACTATGCGCAGGGTATACGTCCTATGGCCCATGAGAGCCAGCCGATCTATCTACGCGACCAGGTAGCGTGGCAGAAGGGCGCATGAGCAGCGAGGCTGATGGACCGGTGCTACGCCACGAAGCGGGCGCCCTGGTGCTGGCCGGTGATCTGGCGCGTTACGGTAAGCCGATCATGGTCGATTTCACTGCCGGACGGTCAGCGCACCGGCGCCGCTTTGGTGGAGGGCGGGGCCAGTTGATCGCCCGTGCCTGTGGTTTGGCGGGGGGAGTAATACCCAGCATAATTGATGCCACTGCCGGGTTGGGGCGGGATGCCTTTGTCCTGGCCAGTTTGGGTGCCGAGGTTTTGATGATCGAGCGTGTGGCCGAGATTCACGCCTTGTTGGCTGATGGGCTGGCTCGCGCTGCCGATGACCCTGAAGCAGCGGCTATTGTGGCGCGCATGCAGCTGGCCCATGGCGATGCCAGGCATGATCTTGGTGCGCTGGTGGCTGCCAGCACAGTGGCACCGCAGGTCATCCATCTTGATCCCATGTTTCCCCACCGCGAGAAGTCGGCGCTGGTGAAAAAGGAAATGCGGCTGTTTCGCGAGCTCGCCGGCACAGATGATGATGCGCCAGAACTGCTTGAAGCAGCATTGGACGTGGCGACTCACAGGGTGGTGGTCAAGCGTCCGCGCAAGGCGCCACCCATCGCCGGGCCGGCACCGCAACATGTTATCGCAGGCAAGACCAGCCGCTACGACCTTTACGTGCACCGCTCGCTCAAGTCGTAAGCCTCACAGCCCAAGACACTGCCGGCATGGCAGAACTCTCAGCCCTCTACATGAATCAGTTGCAACCGGTGGCGCAGCACCGGGTCGAAAAGCTCTCCCGCTTGGTGCGCGGCATGGCGTAGCCGTTCATCAAATGCCAGCCGTTCCTCTTGTTCCCACAGCCAGCCTTCACTTTCCAGACTCATAATGAGGTCTGCGTACAGACGCCGGTCCTCCGGTGCATCACGCCCCGAAAGCAGTGCCAGGCGCTCTGTCAGTTGCTGGCTGCGTTCGGCCAGGGCGTCACGACTCAAGGTGCCCGGAGGCTGACTGAGCAGAGTCGACAGCAGCAGATAACCCCGCTCCAGAGTGGGCTGCATGACATGACCCAGCAGGTTGAGCTGCTCCCCGGCCTCCAGCGTGCTGGAGCGTTGCCAGCCGTCGGCATCAGCGATCAGGAGTCCTGAATGACTCAGGGCGTCCAGTACCTGGGGCAGACTATGGGGCAAGGCTTCGGTATTCAGGAATAGTTCACGGGCCAGAATCGGCCAGCTAGGGGTGAGTCGTTCCAGCAGACTATCCAGGCTATGCCGTGAGACATGACGAAAGGCAAAGGCGGTCAGGCTGGCCAGGGCGAAGAGGTGCAAGACGTTGTTGCGATACCACATCAGCAGACTGGCCTGTTCCGGCTTGGCTACCAGAATGTCGCCAAGCGGGTGCCGGCGACGTTCGATCATATCCAGCATGACGACCTGTTCAATCCAGTCCTCGGGGTTGCCGTCGGGAAGGCTGATATGCTGCCCGCCAGGGTGATGGCGCTGTAGCGCAACGAGCAAGGCCAGCTGGCGCGACATCAAGCTCGCCTCGATAGCGGCGTGCGGAGTAGCGAGGAGCACCAGAGCCACCAGGTTGACTGGATTGAGTGCTGCCGCCGCATTGATGCGGCGGGCCAGTTCGATGCCCAGCTGTGGTACGGCCGTCGTTAGCCAGGGTGGTTTCTCGGCAGTGTGCTGCGCCCAGTCGGGCGTGTGCGCATCAAGCCAGGCACCAAGGCGCAGGGGTTCGCCCACATTGACCGTCACCTTGCCGAAGGGTTGACGTAACTTTTTCACCACCCGCAGCAGCGCCAGGGGGGACTCCTTGCGCTTTTTGCCACCACGCAGCTCATGCTGGTAGCTGGCGCTTTCGAGAATGCGCTCATAACCGATATAGACCGGAATGAAGGCCAACTTGGTCGGGTTGCTACCGGTTGCGCTGCGATGGAAAGAGCGCAATGTCATCGACAGCATACCGGGTCGCGGTGACAACATGCGCCCGCTACGCGAACGGCCACCTTCGATGAAGTACTCCAGGGGGTAACCACGCGCCAGCAAACGGTGCAGGTATTCGTTGAACACTGCTGCGTAGAGCGGTTTGTCACGGAAGCTGCGGCGCATGAAAAAAGCCCCGCCGCGTCGCAGCAGGGGGCCGATCAAGGGCATGTTGAGGTTGCGGCCGGCAGCGATATGCGGTGGCATCAGGCCAGCGTGATAGAGTACGTAAGAGAGCAGCAGGTAGTCGATGTGGCTGCGGTGGCAAGGCACATATACCAGAGTGTGATCACCCGCCAGCTGCTTGATCCGTTCCAGTCCCTTCGTTTCAACACCGTCGTAGAGCCGGTTCCATAGTCGGCGCAGTAACCCATCCATGAAGCGCAACACCGGATAGGTCATGTTCGAGGCGATTTCTTTACCATAGCGCAAGGCACGACGCTGCAGGCGTTCGGGGGAGCGTCGCTCGGAGGCTGCCAGCTCGTCGATCACGCGGCGTACTTCAGGGCTTCTGGCGACACCTTCGATCAGGGTGCGACGGTGTGAGAGGTCGGGGCCGAGTACACGGGTGCGCATGCGGCGGAAGTGCACACGCAACAGACGGGCCCCCTTGCGATTGGCGATAGCAGGACCGCGTTCATCAAGCAGGTCACGTAGCTGCAGCGGCGCCCCGAAATGCACCTCTACGCTCTTGCCGTTGATGAGTACTGAGAGCGCACGGCGTAGTCGTCCGGCCAGTTGCCAGCTATCGGCGGCCAGCAGATGCCAGAAGCCGAAACGCTTGCCGGGAGCGCGGCCCCAGAAGATGCTGACGGGAACCGCCTGAATATCGGCATCATCATGCTGGGCCAGGTAGGCCAGGGCCTGATGCAAGGGGGCCAGGTGTGGGCGCTTACGCCGCCACAGGCGTCGCTGATGGGCAGGCAGGGCAACATAAGTCGGCAGCTCGAAGCCACCCAGCTGTATTCGGCCGTGTGCCGGCGGTAGCCCATGGCGTTGGCAGAGCACGTCGAGCAGTAGCGCATCGGATAGTGCCGGGTGGGGTAACACGTAAAGGGTCGGGCGTGTGGGGTCGAGGGTTTGTGCCAACTCCTCTGGGGTGGGCTCGATAAGGCGCGCTTCTACCCAGGCCGTGATAAAGCGTTTGAGCGGCGCGTGAAGCGCCGTGAGCAGGGGGCGGAGCAGCACCATCAGGTCGCCTCGAGGTTAAAAAAACAAGGTAATTAGCGGCCGCAGTAATGCCAGATTAGCGCTTATGGCCAGGTTTGCCCTTGCCTGGGCGGGGCCCGGCGGGCTTCTTCTTGCGCGGCATGGGCTTGGGCGTTTCCGGCGGAACCCGGTAGTGCAGGTAAAGATCGAGTACCAGGTCGGGGAGCTGACCGGCCAGCGACTCCAGGCGCACGCTGTCGGCAGTGATCTCGGCCATGTCCGCTTCGTCGTCGAACAGGCCGGAAAGCGCCATGAAGGGTAGCAGCAAGGTAGCAACCTCTTCTTCGTCCTGCTCGAACCAGGCCGCTTCGTCGAGAAAGACGCCTTCCATGAAGCCTGCGCACCAGTCGCCGATGGGAGTCTCCTCCGCTGGCAGGCCGCCCAGGGTCAGTTCGAAAGGCAGTTCCGGCAGCCCGCCCTGTTCCAGTACCGCGATGGCATTGGCGCGCAGGGCTTCCAGTAGCCCCAGGATGTCGCGCCGCTCGGCGGGGTTGGTGAACTCCGGCTCGCCATGGAACAGCTCCGGGATCCAGGT
>ERZ1032857.92-NODE-92-length-10200-cov-10.053130_pt1 | contig 10200 bp, 9 predicted proteins | sample MGYA00516688_ERZ1032857 | MGnify/ENA primary metagenome ERZ1032857 (study PRJEB33719, sample SAMN04262500) | wastewater metagenome | biome: rural village; feature: composting latrine chamber; material: composting feces with ash | place: El Salvador | collected...
GCTTCCTGCGCGGTGTCCGCCAGAGGCTGGCTCATGCCGTCCCATCCGGCGCATTCGTCGGTAATCAGCACGGTTTTGATGCCGGATTTTTCAAGTCGCTGACAGATCATCAACAGATCCGAGTCCGGATTTCCGTAGCCTTCTTCCGATACGATGACGCCGTCCGCGCCGAGTTCGCGGCAGAGTTTCGCGGTGTAGTCGCACGAGACGAATTTTCCGTTCAGCGTCGTGAGTTCCGGTACGAGGATGACGCCCGTGAAATTGATCTCTTTTCCGTGCAGCGCCAGCAGTTCTTTGATCACATTGTTGTTCTGATGCTGCCAGGTGGTGATTTTGTCACACGCGGCTACACAGTTGCCGCTGATTACCGCGCCGTCGAGTTCTTCGGTGGGTGCCATGAGCGTGGGCAGAATATGTGCGGAGTCGGTGCCGTAGATATAGCTTGCGTGCAACAGTCCCTGCGAAATCAGCATTTCCACATAGACAACCTTCGGCAGATCTGGATACTTTTCGTTTTCTTCGGGGATGGATCCTTTTTCGTAGACGACAGTTTCCGAGATTTGTGCATCTTTTGCGGCTTCGCCGATGTATTCCGACGCGCGCAGTCCCGCTAGCCGCACGAGTTTTTCATGCTCGTGGGGGCTGAGTCCCTCGACCGGAGTAATGTCTACGACTACGTTCAGCGTTTTGGAAAACGGCGTCCATTTGGCGCCTTCGCCCCACATGTCGATAATGCCTTCCTGGAAGCCGACCATGTCGCCGATGGTGACGACGGCCACATTTTTCAGAATATTGACCGCGCCGTCTCCGAGGGGACCGGCTTCTGTGGTGACGGCGGCAAATCCGGGGGTACCTTTGGTTTTATACCGCGGTTCGATAACGTCTTTTACGGGAATGATTCGTGTTTTTTCGCCCGGTTTCGCGAGGTCGATCTTCAGTTCCAGAATGTTTTCGTCGGCTTCTTTCAGCCGGCGGATCACATCGTCTTTGTCGATGACCAGTGTACTGCCGTCCACTTTCGTATGTTCTCCGAAGACGACGTCTTTGATTTCAATCAGATTGTGTTCAAGTCGCAATGTTTTCACCCTTTCCGTAGGTTTGCAGTTCCGTGCTCGCATTTTGCATGCGGTTCCAGTCGACCAGCGCATAGGATTCCTTGTGGTTCGGATCGAATCCGCGTTTGCCTGTGACCGTGAGAATCCGTTCTATATCGTTTTCAATCTGCCGTAACGAAAACGGATCCGGTGCGCCCGCATCCACCCGCATCCATACCGACACCACCGGCGAATGGAGCATTTTGATGCTGGCTCCTAGAGGATAGCTCATCAGTCGCCAGCCCCGGTGCACCCGGTCGCGTACGGCTTTCAGCACATCCATGGTGTCGCCGGTGACAGCCTGTACCGGCAGGTCACATTCCTTTTGCGCCAGCGGATTGTTGGTCAACAGAACCACCGCGTTTTTTTGAAAGTTCTCCAATGCAGCAATCACCTCCCTGACAGAGCCTGCGTTCTGTCTTTCTCTCACTGTATCGCAGGAACGATTCGAAATATAGTTCGTAACCCAACAAATTCTTATAAATAAAAAAACCGCAGCTTCTGCGGTTTCATCGACCGAAGGATGCGGTTTGTCTTTTATTCACCGGTGCTTTCTACAATTTTTGTAACCGTGACGGTGTCTTCATGCACCTGAAAATGAATGTCCCAGTCGGCAAACAGAAAATAATACTCCCGTTCGCCCTCCCGCGCATAGCCCGGGCGCGGGTCCTGTGCGAGGGTCTGACGCAGACCGTTTTGCAGTGATTCCGGCAGCTTCGCAAGCTCCCGGTCGGGAATGTCCACCGCCAGCAGTTTGCGTTTCGAACTCGTGAAACTGCCGTCCGCTTCCGGATGCGCATCGGAATACGGCACATAAGGTTTGATGTCAAGAATCGGCGTGCCGTCCAGAAGATCCGCGCCCTCGACGATCAGCACAGGTCCCTCGTCCGTGTGCGGCAGGACTTCCAGCAGTTTGACACAGGACAGGCCGATCGGATTGGGCCGGTGCGGAGAACGCGAGGCAAACACGCCCTTTCTCCGGTGCCCGCCCAGACGCGGCGGGCGCACGGTCGGGCTCCATTCGCCGGTGTCGTGTTTGGAGATATACCACAGTAGCCAGATATGGGAGTACTCTTCGATGCCTTTGAGCGCATCGGGGTTTCTGAATTCCGGCTCAAATACGATGCGGGCTTTCAGGTCGGTCAGGCCGCTCTGCCTGGGCGTGCCGAATTTTTGCCGAAACACCGTGCGAATGACGGCGACCGGACGAAATGTGATCATGCCGTAAACTCCGTGTAGATCCCGACGAACTGCAGTACGCTCGCAATCAGGACAAAGGCATGCCAGATGGCGTGATTGTACGGAATGCGGGCCGAGCGGTAAAAGATCGTGCCGAGCGTGTACATCAGACCGCCCGCGCCGATCCACAACAAAAACGGCAGCGAGGTCGCCAGATAGATCGAACGGAGAGAAAACACGGCGATCCATCCCATGAGAATATAAAGAAGCACCGAAACTTTTTCATATTTGTCGTATTTTCCGTAGGTCAGAATTTTAAACACAATCCCGGCAATCGCCAGTGACACCACCACCGTAATAATGGCGATGCGTTCCACACCGCGTAGTGCCAGCAGGGCGATCGGAAAATAACAGCCGGCGATCATCAGATAGATGGCACAGTGATCCGCCACACGAAGGATTTTCTTGGCTCCCGGGTGCGTAATCCCGTGATACAAAGTCGACATCAGATACATCAGCGTCAGGCAGACGCCGTAGACCGAGAACCCCACAATGGCCAGCTTGTTGTCCGCGCGGACCGCCTGGATCAGAAGCACCACGGTGGCCGCAATCCCCAAAAAGACGCCGAGTCCGTGGGAAACGGCATTGGCGATTTCTTCGGCGAGCGAATACAGTCTCTGCTTTCCTTTTTCTATGCTTGTCATGGACGTGCAGCCTCCTTTTCTACTCCTATCATAACAGGAAAATGTGTCTTTGCGCGAAAATCATGAAATTGTAAGCCCTTGTTTGCGCATATAGTTGACAAATCAATGAATTGTGAGTACGCTATTCGATATGATTCGATTTTAGAAAAGGAGGGCACATAGATGCCGGATTCACCGACCAAAGGCATCGGTAAATGGATTTCGATTATACACAGAAAAACACAGATCCATATGAATGTTGCCGCAAGAGAAATGGGCCTGAACCTGACCGAAAGCCTGTTTCTGACCCACATTACAGAGGATGAACCCATTCACAGAAAATGGCTGACCGAACACCTGAGCGTCGATGACGCACTGACCACCCGGACGCTTCGCGGTCTGGAAGAAAGAGGGCTTGTCGTGCAGGAACGAAGCAAAAACGATCAGCGGGCCCTGTCGGTTCGTCTGACCGACAAAGGGGCGGGGCTGTTGCCTAAGATTTACGCGGCGCACCGCGCCTGGATGGAAGAAATTACACAGGAACTCACCGTGGAAGAAACGCTTCGCACAGGAAAAATACTGGAACAGATGGCGCACCGCGCCATCGAATCGATTGAAAACCGAACGGAGGAAACCATATGCTGAAACGCCTTGCTCCGTATATGAGCAAATACAAAATCTATGCGATCCTCTGCCCCATTCTGATGATTCTGGAAGTATCCACCGACATTATCATTCCTTATCTGATGTCCTTTATGGTCGACATCGGGATCGCCAACCGCGATGTACCGTATGTGCTTCGCATCGGCGCTCTGATGGTCGGCTTTGCGATCTTCGGGATGGTGACAGGGATTATCAGCGCGCATCTGGGCGCCAAGGCGGGATACGGCTTTGCCGCGGAAGTCCGCGCCGATACGTATCGCACCGTGCAGCGCTTCTCGTTTGCCAACATTGACTCGATGAGCGTTCCGTCGCTGATCACAAGGCTTACGACGGATATCGACATGCTCGGCATGATTGCAATGATGAGTCTTCGCATGGCGATTCGCGCGCCTTTCATGATGCTGTTTGCCCTGATCATGTCGATTACGGTAAACGCGCGTCTGGCGCTGATCTTTGGTGTGGCGATCCCTGTCGTTGCCATTATGATCGTCGTGATGATCCGAAAGGCCATGCCGCTGTTTACCCTGATGCAGGAAAAGGTCGACCGGATCAACGGGATTGTGCAGGAGGATCTGATCGGCGTGCGCGTCATCAAATCCTTTAACCGCCAGACGCACGAGGAAGAACGCTTTCAAAAACGCAACACCGATCTCAGAGACACCGCCCTGCGCGCGATTTCTCTAATCATTATGCTGATGCCGGGACTGAATCTCGTCATCTACGCCTGCATCGTCGCCGTGCTGTGGTTCGGCGGACAGATGGTGATCGGCGGCACGATGGAAGCCGGCGAACTCATCGCCTTCATTACCTATATTACACAAATTATGATGAGCCTCATGATGCTGAGCTTTTACTTCATCCATCTCACCCGCGGACAGGCCTCCGCAGGCCGGATCATCGAGGTTTTGGATACCGAATCGGAAATCCACAATCCCGAAAATCCGAGAAAAGAAGTGCCGGACGGTTCGATCGAGTTTGACGATGTCTGTTTCCGGTATGCCAGCAGCAGTGAAGATATTCTGAAAAACATCAATCTGGACATCCGGCCCGGAGAAGTCATCGGCATTATCGGCAGTACGGGCTCGTCCAAATCCACACTGGTGCAGATGATTCCCAGACTCTACGATGTGACAGAAGGGGCCGTTCGCGTCGGCGGTCACGATGTCAGAAGCTATGATCTGGAAAGTCTGCGCGAACAGGTGGCTTTTGTTCTGCAGAAAAACACGCTCGTTACCGGCACCATCCGCAGCAATATGCAGTGGGGCAAAGAAGACGCCACCGACGAAGAAATTATCGACGCGCTAAAAAAGGCCCAGGCCTGGGAATTTGTTTCCCGCTATTCGGACACGATCGATCATCCGGTGGAACAGGGCGGCAGAAACTTCTCCGGCGGTCAGCGGCAGCGCCTGACGATTGCGCGGGCCATGATCAAGGATCCGAAGATTCTGATCCTCGACGACTCGACCAGCGCCGTCGACATGGATACCGACCAGAAGATCCGCGCCACCTTCAAAAAAGAACTCGATTCGATTACGACGCTGATTATCGCGCAGCGGATCGCCTCCATTCAGGATGCGGACCGCATTGTCGTCATGGACAAAGGAGCGATCGAAAGCATCGGAACCCATGAGGATCTCATGGACCGGTCCCCGATCTACCGTGAAATCAGTGAATCACAGCAAAGGGGGTTGAGCGCATGAGTCAGAAAGACACAAAAAAAGAAGCGGTCGAACGCGTTGTCCCCGATCGTCCGCTGCAGACGGTTCGCAGACTCTTTTCCTACTACCGCTATCACAAACTGCTGTTTATCATCGGTCTGATCCTGATCATAATCGCGTCGGCCTCGCAGATTGCCGCAAACGGCATGCTCTCCCCGATTATTGACACCCTGCTCGAAACACGCACCATGGGATCGATCGCGGGATATCTCGTGATTATGATCGTCCTGGTCATCCTGATTTCCGGCAGCCAGTATCTCGGGAATCTGTTTATGGCAAGAACGGCACAGCGCATTGTGCACCAGATCAGAGAGGAACTGTTCTCGCACATTCAGCGCCTGCCAGTATCCTTTTTTGACCGGCGCGGGCACGGCGACATTATGTCGACGTTCACCAATGACATGGAGCTTCTGACCCAGTCGCTCGAACAGAGCGTGTCACAGATCATTATCTCCCTCGTGACGGTCACCGGTACCTTTATCATGATGCTCGTGCTGAGCCGGACGCTGACGCTCGTCGTCATCGCGATGCTTGTGCTGATGATGGTCGTCATCCGGCTGATCGCAAAGAAAAGCGGAAAGAACTACCGTGCGCGCCAGGCGGCAACCGCTGACATGAACTCTTTTGTGGAAGAGATGATCAGCGCACAGCGCGTGGTAAAAGTGTTTAACTATGAAGACCGCGCCGCGGCCGACTTTTTGAACAAAACGGACGATCTGCGCCAATCCAGCACCAGCGCCTCCACCTACGGTGTCATGATGATGCCTGTGATGGGGAACCTGACCTATATGATGTATGCTCTGGTCGCGATCGGCGGCGCGATTCTTGCGATTGGCGGACGGTTGAGTATCGGAAACATCGCATCGTTTCTGCAGTACACGCGCACGATCTCCCGCCCGATTACCATGGTTTCGAATCAGATGAACACGCTGTTTGCATCGATCGCCGGGGCGGAGCGCATCTTTGCGATCCTCGACACCGAACCCGAATTTGACGCAGACCCCGTCGTGCTTACCGGCAACTGCGACGGCCGAAAGAATCTCTGCTGGGTCGCGGAAGATGAAAACGGACAGGAAACGGAAATCCCCGTGGAGGGAGACATCCGCTTTCACGATGTCGACTTCAGTTATGTGGAGGGCAACCCCGTCCTGAAGGGAATCTCGTTGTTTGCGAAGCCCGGACAGAAGATCGCGTTCGTGGGTTCCACCGGCGCCGGAAAAACCACGATTACCAATCTCATCAACCGCTTTTACGAAATCGACTCCGGTATGATTACCTTTGACGGCGTGCCGCTTAACCGCATCCGCAAATATGATCTTCGCAGCATTATGAGTATCGTGCTGCAGGATGTGCATCTGTTTGAGGGCACGATCGCCTACAATATCCGCTACGGCAAGCTCGATGCGACAGACGAAGAAGTCGTGCGTGCCGCAAAACTTGCGAATGCGCACGAATTTATCACGCAGCTGAAAGACGGCTATGACACGGTCCTGGGAGCGGACGGCGGAAGTCTTTCGCAGGGGGAACGGCAGCTGCTGTCGATTGCCCGCGCGGCGATCGCGGACCCCGTTGTGCTGATTCTCGATGAAGCGACCTCGTCGGTTGACACCCGAACCGAGCAGCTGATCGAAAAGGGCATGGATGAACTGATGAAAGGGCGCACGACCTTTGTCATCGCCCACCGACTTTCCACCGTGCGCCGATCCGATGCAATTCTCGTCTTGGAAAACGGCGAGGTTGTGGAACGGGGCGACCACGACGATCTGATGCAGCAAAAAGGCCGCTATTACGATCTGAATGTAGGAAAAGCCGAACTCGAATAAAACACGTACAGGAATTGACGCGCATCAAGGCGGATGCGCGTCTTTTTTTGTAGAATGAAGTCAAATCAAAACAACAGGAGGAAACCAAGATGAAAAAAGTCACACTGCAGCTCGAACCCCTCACCTGCCCCACCTGCGTTACGAAAATCCAAGGCAAACTGGACACCACCGCGGGCATCGAAAACGGAAAGGTGCTTTTCAATGCAAGCAAAGTCAAGGCGGAACTCGATGAGGAAAAACTCACCGGCGACGATCTCGTACAGATGATCGAAGCGCTCGGATTTGAAGTCAAGTCGGTAAAATAAGTTCACGCTCGGGAAGAGAAAGGAGAAACATATGCTCGTACAAATCAATAAATTTCTGAACCGGCAGCGAACGCCGGTACTCGCTCTGTCGGTGCTCTTTCTTGTCCTAGGCTTTCTGGTCGAGCGGAATTTCCTCCTGGCGGCAACCGTCGTCGCGGGGTTTCCGATTCTGATCAAGGCGATCATGGCGCTGACGCAGCGCGCGTTCAGCATTGAACTTCTGGTCATAATCGCCATCACCGGCGCGCTGTATCTTAACGAACTGACGGAAAGCAGCCTGGTGAGCTTCTTCTTTCTCTTCGGGGACTATCTGGAAGCGCGCACACTCGAACGAACCCGGGATTCGATCCGCGGTCTGATGGATCTGGTGCCCCAGGAGGCTTTTGTGATGATCGACGGCGCACCGGTCCTGATTCCCGTGGAGGAAATCGAAGAAGGACAAACCGTGCTGATCAAAACCGGCGGAAAGATTGCCGTGGACGGCACGGTGCACGACGGCAGCGGGAGCGTGAATCAGGCCAGCATGACCGGGGAATCGATCCCCGTGTACAAACAGGCGGGAGATCCGGTGTTTGCCGGGACGGTGCTGGAACAGGGCACGCTCAGCGTCATTGCAACAGAGGTCGGAGAGGACACGAGTTTTGCCCGGATGATCGAACTGGTCGAAGAAGCCCAGGAGAGCAAAACCACGGCGGAGAAGTTTCTGAACCGCTTTGCGAAGTGGTATACGCCCGCGATTATCGTCCTGTCCGTACTGGTATTTCTCGTAACGAGAAATCTGCATATGGCCATTACCTTTCTCGTCATCGCCTGCCCGGGCGCGCTCGTCATCGGGGCGCCCGTGTCGACGGTGGTAGGAATCGGCAACGCCGCCCGGCAGGGGGTTCTTTTCAAGGGCGGAGAATCACTCGAAAAGATGGCAAAAGTCGACACGGCACTGTTTGACAAAACCGGCACGCTGACCCGCGGCAAACCCGAAGTTACGCTGTTTGAAGTATTTGAAGCAGAAAAGGAAGACAGGATTTCAGAAGCCGTGTATCTGGCCGAACAGGTGTCGGAGCACCCGCTCGGAAACGCCATTATGGATTTTCTGGAAAATCGGGTACAAAATAAGCAGCATTCGATTCAGGGCGAAGTTGTTCCCGGGCAGGGCGTACGCGCGATGCTGGAAGATGCGCGGATCGCCGTCGGCAATGAGGCCCTCATGGAAGCCGAAGGGGTTGCAGTTACGAAAGCGCTCGAACAGCGCCTGCAGGAGATGCGCGATACCGGAAAAACCATGATGCTGATCGCCTACAACGGCCGGGTGGCCGGACTGATCGGGATTGAAGACCGGCTGAAGGACGGCGCACAGGAGGCCATCGGGCATCTGCGCGAAGCGGGGATTACGGAAATTCATATGCTCAGCGGAGACCATGAGAAAACCGTAGCCGCCGTCGCCGAACGGCTGGATTTGGACAGTGCGATCGGATCGATGAAGCCCGACGGCAAGGCGGAAGTGGTCAAAGAGATGAAAAGCCGCGGAAAGACGGTACTGATGGCGGGCGACGGCGTCAATGACGCGCCGGCACTCGCTCTGGCAGACGTCGGTCTGGCCATGGGAATGGGCGGCGCCGATGTATCCATCGAAACGGCCGATGTCGTACTGATGTCCTCAGAAATCCGTCAGGCCGCGATCGCAAAACACATCGCCAGGCGCACCGTTGCCAATATCAGAGAGAACACGGCCATCGCTATGATTACCGTCGTTCTACTGCTCGTGGGTGTGCTGCAGGAACGCGTCGGGCTTTCCATCGGGATGTTTGTCCACGAGGCCAGTATTCTTGCCGTGATTTTAAACGCCATGCGCCTGATTCGAAAATAAAATCAAAAAGGGTGAGCCCTGTGGCCATACATTCGTGCATTGATATTGTTCCGATATTTGACGGACTGAACCCCGAGCAGAAAAAAGAAATCTCCGAAGGGATTACACATATTCACGTAAAACGGAATGAAACACTGTTTCTCCCGGGAGATGTTCTGGATACGCTCTATATTCTGGCCTCCGGTCAGATCAATCTGATCCGGCTGAATGAAAACGGAAAAGAACAGCTCGTTTCGATCATTCAGCCGGGCGATTTCATCGGAGAACTGTCGATTTTCAGAAAAACCGAAGCCGACACCATGGGAGTCGCCAAAAAAGACAGCCGCCTGTGTACGCTGCGCTACGACTATTTTCAGCAGTTTCTGTCGCGTACACCGCAGGTGGCCTTTCGCATGCTTGAAATCCTCTCGTCCCGTCTCGAACACGCACAGCGCCAGACGCTGACGATTGCCACGGACTCCGTGCAAAACCGCATTGGCCGGTATCTTCTGGAAAACGGCGGCGAACTCGGCATGGCGAAAAAAGACCTCGCTTCCTGGCTCGGAACGACACCCGAAAGTGTCTCCCGCACACTCGGCGCCCTGGAGGATCAGGGCATCATCCGCGCCGTATCCTCCCGCCGGTTTGAGATCCTGCAGGAAGAACGCCTCCTGGAAGAAGATTAGGGATAAAAAAAGCCACCCGTGGGCTGGCGTTGCTGCGCAACGCAGCGAAATATCCGGCAGAAACGTGCCGGATGTGAAATATGCGCTTCGCGATGGGTGGAATGCGCTTCGCGCGAGTCGGGTCTGGATTTTGTATAAAGGTTTTTCTTTGGGAATTGGCATTCCGGCTTCGATGTTGCGAGGGGGCGAAGGGGGTGGCGATTCCC
>ERZ1032857.93-NODE-93-length-10112-cov-11.434424_pt1 | contig 10112 bp, 10 predicted proteins | sample MGYA00516688_ERZ1032857 | MGnify/ENA primary metagenome ERZ1032857 (study PRJEB33719, sample SAMN04262500) | wastewater metagenome | biome: rural village; feature: composting latrine chamber; material: composting feces with ash | place: El Salvador | collected...
TATGGTAGAAGATATACCCCACCGCGTCCCTCGCGTCGTGAAAAATCGGCAGGGCATGCACATCGAGATCCCGCACGGAAAAATCGGTGCCGGATTCAAACACCATCATGAGGTCTCTGGGCAAAGCGCCGATACACCGTTTCATCCCCTGCCAGGTGCCGTAATTGGCGACCACCGGGATGCGGTAGCGCCTTGCCATGACGCCCACGCCTTTTACATGGTCCAGGTGTTCGTGGGTGACAAATATATAGTTGAGGGTTTTCGGGTCGACCCCGATCTTCCCCAGCATTTGTTCAATCTGTTTGCCTGAAAACCCGGCATCCACGAGCACGCGCGTACGATCGGTTTCGACGTACAGACAGTTGCCGGAGCTTCCGCTGGCCAATGAACAAAATCGCAATGACTTCTCCTTTATTTCTACTCTCAGTTTTCTCTGGTCAGCCCGCGCATCAGCCACTGATGATCGTCCAGATCCGTGGTGCGCGACACTTCATAGGGCGCGCCCATTGTAATGATCAGAAAACGCGTCCCGGAACGTTCCATCACCGTGATCAGACACAGTCCGGCCTCTTCCGTGAAGCCCGTTTTTCCGCCGAGCACCTTGTAGGGAATCGAACGGTCCTGCAAATTCTCCCAGAGTCTGGCCGTAATCACATGCCCTTCGTCCGCATTTTCGTCCAAAGGTTCCGTTTCATAGGTGTAGGCCGTAAAATATTCCAGAAAATCTTCCTCTTTCAATGCGGCCAGCATCAGTTTCAACAGATCATGGGCCGTGGTTCTGTGTTCTTCATCGTGCAGGCCGGTCGGGTTTTTAATAACGGTGTCGTTCATGCCGAGCCTTTGCGCCTGCAGATTCATCTCCTCCACAAAAGCTTCCACCGATCCCGACAGCACAATCCCGATCGTCTCCGAGGCGTCGCCTCCGGAGGCCAGAAAGTTTGCATACAGCATATCCTGAAATGTGATCGGCTCGCCCGGTGCAAAGCCCGACATGGAAGCATCCTCCGCAATCATCTGCCGATAGGTTTCTTCGGAGATCGACACTTCTTCCTCCAGCTGTGCCGGAGAGGCCATCTGCAGTGCGGCATACTGTGTCATAATCTTTGTAAGAGACGCCGGATAGGAGAGTTTGTCGGCGTTTTTCTCGTAGATGATTTCATCCGTGTCGAGATTGTACAACAGGGCAACGTCGCTCTGCACGCGCCGTTTAGCAAGATTCTCGTTGAAATCCCACCCTCTTTGTGCATCCGCTTCTTCTGTGTCGGCTTCTTCCGTGTCTTCGACCGCCGATGCGGCTTCCGTTTCCGCCTCCGGAAAATCCTCAACGGGGTCTGCGGCAGGCTCTTCACTTTCCGCGTACGATTCAGCACGCGCATCCGGGCCGTCCGCACGATCTGTGATGAACGCACGCACCGCAAAAAAGAGCAGACCGAAAACAAGCAAAAGCACAAAACCCGCACGCAGGCGTTTCATGCGACGCCGTTTTTCGCGTGCACGCTGCTGTTCCAGTTTTTGTTGCCGGGCGCGCCTTCTTTTGGCGGCCTCCCGGTTCTTTTGGGTTCGCTTCTTACTCATTTCTATATTATAACAGATGCAGCCGCCGGCGCCCGATGCCTGTACAAATCCTTTCAATTCAATTGAACCTTCTACAGAGATTCGTTATAATAAGGTAGACAAATGGGGAGTAGCTTACGAAAGCATGGTCGTCATCCCGGCATTGCCCGGCCGTGCTACTTATTTTCTTTGTAAGGAAGCGAGACCTTTGTTAGGCCATTGTTGCATAACAAAGGTCTCTTATTTTTTCAAAGGAGGAAAAATATGGAATGGTATAAACGTTCCGAAGAAGACATCCTGCAGGAAACAGGGTCTTCACAGAACGGACTGACCGCGGAACAGGCGGCCGCCAAACTCGAAGAGCACGGCCCCAATGAACTGCGTGAAGAAGAGAAAAAGTCCTTTGCCGCAAAACTGCTGGATCAGTTTAAGGATGTCCTGATTCTGATCCTGATCGGCGCCGCCGCCGTATCGGCATTTGTGGGCGAGGCCACCGACGCCATCATCATTCTTGCGATCGTTGTGGTCAATGCCCTTTTGGGACTGTATCAGGAAGGCAAGGCCGAAAAAGCACTCGAAGCCCTCAAGAAAATGGCATCACCCGAGGCGAAGGTCGTGCGCGAAGGAAAAACCGTCGTGCTTCCGTCCGCACAGATCGTGCCCGGCGATATTGTCATTCTGGAAACCGGGGACATCGTGCCGGCCGACCTGCGCCTGATCGAAAGTTCGAATCTGAAGATTGACGAATCCTCGCTGACCGGGGAATCCGTCGCCGTCGACAAATTCGCCGACGCCGTCTACGAAGACGATCAGGAACTCGGCGACCGGGAAAACATGGCCTACACCTCCACGAACGTATCCTACGGACGCGGAAAAGGCATCGCCGTGGAAACCGGACACAATACGGAAATCGGAAAGATCGCAACCACCCTGTCTTCCTACGAAGACGAAATGACGCCGCTGCAGAAAAAACTGGCCCAGCTCGGAAAAATGCTCGGCATCGTCGTGCTCGTGGTCTGCGGTATCGTCTTTGCCGTCGGACTCCTCTACGGCAATGACCTGCTCGAAATGTTTATGACGGCGATCGCCCTGGCGGTTGCCGCCATCCCGGAAGGCCTGCCCGCCATCGTCACCGTCGTGCTGTCTTTGGGTATGGGACGCATGGCCGAGCGCAACGCGATCGTAAAGAAACTCCTGGCGGTGGAAACCCTGGGAACCACGACCGTCATCTGCTCCGACAAAACCGGCACCCTGACCCAAAACGAAATGACCGTCACCAAGCTCTATCTGGACGATACCGTGCTCGATGTCACCGGCACCGGTTATTCGCCGGAAGGCGCGATCCAGCAGGACGGACAGGATGTGAATGACGAAGCCGTACCTTCTTTATATACACTGCTTTCGATCGCAACGCTGACCAACGACGCAAAGATCGAAGAAAAAGAAGGCATGCACCGCGTGCTCGGCGACCCGACAGAGGGCGCCCTGATCACTTTGGCTTCCAAAAAAGGCATGACACCCGAAGAGCATGTGCAGAAATATCCGCGCGTGCAGGAGCTCCCGTTTGACTCCGACCGCAAAATGATGACCACCTTCCATGACAACTTCCTGGACGGCAAAGTGGTCGCCTTCACCAAAGGCGCCCCCGACATCATTTTAGACCGCTGCACCACCTGGCTGGTCAACGGCGAACAAAGAGAACTCACCGATGCCGACCGAGAAAAGATCATGGAGCAAAACTCCGCCTTTGCGCGTTCCGCACTGCGTGTACTCGCCTATGCCATCCGCTCGTTCGACCAGGCGCCGGAGCATCCGGATCCGGAAGAAACCGAAAAAGACATGACCTTTGTCGGACTCACCGGCATGATCGACCCGCCGCGTGAAGAAGCCAAAGAAGCCATCGCGCTTTGTAAAAAAGCCGGCATCGTCCCCGTCATGATCACCGGTGACTACAAGGATACCGCCTACGCGATCGCGGAAGACCTCGGCATGGTCGAACACGAAGACCAGGCGATTATGGGGCGCGATCTCAACGGACTGTCCGATGAACAAATGCGCGAACTCGTGAAGGAAAAACGCGTCTACGCTCGCGTCAGCCCGGATCACAAAGTCCGTATCGTAACGGCACTGCGGGAAAACGGTGAAATTGCCGCCATGACCGGCGACGGCGTCAACGACGCGCTCGCGATCAAACGCGCCGACATCGGTATCTCCATGGGAATCACCGGTACCGACGTCGCCAAAAACACGGCCGATGTCATCCTCACGGACGACAACTTCGCATCAATCGTCTCCGCCGTAAACGAAGGCCGGATCATCTACTCGAATATTAAGAAGTTCGTCTTCTTCCTGCTCTCGTGCAATATCGGGGAGATCCTGGTCGTACTGGTATCGATCCTCATGAATCTGCCCGTGCCGCTGCTTCCGATTCAGCTGTTGTGGCTGAACCTCGTCACCGACTCCTTCCCGGCCCTCGCGCTCGGCGTGGAGCCCGGCGAAGCCGACATTATGGAACAGCCGCCGCGTGCACCGGACGAGCCGATCATCGACAAAGAAATGCGCATCGGGATCGCCCTGCAGGCGATTGCGATTGCGGTTTCGGTTACCTTTGTGTATATCCGCGGACTGAATCACTTTGCAGGCAATGTGGACGGCGCGCGTACCATGGCGTTTGCCACACTGATTATGGCGGAACTCCTTCGAAGCTATTCGACACGAAGCGAACACTTCACCCTCGCAAAAATCGGTCCGTTCACCAACAAGACCCTCGTTGCGGGTACCGCGTTCTCGTTTGTGCTGATGCTGGTTGTGATGTACGTGCCGTTTATGCAGCCCCTGTTCCACACCGTCACCATGGGTTTCGCGGAATGGGCCTGGATCCTGCCGGCCGCCACCCTGCCCCTGATCGTGGGCGAGGTCTACAAAATGATCCGCTACGGTCACAAGAACAAATAAACGATAAAACAAAAATCCCGACCGCCTTTTGGCAGTCGGGATTTGTTTGTTTACAGACATGTGTTAAAAACCGAGCGTGGCCTTTGTCGCGGACTTGGCGGCGCGACCAAATGCCTTCACGATACCCACCGTATTGTCTTTTAAGATTCCGCCCAGCAGGCCCGCGGCTTCCATGCTTGCCTTTCTGCGGATCACGCCGCGTTCGGGCCGCGTCAGGGCCGTCAGATACTGGCGCGCAATCGCGCCGACCCGAAGGGCCAGCAGGGTGTTGATCGCGCCTTCTGTGACAGAGCTTACGACCATATTCGTCACCGTCTGCGCACCCGGAACAAGATTCAGCACCGATCCGCCCAGGAGTGACGCCAGCAGCGGTTCGATCTGATCTTCGATCAGGTCCATGTCTTCGATCGACCGGGCGAGCAGCACCGTACCTGCGATATTCCCGTACAGCTGCAGTATGCGCGCCCAGGAAGGCCGATTCTCGTACAGATGCATCAGCCGCCAGGTCATCTTGGTCAGACTCGTGATCATAAAGAGCGAATCGAGCGAACCGTTTTGCGAGATCGAGGTCGTCAGAAAGATCGACGTGGCTTCTTTTTTGATAATTTTGTTGGCCTGCAGATTCAGCGCGGCATATCCCCGGAGGATGTCTTCTTCGGTGCGAATCTCCGTTTCTCCCACGGCCCGAAGCGCCGCGTTTTCTCTCAGATTCTGCGCCACCCGTTCCAGGTGTCGGTCATAGGCTTCGCCCGACTCCTCTTCCGGGAGTTCCGGCGTGCGGCGGTAGCGTAAAAACGCGATCACGGGCATCAAAAACAAAAACAGATACAGCACGATCAGGCCGATCAGTACGACCTGGGCCGCCGTTTCGTTTGTCATGCCGACATTTCGTACAAACTGCACCGTCTGATTATACAAAAAGAGAAGAAATACCAGGATCAGCCCCGCGGCAAGCAGGCTGCCTATCGTTTTTAATCGTTTCATTTTCATATCCTTTCTGCTACGATTATACCCAGGAAATATCAGGAGGACTCTATGCGCGCATATCTTGCATCCCATTTTTTCAATGACGCCATGTTTCGCTGGACCGAAGACCTGGCCGTCTTTTTGGAGGAGCACACCGATCTTTCGCTGTATGTGCCTCAACGCAACGCATCCATCAACGACAAAAGAGAAAACGACGCCACCATTACAGACATCGCCGTGGCAGAGGCGGACACGGCGGAACTCAAAAAAGCGAATCTGCTGATCGCCTGTGTCGACGGCCTCACGATCGATGACGGCGTGGCCGGAGAAATCATGGCGCACGGCGTTATGAAGGAAATGGAAGAGGCAGCGGGCGGCGGGATTCCGAGAAAAATCATCGGCATTATTACCGATATGCGCTGGCAGGGTACCGGGCGCAATCAGCTGTACCGTAACATTATGATTATCGGGAAGATCAAACAGCACGGTGTCCTGATCGAAGGCTATGCCGGGGAAGACCGCTACCGCGAAGTACTGCTGGAAGAGATCCGCAGCTTTCAGGAAGCACACGGCGCATAATCGGGTATACAATCTCCAACAGGAGGCGATACCGATGACCGAACTTGCAAAAAAACAATGTGTACCGTGCGCCGCCGGCGCCGATCCCATCACAGAAGAAGAAATCCGGCCGTATCTGAAAGACATCCATGAAGCATGGAATGTGGTCGACAACAAGAAAATCGAACGCGAATTTTCGTTTGATGACTTTCAGTCCGCGCTCGACTTCACCAACAAAGTCGGCGCGATCGCGGAAGAGGAAGGCCATCATCCGGTGCTGATCACCTCATGGGGCCGGGTGCTCGTACGCCTGACGACGCATAAAATCGACGGACTGCACGAAAATGACTTTATCCTGGCCGCAAAGGTGGACGAAATCGCGTAACCGATATTCCCTTCAGAAAGGATTCCGTTATGACCGAACTTGCAAACAAAGCCTGTGTCCCCTGCCGGGAAGGCTCGCCGCCGGTTTCCGCGGAGACCATCCGGGCCTATCTGCAGGAACTGCATCCCGACTGGGAAGCCTTCGGACAGGACAAGCTGGAACGTGTCTTTCATTTTGACGACTTTCAGCAGGCCATGGCGTTTGCCAATCGGATTGCAGAACTTGCCGAACAGGACCGGCATCACCCGGTGCTGACGGTCTCATGGGGAAAACTGAAAGTTGTCCTTCGCACCATGAAGATCAGGGCGCTGCATGACAACGACTTTATCCTCGCCGCAAAAATCGACAAACTCGCAAAGTAGAAACTGTCGACAGTGCGCTGCGCGCAAGAATGAAAGCCGATACCCCCGGAGCCGGTACTGCCCGGCTCTTTTTTCCGCACGAAAGGAACGCTCCGTGATCTACACCTACTCCCTTGTTGCTCCGGAGGAAAAATTCTACGACATCACCGACTCTCTCCGCGATGCGATCCGTAAAAGCAATGTGCAAAACGGCATTGCCGTCGTCTACTGCCCGCACACCACGGCGGGCATCACGATCAACGAACAGTATGACCCCGACGTGGCCACAGACCTTATCTTCTCGCTGCAGCAGGCCTATCCCGATCACCCGGATTTTCTGCACGCGGAGGGAAACAGCGCGGCCCATATGAAGGCGACGGCCGTCGGTTCTTCCGCCACCGTGCTGATCCGGGACGGCGCCCCGCTCTTTGGCACCTGGCAGGGGATATACTTCTGCGAATTCGACCCGCCGAGAAACCGGACCTATTTCGTCAAGATTCTTTGAAAAACGGTTGTAAAAATTTCTCACTTTGCTATAATGAAGTTACTATTTATTAAAGGAGGAAACGTATGCAGTCATTTATCAGCCCTGAGAACTCTTGGGCCCTCTGGTCGATCCTCATCGGTATTGCCGCACTGTCGATCTGGCTGGAGCAAACCTACAAATGGGCGTCCAAGGTCACCGGCGCGATCATCGGCCTGGTGCTTGCGATGGTTCTTGCCAATCTGCGCATCATCCCGACGGAAGCGCCCACCTATGATGTCGTATGGGGTATGTCGTTCCCCTGGCCATCCCGCTGCTTCTGTTCCAGGCGAATCTGAAAAAGATCTGGCGAGAAAGCGGACGAATTATGCTAATGTTCCTGTTGAGCTCCGTGGGAACCATCGTCGGTGTGTTTGTTTCATTCTTTGCGCTCCGAAACGCCATTCCGGAACTCTACCGCATGGCCGCCATGATGACCGGTTCCTATACCGGCGGCGGCGTCAACTTTGCCGCCATGGCAAGCGTATTCGGTACGGGCGCCGAATGGATCTCCGCACTCACTGTTGCGGACAATCTGCTGATGGCGCTGTATTTCTTCGTGCTTTTGGCTATTCCTTCCATCGGCTGGTTCCGCAGAAAGTTTGCGCACCCGCATGTGGATGAAGTCGAATCGCGCAGCGCGGATGAAACGGAAACCCTTGCCGCACAGTACTGGGGCAGAAAAGATATCTCGCTCAAAGACATCGCCTTTGCCGCAGCCACCGCATTTATTATCGTCTGGGTTTCCACGATTCTCGCCGACTTCTTCGCGGAAGTCATCCCGACCGGAAACTTCCTGCTCGATCTTGCCAACGGCATGCTCGGCAACATGTATCTGATGATTACGACCATCACCATGCTCCTGGCCACCTTTGCTCCGAAATTCATCGGAAACATCAACGGCGCGCAGGAGATCGGGACGTTTTTGATCTATATCTTCCTCGTGGTCATCGGTGTTCCGGCGTCCCTGCAGGTTATTCTCACCCAGGCGCCGCTGCTGCTCGTATTTACCGCGATCATCGTCGCGATCAATATGATTATTACGTTTATCTTCGGCAAGATCTTCAAGTTCAATCTCGAAGAAATCCTGCTATGCTCCAACGCCAATATCGGCGGACCGACGACCGCGGCCGCCATGGCGATTGCCAAAGGCTGGACCAAGCTGGTCGGACCGATCATGCTCGCCGGCGTATTCGGCTATATTATCGGAAACTATCTCGGCATCTTCATGGGCAATCTGCTCATGACCATGTAGGCGGATCGTATGCATATCTTTGATATTCACGGAGATATCTGGACCGACGCCGCGGTGCACCGCGCAAAGGGCGACCGCCATATCGTACGCGAAAAACATCTGGAACGCTTTCGTGCAGGCGGCATGGCCGGCGGTGTTTTCATCGCCTGGGTCGACCCGCCCTTCGACAAAGAAGGCACGCGCGACCGCTTCTGGGAAATCATCCGCGCGATGTCGGCGGAACTGTGGGAAAACAGGGATCTGCTCACCGTCGTTCATTCGGCAAAAGAATTCGAACAGACGGCAAACGAGGGAAAACTGGGCATCGTGCCCGGGGTGGAAGGACTCTCCGCGATCGATGATACCGAAGACTGGATCTATGTCCTCGATCGGCTCGGCGTACAGCTCGCCTCTCTTACCTGGAATGAGCAAAATGCCGTAGCGACAGGCGTCCGGGGCGAGGCCGACCGCGGTTTGACGGATTTCGGACGGCGTGTGCTCCGGCGCATGGAAGATGTCGGCATGCTCGTCGATGTATCGCATCTGAACGACAAATCCTTCTGGGATGTGGCCGAAGCTTCCACCAAACCCTTTATCGCCTCGCACTCCAATGTGCGCGCGATCCGGGATGTGCCGAGAAATCTTTCGGACGATCAGATCCGTCTGATCGGGGAGAAGAACGGACTCATCGGGATCAATGCATTTCACGAATTTGTGCACGAGAATCCCGAGAAACGTACGCTCGACACGCTGGTCGATCATCTGGTTCACATGGCAGACCTCATCGGCCCCGAGCGCCTGGCGCTTGGCTTCGACTTTTTCGAATACGTCGATGAAGGCTCCGCGAGCACCTTTACCACCGAGGCCTACGTGGGCACACAGGGGCTCGAAGACATCAGCAAAGCCAAAGAGCTGGTGGAAACCCTCCGCAGGCGCGGCTTCTCGGAAAAAGAAGTCGAAGGCATCTGCTGGAGAAACTTCTTCCGGGTTCTGGAATCCGTACAAAGCTAAGACAAAGAGCATCCCGCAGGGGATGCTCTTTTTATGCTTCCGTGGAAAGAAACTGTGTTTCGTAAATCTCTTTGTACAGGCCTTCCTCCTGCACCAGCTCCGCGTGCGTTCCGCGCTGCACGATATGTCCCTCTTCCAGGACGAGAATCTCATCCGCTGAAAGTATCGTCGACAGCCGGTGCGCAATCAGTATGCTTGTACGCGACTGCAGCAGCGGCTCCATCGCACTGTGAATCAAATGCTCGGAGAGTGAGTCCAGACTCGAAGTCGCCTCATCAAACAGCACCACGGCCGGATCCTTCAAAAGCACCCGCGCGATCGACAAACGCTGTTTTTCGCCGCCCGACAGTTTGAGCCCGCGGTTTCCGACAAGCGTATCCAGACCCTTGGCCTGGCGGGCGATCATTTCGTAAATATTCTCCATCGAGATGGTCTGCCACTGTCCGGAGCCGCGCGGGCCGACCCGCTTGAGCGGCGCAAGGACCCGGTGCGGAGCCTTCTGGTGCTCCAGCATGGCCGAGCCGCGCCCACAGCTGGTGGCGCGCCCTTCCAGGCCGTTGTCGCCACCCAGCATGGAATAGACTT
>ERZ1032857.94-NODE-94-length-10055-cov-8.582600_pt1 | contig 10055 bp, 12 predicted proteins | sample MGYA00516688_ERZ1032857 | MGnify/ENA primary metagenome ERZ1032857 (study PRJEB33719, sample SAMN04262500) | wastewater metagenome | biome: rural village; feature: composting latrine chamber; material: composting feces with ash | place: El Salvador | collected...
CTCTCGACGACGACCATCCAGCCGAGGAGGCTAAGAAGGTCGAGAAAGAGGTTGTAGACAACGACCCTCTCGACGACGACCATCCAGCCGAGGAGGCTAAGAAGGTCGAGAAAGAGGTTGTAGACAACGACCCTCTCGACGACGACCATCCAGCCGAGGAGGTCGAGGAGGCCGACTCGACGGAGTAGAAGCTAACAATTTTTCACCCGCGTTGTCCGTTAGAATGACGGAGAACCCTAGGAAAGGAGTAAGTGTGCGCGCACTTACTAAGACGGTTTCAGTCGCGGCTGCGCTCGCGCTGACTCTTTCGTCGTGCTCCCTGTTTTCTTCCGAGGAAGACAATGACAAGGGGAGCGCAGATCACCCCGCCCTGTTCGACCGTGACGGTGACGGCGAACCCGACGATGACACCACTGACACCGAGGATGACCGCGAGGACGAAGACGACCAGTGGAGTGCCTCGCGTGGAAACATCGGCGACATCTTTGCCCAAGACGAGGCAGACAACCCGTTCTCGATTAGCCCGAGCATTAGTGCCGGTGACGACTCGGGGACGTTGAACCTGTCGGGTAACCCGGAGGCTGTCCTCGCTCCCGGAACGGTTGTTCCGATCGAGACTGACGAGGACATCGACGCCGAGGAGACCCCCGGCGAGATTATCCCCGACACCCCGCCGGTGGACCCCTCAGAGCCTGGGCCTGTTGGCCCGACGCCGGGTGGCGATGGCGAGAACACACCTCCGTTCATCCCGACCCCAGGCCCGGTTGACCCGACCCCAGGCCCGGTTGACCCGACCCCAGGCCCGGTTGACCCGACGCCGGTTGACCCAGAGCCGGTTGACCCGACCCCAGGCCCGACGGAGCCGGTTGACCCGACTCCAGACCCGACCGACCCGTTCGAGGGTCTGACAGAGGCAGAGGCGACGGTGATTCGACTCAACCTGCTGGCGAGCTACATGGAGGGCACCAGCCACAGTGTTGTCACTGATGGGGTGGATTCCTCGCTTGTCTCGCCCGGTGCCTACCACGCCCCGACCCTCGATGAGGTTGCGCGTGAGGTCTTCGACTCCAGCTTGCGCGCAAGTAGTGGACGTATCACGCCGGTTAAGCTCACTGACACTCAGTCGGTGGTCATCATCGATGTCGGCGAGCTCAGCTCGCCAGAAGTGGTCTCTAACCGGATTGCCGCCTACATGGCGACGACGACGAACCCGTACCACGCATACGTCGCCCGCACCGCCCAGGGCTATGGCCTCCATGTCGGAACCAAGGACGGCGAGAACGTGGCTGTCCTCGTCTTCGATACGGCGACCGCAGGGACGGACAAGGACACCGGGGGCTTGACCACCGAGTATCCCAACGCCCACAATTCGCTTGAGTTCACGGTGACCTCCTCGACAACGAAGGGTGAGGCTGCTGAGATTGCGGGCGCCGAGTACGGCAACCGTGGGGACGGCTTCTACGCCTACAATATCCAGCCCGGCGAGCAACTCTCCGGCGACCTGGCGTTTGTCAGCCTCCAGTCTCTCGCGCCAGAGCCAGAGCCGGAGCCAGAGCCGGAGCCAGAGCCAGAGCCGACACCGGAGCCAACGGAACCAACGGAGCCAACGGAACCAGCTCCCGAGCCAGCGGAACCAACGGAGCCGACAGAACCAGCTCCCGAGCCAACGGAGTCGGTCACTGAGCCAGCACCGGAGCCAACGGAGGGCGAATAGTCTCGACACAACAAACCCCCGGTCACCAGGCCGGGGGTTTGTTGTTGCGTGTGTCTAGGACATGCTGTGTAGAAACGCGATTGGATCGGTGGTCGCAGTACCCACGTAGTCGTAGCCGGGGTGTATCTCGAAGTGCAGGTGCGGGCCGGTGGAGTACCCGTTGTTCCCCACCTTCCCGATTACGTCTCCGGCGCGGACGTGCTGTCCGACGTAGACACCTACTCCATCGTCGAACATGTGGACATACCACGAGGTGAAGTATTGCCCGGCTATCTCGTGGCGGATGATGATGAGGTTCGATGACCGGCCATCGATACCAACCCCAGCGTGGACAACTTCTCCGTGGGCGACAGCGTAGATAGGGGTGCCAATGGGGGCGGCAAAGTCATGGCCAAGGTGGAAAGACTGCTCTCCCGTAAACGGGTCTAGTCGCGGGCCGTAAGCTGACGACGACCGGTATGTCCCCTCCGCCAAGGGGAAGATGACCGGCGAGGGTGCCTCCTCGATCGCTTCCTCGACTTCGGGTGGCTCCACATCGACAGTAACTTCTTCGACCTTGGGTGGCTCCACATCGATAGTGATCTGAGGGAAAGAAAAATCTATCACCCCGCTCGCCATGGGTATGGTTACCGGGTCGCTGGGCGGCGCAGGCGTAGCGAGCGCAATCGCGGGGTTGGCGTAAGCAACCGGAGCCTGAGGTGGAGAGGCCCCGAACGAAAAGCCGAAACCGACCGCCCCGGCAAGGAGGGCAGCCAGTCCCTGATGTCGGGTCAGGTGGTAGGCGCGGCGGCGCTTGCGGGCGTGGCGGGCGCGATGTTGAGGGGTTACGGGCTTAGACACGTGTTCTAGTTTACACTCTCGTGACAACCTATTGGCACGGCGTTAATCACAGGCGTCATAAAGCCACGACACGCCATCTTCGCTGAGCACCCACGCCTGATCGAGGACATCTTGGTCGTTGACCGTGTAAGAGATTGTCCCGCGAGTGCCACGCACGGACACGTCGGTGACATCAATGCCGGACACAGCCCGCGCCGACTCGGCAGCTCCGCGTATCTGGTCATCGGTGAACATCTGCGAACATCGGGCACTCATGTAATCACGAACAGCGGGTGGGTGACCTGAGGCGATAGCGGCGTAGTAGGCGACGAGAGAGTCCGAGAGCTGGCCTTCGAGAAAGTCAGTGTGGCTCAGGGTCTGGCTCTCGGTGGGAGTCGGCTCGGGTGCGGAGGCGGTCGGGTCCGTGTCCGCCTCCGTCCCGCACGCGGCAAGCATGACGCAGGCCGCCAGGGCGAGAAACCCTCGTCTCAACGCTTGCCTCCCAAGATGTGCTCGATGTCGGATGTCATCGCGATAATACCAGTGGGATCAGCCTGAAAAGCTCGCGAAGCCTCTCGCACTGACCCTCGACCCATGCACGCCTCCAAGTACGCTTCCTTGTCTGCCCCGTCTTCGTTCGTACACGCCATGCAGATGCTAAACGCACGGTGGTTGCGCTCCGGGTGGGTGTAGACCACATCGCTGCCGGGCGTGTAGTGCCCAACCTGGAGGAAGGCGCGGGTGATCTGGAAGCGCTCAGCCATCGACAGCTGTCCCCACAAGGCAATCATGCGAACGGCGGGGTCGCGGACGTATAGGACGTTATCGAGGTCGCGGTAATCGTCGTCGCTGATGTAGACAACGATCTCACCGATGTCATTGCGGCCAACATGGTGAACGCGGTAGAACGCCTGCGAGAGCGTGTCATAGATCGCGTCCCGGTCGCTAATATCGGTGATGTCGGCGATTTCCGTGATCGGGACCATCATTGGTCCACCGCCGGGGAGCGTGACGATCTTTGGTTCGCGCACCTGTACTTCTTGGGACATGGGGTTTTCCTTTTCTCGTGGGGCGTGTAGATTGCCTGCCTCCTAGTGTACACTGGTTTACGCTAGCGAGACAAAGACCAGGCGAGGACACAGGTGCCGAAAAGTAAAATCCCCATTTGACATCCTCCCCACGGCTGAAGCCGGGGGATTTCTGACCACCTGACGGAGGTCACGAGGTTTGCGTCGTCATCAAGCGAGCACGGGGTCGGCTGTGCCTTCCCCTTGTGTCTGACCGCTCTGTTCCGCATGGGACTGCCCGCCCCATGGATAATCTCGTAATCCACGCAGCTTAATGTTGATAGCCGCGTTTGTATCCGCGTGTGCCCTGTGCCCACATCTAACGCACTCGAACACCGCTTGACTCTTGCGGTTATCGGGGCTGACGTGACCACAGTGGTGGCAGTAGCGGGACGTATTGCGCGGGTCAACCTTGATATAGGCTCCACCCGCGCGGGAGACCTTATCTTCGAGCAGGGTCGTTAATTGACCCAAGCGAGCACCACGCAAGACACGGTTAAGTCCGCGCTTAGCGCTTTGTCCGTTAGGCAGATACACCCCAGGGCGCAGCGGGTCAGGGATAGCCCGCGACCGCGTAGACATATCGGCCAAGTGGAGGTCTTCGGCATAGATCACCGATGACGTTCGAGCAAGATCAAGTGACCATTTTTCGTGGCAGTCACGCACGATATTTTTCGCCTTGCGGTTCAACCGCGCAATCTGGGCATCATGGTCAGCAAAGCGTCGGGAGACACCGGCCTTGCGGTACTCGCGAGCTGTGGGGTGGGGCGACTCTTTGACAGCGCGTGCCTGTGCCTTTTGTCGCCGTCGTATCTCTTTATCGATCGCCGTGAGCTTGTCTAACGGCAACCTCAGTAGTCGTCCATCATCGGTGGCAATAGCGTTGGCCACCCCAAGATCAATGCCGATGACATCATCGCCCGTGCGCGTGATCGCGCGCGGTTCGTTAGTGAACACGAGGGTCTTTGCTGTCCAGTTCACCTGAACGGAGGTGTAGGGACGAATAGGCTCGCTCACTCGGACATGAAGGCGAATGGCAAACCTTTGGCCTTCGCCGGGACGCCGGTAGTCTTTCGGGTTTTGTCCTGTAATAAAGACGATGCCGTGATTCTTGTTCACCTGCTGGAACGTGGCGTTACGGCCACCGTTAAACCAGACGGTGAAAATATCGTCATCGCGGGTCTTTGACCTAAAGCGTGGCATCTTCCCCGGATTCTTCCCTTGCTTGCGCAGGGTTTTGCGCCGGGCAACAGAAGCGAACCAGTGGCTGTTTTCTACCTTCTGAGGCGACTCCAGTAAGAGGGTGGGCACTGCTGCCAGCCAGCTTTGGCTCGCGCGTGCTTCTTTCTCCGTGCGGTTGTCGATCCATGACCCCAGCGGGAGAAGTTCTTTGTTCGCCCCATATTTTGATCGACGTGATCGGTAAGCGTTGTACCGGGTACGCCATGCGGCACATAGCCAGTCCATGACATCATCCCCGCGTCGAGAATATATCCTCTCCGAGGTGGGGTCGTCGTTGTCAGCCAGCCCAAGGAAAGGGGTCGCGCCACGCACGGACACCCGCTCAATGATGACTTTCTGACTCATGAAAGGAATACTACCACATAGTTGTGTTAATGTGGGGGTATGGACACCCCTATGACGCGCCTCCTCCCCACGGCTAAAGCCGGGGGCACCCGGCGTCACGCAATCCCCATGTGGCAGTCAGCCCTGTCGCTGACCATCACCGCAGCGATGATGGTCAGCCTTGTTATGAGTGGGTTGAAGTTTTCTCGCGACAACCTATTCCAGTTTTTCTCGGTCCCCACCTCCTCGATGTCCCACACGATCGAGGCCGACGACGTGGTGCTTGCCCTGCGCTACGGCGGGGAGCCTAAGCGGGGCGATATCGTCGTCTTCGCCGATGTTAACGACTGGCTCGGGCGCGGTCCTTACCTGTCCACCGACATCGACCGGGCACAAGAACTCCTCTTCAATAATGGCCGCTATCTCGTCAAGCGCGCGATCGGCATAGGCGGAGACGAGATTGAGTGCCACGGCGGAGAGCTCACCGTCAATGGCGAGGTTTTTGTCGAGCCGTATCTTGACCCCGCCGTCAGCCAATGCGGATCGGGCGACTTTTCTACCACTGTCCCCAGCGATCACATTTTTGTCCTCGGAGACAACCGAGATAACTCGGCTGATTCGCGTGCACGCCTGAACACAGGCAAAGAGTTTTTGCCGGTATCATCGGTGTACGGGTACGTTGTCACCTCCGGCCCGTCGGCCTTAACCCAAGAAAGAATCTAGCTATGGCACTCGCAATCAGGCACTGGGACTACCAGTCACACCCCCATCGACCCACGCTATGTCATGGCAACATCGAGGGGGTGAGCGAGGACGCAGCAGAGTTTGCTCAATCGACCGGCCTCGACATCTCCGATGTCGTCGTGTCCAGCCTTGTCGGCTTCCCTCTACCGTTGGTCTATGACGAGGAGGGGAACGAGGTTGACCGGCGCCAGCGGTGGGCGGGCGTCCACCCAAAGCTACTGTGGCATCCGTTCTTCTGGCTGCCTGATGAGGTGGCCTACCCGGTCGTGCTGACCTACGGCGATGAAGACAATGTATTCATCGAGGACATCGACGGGTGGGCGTTTCGGGTACTGATGACCCTTTCGCGCTCTCAACCGATCGAGCACGAGGGGACCTGGTACGTTCCCACCTACGAGTACCACGGGCATCCGATCACGTTGCACCGCACCGATATTCGCGGCGACCTCCTCATCCGCGAAGATGAGTTTGACCCGGCAAACATGGACCTCGTTCGACGCGCCCGCCGTACTGACTCATCACTGATTAACCTCTACGACCCGGCGAAAGGGTGGGTGGACGTGCTCTACATGCACGGCATCGACATCAAGACGCCTGCGGGTCTGGAGCGCGTGAAGGCATGGCAAGACGGCGCCGACGACGAGGTGCTCGATGCCATCGATCTCACGCCCCACCTGTTCGCCCGTGGGCGTGACCCGCTGTGGCCGCTGTACCTTCTCCTGCGCAAGATCGACACCTCCGCCCACGAGGGCATGCCCGAGTTCGATACTTACGGTGACCTGCTGCTGCGGGCTGCCCACATGAACGCTGGCTCCGATATTCATATCCGCGGCCTCGTCCCGCTCGCCAACGAGCTCGCTAGCGGGGACACAGATTTCGCCAATGTCGAGGAGGCGATTGAGGAGGCTCGCGCCCTGTTCGATGTCACCTTCGAGTTTGTCCCCGAGGTCTCCCCGGACACTGGCATTGACACGATCGCCAACCTGTCGGGTCGAGCCGTGTCCGAGCTTGAACTGTCCTCGACCATGGCCGATGTCGCCGCTGTTGTTATCTCGATGTCGAACATTGTCGAGGGGGTCATCGAGACTTTTGAACCGGCCTTGACGGTTCTCGATATGGTCAACGATGAGACCAACCTGGAGCTGGTCACCGCGATCTTCTTGCTCAATGAATCCGACGAACAGCAACCTACCCCGCCCCAACGAAAGGAAGAACAACAATGACCATCACCGTCTTCGACAAGCCCGACTGCCCTCAGTGCGCGGCAACGATACGCCGCCTCGACAAGCGCGGTATCCCCTACACCGTTCAATCTGCCCTCGACCATCTCGACGAGATCAAGGCCGCCGGGTTTTCTGCCGCTCCGGTCATCGCGGTCGATGGTGTCCTCGCCTGGTCGGGCTTTCGCCCCGACAAGATCGACGCGCTGCTGACCAGTTGATGGCCTGCGCCCCCTGCGCGCCCGAGGGAAGCAGGCGCTGGTCAAAGCAAAACAATGTTCTCAGGAGAAATAGCACATGACTATCTACAAGTTCCCACCCGCAGGCAAGACTCTGTATGGGTTGACCACTGGCACTGTCTACAGGCCCTGCGGGGAACCCAACGACCCCTTGTGGGACGCAGGCGATACGGTGTGGCGGATTAGCAACATCGCCCACCACGAGCCTGACGGCGTGACCGACGTGCGCCCAGCCAAGGCTGGCGACATCATCAGCACCGAAGAAGAACTCGATGCGCTCCCCAACGGCGCGATCTTGCGTCATGAAAGCGGTGTGTGGGAGAAATGCAGCGGCCGGTTCTTCACGACAGGGAGTGAAGACTTGTTCGACAGCTCCGAGCTGATTGATGACAACGCGCTGACTGTTCTGTGGCTGCCAGAAGAAGCCTGTTGATATCTTCCCTCACGACTAAAGCCGGGGGCTTTGCGCGCGGTACAAGATAAAAGGTTGATCGAAGGAGATGTTGATGAACTACAACCCCAACCGCAAGCCACCCGGCAGCGCTGGAGGCACTGGCGGGCAGTTTGATTATGGCGCCACCAACGGCGCTGCGTCAGCAGGAGTCAACCTCCACACCGATGAGGCGCTCACGTGGCAGTCATTTATCGACTATCGAGATATCCCGCCCGAAGACGACTTCACCGAAGATGTCCTCCCGCACGGGAACCATGTCCACCGCACGATTGCCACGGGTATCGACGTGGTAACCAACGCCAACGGCGACAAGTATCTCGCGCTGTCCGAGGAACGCAACAGTCATATCCCCAACCATTTCCGCATGGATGATGGCCACTATCGCGGTGATGCCCCGATCGTCTACATGACGTACCCCGAGGCTCTGAGCGCTGACCCGCTAGGGCGCCGGGTGGACAGCCCTGCGCAGGCTTTCGCCTATGGGAACTCTTGGTGTCTGGATAACTACCCTGACCAGTGGGAGTTCATTGCCGGGAGAACCGTTGAGCCAGGCATGTCGAGAACCCGAGACAAAGAACTGTTTATCGCCCAGACCCAGGATAAGTTCCACGAGCTCTACCGCCGCCGCGACTCGACGATCATGTACCGCCGCCCCGACGATGGCCGCGTTGTCCTCGCTCGGCCAGCTGACCCCAGCCGGGCAAGCCAGTCACTGAACTCGACACATGTCTACGACGAAGACGGCCTCGATGTCATCACCGGCACCGTGCCCACCATTGGGGTGCCCACCCCGAGCCACTCGCCTGTTCCGCTCAACGTCCAGTCTTATCGAGGCATGTTCCCGCTGGAGAACTTTGACAAGCTTTATGGAGAACATGTCCGCCGCGCCAAAGAACTCGGCTACCTGACTCCCGATGGGAAGAAGCTGCGCCCGAAGACTCCCCCGCAGGTCAAAGACCTGTTTGCGCGCATGAACGATTTCGCTAAAGTCTTCGATATCGTCGATAAAGACTGGAAGCGCAGGTAGGTTTTTGCGCCTCCTCAGTGAGCGCCGGGCGTCAACCGGGTGTCACGGTGAGGTACACTGGGGGAGGACTCAACAGACGAAAGGACCACCCCATGCGTCATACTCCGCACTACATTGGCCTGTCAGCTCTCTTGCTTGTTATCGGCGCCGTCCTCTACTTTGCCCCCGGATTAGGTCTTAACCCCCTCTACGTCCCTTACACCATTAGTGTCCCGACGGTCGGCATCACCCTTATGGTCGTCGGGGCAGCGCTGTCGGTGCTGTCTCTCGTCTTGCATTTCGCCCGCCCCTGCACCTCGACAACGGCGCGTTCAACTCGTGTTGATGGGGCCGGTTGGCAGAGCACCCATGTCAGCGAATCTGAATCTGACGCCATCTAACACATGCTTGGCCGTTCCCACGCTATTAGCGGGGCGATGGCATCATCGCTCGCTTTAGCCGCCGTCCCCGACTACGTTGCCGCTGAACCTTTTGCCGCGGCGGCCCTCGTCGTCACAACGACCGGGGCGGCGGTTCTTCCTGACGCCGACCACCCGAACGCGACCGCCGCGAAAGTCCTCCCACCGCTATCTGCCCCGATCTGCGGGGTTGTCGCTACCGTGTCGGGAGGACACCGCAAAGGCACCCACTATCTTCTCGGGCTGATTGTTTTTGCCGTCGTTGTCACGGTTGCCTGTGCGCCTTCCCTGGTCCTGGGAGCCGACCACCCGTACAACACCTACGCGGTGATTTCTCAGGCTGTCCTGACCGGCATATGCGTGGCGATGGGACTAGGCGCGCTCAAAGTGTTTAGAGCCTCGAAGTCCCCCGCGTTCGGATGGGTGGCCGCTTTCTTGGCGGGCGCTCTCGTGTGGTACTCCCAGCTCGATCCGCTGGTGACGATCGCGGCTCTCGTGGGTGGATGCTTCGTCCACATCGTCGGCGACATGCTGACCCCGCAAGGGGTGCAATTCTTGTGGCCGATCACGACCACATTCCGCATCCCGATCTTGGCCACGAAGGACAAGGAGGCTCGCAAGCGCCGCGAAGCCTTGCTGGCGAGCCTGATGATTGTCGTGACGATCATCGCCTGGGCCTACATCATCGGGGCCCTCGACCCGATCATCGATATCGTCTGGCCGTACATCACTGACTTCTTTGGAACCTTGACCAACAATGTCCCGAAAGGCGAATGGGGCCTCTAGCTGGACAGGTGTTGCCCCATG
>ERZ1032857.96-NODE-96-length-9983-cov-15.020850_pt1 | contig 9983 bp, 10 predicted proteins | sample MGYA00516688_ERZ1032857 | MGnify/ENA primary metagenome ERZ1032857 (study PRJEB33719, sample SAMN04262500) | wastewater metagenome | biome: rural village; feature: composting latrine chamber; material: composting feces with ash | place: El Salvador | collected...
TTTGATGGCCTGTGCTGCCGATCACCTGCGTGCAGCGCCTTTCGCCGTATTGGGCTCGATTGGGGTCGTGGCGCAGTTACCCAACGTGCACCGTCTGCTCAAACGCCATGATATTGACGTTGAGCTGCACACGGCAGGAGAGTTCAAGCGGACCCTGACCGTGATGGGTGAAAACACGCCGGAAGGCCGCGAGAAGTTTCAGGCCGACCTGGAGCATATTCATGATTTATTCAAACAGCATGTGGCCGAGCGCCGGCCCAACCTGGATATCGACACTATCGCCACGGGAGAGGTGTGGTACGGACAGGATGCCCTGGCAAAGGGGCTGATCGACGCCCTGGGCACCAGTGAAGCCTATCTCATGCAGAAAGTGGCAGAATCACGTGTCATCAGTGTACGCCTGGAAACACGCCACCCGGTCGCGGACAAGATAGGGCTAGCGGTCAGCCGTGGGCTGGAGGGCACACTCGATCGTGCGCTGGAGCGCCTGCAGGCGAGTGACTGGCAGAAGCGTTAAGCGACAACAAACACCTTTCACGCTTTCAGCAGCTGGGAAAGGGTCGCAATGATTCTTCTAGCGTGTTCGCCTTCCAGTGAGTAGTAAATGGTCTGCGAGGCTCGGCGTGTTGAGACCAGGCTTTCACGTCGCAGTATGGCCAGGTGCTGCGACAGTGCCGACTGACTCAGTGAGAGCTGTTGGTTAAGCTCGGATACCGACAGTTCGTTGGCCTCCAGCAAACAGAGAATGCGCAATCGATTGTCATTCGCGAGAGCTTTCAACAGGGCAGTCGCCTTATCGATGGCCGGTGTGCCGGCTTGAAGAAGACGGGATGCAGCTTGATGCGAAGTACTCATGAGGAACTCCCGCGTGTAGCCGGCCGAGTGGGTGAGTTTTGTGTCCTGCAGAGTTCGAGGCTGATCTTGCTTTGCTATTTTAGTCATCATTGATAGGGACGGCTTTGCTGTCAAACGAAAGTCGTGTTTGTCACTGCGGTAACCCAACGCTTTCACCACTTTATTGTCAACAATAATGTGGCGTTAGCCTAATGTATGAAGGAAGCAGGTAAAAAAAGCTATAGAGTGTCAACAATCTCTTGTTTTTGAGCCGGTGGATTTATGACAACATACAAAAAAGAATTTCAACGTTCGATTCAGCAGCCCGAATCCTTCTGGGCCGAACAAGCCAAGCGAATTCCCTGGTTCAAGCCGGCCAACACCATTCTTGAATATGATGAGCAGGGCCATGCACGCTGGTTCATCGATGGTGAGATGAATATCTGCCATGCGGCACTGGATCACCATGTCGAGCATGGCCGGGGGGATCAGCCGGCCATTTACTGGGACTCACCCGTCACCGCAAGCAAGCGCACCATTACCTATCGTGAACTGCTCGACCAGGTTGCCCGCTTCGCCGGAGCGCTAAAAGCGTTGGGGGTCGAGAAGGGCGATCGGGTGGTCCTTTATATGCCCATGGTGCCGGAAGCCCTGGTGGCGATGTACGCCTGTGCCCGACTAGGTGCGGTGCATTCGGTCGTATTCGGTGGCTTCGCCCCCAATGAGCTTGCCGTACGCATCGAAGATGCCCAGCCTAAAGTGGTGGTGGCTGCTTCCTGCGGGGTCGAGGTGGACCGTGTCATCCCCTATAAGCCGAATATTGACGCGGCAATCGAGTTGAGCAGCCACAAGCCCGACGCCTGTGTCATTTTTCAGCGCGAACAACTGCTTGGCGAAATGGGACCCCGTGATCATGACTGGGCGGAACTGATCAGCCAATCAGCACCTGCCGAGTGTGTAGCCGTCAAGGGCGGCGATCCGCTCTATGTGCTCTACACCTCCGGCACCACGGGCAAACCCAAGGGCGTGGTACGTGACACTGCCGGTTACGCCGTAGCGCTGCACTACTCCATGGAAGCGATCTACCAGATGGAGCCTGGCGAGGTGTTCTTTTCAGCTTCCGATGTGGGCTGGGTGGTGGGCCACTCCTATATCGTTTATGCGCCACTGCTGCGTGGCTGCACTACCGTCGTGTATGAAGGAAAGCCGGTGCGAACCCCAGATGCCGGAGCGTTCTGGCGCCTGGTTAGCGAGTACCGGGTGAAAAGCTTTTTCACCGCTCCCACAGCGTTCCGGGCAATCAAGAAAGAGGACCCGGATGGCAGCCTGCTGCGACAGTATGATATTTCCTGCATGAAGGCGCTTTATCTTGCGGGAGAGCGCCTTGATCCACCCACCTACCACTGGCTCGACGATCTGCTGGATGTCCCGGTGATCGATCACTGGTGGCAAACAGAGACCGGGTGGCCCATCGCCGCCAACCTTGCCGGACTAGAGCTGTTGCCGACCAAGGCCGGCAGCGCCAGCGTACCGGTGCCCGGGTTCAATGTGCAGTTACTGGATCATGAAGGCAAACAAGCCAAGGCAATGGAACAGGGCAGCGTGGTCATCAAACAGCCTTTGCCGCCCGGCTGCTTGATCGGTGTTTGGCAAGACCCCGAGCGGTTTCAGAGCGCCTATATGGCCGCTTACCCCGGCTACTACCTGACTGGCGATGGCGGCTACTTTGACCAGGATGGTTACCTTTTCATCATGGGCCGCACCGATGACGTCATCAATATTGCCGGACACAGGCTCTCCACCGGCGAAATGGAAGAAGTCGTAGGGTCGCACAAGGCCGTAGCCGAGTGTGCCGTTATCGGTATCCATGACTCCCTCAGGGGGCAAGTTCCGGTCGGGCTGGTCATCCCCAAGGATGGCTTTGATGGTGATGAACTTACGCTGGAGAATGAGCTTATCGCCCTGGTGCGCGAGAAGATCGGCGCCATCGCCTGTTTTAAGGAGGTCCTGGTGGTGGATCGCTTGCCCAAGACCCGCTCGGGCAAGATCCTGCGCAAGTTGCTACGCAGCATTGCCGATGGCAAGGAGTACGGCGTCCCCTCGACCATCGACGACCCGGTAAGCCTGCAGGAGGTACACGAGGCGATGCTGAAGCGAGAGATCGGCTCCGCCCACAACGCCCGCCAACTATGACCTGATCCAATGCCGCTCACCCGAGCGGCATTGGCCCTCATGCGCTGTCCTGCGTATAATCTCTACTCCATTTCGGTCTGCCAGCAGTTATGACGACCGGCGAGGGTTCCCTCACCCCTCGATTCACTCTCGGCCAATAGTGGTCGTTAAAAAAAGGTCCTGCTCATGTTTGTGCTCTCTTCGCTGCAGCAACAGCGTTTGCTGGTGATATTGGTCGCGTTTCATATTTTGGTGATTGCCGCGAGCAATTATCTGGTTCAGCTCCCCTTCACGCTGTTCGGCTTCCATACCACATGGGGGGCGTTCAGTTTCCCGCTGGTTTTCCTGGCGACCGATCTCACCGTCAGACTGTTTGGCAAAGAGCCGGCGCGTGCCATCATTTTTCGAGTGATGTTCCCCGCACTGCTCATCACCTATGTCGTCTCGGTCATTTTCCCACGCGGTCACTATGCCGGCCTGGAAGCGCTGGGGGAGTGGAACCTGTTTGTATTTCGCATTGCCGTCGCCAGCTTTATGGCCTACCTGCTCGGACAGTTGATGGATGTTCAGGTATTTGACCGGCTGCGTCACTTACGGGCCTGGTGGGTGGCTCCTGTCATATCGACGACGCTGGGAACCTTGATCGACACGGTCGCCTTTTTCTCGATTGCGTTTTACAACAGTCCGGACCCATTCATGGCGGCCAACTGGGTTGAAATCGCAACTGTCGACTATGTCTTCAAGCTTGGCATCAGCATGCTTTTGTTTGTCCCCCTTTACGGTGTTCTACTGGGCTGGCTGAGCCGTAGATTGGTCACATTAACCGGGCAAGGGGAGCTATCGCCACAGCGTTCCTGAGCCCACTCGTAAACTCTTGTGAGGAAACGATGAGCGTCGAACTCAACTATCGGGACACCGGTGGCGAGGGAATACCGTTGTTCGTGGTGCATGGCTTGATGGGCAGCGCGGATAACTGGCGTTCCCACGTCAACACATGGCAGCAGCAACGACGTGTAGTAGCAGTCGATTTACGTAACCATGGCCGTTCACCGCATGCCAATGGCATGAGTTATGCGGAAATGGCTCAGGATTTGCTTGGCGTGATGGATCGTTTAGACATCGAGAGGGCGCACTTGCTGGGCCACTCCATGGGCGGCAAGGTGGTGATCAGCCTGGCCCGCCTGGCCCCGCAGCGTGTGGCGTCCCTGATCGTGGCGGATATCGCCCCCCAGGCGTATGGACACGATCACGATGCGATCTTCGCTGGACTCAGAAATGTGCAGCGTGGGCAGCCCCAGAATCGACGCCAAGCCGACGACCTTTTTGCCGAGCATGTGGAAGATCGTGCTACGCGGCTGTTTCTGGCGACCAACCTGGTACGCAGTGAAAAGGGCGGTTTGCAATTGCGTCTGGGTCTTGACCAGATTGAAGCCGGTTATGCCGACATCATACAGGAGCCTGCCGGCGAGGGCGCCTTTGAAGGCTCGGTTCTAGTGGTACGCGGTGGCCGCTCGGCCTACGTGCCAGACTCTGCGTTGCCCCACCTGCGCACGGTGCTACCCCAGGCGCAGGTGGTCACACTGGAAACGGCCGGTCATTGGCTCCATGCCGAACAGCCGGAAGCTTTTCAGGCAGCGGTCAACGAGTTTCTGTCGCGCCAAGATCCAGGGCCAGCCGCTCCACAGGCTTGATGGTGCGCAGGCTACCGTTGTTGAACAGGTAATGTTCAAGCCCCAGATAGCGACCGTGATCGACCGCCGCGGGACGCATCGCGAAGCGCGGGTAAAGCAGCTCCCACGCTTCGCGGTTCGCTTCGTCCGCCAGGGCCGGCACGGCCTCTTCGAGTAGCGTCCAGGCCGCCTGGGGCTGATTGGCGATCCAGAGCGCCGCTTCTTCCAGTGCCGCTACCATCCGGCGCATGGCATCACGCCGCCCATTCAGCCGCTCACGGTTGGCCATGAGTATGAGGCCATCATAAAGCGGCAAACCCAGATCCTCGATGGGCAACATGCTTGTGGCTACACCTTCGTCAGCCAATTGGCGAGGTAACAGGTAGCGATGATGCACCAGTGCACTCTCGACGCGCTGTTCACGCAACGCCCGCAGCACCCGATAACTGGTCTCTACCGGCTCTACCAAATCCAGTCCCTGGGCGGTGCCCAGCAGGGTCCGCAGCGCACTGAACAACATGACATCACGCCCGTCCATATCGGTATAGCCGATCCGATACCCCTCAATGGCCAGCTCGTCAGCCGTGGCTTCGGGCAGAATCAAGCCCGAAAGCGGTGTAGCGATCAGGGTGGCGATACGAACGATCGGTAGTTCTTGATCCGCCAGCAGATGGAGTTGTGGCTGACGCCCTACCACCAGGTCGGTTCGGTCTGCGAGGAGGAGCTTGGTTGCGACCTTGGGATCTGCTGGCACGGACAGGTTCACCTCCAGGCCGTGACGCTGGAATAGCCCTTTTTCACGTGCAATCAACAGGGTGGCGTGTTGGGGATTAAGGTACCAATCGAGGGTAACGCTGAGCTGTGTGACCGGAGGTGGCACGATCGGTTCGGCAGGCTCGCTCACACTCACCGGCACTTCCATTTCCGGCCCGGCCTGGGCTTCTGTATCCAGGCCGGCCTGGGGCAACTCAGGCAGTATCGGCTCGACAAACAGAGATTGAATGACACCGCCTCCCTCAACAACCGGGGGCACTTCTACCAGTGGCGCTGCCTGTGGTGCCGATAGCGCAGGGAATACGATCACCTCGGTTTCGAGCTCGAGTGAAGACTCGGGCAGAGTCGGGTCGGAGTCGGCCGGCTCGGCCAAAGCAGGCAGACTGAGCAGCAGAGCGATAGCCACCGTGGTCACCGGGGCATTGGCCAGGAAATTGCACAGTGGCTGAAGCATGGCACTCCGAAGCTGGCGTTGTGTTACGTAAAGGAAGCGAAACGACAAGTTTATCCTTGTCGCCTGTCCCATGGCTAGCGGGTGTCCAAAGCTCCGTTCACTACGACAAAAAACGCCCGGCACAAGCCGGGCGCATCTACTGCTTCAAACTCGAATGCCATTAATTGTAAACAGCAAAACTGCCCGCGTTCAGCCAGAGATGAACCATAATACTGGCGGCATATCCGAGGAGTATTACGGGAGCCCAGCGCAAATGGCCAAGGAAGGTATAAGTGCCACGTGCCTGACCCATCAGCGCTACACCAGCCGCCGAACCAATCGACAGTAAACTACCACCGACTCCCGCCGTCAGCGTGATCAGCAACCACTGCCCATGCGACATGTCTGGCTGCATGGTCAAGACGGCAAACATGACGGGAATGTTGTCAACCACTGCCGAAATCAAACCTAGCGCAACGTTGGCCCAGGTGTGATCCCAGCTCCCGTAGAGCACTTCAGAAACAAGGCTGAGATAGCCAAGGAAGCCAAGCCCTCCCACCGCAACAACGACACCGTAGAAGAATAGCAGGGTATCCCACTCGGCCCGGGCCACACGGTTGAATACGTCAAAGGGAACCACGCTACCCAGGTAGCGCAACTTGCGCTCGTCACCGCGGGCTTCATAGCGGATACGTTTTTTCTCAAGGGAACGGGGCAGGGTGCGGCGCAGGAAGTAGCCGAAGAACTGCAGATAGCCCAGGCCGGTCATCATGCCGAGTACGGGCGGCAGGTTGAGCAGCGAGTGACAAGCCACTGCCGTTGCAATGGTCAACAGGAAGAGAAAAATGATCCTGATTGCGCCACGCTTCAGGAACACATCTTCGTAGACGCCTTCCGGCTTACGGTTATTGATGAACAGACTCATCACTACCGCAGGGACCAGGAAGTTGACCAACGAAGGAAGGAGCAGGACGAAAAACTCCTGGAATTGCAGCACACCGGCCTGCCATACCATCAGTGTCGTGATATCGCCGAAGGGGCTGAAGGCGCCGCCAGCGTTGGCCGCTACGACAATGTTGATACAGCACAGATTAATGAAGCGCTTGTCGCCCTCGGCCACCTTGATAACGACTGCACACATCAGCATCGCGGTGGTCAGGTTATCGGCCACTGGGGAAATGACGAAGGCCAGACAACCGGTCAGCCAGAATAGCTGCTGGTAATTGAAACCCTTGCGTACCATCCACGAACGCAGGGCATCGAACACCCGACGCTCATCCATGGCATTGATATACGTCATCGCCACCAGCAGGAACAGCATGAGCTCGGTGAACTCAAGGAGAACAGCACGGAACGCCTGCTGGGCTTCATCCGGGCGACCCGCCTGGACATAGACCCAGCCGATCAAGACCCAAATCAAGCCGGCGGCAACCAGTACCGGCTTGGACTTGCGCATGTGCAGCTTCTCTTCCGCCATCACAAGGGCATAAGCCAGTACGAAGATCGCCACAGCGATAAAGCCGACGGCTGAAGACGTCAGTTCCAGGCCACCCGTCACGGCAAAGGCATTTGGGCTGAAGAGAGTAGCAAGTATCGCGAACAGCAAAACGCCCTGGCGCCGGGAAAGGCTCCGGAGCCTGGCGCACGAACGAAATCCAATTAGCATGAGATACGTTCCTGAGAGAGTTCAAAGATAGGAGGAAAAAGCGGCTTTATTTTACCACTTAATGCCGCAACTCCATAGCTGGAAGGCGCCCTACCTTTGGCTACTTTCATCCTCTCAGAAAAAGAAAAACCCCTGATAAATCAGGGGTTTAAATTGTGGCGGAGGGACAGGGATTCGAACCCTGGGAAGGCTTTCACCTTCGCCGGTTTTCAAGACCGGTGCATTCAACCGCTCTGCCATCCCTCCGGCTTACGGAGGCGAATATTACCAGTTCCGGTTCACAGGTCAAGTACTCGCCGCATTTCCGATGTGAAGTCGCAGATCAGCAGGGCATCAAACACTTGCGTCTGGAACCAACCGACGGCATCCTTGGTCTACTCAAAGATTCGCCAAGATAACGATCAACCACAGGGAGCTCTGACATAATGGCCTATCACGACACACAGATGGCCCAGCATTCAGCTCAGGCCGCCAGCGTCAACAAGGTGTTACGTAACACCTATGCGCTTTTGGCAATGACACTGCTGTTTTCTGCCGTCACCGCGGGTGCCGCCATGGCCATGGGCATCGAGCGTATGAACATTCTGGTGTTCTTCATCGGTGCTTACGGACTCATGTTCCTGGTGCACAAGACCGCCAACTCAGCGGCCGGCCTGCTGGCGACATTTGCTTTCACCGGCTTCATGGGCTTTACGCTGGGGCCGATTCTCACCGCTTATATGGCGCTGCCCAACGGGCCTGCCCTGATCATGAATGCGCTGGCCATGACGGGTCTCACCTTTGTGGGTCTTTCTGCAGTGGCACTCGTGACCAAAAAGGACTTCAGCTTTCTCGGCAACTTCCTGATGGCCGGCGCTATCGTGCTGATCCTGGCCATGGTGGCAGGACTGATCTTCCAGATTCCTGCCCTGATGCTGATGGTATCTGCCGGCTTCGTCCTGTTTGCTTCGGCCGCCATCCTCTTTCAAACCAGTGAAATCGTGCATCGTGCCGGCGAAACCAACTACATTCTCGCCACCATCACACTGTACGTTTCGATCTACAATCTTTTCGTTAGCCTGCTGTCTCTGCTCGGCATCATGAGCAGCGACTGAAGCGGCTGTCGATAAAAGATAACCCACAGGCCCCGCCCAGGCGGGGCCTGTGCGTTCAAGATTGCAGGAACTCCAATGCGCTATGGTCTACTTGTCATGGGAGCCCCCTATAGCAGCCAGGCGACCCATTCGGCGCTACGCTTTGCTACCGCGCTGCTAACCCAGGGCCACCAGCTTGAAAGCGTCTTCTTCTATCATGACGGGGTTTATAATGCGGCGCGTCACACAGCACCGCCGCAAGACGAACCCCATCTGTACGATGCCTGGTGTGCACTGCATACGGAGCATGGCACGCAGCTACACGTATGCATTGCCGCCGCCTTGCGACGTGGCATGCTGGATGCGCGCGAAGCCGAGCGCCACGGTAAGCTCGGCCATAGCGTTGAAGCGCCTTTCGAACTCACCGGGCTTGGGCAACTGATCGACCTGGGCCAGAACGTCGACCGTTTGTTGACCTTTGCCCCCTGAGGAGTATGGCCATGTCGTTACCTTCAAGTGGCAGTGGTGACTTGCTGGTGATATTGCGTCATCCCCCGCACGGCAGTAGCTGGCTGCGTGAAGGCCTGGATGTGGCCCTGGTGGCTGCGGCATTTGGGCAGGCAGTGAGCTTGCTGTTCCAGGACGAAGGGGTGCTGGCGTTGCTCAAGGAGCAACAAGCAGGTCCGCTGGGCCAGAAGGGCACTGCAGCAACACTGGATATGCTGGCGATGTACGATATTGAGTCGCTGTATATTGATGCAGAGGCACTCAACCGCTTCGGGCTTCACGCTGATGCACTGCAGTTGCCCGCCACCCGGGTTGATGCGGAGGCGATCAAGTCACTGCTCAACCAGCATCAACAGGTTCTGACGTTTTGAGCGGTCTCGATTGCCGCAACGGGGTCGTATGATTCTACATATCCTCAATCGCCCACCCAGCCACAGCCGTGTGTACCGTCAAGCCCTGGATGCCATGGCCGAGCACGATCGCTTGCTACTGATCGAAGACGCCGTGACAGGCGCGTTGATCTCCCAGGTCGAGCATTTTCAATCAATAGCAGGACGTCTGTACGTGTTGCAGGAAGATCTGGTTTCCCGGGGGCTTGATAGCCATTGCGCTGAAGCGGTACACATTGTTGATATGGAAGGCTTCGTCCGATTGACGGAGGAGGCTGAAAAAACGGTGAGCTGGTACTAATGGCATCGACAGAAATTGCGCGTTATCTCTTCTTGGAGAACCAGCAGATCGCACTCGATCCTGAGGGCTACCTGGTCGATCTTTCCACTTGGTCTCCAAAGGTGGCTGAGGCCTTGGCCGCTGAAGAGGGGCGCACGCTGGGCGCAGAGCATTGGGAAATCATC
>ERZ1032857.97-NODE-97-length-9964-cov-17.212130_pt1 | contig 9964 bp, 8 predicted proteins | sample MGYA00516688_ERZ1032857 | MGnify/ENA primary metagenome ERZ1032857 (study PRJEB33719, sample SAMN04262500) | wastewater metagenome | biome: rural village; feature: composting latrine chamber; material: composting feces with ash | place: El Salvador | collected...
GGCGGCCACGTAGATGAACTGCGGGAACGTGGTGAACGCGCGGGCGGCGCGACCGGGAACGCCACGGGTGGCGGCGCGGCGCCGCGGATTGGCATTCGGTCCACGCGGCAGCGCAAGGCGGTCGTGGACGCGATGACGAACGACACGAGCTTCCGGCCCGCCAAGGACATCCACCAGATCCTCCTCGACCGTGGCGACCAGGTGGGGTTGACCACCGTGTACCGCACGCTGCAGGCACTCGCCGACGTGAAGGCAGTCGACGTGCTCCACAACGAAAACGGCGAAGCCCTGTACCGCCTGTGCAGCGACCACCACCATCACCACCTGGTGTGCACCGACTGCGGCGACACGGTGGAAATCGGCGGCGGCCCCGTCGAGGAATGGGCAGGAGAACTCGCCGAACGCCACGGGTACCGGCTCACGGGCCACACCGCGGAAGTCTTCGGCCTTTGCGCCGACTGCCAGGACGATCACCCCGCCCGCTGAGGTTCAACGGCGGGGTTACCCGTTTGAGCGCATATACCCCCGGCGACACGGTCCGGAATCCGCGTTTTCCGGCGTTTCGCAACACAAGTGACGGACGCTGCACAGCCCGTGCCCGCCCGCCGCGCATAATCCCCACCGGAATGTTAAAAATATTCCGGCCACACCGTATGGGCATTCCCCGCAAGGGAATGTCAGGGGCCATGGATGGGGCAACTTCCGACCAGCGCAGCGGGCCACGGTTTCGCCAGGTTGCGCCGGTGGAAGTCGCCTGCGGCGGGAGTCTTTCGGGGCTCCCGCCGCGCGCCGGAACGATTCATTCACGCTTTACGGATGCGTCCCATTCGTTCGCATTCGGCTCGATGAAATTGTTGTCCGCTCGACGCCAGAGAAAAACAATTGGGTAAACGGGGTTCGCAATGACCCGGGACGAATCGGAGGACTACGTCGGGGCCGCTGGCACGCAGGGGGTTGCCGAAGCGGAATGTGAATCGGTCCGGAATCAACAGGGGGTTGGGGGGCCGGATCGGTTCACGGCAGGGATCCGTGGTGGGTTCATCAGGGGCGGATCCATGTAAAGGGCGAGGGTCGGACGGGGTGGGGGCCCCGCCGACCCTCGCTTCATGTTTCAGGGCCACAGTCGTACCCCGGCTTCGGACATCTCCCGCCGGCTGGCCTGATAATCGGCCCACCACGTGCCGGCCCATCCCGGGGATTTCCTGGCCGCGGGCGAGTCATTGAACTTCGGCGCCTTCCCCGGCATCGCATGGCCGGCGCGGCCAGTGTCCCTCGGGTGGGTCGCGCGACCGCTGGCGTCTCCGCGGCCCTCGTCGTCATTCTCGCGGTGATGTTCGGAGCAGCGCAACGTCAGGTTGCCGATGTCGGTCGTCCCGCCCTGCAACCACGGGTCGATGTGGTGGGCTTCGCAGTCGTGGGCGGGCTTCTCGCATCCCGGGTAGCTGCACACCGTCTCCCCCGCCAAAAGTGCGACCCGCTGGAAAAGGTCCGCCACCCGGCGGGTCCGACCGAGGTCGAGCGGCCTGCCGGTGATGTCCTCGAGGAGTGCGAGCCACCCGTACCGATGAGCGCCCAAGCCGATGAGCTCCGGAAGCGTCAGATCAATCCCGGTGTTCGTCGGGAACCGGCGCCACCCGCCACCCCGGCCATCGTCCTGTTGCGTGACACCACCGCGTTCCGTGTCAACGCCCTGTCTCGTGCCGTCGCCGTCTTCCGTGCCATCGGACGGCGCGCCCCCGGTGCGCCCCGGGTGCTCCGGCGGCCCTGCTCCCGCCGCTTCCCGACCGTCACCGCGCGGCTCCGCCATCCGCCGCAGCTCATCGTCGAAGTCCTTGGCGCGTATCGCCACGACGATGGATGCGACACCAGGCATCGGCCGCGCCAATGGTCTCGCTTCGCCGCTGAACAAGTCCCGTACGTACGGGCACCGTTCGGGGTCCCACCATGGCGAGTCCGAACCGATCCACCTGAGGAGCCCCGTCCCGTCGTCGCGTTCCTTCAACCGGTTCCTGCGCGATTTCCCTCCCGGGGGCTGCGCCCCGCGCCCATCGGCGGCACCCCCGGTATTGGCACCGCCCCCTCCAGCCGAGGTTCCTCCACCCCCGGCCCCGACGTTTCCGGCCAAACCGTTCATCAGTATGTGGTGCAGCGCATGCACGCGGCGCTGGGGTGCCGTGCGCGGGTCGGTGACGCCCTCGGGAAGTTCGATGAATGACCCGGGTGCGGCGTTGTAGTGCATCAGCGCGTGGAACACGGCGGCGGTGGGCGCCGGCAGCTTCCCCTCGATGCGGCACAGGCCGTTCAGGTCCGGGCGGTGGACGGTGACGTAAGCCTGCGACACCGCCGAACGTTCGGCGTTCTTCCGCTTCCGAAGGTGCGGCTCGGCCGAGGAAATGCACATCGACCGGAAGAGATTCGCCGGCGTCCGGTCGAGCTTCCCCGCGATCGTTTCCGCGGCGTCCTCCATCATCCCGGCCTTCTGCCCGTCGAAGCCAGCGAGAATCGATCTCAGTTCACGCGCCCGCGCGATGGGGAAATGCCCGCGCGCAGCGGCGTCGCCCATCACCGCCGCGATGTCCTCGCGCCTGTCCTGCAGCCCATCGCGCGCGGAGATTTCCTCATCGTCCGCGTCGTCGGGCGGGTCGGGGTCGGGTTCCGGGTGCAGCGTGTCGCGCAGCGTCAACAGGTGCTTCGACTCCGCATTGGTGAGGTTCAGCAGCCGCAGCAGGTACGTGCGCGGCGTGGCCCGCCCTCCGGCGCGCCGGTGCAGCTCGTTGACAATCGTGGCGTGCGCGAACCTCCCGAGGACCGTATCCGCCGCCCGAAGCGTCCTCGCCAACCGTTCAATCGCCTGCTCCACGAGGTCTACCCCGTCATCGTCGGCGGCCCCCGCCTCCGCGACGGGAAGCTCAAGCAGCTTTCCGACGGCATGTTCGACGTCCCGCACGAGCTCGACCATGTCCTGGCCAAGCGTTTGCGGCGGGCGACCCCACTCTTCCTCGGATATCGGCCAACCGTTGGCCCGCGCCCGCCAGGGGACGCCCGGAGCGTGGTCATGGTCGTCGGCTTCGGACCGGCAGTCGTGGTCGTAGTTGTCGTGGTTGTCGTGGTCGAGGTTGTCGTGGTCGAGGTTGTCGTGGTCGAGGTTGTCGTGGTCGTGGCCGTTGTGGTGGTCGCATCCCGTGAAATCCATGGCCCCGCTCCCCCTGCATCCCGAGGATCCGGTTCGCGCCTCCACACATCGACGACACGGCCCGAATCGCTCACTTGTTCGTTTCCCGAAGGTTATGCCCAGCACTTACATGCCCGCCACCCGAACACCCATTCCCCACCATTTTCCCACGTCGCCCCGGTGTCCCCGTCGTTGAAGAACTTCACGCCGGAAAAAACCGCCGAACCTCCTCCGTCGGCAAGCAACCGCGATGCAACCGGCCGATCCGGCACCGCCCCACCCCCGCGGCGGGGGCACGATCCGCGGGGTCGTGGCCAAAATGCCTGGTTACGCCCAGGATTGGGGAAGGCCGCCGGCGCGCGCTCCGAATCCACGTGAATCGCCGCGCGCGGCACCGGCTCGCTCATCCGGCCCGCCCATTCCGGCGCGCCCCTCCACAATCCGCCACCCCGAAAGGACCGTTCATGCAGCCGACTTCCGACCATCCGTACTCGACGGCCAAGCGTGCGGGTGACTTCATTTTCGTGTCCGGGGCGCTGTCCGTGGACGAGGATTACCGGCCCGTGCCGGGCCGCAGGGAGGCGCTGGCGGCGGCGCTGGAGCGCATGACCGAGCGCCTGGCGACGGCCGGCGGCGAGCTGCGCCACCTGGTGAAGCTGACCTACTTCGTCACCGACATCACCCTGCGCGAGGAAGCGAACGAGCAGTTCAGCGAGCATTTCGCGGAGGCCCGCCCTGCGCGGACGTTCCTCGAGGCGTCGAATCTGCCATATGGGGCGGCGGTGGAAATCGACGCCATCGCCTACGTCGGAGACTGACCGCGCGCCCCTATTTCACCCCGCCGAAGCGGCGGTCGCGCTTGGCGTACTCGACGACGGCGGCACGCAGGTCCTCGCGCGTGAAGTCGGGGAACAGGCGGTCCTGGAACACGAGCTCGGCGTACGCCGACTGCCACGGGAGGAAGTTCGACGTGCGCTGTTCGCCGGAGGGGCGGAGGAAAAGGTCGACGTCCGGCATGTCTGGTTCGTCGAGGTAGCCGGCGAACGTCTTTTCGTCGATGTCGTCGGGGCGCAGTTCCCCGGCGGCGGCGCGGCGGGCGATTTCGCGCGCGGCATCGACGATTTCGCCGCGGCCGCCGTAGTTGACGCACATGTAGAGCGTCATGTTGGTGTTGCCGTTCGTTTGCTCTTCGGCCCGCTCGAGTTCACGGATGACGGAGCGCCACAGGCGGGGGCGGCGGCCGGCCCACCGGACGCGGACGCCCTTGGCGTCGAGTTCGTCGCGGCGGCGGCGCAGGACGTCGCGGTTGAATCCCATGAGGAACCGCACTTCATCCGTTGAGCGGCGCCAGTTCTCGGTGGAGAACGCGTAGGCCGACAGGTGCGGCACGCCCATCTCGAGGCAGGCGTCGACGCAGTCCATGAGGACGGCTTCGCCGCGTTTGTGGCCTTCGGTGCGCTTCATGCCGCGTTCCTGCGCCCATCGCCCGTTTCCGTCCATGACCAGGGCGATGTGGTCGGGCAGGAATTCTTCGGGCACGGGGGAATCGTGCGGGATGGGGTTCGGCGTCGGAGTCACTCCCCCATCATGCCCCACGCGTCACGCCGTCCCCACCACCCGTGGGTTGTTTTCCACCGCCGTTACTTCTCCACCGTGGGTTGTTTTCCACCGCCGTTGCTTCTCCACCGTGGGGTGTTTTCCACCGCCACGCGCTTTCCGACGCCCCGTCCCCCGCGCAGGCGCCAACTTCACCGCCACGCGCTTTCCGACGCCGCTCTCACCCGCCGCCCGTCCCCCATCTGGCGTCGACGAGGTGCAGTGCGGAGATTTTGCGCCCGACGTGCCATTGCAGGTGGGCGGTGGCGAGGCCACGGGCTTGGGCGCCGAGGGCGCGGAGTTCGCGCCGGTCGGTGACGGCGTCGACGGCGTCCCAGCGGTCGTGGGCCAGCCACCACATGAGGCGCAGTACCTCGGTGGGTGGCGTGGCGGCGCCGGGCGGCCGGCATTCGACGCAGACGGCGCCACCGGTCGCGGGGTGGAATGCCTTGTGTGGGCCGGGTTTCCCGCATTGGGCGCAGTCGAAGAGGCTGGGTTCCCAGCCGGCTTCGCCCATCGCCTTGAGCAGGTAGGCGGTGAGCAGGAGCCCGGGCGGCCGCCGGTCGTCGTCGGATTCGGCGAGCTTTCCCAGCGTGCCGACGGTCAGGTCCCACAACCCGGGCGCCGGTTCGCCTTCTTCCCCGGCGAGGCGTTCGGCGGTTTCCAAAACGCCGCAGGCGCAGGTGTAGCGGGCGTAGTCGTCGACGATGGGCGCCGCCCATGTGCGAATCGCGTCGGCCCCGGTGATGGTGCCCAGATTCCCGCGCCCCGGGTAAATCTGCGCGTCAATATCGACGAAGGGCGCGAGCCGCGACCCGAACCGGGACTTCGCCCGGCGCACGCCCTTGGCCACGGCGCGGACCAGACCGTGGCCGCGGGTGAACAGCACGATGATGCGGTCGGCTTCACCCAGGTCGTGGCGCCGGACGACGATGGCGCGGTCCCTGTAATTCTCCGTCATGTTGCGTGCGGCGCCCGTGGGCCGCGTCCCCTAGAACCCGAGGCGGCCAAGCTGCTTGGGGTCGGATTGCCAGTCCTTGAGCACCTTGATGCGCAGGTCGAGGAAGACGTTTTCGCCGAGCAGCTCGATGAGGGACTTGCGCGCCTTCTGGACCGTGGTCCGCATGCGGCGGCCGTCGCGGCCGGTGAGGATCTGCTTCTGGCCGGGGCGTTCGACGTAGATGACGGCGTGGACGTCGGTGACGCCCTCGCGGTCGGGGTTGGGCAAGACTTCGTCGATTTGGACGGCGACGGAGTGCGGCAGTTCGTCGCGGAGCCCGCCGAGCGCCGCCTCGCGGATGAGTTCCGCCATGCGGGTGTTGCGGTCCTCGTCCGTGACGTGCCCGGTCGGGTAGTACTTCGGGCCTTCGGGCAGCAGCGTCTTCATCACGTCGACGAGCGTGTCCAGGTTCTCCCCCGATTCGGCCGACACCGGCACGAGTTCGCAGTCGGGCCCGAGCAGTTCGTGGAGTTCGATGAGGCGTTCGGCGATGGTGTCGCGCGCCGCCTTGTCGGTCTTCGTCACGATGCCCAGCAGCGGCGTGTTCGGCACCGCCGCGCGTACGGCGTCGAGGATCCACCGGTCGCCGGGGCCGATCTTTTCGTCGGCCGGCACCGCCAGCGCAATCAGGTCGACGTCGGCGTAGGCCTCGGCGACCATGTCGTTGAGCCGTTCGCCGATGAGCTTGCGGGGCTTGTGCAGGCCGGGGGTGTCCACGACGATGATCTGCGCGTCGTCGCGGTGCACGACGCCGCGGACGGCGTGGCGCGTGGTTTCCGGCTGGTCGGCGGTGATGGCGATTTTCTCGCCGACGAGCGCGTTCGTCAGCGTCGACTTGCCCGTGTTGGGCCGGCCGACGATGGACACGAACCCGGAGCGGTGCCCGTCCGGGGTGGCGTAGTCGTCGGCGTCGCCGCCGATGCCGGCGGAGCTCAGCATGTCGTCAAGGTTGCCCATCTATTTCTCCTCGTCGGGATTGCCGCCGCCGTGGTGGCCGGGGTGATTGTCGGTGCCGGGGTGATTGTCGGTGCCGGGGTTGTCGGTGCCGGGGTTGTCGGTGCCGGCGTGGTTGTCGGTGCCGGCGTCACGGCCATGGTCGTGGCCGGCGTCGTCGGGCCGGATGGTCGCGCGCCGGATGGTGGCGGGTTCGCGGGGGTCGGCCGGTTGCTTTCCGACGTCGTCCCCGCGGCGTTCACCCGCGCCTCCGGCGCCGGCACGATCGCCGACCGCGTCACGGTCACGCTCTCCATCACCGCCACCGTCACGGTCGCCGTCGCCGAGCCCGATGTGTTCGACGACCACGGTACGGGTGCGCATGCGTCCCCTGCGGTCGCGGGTTCCTTCGGCGGTGAGCCGCAGGCCGGCGATGTCCACTTCGGCGCCGGGCAGCGGCACGCGGCCGAGGCCGTAGGCGAGGAGCCCTGAGACGGTGTCGACTTCGTCCTCGATCGCGTCGTCGAAAAGCACGTCCACGCCTTCGGCCTCGTCGTAGAGCTCGGTGAGCTCGCCGAGGCCGAGGCGGGCGACGACGCGGTAGGTGCCGTCGCCGAGGGGTTCGATGGGGGCGCGTTCGTCTTCGTCGTACTCGTCGGCGATTTCGCCGACGATTTCCTCGAGGATGTCCTCGATGGAGATGAGCCCGGCGACGCCGCCGTATTCGTCGATGAGGATGGCGATGTGGTTGCGGTCGCGCTGCATCTCGTCGAGCAGGTCGTCGAGGGGTTTCGAGTCGGGGACGAAGACGGCGCTGCGCATGACGTCGGTGACGGGCACGCTGCGGCCGCCGTCGGTGAGGTGGTACGTGTGCTGCACCAGGTCCTTGAGGTAGACGACGCCCACGATGTCGTCGGCGCCGTCGCCGATGACGGGGATGCGCGAGTGGCCGGAGCGGACGCACAGGGCGACGGCCTGGCCGGCGTGCTTGGTGTCCTCGATCCACACCATTTCGGGGCGCGGCACCATCACGGAACGTGCCGACGTCGACGCGAGGTCGAAGACCGACTGGATCATGCGGCGTTCGTCGTGCTGCACGATGCCCCGTTCCTGCGCGATGTCGACCATCTCGCGCAGTTCGACCTCGGTGGAGAACGGGCCGTCGCGGAAGCCGCCGCCGGGGGTGAGGATGTTGCCCAGGCCGATGAGGAGCTTTTCGACGGGGCCCAGCAGCTTCGCCACCGCCCCCAGCAGCACCGCCGAGTTCAGCGACACCGAGTACGGGTTCCGGCGGCCGAGGGTCCGGGAGAAGACGCCGAGGACCAGGTAGCTGAACAGGGTCATCGCGATGATAGCGGCGGTGATCGCCCAGCCGTCCGATTCGATGAGCTGCTTCGCGATGACCGCGACGAGTACCGCGCCGGCGACCTCGCACGCGGTTTTCAGGAGGATCAGCACGTTGACGTGCCGCGCCCTGCTGTCGAGGACGCGGACCAGCGCCTTCGAGCCGGGCGTGTCCTCGCGCATCATTTCGTTGACGCGGGCCCGGGAGATGTAGGAGACGGCGGTTTCGACGGTGCTGAGGTAACCCGCGATCGCCATGAGGAGGACGACCGTGACGATCATCCACACCAGCGCGGTCATCGCCGGCCGTCCCCTCCCGCCGCACGGTGCGCGCCGTCGCCGTCGCCGCCTCCGTCGCCGGGACCGTCACCGTCGCCGCCACCGGCACCGCCTCCGTCACCCTCGCCGTCCTCGTCGAGCTTGAGGCGGTCGGCGGCGGAGGGGAACGCGCCGGCATTGACGGGCTTGGGCGGGAATTCGACGCCGCGGCGGTCGATGTCGTCGTACCAGTCGGCGAGGAGCCCGTTCTGCAGGGCGAACATGCGCCGTTCCTCATCGGCCTCGATGTGGTCGTAGCCGAGGAGGTGCAGCACGCCGTGGACGGTCAGCAGCACGAGTTCGTGGCCCAGCGGGTGGCCGGCTTTCTCGGCCTGGCGGGCGGCGAAGTCGGGGCAGAGGACGAGGTCGCCGAGCATGGCGGGGCCGGGTTCGGGCGCGTCGGGGTGGCCGGAGCCGGGGGTGAGCTCGTCCATGGGGAAGCTCATGACGTCGGTGGGGCCGGGCAGGTCGAGCCAGCGGACGTGGAGGTCCTCGATGGTCGGTTCGTCGACGATGTGGATGCTCAGTTCGGCGGCGGGGTGCACGTCCATGCGGCCGAGCGCGTAGCGGGCGACGTCGATGAGGGATTCCTCGTTGACGCCGACGCCGGATTCGTTGAAGACCTCGATGCTCATGTGTCTGACTTCCACTTCCAGTCGCCGCGGCCTTCGCGTTCGCCGCGGATGGTGGTTACTCGTGCGGTGCCCCCGCCGGGGCGGTCGCCGGAACGGCCGCCCCCGCGTCCGTCGCCGGCTTCGCGCTTCTTCTTCGCTTCCCGACGGGCCGCTTCGTCGGCGTCATGGTCGTCGTAGGCTTCGACGATGGCGGTGACCAGGGAGTGGCGGACGACGTCGCCGGAGCCGAGCTTCGGGAAGGCGATACCGTCGATGTTGCCGAGGATGCGGCGGACGATGTCCAGGCCGGAGCGTTGGCCGCGGGGCAGGTCGACCTGGGTGGCGTCGCCGGTGACGACCATTTTGGCGCCGAAGCCGAGGCGGGTGAGGAACATCTTCATCTGGGCGGGCGTGGTGTTCTGCGCCTCGTCGAGGATGATGAACGCGTTGTTGAGGGTGCGGCCGCGCATGTACGCCAGCGGGGCGACCTCGATGACGCCGGATTCCATCAGCTTCGGGATGAGTTCCGGGTCCATCATGTCGCGCAGGGCGTCGTGGAGGGGCCGCAGGTAGGGGTCGATTTTCTCGTGCAGGGTGCCGGGCAGGAAGCCGAGGTTCTCGCCGGCCTCGACCGCGGGGCGGGTGAGGATGATGCGTTCGACTTCCTTGCGCTGGAGCGCCTGCACGGCCTTGGCCATGGCGAGGTAGGTTTTGCCGGTGCCGGCGGGGCCGATGCCGAAGACGATGGTGCTGTCGTCGATGGCGTCGACGTAGGCCTTCTGGCCGGGGGTTTTGGGGCGGACCGTTTTGCCGCGCCGCGTGATGATGTCGCTGGCCAGCACGTCGGCCGCGGAGTCGGGCGCGGTGCCGCGGGCGGCGGCGCCGGTGGCGCGGTTCTCGTCGCCGATGATTCCGACGGCGCGGGTGACCGAGCCACCCGTTCATTCCGGAGCAGGCGAACATGAGCGTTTCCGCCGCCGGAGTCGT
>ERZ1032857.98-NODE-98-length-9884-cov-16.689694_pt1 | contig 9884 bp, 9 predicted proteins | sample MGYA00516688_ERZ1032857 | MGnify/ENA primary metagenome ERZ1032857 (study PRJEB33719, sample SAMN04262500) | wastewater metagenome | biome: rural village; feature: composting latrine chamber; material: composting feces with ash | place: El Salvador | collected...
GGCGAGCCGCTCGGGGGTGTCGTGAAAGCCGAACTGCTTGGCAATGGCACGCTGGTGGTCGAACAACAGGCGGTCCTCGGCGCGTCCGGCCATGATGTGCAGCGCATAGCGCACTTGCCAAAGAAATGCCTGGCCCTGGCTCAGGATGCGTAGCTCGGCATCGTTCATGAAGCCGTTGGCTACCAGTTCGCTGTAATGCTGGCTGCCGAAGTAGCGTTTGGCCACCCAGCCGATCATTTGAATGTCGCGCAAACCACCGGGTGAGCTCTTGATGTTGGGTTCGAGCAGATATTCAGAGTTGTTGAAGCGTCGATGGCGGGCTATCTGTTCCTGCCACTTGGCGGCATAGAACTGCTCTGCCGGCCACATCTGCTGAGCGGCGATACGCCTCTTCATCTGCGTGCGCAAGCTCTCAGGGCCGGCCAGTGTGCGCGACTCCATCAGGTTGGTGATGATGGTGAGGTCGTTGGCGGCTTCACGCTCGCAGTCAGCCAGCGAGCGTACGCTGTGGCCGATCTCCAGGCCGATATCCCAGAGCAGGGTAATGAAAGCGGTCAGTGACTGGCGGTAGGGCGTGTCGTCATCATGCTCCAGTAGCAGCATCAGGTCGATATCGGAGTGCGGATGCAGCTCACCACGCCCATATCCGCCTACCGCCAGCAGTGCCACACCGGCGTCGGGCCAGGCGTAGAGTGACCAGGCCGCCTGTAGAAGTTGGTCGAGGCACCAGGCGCGGCCATGCACCAGATCGCGAATATCGGTCCCGGCAAGAAAGCGGGCGTCGAGTCGGGCCTGGATCTCGCTCAGCGCCGTCTTGAACGGCGCAATGGGCGAGCGGGCGTTATTCAGCTGACGCCGGAAGGCGCCGATATCAAACAGCGTCGTATCGGGCGTGAAGCGATAGTGGTGCAGGAGCATGCGGGCTTGGCTCAGTGATCGAGAAAGGTGAAGTCTTCCTCTTGCCGGGCCGTGAGAACCTCGACGCCAGTCTCTGTCACCAGCAAGGTGTGCTCCCACTGTGCGGTGAGGCTCTTGTCGCGGGTGACGGCGGTCCAGCCGTCGCGCAGTACCTTGGTCTGGTGGCTGCCGACATTGATCATCGGCTCGATGGTCAGGCACATGCCGGCCGCCAGTGTGGCGTCGGCTTCGGGAGCATAACCGTCGTAATGCAGTACCTGGGGATCTTCGTGAAAACCGGCGCCGATGCCGTGACCGCAAAAGTCGCGCACCACCGAGTAACCATTGGCCTCGGCATGTTGTTGAATGGCGCGTGCCAGGGTGGAAAGGCGCACTCCCGGGCGCACCAGGGCGATGCTCTTGTAGAGACACTCCTGGGTCACGCGGCAGAGCCGTTCGCCCTGGATGTTTTCGCCCACGATATACATCGCGCTGGTGTCACCGTGGTAACCGTCAGCGGTTTTGACCGTGACATCGATATTCATGATGTCGCCTTTCTTCAATTTCTTGGCGTCATCAGGAATGCCGTGGCAGACCACATGATTGATCGAGGTGCATACCGACTTGGGAAAGCCGTGATAGTTGAGGGACGCTGGCGTGGAGCCCAGCTCGTCCACGATGAAATCGTGGCACAGGCGGTCAAGTTCACCGGTAGAGACCCCCGCCTGCACGTGGGGGGCGATCATTTCCATTACACGAGCGGCCTGGCGGCCCGCCTCACGCATCTTTTCGATCTCGTCGGGCGTCTTGATGGGTATGTTCATGGAATCTCGTTTCAGAGGGTTGCAAGGCTGCTGTTTGCCGAGGTGAACGGCACCGGGCGACTTCATCTCGTAGATGAACTATGGTATAAAGCCGCGCGCTTTCCTGCAAACGTTGCCCGGTACATGCCGGTGCTATCGGACACAGTAAGGTGTGGGTAGCGAGCCATGTAGTATGCTATCTGGTTCGCGCCAATCCATTAATCGCCTTGAAAACACACACGTACCGGCACATGGTCCCGGGTGCTGTCGCGCTTTCTCTGAAAATATCGAGAGACCCGACAGTCGGATCCATGGGGTGCGTGGAGGCCTAACCCGATTTTCAGGAGTCATCCATGGCACATGTCAACATGCGCGACCTGCTCAAGGCAGGTGCACACTTTGGTCACCAGACCCGTTACTGGAACCCGAAGATGGCCAAGTACATCTTCGGTGCCCGCAACAAGATTCACATCATTAACCTCGAGCACACGCTTCCGGCGCTCAACGAGGTGATCGATGTGGTCGAAAAAATGGCCGCTTCCAACAACAAGATCCTGTTCGTGGGCACCAAGCGCAGCGCGAGCAAGATCATCAAGGAAGAAGCCAACCGGGTGGGCCAGCCGTTCGTCAACCACCGCTGGCTCGGTGGCATGCTGACCAACTACAAGACCATTCGTCAGTCGATCAAGCGCCTGCGTGATCTCGAAGGTATGCGTGAAGACGGTACTTTCGACAAGCTGACCAAGAAAGAGGTTCTGATGGCGACCCGCGAGCAGGACAAGCTCGAGCGTTCCATCGGTGGTATCAAGGAGATGGGCGGGCTGCCCGACGCGCTGTTCGTGATCGATGTTGACCATGAGCGTATCGCCATCAATGAGGCGAACAAGCTCGGTATTCCGGTCATCGGTGTGGTGGATACCAACTCCGATCCGGATGGTGTCGACTACGTGATTCCCGGCAACGACGACTCCATCCGGGCGATCCAGATCTACGTCAAGGCCATCGCTGATGCTTGTGGTCGGGCGAAGGAAGGCCGTCCTGACGAGTTTGTCGAGGTCACTGAAGGCGAAAGCGACGCTCCGGCTGCCGCAGCCGAGTGACATTGAGTCGCCGGGCCCGGTGCCCGGCGCTCTCATCTCGTGTCGAACGTACCGGGTTCCCATATTCAGGAGGAGAATATCATGGCAGCGATCACTGCTTCCCAAGTCAAGGAGCTGCGCGAGCGTACCGGACTGGGCATGATGGAGTGCAAAAAAGCACTCACTGAAGCCAATGGCGATATCGAAGTTGCTATCGATAACCTGCGCAAGAGCTCGGGCCTGAAGGCCGCCAAGAAGGCCGGCCGTACTGCCGCTGAAGGTGTTGTGGTGACACGTGTTGCCGAAGATGCCAGCTACGGTGTGGTGGTCGAGATCAACTCCGAGACCGATTTTGTGGCTCGTGACGACAACTTCAAGGGCTTTGCCGACAAGGTGGCCGATGCTTTCTTCGCTGCCAAGAGCGAAGACGTGGCGGCGGTCATGGCTGGCGAGCTGGAAGATGCCCGCGAGCAGCTGGTGCAGAAGATCGGCGAGAATATCGGTGTGCGTCGCTGTGCCGTCGTTGAGGCGCCGCAAGGTGCGCTGGTAGGCGAGTACGTCCACGGCGGTCGTATCGGTGTGCTCACCGTATTGCAGGGCGCTAACCCCGAAGTGGCCAAGGACGTTGCCATGCACGTGGCTGCGATCAACCCGGCGGTAGCACGTCCCGAGGATATGCCGCAGGAGCAACTCGACAAGGAAAAGGCGATCATCCTGGCCCAGCCTGACATGGCCGGCAAGCCAGCGGAAATTGCCGAGAAGATGGTTGGCGGTCGTCTGAAGAAGTACCTGGCCGAAAACAGCCTGACCGAGCAGCCTTTCGTCAAGGACCCGAATGAGTCCGTGGCGGCATTCGTCAAGGCTGCTGGTGGCGAGGTCGTCAGCTTCATCCGTTTCGAAGTGGGTGAAGGCATCGAGAAGGAAGAGGTCGACTTCGCTGCGGAAGTCATGGAACAAGCTGGCCGTCGCTAAGGTCAGAAGTTCCAGCTCGAAAACGGCGTGCGCGAGAGCGCACGCCTTCTCGTATCCGGCTATCGTACCGGATAAGCGTCGCGGCGAAAGCCAGGCGGCGCGCATAGAAAGGCAGATTGCTTTATTCCCTTGATGCCCAGGAGAGTCGCCATGACCGCACCCGAACAGGCCGATGCCCCAGCCAAGAGTCGCGTCGAGAAGTCGAAGTACAACCGTATACTGCTCAAGCTTTCAGGCGAAGCCCTGATGGGTGAGCATGAATTCGGCATTGACCCCCAGGTGCTTGATCGCATGGCGCTGGAGATTGGCCAGTTGGTAGGTATCGGCGTGCAGGTGGGGATCGTGATTGGTGGCGGCAACCTGTTTCGTGGCGCGGCGCTCAATGCGGCGGGCATGGACCGGGTGACCGGCGATCATATGGGTATGCTGGCGACGGTCATGAACGCCCTGGCCATGCGTGATGCCCTGGAGCGCTCCAATATTCGTTCACGGGTGATGTCGGCGATTCCCATGAGCGGTGTGGTGGAACACTATGACCGCCGTACGGCGATTCGCTACCTCACCTCCGGAGACGTGGTATTGTTCTCCGCCGGTACCGGTAATCCTTTTTTCACTACCGACTCGGCGGCCTGCCTGCGTGGCATCGAAATCGATGCTGATGTGGTGATCAAGGCCACCAAGGTGGATGGTGTTTACGACAAGGATCCGGAGCAGCACGCCGATGCGGTTCAGTATGACCGCTTGAGTTACGATGACGCACTGGACCAGAAGCTTGGCGTCATGGATTTGACCGCTATTTGCCTGGTGCGGGACCATGACATGCCGATGCGCGTCTTCAACATGAACAAGCCCGGCGCCCTGCTTAACCTGGTAATGGGCGGCAAGGAAGGCACGCTGATAGACAGAGGTTGATAACGTGATCAATGACATCCAGAAAGATGCAGAAAGCCGGATGAAGAAGAGCCTTGAGGCTCTTAATGGCAATTTCAACAAGATCCGTACCGGGCGTGCCCACCCCAGCATACTCGATGCGGTAACCGTGGAGTACTACGGCAGCCATGTGCCACTTAATCAGGTGGCCACGGTGAATATCGAGGATGCCCGCACCCTTTCGGTGGTACCGTGGGAGCAGAACATGGTGCCCAAGATTGAAAAGGCGATCATGACCTCCGACCTGGGGCTGAACCCCTCGAGTGCCGGCAATGTCATTCGCGTGCCGATGCCGATGCTCACCGAGGAGACACGCAAGGGCTATATCAAGCAGGCCCGGAGCGAAGCAGAGAACGCCCGTGTGGCAATCCGCAACGTGCGGCGTGATGCCAATAACGACATCAAGGCGTTGCTCAAGGAGAAGGAGATCTCCGAGGACGAGCAGCACCGTGCCGAAGATGTGATTCAGAAGTTGACCGACAGGCACATTGCCGAGGTCGACAAGCAACTCGAAGTGAAGGAACATGACCTGATGCAGGTCTGAGCCTTGCCGGGCGGCGCCTGCTGGGTGCCGCCCGGTTTTCCTACCCAGTGCGAGACATCATGACGTCAGCGCAGACCACTGCATCCCAGATACCACCCAAACTGTCCGGAGATGGGTTGCCGCAACATGTGGCAATCATCATGGATGGCAATAACCGCTGGGCACGTGCGCGTGGCCTGTCCGGCGTACGTGGCCACCATGCCGGTGTTGAAGCCGTGCGTGCGGTAATACGGCGTGCCGCGGAGCGCGGTATCCAGACCCTGACACTGTTTGCTTTCTCCAGCGAAAACTGGCGTCGCCCCGAGGCCGAAGTCAGTGCGTTGATGGAGCTGTTCCTGATTGCGCTCAAGCGCGAAGTGAGAAAGTTGCACACCAACGATATTCGTCTGTCGGTGGTGGGTGACCGGACGGCTTTCTCTTCATCCATTCAGAAATATATCGACAAGGCCGAGACGCTGACCCGTGATAACCGGCGGATGCACCTTGTGATTGCCGCTAATTACGGTGGACGCTGGGATATCGCCATGGCAGCACGGCGCCTGGCTGAACGTAGCGTGGCGGGCGAACTCGACCCTGCCGAGATTGACGAGTTCCGTCTGCAGGAGGCGCTGTGTCCCGGTGGCGGGACGCCGGTGGATTTATGCATTCGCACCAGCGGTGAGCAGCGAATTTCCAATTTTTTGCTGTGGCAGCTGGCCTATGCCGAGCTCTACTTCACTCCTTTGCTATGGCCCGATTTTGATGGTGAAGCCTTCGACGCGGCAGTGGAAGATTTTCGCCGCCGACAGCGCCGCTTTGGCCTGACCGACGAACAAATCGAGGTGGCTGGTGCTTAGACAACGGGTCATTACCGCGGCATGGCTGGCGCCGCTGATGCTGGTCGGCCTGTTCGGGCTCACGGGAGGCGGTTTTGCCCTGTTTACCGGAGGCGTTGTACTACTGGCGGCCTGGGAGTGGACCAACCTTGCCGGCGTGGTGGTCGCCAGTCGCCGTTTTGCGCTGGTGGCGGCGCTGGCCCTGGTGATGGGAGCGCTGTGGCTGACCGGCGCGGCTCTTGCCGTCTGGCCGCTGTGGCTGGCGGTGGCCGGCTGGGCGCTCAATGGCTACTGGGTCTTGCGCTATCCCGCCAGGCGTGAGCAGTGGGAGTCCACGCCAATGCGGTTGGCGATGGGGCTCTGGGTTTTGTTGCCGGCCTGGGTCGGTTTCAATGTACTGCGCGATACTGGTGGCGTATGGCTGCTCTATGTGCTGCTGCTGGTGTGGGGGGCTGACATCGGTGCCTATTTCAGTGGGCGTGCCTGGGGGCGTCGCAAGCTGGCGCCGGCGGTCAGCCCGGGGAAATCCTGGGAGGGAGTGCTGGGAGGCGTGGCAGTAACGCTGGTACTGGCCCTGCTATTCGCTATCTGGCAGGGACTGGGTGTTGCTGGAGGGCTGGGGCTGGTTGTAGTGACTGCTGTGGTCACCCTGGTCTCGGTGCTGGGCGACCTGCTGGAGAGCATGCTCAAGCGCTTTCGCGGGATCAAGGATTCCAGTAACCTGCTGCCCGGCCACGGTGGTGTGCTCGACCGTATCGACAGTCTGACAGCCGCTGTGCCATTGTTCGCGCTGCTCTCTTTGCTGCTGCTGTGAGTTGTACATGAGTTCTCGTTGTCAGAGTGTCACGGTGCTGGGAGCGACCGGCTCCATCGGTACCAGCACGCTGGATGTCATCGCGCGCCACCCCGGGCGCTATCGGGTACACGCCCTGACGGCGCACCGCTCCCGTGAAGCGTTATTGCAGCTGTGCCTGAGCCACCGGCCCAGCGTGGCGGTGCTTGATGACGAGCGTGATGCCACCTGGCTGCGTGAGCGACTCACGGCGGCGGGGCTGGCCCTTGAGGTGCGTAGCGGTGACAGTGCGCTACTTGAGGTGGCCAGTGCCACTGACGTGGACGTAGTGATGGCAGCCATCGTCGGAGCGGCGGGGTTGTTGCCGACATTGGCGGCGGTGCGTGCCGGCAAGCGTGTGTTGCTGGCCAACAAGGAGGCGCTGGTGATGTCCGGCGCGCTGTTCATGGAGGCGGTAACACGTCACGGGGCCACGCTGCTACCCATCGACTCCGAACATAATGCCATTTACCAGTGTCTACCCCCGGAACACCGTGGCGGCTTGTCACGCCATGGTGTTACCCAGTTGTTGCTCACCGCCTCCGGCGGACCCTTTCGTGGCTGGAGCCGGGAGCAGTTGGCTGCGGTGACTCCAGAGCAAGCTTGTGCGCACCCCAACTGGTCGATGGGGCGCAAGATATCAGTGGACAGTGCCACCTTGATGAACAAGGGACTGGAGCTGATCGAGGCGTGCTGGTTGTTTGATGCGCAACCCGACCAGGTGCAGGTGGTTGTGCATCCGCAGAGCGTCATCCACTCCATGGCGGCTTACAGTGACGGCTCGGTGTTGGCGCAGCTGGGTAATCCGGACATGCGTACGCCGATTGCCTATGGCCTGGCCTGGCCGGAACGTATCGATGCCGGTGTCGAGACACTGGATTTGTTCCAGATCGCCCGGCTCGACTTCGAGGCGCCGGATGAAGCGGCCTTTCCCTGTCTGCGGCTCGCGCGTGAAGCGATGCAGGCGGGGGGAACGGCACCGGCGCTGCTCAATGCGGCCAACGAGGTGGCCGTCGATGCATTTCTGGCCGGTCGGCTGGGCTTTTCCGCGATTGGCGAGCTGGTCGAGGCTGTCATCGGGACCTTGCCGGTAGAAGCGGCCGACGACCTGGAAACGATTCTTGCCGCCGACGGGCAATCGCGCCGGGCAGCCCGTGAGTGGCTGGAGCGGTGCTAGGTAGGATTTCGAGGAGACTGACTTGGGCCTGATCCAGAACATACTGGCCGTCATCGTGGTGCTGGGCGTGCTGATTACATTCCACGAGTTCGGCCACTACTGGGTGGCGCGTCGCTGCGGTGTACGTGTCTTGCGTTTTTCGGTGGGCTTCGGCAAACCGATCTGGTCGCGTACTGACCGCCACGGCACAGAGTTCGCCGTGGCCGCCATTCCCCTTGGCGGCTACGTCAAGATGCTCGATGAGCGCGAAGCCCCGGTGGCTGACGATCAGCTGCATGAAACCTTCAACCGCAAGAGCGTATGGCAGCGTATTGCCATTGTCGCTGCGGGTCCGTTAGCCAACTTCCTGCTTGCCATTGTCGCTTATTGGGCGCTGTTTGTGGCCGGCACGACCACGGTGGCGCCGATGGTGGGCTCGGTAGCACCCGATTCGCCAGCGGCGACTAGTGGCCTGCAGCAGGGCCACGAGATCGTGGCAGTACAGGAGAGCCCGGTGCGCTCCTGGGAAGAACTGAATTTGCGCCTCATTGCCCATATCGGGCACAGTGGTGAACTGACACTGCTGGCACGGGAGAGCGCCGCCGCCGCACCGCGTGAATACCGCCTGCCGGTGCAGGATTATCTGGTGCGCCAGGATCCGCCCCAACCACTGGTAACACTGGGCATCACACCATGGCAGCCGCGCATTCCGGCGGTGCTGGGGCAGGTGCTCGAGGGCGAGGCCGCCGACAGGGCAGGGCTCCAGGCGGGTGATGAAATACTTACCGTCAATGGCAAGGATATTGACGAGTGGATGGATTTCGTCAATCTGGTCCAGGCCAGCCCTGGTGAGAGACTGGAGCTTGAGGTGGCACGGGGCGGGGAGCGTTTGACGCTGGCGCTTGTGCCGGGTACCCGTGAGCTTGAGGCCGGCGGTGCCATTGGTTATGTCGGGGTGGGGGCAGAGCCGATCGAATGGCCGGAGGAGTTTCGGCGCGAAATTCGTTATGGTCCCGTGGCAGCGGTCGGTGAAGCGCTGAACCGGACCGGCGAGATGACGCTGCTGACCCTCGATTCCATTCGCAAGATGCTGGTAGGACTGATTTCGCCATCGAATCTTTCCGGGCCGATTACTATTGCGCAGATCTCCGGTGATACGGCCAGGGCGGGGATGGAGAGCTTTGTCAGCTTCATGGCGTATCTTTCGATCAGCCTTGCGGTGCTCAATTTATTGCCGATCCCGGTGCTTGACGGGGGCCACCTGCTTTATTATTTCGTTGAAGTTGTACGTGGTCGCCCGGTATCGGAACGAGTTCAGGCCATGGGGTTGCGTATCGGCCTGATGGTGGTGGGATCGTTGATGGTGATGGCGCTCTTTTTCGATCTGATGCGCCTTTGGTAGCTGGCGTACGAAGGACACGCAGGCGACAAGGGTTACTTTGCCTTGTCAGTCACCCGTACATGTGTATAAGGTGCCTGTCTGGACAGGCGGGCGGATCAACGCGAGCGAAGCGACTGCATGAATATCAAGAAAATCGGACTGGCGGCCTTGTTGCTGGCTGGTTCCAGTACAGTGCTGGCCCAATCTTTTGAGGTGACTGACATTCGCGTGGAAGGGTTGCAGCGGGTATCCGCGGCTTCGGTCTTCAACGCCTTTCCCATCAGTGCCCACGACCAGGTGGATGACCGCGAGCTTGCCGAGGCGGCGCGCAGCCTGTTCGCCACCGGCTTGTTCGATGATATCCAGCTTGCGCGTGACGGCGATGTGCTGATCATCCAGGTGGTCGAACGGCCTACCATCCTGAGCCTCAACATCAGCGGCAACCAGCGCCTCTCCGAGGAGGACCTGCGCCGTG
>ERZ1032857.99-NODE-99-length-9862-cov-9.878148_pt1 | contig 9862 bp, 7 predicted proteins | sample MGYA00516688_ERZ1032857 | MGnify/ENA primary metagenome ERZ1032857 (study PRJEB33719, sample SAMN04262500) | wastewater metagenome | biome: rural village; feature: composting latrine chamber; material: composting feces with ash | place: El Salvador | collected...
CGTCTGGAGCACGCCTTCGGAGTGTCCGTGCGCGGTGTCGATGACGACGACATCGACCTTGGCTTTGACCAGGGCTTCGATGCGGTCCATGACATCGGGCGATACGCCGACGGCGGCGCCCGCAAGCAGGCGTCCGGCTGAGTCTTTGGCCGCATTCGGATGCTGAATCGTCTTTTCGATGTCTTTGATCGTGATAAGTCCGGTGAGTTTGAAGTCATCGTCGACGAGCGGCAGTTTTTCGATCTTGTACTGTTTCAGGAGCAAAAGCGCTTCGTCCATGGTGATGCCCTGCTGGGCGGTGACGATATTCTCCGACGTCATGACTTCGTCGACGCGCTTGTCGGTTTCCGTTTCAAAGCGGATGTCGCGGTTGGTGAGAATGCCGCGCAGCACATTGTCGTCGTCCACAATCGGCACGCCCGAGATGCGGTAGTGCGCCATGAGATCGAGTGCTTCCTGGATTTTATTGTGCGGTTTCAGCGAAAAGGGATCGGTAATGACGCCGTGTTCCGAACGTTTGACCCGGTCCACTTCCCTCGCCTGCTGTTCAATCGTGTTGTTTTTATGGATGATGCCGATGCCGCCTTCTCTGGCCATGGCGATGGCCATGCGGGATTCTGTCACGGTGTCCATCCCCGCGCTCATCAGCGGAATATTCAGCGCTACTTTTTTGGTCAGCTGCGTGCGCACATCCGTCTCTTTGGGCAGTACCGACGAATGCTGCGGCACGAGCAGAATATCATCAAATGTCAGTCCTTCTCCGTAATACTGCATGCCGTTTACCCCCTTCAATTTGACTTAGTATACCATACGCATTCGCGGATTTAAAAGAAAAGACCGTCTCTTTCGAGACAGTCTTTCGTGCGGGCTACATCATGCCGCCCATTCCTCCCATTCCGCCGCCCATGCCGGCCATCGGATCTTCTTCTTTCGTATCGACGACAGCCGCTTCGGTGGTCAGTACCATCGATGCGATCGACACCGCATTTTCCAGTGCGGAACGGGTTACTTTGGTCGGGTCGACAATACCGGTTTTGATCATGTCGACATACTCGTTGTTGAGTGCGTCGAAACCGATGCCGTCTTTTTCTTCTTTGACTTTTTCCACGATAATGGAACCTTCAAGCCCTGCGTTCACGGCGATCTGCTTCAGCGGCTCTTCCAGCGCCTTGGCGATGATCTGCACGCCGGTGCGTTCGTCGCCTTCGGTTTGCTCGATCAGTTCGGCCACTTTCGGGATCGAATTGACCAGCACGGTTCCGCCGCCGGGCACAATTCCTTCTTCGACGGCTGCACGCGTTGCGGACAGAGCGTCTTCGATGCGGAGTTTTCTTTCTTTCAGTTCGACTTCCGTTGCGGCTCCGACCTGAATCACGGCGACCCCGCCGGACAGTTTTGCCAGGCGTTCCTGGAGTTTTTCACGGTCGAAATCGGAATCGGAGGCTTCGATCTGATTGCGGATCTGCTGAACGCGCTCGGAGATTTTCTCTTCCGCGCCGTCGCCGCCGACGATGACGGTGTCTTCTTTGCCCACCTGTACGCGGCGCGCACGGCCGAGCATGTCGATCGTGGTGTCTTTCAGGTCATAGCCGAGTTCTTCTGTGATGACGGTTGCGTTCGTCAGAATGGCGATGTCCTGCAGCATTTCTTTTCTGCGGTCTCCGAAGCCCGGTGCCTTGACGGCCACACAGTTGAAGGTGCCGCGGAGTTTGTTCACAACGAGCGTTGCCAGGGCTTCGCCTTCGATGTCTTCCGCGATCAGAAGCAGCGGTGCGCCCTGCTGGACGATCTGCTCTAAAATCGGCAGGATGTCCTGAATATTGGTGATTTTCTTGTCGGTGATCAGAAGATAGGGATCGGTGAGTTCGGCTTCCATTTTGTCGGTGTTGGTCACCATGTACGGGGACACATAGCCGCGCTCAAACTGCATACCCTCGACAACATCGAGCGTGGTGCCCATGGATTTGGACTCTTCTACGGTGATGACGCCGTCTTTGCCGACTTTTTCCATAGCCTGTGCGATCAGGTCACCGATTTCAGTATCGGCAGCGGAAATGGCTGCGACCTGTGCGATTTCATCCTGGGTATCGACGTTCTTGGAGAATCCGAGTACGGCGTCCACGGCGGCCTGACGTGCTTTTCTGAGGCCTTTTTGCAGGATCATCGGGTTGGCGCCTGCCGCGACATTGCGCAGGCCTTCGCGTACGATCGCCTGCGCGAGCAGCGTTGCGGTGGTGGTTCCGTCGCCCGCGATTTCATTCGTCTTGATGGCGACTTCCTTTACGAGCTGTGCGCCAATGTTTTCGAATTTGTCTTCGAGTTCGATTTCTCTTGCGATGGTGACGCCGTCGTTGGTGATCATGGGCGCGCCGAAGCTCTTTTCAAGTACGACATTGCGGCCTTTCGGTCCGAGGGTCACTTTTACGGTATCTGCGAGTTTATTGATGCCCGTTTCCATTCCCTTGCGGGCATCCGCGGAAAATTGAATTTCTTTTGCCATAAATATCTCCTGCCTTTCTTAGTCTTCCAGTACGGCCAGCACATCCGCGAATTTCACGAGAATGTATTCTTTGCCGTCCAGCTTTACTTCCGTGCCGGAATATTTCGAATAAATGACTTTGTCGCCGACCTGTACGGCGTCTTTGATTTTGTCGTTGTCGGTTACATCCGCTCCGACGGCGACGACTTTTGCAAACTGCGGCTGTTCCTGTGCCGAAGAGGGCAGCACGATGCCCGATGCGGTTTTTTCTTCCGCTTCCACTTTTTCAATGACAAGTCGTGTGCCCAATGGTTTTAATTTCATAGCAATTGACCTCCTGATTCAAACTGATTTTCATTGTTATTAGCACTCGTGTAGCGTGAGTGCTAATAACATCATCTCTATGATAACCGATTGCGAATTCAAATGCAAGTGGGCGTCAGATTTTTTTCTTCGCCCCGAGTTTGTGCGCCTTCGCATAGTAAAAAAGCATCTGCTGCAGCAAACCGGCGTCGTCTCCGAAACGGGCGATGGCTTCTTTTGCGATCTGCGCCCGCGCGGCCGGTCCTTCGGGATAGAGTTCGGTCATGACTCTGTGCATCCACACGTCGACGGGAAATGTGTCGCCCTTTCCGTATGCGAAAAGAAGAATGCAGTCGCATACTTTGGGCCCCACCCCGGGCAGCTGCATGAGATACGCGCGTGCGTCCTCCGTGGATAGCGCATAGGGTTTTTGAAGATCCCAGGCGCCTTCCGCAATGCGCCGCGCAGTGTCCGCGATATAGCGGTCTCTGTAGCCTGTGTTGCAGAGCCTGCGCAGTTCTTCCGGTGAAACTTCCGCCAGGCGTTCGGGCGCGGGAAAGGCGTGGATCCCTTCAAAAACGGGTTCGCCCCAGTGAGCGGCCATGGCGAGTGCCGCCGTTCGAATCCTTGCAAAGTGATTGTTGGCGGAGAGGATGAAGCTGATGATCGTGACGAACGGATCCTGTGTGAGAAGCCGAAGCCCGCGGGCAAAATCCAGCGCCTCTTTCAGTACGGGGTCGTTTTCGTAGCGGGCAAGGTCCTGAGTTTCTGCAAGACCCAGAAATCGAAGCCAGCCCGGCAGATCGTCCGTGTGCCCCGAAAAGACGATGGTGTCTCCCACTTCTTTTACCTGCAGTGCTTCCTTTCCGCGTACAAGATACCGCGCGCCCTCTGTTTGATACCAGTGAAAGATCTGTCCGCACAATATGGTTTTGTCGGGATGCCACTGCGTGTTCGGCACCCGCAAGAGTTCTTTCATCTTCGCCTCCACAAAAAAAAGCGGAGCAGATTGTTCTGCTCCGCCTGCTTTTTGATTTATACCCAGCCTCTCAGTTTCATAACATCCGCGACTTTCTTTACGGAGATCATGTAGCTGGCTTTGCGCATCGGGACATCGTACTGGGTTTTGAGTGCCCAGATGTCGTTGAATGCGTTGACCATTGCTTCTTCTTCTTTTTCTTCGACTTCTTTTTCCGACCAGTAGTAGCCGTAGAGGTTTTGTACCCACTCGAAGTAGGATACGGTTACGCCGCCCGCGTTGGACAGGATGTCCGGGGTAACGGTGATGCCGCGCTCATTGAGCACTGCGTCGCCTGCCGGGGTGATCGGTCCGTTGGCGGCTTCGACGACGAGTTTTGCTTTGATGGCTTTTGCCTGTTCTTCGTCGATTGCGTTTTCAAGCGCCGCCGGTACCATAACGTCGACGTCGAGTCCCCAGAAATCATCCAACGATTTCATTTCGGCACCCGGGAAGTCCACGAGGTTTTTATTTTCGCCCATGTAGTCGAACATGGCGTCGAAGTCGAGTCCGTCTTCGTTGTAGATGGCGTAGGTTCCGTTTTTCGGTTCCCACTCACCGATGGCTACAACTTTTGCACCCAGTTTGATGAGGTTTTTGACGGTGTAGCGACCGACGTTACCGAAGCCCTGAACGGCAACTTTGGCACCTTTGAGGTCGAAGCCGAGTTCGCGTGCGGCTTCTCTTGCGATGACAGCCACGCCGTAGCCGGTAGCTTCGTTACGACCCTGCGATCCGCCGAATTCAACGGGTTTACCGGTGAATACGCCGATTTCCTGACGTCCGGTCAGCTGAACGTATTCGTCGACCATCCAGGACATGATTTTGCCGTTGGTGTTGACGTCCGGTGCCGGGATGTCGATTTTTTCGCCGAGATAGTGGTACATGCCGCGAACGTATCCTCTTGCGATCTGCTCGAGTTCGCGGTCGGACATGCCCATGGGATCACAGCAGACGCCGCCTTTGCCGCCGCCGTAGGGAATGCCTACGATGCCGCATTTGAAGGTCATCCAGATGGAAAGTGCTTTAACTTCGTCCAGGTTTACACCGGGATGGAAGCGCACGCCGCCCTTGCCGGGTCCAATGGCGTCATTGTGCAGCGAACGGTAGCCTTTGAACGTTTTCAGGGAACCGTCGTCCATGCGGACGGGAATCGTGATTTCGATGACGCGTTTCGGCTCTTTGAGCATCTCGAATACGCTTTCGTCGAGCTCCAGTGCCTCACAGGCATTACGTACTTGTAATTGAGCATTCTCCAACGGATTGTTTTTCTCAGTTGCCATAGTGTTGCCAGCCTCCTTGTGTATGTTTATTTCCTACCTATCGTATCATTGAAAAAGTTTTCTTGCAAGATGGACGATGAAGAACTTTCGAAGGAAGTTATTGTGGTAATTTTTATCAAAACCCGATAAATATTATTCGTCCAAAAGCTCGATCCAGGCGGCATAATCCGCCTCCAGCTGTTCCTGCAGGGCGCTTCGTTCTCCGGCGAGCGTGCGCACCCGGTTGGGATTGCCGTATACAGACGGATCCGCAAGCTCCGCGTCGATCCGGGCGATCTTTTTTTCGGTTTGCTGTATGCTGTCTTCCATCGCCTGTTTTTCGACGCGCAGCTGTCTTTGTTCAAGCCGCGACTGCCGGTCTTTTTTACGATCCTTCTGCAACTGTGTGCGGTTTACGCTTTCCTCGGCGGGCGCACTGGCTTCCGCCTGCTTTTCGAGATAGTAGTCGTAGTTGCCGATATACGATGTGATGCCTTCCGGTTCCATGGACAAGAGCCTGTTGGCGACACGGTTCAGAAAGTAGCGGTCGTGCGAGATAAAAAACAGAGTGCCGGTGTAGTGCAGGCAGGCATTTTCAAGCGCCTCTTTCGAGTCGATGTCCAGATGATTGGTCGGTTCGTCAAGCAGCAGAAAGTTGCTGTCGGAGAGCATCAGTTTGCACAGGGCGACCCGCGCCCGCTCCCCGCCCGAAAGATCGTCGACCGATTTGAAGACATCGTCGCCGTAGAACAAAAAGGCGGCTAGCAGATTTCGAATCTCGCCGTGGGTCATCTGCGGTTTCTGATCCCATACCTCCTCCATGACGGTCTGGCCGCCGGTGAGGTCTTTTTGCTCCTGGTCCATAAATCCGAGCCGCACGCCGGTGCCGAGCAGAAAGTCGCCTTCCGTCGGTTTCATTTCCCCGCGAAGAATTCGGAAGAAAGTGGTCTTTCCGACGCCGTTTGCGCCGATCATGCCGATTTTCTCCCCGCGGGTAATATGCAGATCCACCCCTTCGAACAAACGGGTGTCCCCGAAACGCATGCCGAGGCCTTCGACCTGCAGCACATCTTTTCCGGATTCTTTTTTCGGGGTGAGCTTCAGTTTCATGGAGGCGCCTTCCGCGTCCGGGCGTTCGACCCGCTCCATTTTGTCGAGCATTTTTCTTCGGGAACGCGCCTGGATCAGATAGCGTTCGCCGCCATAGTTTTCGTAGCGGCGGATAATCTCTTCCTGGCGTTTGATTTCCTTCTGCTGATTGGCCCACGCGTGTGCCTGGATCTCGCGCGCTTTCCTGCGCTTTTCCATGAACACCGTATAGTTCCCCTCGTAGGTCTCGATTCGTTCGTCCAGGAACGCCGTACGCGTTGTGACGGCATCCAGAAAGTACCGGTCATGGGAGATCACGAGCAGTGTGCCGGGGTATTCCTTTAAAAAGCCTTCGAGCCAGGCCACGGCCGACAGATCGAGGTGGTTCGTGGGCTCGTCCATCAGGAGCACCTCGGGCTGTTTCAAAAGAAGCTGTGCCAGCAGCACGCGCGCCTTTTGCCCGCCGGAAAAGGTGGAGACTTTTCTGTCGTACTGCTCCCGGACAAAACCGAGGCCCGTTAAGACGCCCTTGATCCTCGATTCGATGCTGTAGCCGTCGGCTTCCTCATACGCGTCCATGGCGCGCTGATACGACGCGAGCGTCTGCCCGTAGGCCTGATCGCCTTCGGCGAGATCGGCCACCTGCTGGGCGAGTTCGCGCACGGTCTGTCCCAGGGCCACCACATCGTCAAACACCGCCATACAGACCGCCCAGAGCGTACGGTCGGTTGTGAATTCGGCGTGCTGGCGCAGGTATCCGATGCGCAGGTTCTTTTTCTTTGTCACCTGCCCCGCGTCCGGTTCGAGCTTTCCCGCGAGGATTTTGAGCAGTGTGGTTTTCCCCGATCCGTTGTCGCCGATCAGGCCGACGCGTTCTTTCTCCTGAATGTGCAGGGAAATGTCATCGAGCACCCGATGTGTGCCGTAGGCTTTTTGTATTTTGTTTGCTGCCAGTATAATCATGTCGTTTCCGTCCCAAAGAAAACAGCAGTGCTGCCACTGCTGTGCGAAGTGCCAGAACACTTCAGTGAATAAACGAAGTCCGAACGGCCGTGTCGGTCGTCCGGTAGCTTATCTGCGAACGTAGTCGCTCTGATTGTTTATATAATAGGTCAATGTGAACAGGGATTCGTTCAGATGCACGTTTTCTACGATGATATTGTCCGGTACCTTCAGGTCGACCGGGGCGAAGTTCCAGATCCCCTTGACGCCCGCGTCGACTGCGATATCCGCAATCTGCTGCGCGACATGGGCCGGTGTGGTGATGACGACGATGTCGACTTTTTTCTTGTCGATGAAGTCGACGAGTTTGTCCTGATGCAGCACCGGAATGCCTTCAAAGTCCTGACCGATTTTTTCTTCGTCGATGTCGAACAGACCGATGATTTTGAAGCCCAGGCCGTCAAATTTCTTGTACTGCGCCAGTGCGTGTCCGATATTTCCCGCGCCGATGATCACGGCATTATAGTCGCGGTTGATGCCGATGATGCGTTCGATCTCGCCGCGAAGTTCTTCCACGTTATACCCGTAGCCCTGCTGGCCGAAGCCGCCGAAATGATTGAGGTCCTGGCGGATCTGGGATGCGGTGAGACCCGTGATATTGCTGAGTTCCTGTGAAGAGATGCGAATGATCCCTTTTTCCGCAATCATGCCGAGGTAGCGATAATATTTCGGCAATCGTTTGATTACGGCAATTGACACTCTGTGTTCTTTCTTCATTGCTTTCCTCCTCGTTCGCTTATTTGTGAACTTATCCATCCACAAACAAAAGACTGTGAAATTTAGTCTAATTTTACCAAGTAAAATCGTTTCCGTCAATCAATTTTGTATCCTTTCACCCGAACGAAGAGAATGTGAAGAATTCCGCTCGTGCGGATCAGGGCACACCCCAAAGGGACGCGGAATGATCCGCGCCCCGGGTGTGGTCGTTTTTAGTGCTTTTATCGGTTCTGGCTGCGTATGCGTTCTTCCGCTTCTTCGAAGGAAATTTCTTCATTTTCGCCGTCTGCGCGCTGAGAATATTCGACGATCCCCTCGCCGGCTTTTTTGCCGACGGTGACGCGCACGGGAAATCCGATCAGATCGCGGTCGTTGAATTTGACGCCCGCGCGGACATTGCGGTCATCGAGACAGACATCGACGCCGTCTTCTTTCAGGCGCGCATACAGTGCTTCCGCTTCCTTTACGGCCGTTTCATCTTTCAGATTGGCAATCGTTACGATAACCGGGAAGGGCGCAAGCGCTGCCGGCAGCGTGAGACCCTTGTCGTCCTGGCGCGCACCCGCCACGGCCGACAGTACGGCCGAAAGATCGAGCGAGGCGGTGACGAGCGCAATCGGCACGGCTTTTCCGTTTTCATCGAGAAATGTGGCGTTCATCGCCTTTGCGGCGTCGGTTCCCAGCTGTCGGATCTCTGCGATTTTGAAGCCTCTGTCAAACGAAAGGGCGCCGCCGCAGTCGGGACATACATCGGTTTCTTCGATCATCAACAGATCATCGGCGACTTCACCTTCGAAATCTCTGCCGAATACGACGTCGGTTTTGTGATATTCCGTGCGGTTGGCACCGACGACGAGGCCGCCGGCATCGGTGAGCGAACGGTCGACGATGATGCGCGCCCGTTTGTCGAGTCCGACGGGGCCGGTGTAGCCCGGCTCGGATCCCGTAAGATCACGCACGGTGTACGGGTCCATCATTTCGAGTTCTTCTTCTGTGGTGCCCAGATATGCGGCCGCCTTGGCCATGTTCAGTTCACGGTCTCCCGGGACAAACAGAAACACGGGTTTTCCGTCGACCAGAAGGTCAACGGCTTTTGCGCAGTGTGACGGCGGGATGTCGAGAAATTTCGACAGATCCGCGATCGTTGTCGCCCCCGGTGTGTGGACATCGGACGGGGTAACGGCCGCCGGAACCTTTTCCGGGACATAGCGCACGCCTGCGCGCTCGAGCGGCGCGCTGTAATGACAGGAGGGGCAGCTGACAAAGTTGTGATCGCCCCGTTCGGAAATTGCCATCAGGGCGATTTCGCCGGGTTCCTGTTCGAGATCGGTGGCGCGGATCGTTTCATAGGGCACGCCGAGTTCGTCGAGAAGTTCCGTAAAGAGTGTGTGCAGTGCGGTAAAGCCCGCCTTGGCATCCACATCGCCGCCGGAGAAGGTATAGGCCGTCAGCATGTTTGCATTGCGTGCGTCGTTGAGACCCAAATGCGGCTTTTGGATGTCGGCCGAACCCGTCTGTATCTGATAGAGTGTCATGGGCAGCTGCTTGTAGGAGCTGATTTCCCCTTTGATCAGTTCGATGGCGTCGGCTACCTGCGCGCGCGTCAGCGTGTATTCTTTTCCGGTCCGGTCTTTCAGGCGAAATGCATCGGGATCCTGCGGCAGACCCGCCTGTTCTCTCCTCTCTTCGGAGGACAGCACAGGCAGCTGCATCTCGTTGCCGCCGGTCGCTTCCATTTTCTCCCGTACGGCCTGTTCCAGTTTGTGCATGACGCGCTGCCCGAGCGGCAGACTTACGAACAGACCGCCGTCGACCCGGCGGATCATGGCTGCGCGAAGCAGCAGCGCCTGACTTTTGTCTTCCGCTTCCGCCGGCACTTCTCTGAGTGTCGGCATGTAGTAGTTTTTGAGTTTCACCGTTTCCTCCTTGTAAAAAAGCCTCCGTCCCCGGGACGAAGGCTTCGTAGTGTTCTAACGCTTTCAGGCGCCTGCG
>ERZ1032857.100-NODE-100-length-9742-cov-17.231651_pt1 | contig 9742 bp, 8 predicted proteins | sample MGYA00516688_ERZ1032857 | MGnify/ENA primary metagenome ERZ1032857 (study PRJEB33719, sample SAMN04262500) | wastewater metagenome | biome: rural village; feature: composting latrine chamber; material: composting feces with ash | place: El Salvador | collected...
AGGATATTGCCGATGCGCGTGGCTACACTCGCGAGCGACTCGATGATTTCGCCATCGCTTCACTAGAGCGTGCCATGGCAGCTACCGAAGCGGGCCATCTGAATGCTGAAATGGTGCCGGTTACCGTCACCCACCGTAAGGGTGAAAGCGTAATCGAGCATGATGAACAGCCCTTCCAGGCCAGGCTCGACAAGATTCGTGAACTGCGTCCGGCCTTCGCCAAGGACGGGACCATCACCGCGGCCAACGCCAGCTCGATCTCCGACGGCGCCTCGGCACTGATTCTGTCCAGCGCTACCACTGCCGACAAGCTAGGGGCCAAACCACTGGCACGCATGCTGGGCCACAGCACCCACTCGCAGCATCCCAGCGAGTTCACCATCGCTCCGGTAGGCGCGATCGACAAGCTGTTGAAAAAACTCGGCTGGAGCGTCGCGGACGTTGACTTGTTCGAGATCAATGAAGCCTTTGCCGTCGTCACCCTGCTGGCGATGGATGGATTGAATATTCCCCATTCCAAAGTCAACGTCTATGGCGGCGCCTGTGCCCAGGGCCACCCCATTGGCTCCACTGGCTCACGCATTATCGCTACGCTGATCCACGCCCTGCGTACCCAAGGCAAAAAACGCGGTATCGCCAGTTTGTGTATTGGTGGTGGTGAGGCAACTGCAGTGGCGGTAGAGCTTGTCGACTGATGCAGGCTTTCACGATTCACTTTCCGGCGGGCGAGATCTTGCTGCCCGCTGGCTGCCTCGTGACAACACCACACAGGCCAGTCCGTTCCTTTCTCGCCTCTCCGGCAGGCGCTTGACGGCTTGTCTTCGACCAGGTGGCACTACACCACCTGGTCATTAGCGAGATCGAGCAATCACCACCAACGCACTCAGCCGAAGCGCCCGGTAATATAGTCGTGGGTACGCTGTTCGCGCGGGTTGGTAAAGATATCGTCGGTATCACCGATCTCGACTACCTCTCCCAAGTGGAAGAATGCGGTCTTGTGGGCCACCCGGGCGGCCTGCTGCATGTTGTGCGTTACCATGACGATGGTATAGCTCTCGCTCAACTCATCGATAAGCTGCTCGATCTTGCCGGTGGCGATAGGGTCCAGCGCCGAGCAAGGCTCATCCATCAGAATCACCTCGGGGCTCACCGCGATAGTACGCGCAATGCACAGGCGCTGTTGCTGTCCACCCGACAGCCCGGTACCCGGCTGGTCCAGGCGATCCTTCACCTCATCCCATAACCCGGCACGGCGCAGGCTGCTCTCAACGATGTCATCGAGTTCGGGACGGCGTTTGGCCAATCCATGCAATCGCGGGCCATAGGCGACATTCTCATAGATCGACTTGGGGAAAGGGTTGGGCTTCTGGAACACGATGCCCACCTGGGCACGCAGCAACACCACATCTAGCGAAGGCGCGTAAATATCTTCGCCATCCAGGGTCACATTGCCCTCGACCCGACAGTTGGCAATCGTGTCATTCATGCGGTTAAGACAGCGCAGGAAGGTCGATTTGCCACAACCTGAAGGGCCGATAAACGCAATCACTTCGTTCTCAATGATATCGAGGTCAATACCATGTAGGGCCTCGTTCTCACCATAGAAAACCTTGACCCCGCGGGCGCTCATCTTGATGCGTTCGTTCTGGGAAGTACGTTTGTGCGTAGCCGTGGGTACGCTGACGGATACGGTCATGGTTACCACCTTGTCTCGAATTTCTTGCGCAGCCAGATGGCCACCGCATTCAGGCTGAGCATCAGGGCCAGCAGCACGATGATCGCTGCCGAAGTGCGCGCTTCAAAGAAGTTGCGCAGCTCGTTGCCCTGCCATAGATAGATTTGTACCGGCAGCGCTGTTGCCTGATCCAGGGGCGAGCTGGGTACGTTAGCCACAAAAGCATTCATGCCGATCAGCAGTAGCGGCGCCGTCTCGCCCAGCGCCTGGGCCACTCCCAGAATCGAGCCGGTCAGGATGCCGGGTAGCGCCAGCGGCAATACATGATGAAAAACCGTTTGCACACGGGAAGCGCCGATTCCCAATGCCGCCTGACGAATCGATGGCGGAATCGAGCGTAGCGAAGCACGGGTGGCGATAATAATGGTGGGCAAGGTCATTAGTGTGAGCACCAGCCCCCCGACCAGCGGAGCAGAGAGCGGCAGCCGCAGGTAGCCGATGAAAATTGCCGCCCCCAGCAAGCCGAATACAATCGATGGTACCGCCGCCAGGTTGTTGATGTTGATCTCGATAAGGTCGGTCAGGCGATTCCTGGGGGCAAACTCTTCAAGATAGATGGCGCTGGCGACCCCCAGCGGCACCGAAAGTACAATCACGATCAGCATCATGAACAGCGAGCCCATGAAGGCCCCCGCCAGCCCTGCCGATGCCGAGGAGCTGCGCGAGTCGGGATTGACGAACAGCGCTGTACTGAAGGAGTTACGAATGACTCCTTCCGCAGCCAGGTAATCCGCCCATTCACGGGTCTGGGCACTTAACTGCTGACGGTGATCCGGCAGACTGCGATCAATGTTCCCCTTGAGCCACACATCCACGTTGGCACTGGCGAGCATCTTGACGTTGAGGGTCTGACCAATCAGTTCAGGCGCGTGCATTACCCGCTCACGCAACGCATGGCGCTCAGCGCTGGCCACCAAGGCACGTAAATCGCGGGTCTGGCGTGACTCGATCTCACCCGGCAGCTCGGCCTTGAGGGCCTCATCGATCAACACATTCCAGTTGACCCTGCCAAGCTCGCCTAACCAGGCCAGCTCACGCTCACGAAACTCGGCATCACTTTCACCCGGCGCCTGCACAGGACGCTCACTGATCTGGATGACTTCAGGATCGAAATAGACATCCAGATAGAGCGTGGCCTGCCAGAAGGCCGGCACACCACGCATCAGAATACTGGCAAAGAGAATGGCCACCAGTACCAGGCCGCTCACGACTGCCGTCAAGCCCAGGCGTCTGAAGCGACGCTCACGCGCGTGGCGCGACTTCAGCGAGCGCTCAATGGTAGCGAGGCGTTCACGGCGCTTGCTGTCGGCAGTATCGAATTGGGTTGTACTCACAGGACGTCACTCATATTGCTGACGGTATTTGCGTACCACAACCAAGGCGATGACATTGAGCCCCAGTGTGATAACGAAGAGGGTAAGACCGAGGGCGAAGGCCACCAACGACTGGGGGCTCGAGAAGTCCATGTCCCCGGTCAGCTGATTGACGATCGTCACCGTGATCGTCGAAACCGCCTCGAAGGGGTTGGCATGCAACGCCGGGTTGTTACCCGCCGCCAGCACCACGATCATGGTCTCACCAATGGCTCTGCTGGCAGCCAGCAAGAAGGCACCCACGATGCCCGGCAGCGCTGCGGGCAGCACCACCTGCCGAATGCTCTCGGACTTGGTCGCCCCCAGGCCCAGGGCGCCATCCCGCAACGCCTTGGGCACCTGGGTGATGATGTCGTCGGAAAGTGAAGAGACAAAAGGAATGATCATGATGCCCATCACCAGCCCAGCGGTCAGTGCGCTCGTGGCCCGTATACTGATACCGATCATCTCGCCCAGCCCCGAGAGAAAAGGACCGATAACCACCAACGCAAAAAAGCCGTACACAATCGTCGGAATGCCGGCGAGAATTTCAATGATTGGTTTGGCCACACTGCGTAACCAGGCAGGCGCATATTCCGCCATATAAATAGCCGTCATCAGCCCCAGCGGTATCGCGACCAGCAGGGCGATGATACTGACCATGAGCGTACCCCAAAGCAGCGGCAGTAGACCGAACTGTCCCTGGGTACCACTCCCGGCAGAGCTGAAACGCGGGTTCCACACCGTGCCAAAAAAGAACTCCACCGGGCTTACGTAGCGGAAGAAGTGGATCGCCTCGCCAATCATCGATAGCACGATGCCGACAGTGGTGAGAATGGCAACACCGGAACTCAGCGCCAACAGCAGCATGATTAGCCGCTCGATATGGTTGCGCGCCTTCAGCCGGGGCGTGACATGACGCCGTGCACCCAGTAGCCCGAGCACGGCCACCACCGCCATGGACGCCACCATGATCAAGTTACCAAGGCTGCCCAGCCGCGCCATATGCTCTGCCGCGCTGACCTCAAAAGCCTCCACTTCACCGACGAGCCCTCGCCCAGAAGCCAAGGCCGAAATGCGGCGCAGCAATGCTTGCAGCTCTTGCTCACCCAGGCTGGCGAACTCAACCGGCAACTGGCGGACCACCAGTATCTCGATGATGCTGTCCTGGAACAGGCTCCAGAGGCCAAAAAGCAGCAGTGCCGGCAACCCACACCAGAGGGCTACCAGCACGCCATAATATCCGGGACGGGAATGCAGACGCACCCCATCAGTAGCTACCGCCTTGCTGCGCGCCAGTCCTACCTGGTAGGCCAGAGCCATGGCAATCAGTACGGTAACCGTGAGTACTAAATTCATTGACGCTTCATCTCGCTTGTCTATCGCATGCTTATTCAGTCAAGCTTTTTAACAGCATGCCGGGGGCGGTCGTCACCGCCCCCGGAAGTACCTGACTGCTGTCAACTCACTCGACTGAAACAACCGTGCGAGCCTGAAACTGCTCCAGCGCCTGGTCACGCTCGGCATCATCCATCGGGATCAGGCCGGCATCTTCCAGCGGGCTACCGTAGCCGGAGATACCCTCGCCGAGGAAAAACTCGGTGTACTCAGCCAGCCCGGGCACACTGTCAAGGTGCTCGCCCTTGACGTAGAAGAACAGCGGACGAGATACCGGGTACTCACCGGAACCGATGGTTTCAAGGCTCGGAGTGACACCATTAACGGTGGCTACCTGCAACCGGTCACGGTTCTGATCATAGAAGCTCAGCCCAAACACGCCGACTGCCTCTTCCTGGGCATCAAGACGTGCCAGGGTTTCAGTGTAGTCACCCGCGATCTCGATGATCCGGCCACCCTCACGCAGCGCGGTACAGGCTTCGCCTTCTGCACCGTTAGCCTCACAGCCAGGGCTCAAAACGTTATCTTCAAAGACTTCGCGGGTGCCATGGTTGGAAGCCGGGATAACCAGCACGATTTCCTGGTCAGGCAGATTGGAATCAATCTCTGACCAGCGGGTATAAGGGTTATCGACCAGTTCGCCATCAACGTTCACTTGCGCCGCAGCGGCAGAGAAAACATGCTCGGGAGTCAGCTCGAAAGCCCCCTGGTCGGCACGCGAAGCAAAGACGATTCCGTCATAGCCGAACATCACTTCCAGGATTTCGTTGACACCATTGGCGGCACAGTTCTCGACTTCACCCGCACGAATGGCGCGGGAGGCGTTGGCGATATCGATGGTGTTTTCACCCACCCCCTGGCAGAACTGGCGCAGACCACCACCGGAGCCGCCCGAGCCAACAACCGGAGTATTGAACTGGGGGAAGGAGGCACCAAACTCTTCAGCGACGATACTGGCAAACGGCAGCACGGTGGAAGAACCGGCAATCTGGATGGTGTCGCGGGCCATGGCGGCGGTCGACATGCCGGCGACGAGGGAGGCGGCAATCGCCATGCCTAGCGTGCTTTTCTTGAAGCTCATCTTCACTTTCCTCTCTGCGTTGTTACCCGCCACATCGACAATCTGGCGGTGTCGTGTCGGCCCTTGGCCATTCGCAGGAGCTATTCTGCTGCCTTTCCATTGCAGAAAGATGACAGTGAACGATTAAAGCAATAAACCCAGTGCCGCCAAGGTGCATAGAGCCAGTGACGCGACCTGTAACCGGCGCCGGTCAAGACGATGCGCAATGCGATCAGCCAAGGCATTGCCCAGCAATATCGCGGGGGAAAAAGTCAGCGCCAGCCCCAAGTGCCATACCTGCACCTGCCCTGCCAAGGCCAGGATGGCCAACGTCAGGCTGGCGGTAATAATGAAGAAGGCCGACAGGTTACCGCGCAAGCGATCCGGCGGCAGACCATGCATCAGCAGTACCATGGGCGGACCACCAATAGCGGCTACCGTGCCGAAAATACCGGATACCACCCCGGCACCAAAGAGGCTTACCCGGTTGACTGGCAAACGCCAGCGAAACAGTGTCACTGCAACGGCAAACAGCACACTCGCGGCAATCAACTTCTCTAGTAGCCGCATGGGCGCGGCAAGCAGTAACCACAGCCCCAGAGCATTGCCGGGCAACCTGCCCAGCAAGGCCATACTGATCTCGCCCAAGCGAACTTCCTGGCGATAGTGGCGCACCGTCAACAACGATACGGTGAAACCGAACAGCACCAGCAAGACCGGGACCAAACGCGGCTCCAGCATCAACAGCAGCGGCGCTCCCACCACCGCCAGGCCAAACCCGGTAGCACGCTGCACAAAGGCACCCAGAGCAAACACCAGCGCACAGCCGAGCCAGGTCAGCAGCGTCATGTCAAACCATTGCACCAGACTGTCAGGCACGCACAGGCCTCCCCGCGAGCAAGCGCAGGCCCAGGTTGCCGAGCAGCGCCGCCCCCAACATGGTGCCTACCATGGGCCAGGCACTATCCACCTCGAAGGCGCCTACCAGCACGCCAGCCAGCGCACCGCAGGAAAATTGAATACTGCCTTGTAGCGCCGCCGCTGTAGCACTCATATGATGGAAGTGGTCAAGCAACGAGGAGATGGCATTGGGCGCCACCAAGCCAATAGTACCGGCAAAGACCATGATCAGCGGCACCACACTCCATAGCGTCTCCAGCCCGCTCACCAGCACCAGTACCAGGCACAGCGCCACCCCCAGTTGAATACTCAGGCCCAGACGCAAATTTTGCTGGGGCGTACGCCAACCCAGCAGCCGTATATTGAGCCGGTTGGAGGCTGCCATGGTCACCACGTTGAGCCCGAACACCAGCGGATAGAGCTCGGGGCCCAGGCCATAATGCTCCAGATAGAGAAACGGTGAAGCAGTAATGAAGGCAAACAGCCCGGCAAATGACATGGAAGCGGCACAGATATAGCCCATCGCCTCGCGATGGCGCAGCACACTCGCGTAGTTGGCCAATACCTGGCGCGGCGAGGCACCCGGCCTGCCGGGAGCCCGGGTCTCGGGCAGCCGTGAGCCTAATAGCCATAAAAGAAAGAGTGCATACAGCGCCAAAAACACGAAGATCAGCCACCAGTCGCCCAGGTAGAGCAACCCGCTGCCCACGACCGGTGCCACCAAGGGTGCCAGCAGCATGATGATGGCCATGGTCGACATGACTTTGGCGGCCTCGCGACCGCTGAAGCAATCACGCACGATAGCCGCCGAGTTGACCACCGTGGCGCCACCTCCCAGCGCTTGAACAAAGCGCCAGGCCAGCAGCTCGGGCAAGGTGTTCACCTGGGTAATAAGCAGGCTCGCCACCAGAAAGACGACTAGGCCACCCAGCAGCACCGGCTTGCGCCCAATACGATCCGATAGTGGGCCAAACAGCAACTGCCCCAGCGCGAAGCCGGCAAGAAAGGTAGAGAGCGAGAGTTCGGTGCGGTGGATACTGGCTCCCACCGCCTCGGCCAGGACCCCCATGGCAGGCAAATAAGCATCAATGGCAAAGGGAGCCAGGGCGGTATTAAAAGCCACCAGCAGCGCTACGCGTCGTGGGGATAGGGTCAAAACAACTCCAATAAGCTAGCCAGCTAATGAATATTAGCATGTTACAACTCCCGTTCTCGCCCCGCCGCGGTCGTCCGGACCTGAAATGTCATATTCGTTTTTTATCATGCAGTGTGGACTCCTCCAGTGCTTCCCATTCAGCAGCGCTTACAGGGTGCAGAACAAGCCCCGGCCTTGTTAAAGTGAGGTGATCATCCACCCATCAAGCCAAGGGAAACTTCATGGCCAAGGACCTGCTCAGCCAGCTCAAGACGATGAGCACCGTGGTGGCCGACACCGGTGATATCGATGCCATACGCCGTTTCGAACCCACCGATGCGACCACCAACCCCTCACTGATACTGCAAGCCGCCCAGCATGAAGGCCGCCGTGAACGACTGGCCGAAATCGCGCGTCACGCCACCCACATGGATGACGCCCTTGACGCCGTCGCAGTAGAGATTGGTAGCGAAATCAGCCGACTGGTTCCTGGCTATGTATCGACCGAAGTCAGCGCCCGCGACTCGTTCGATAGCGAGGCAACCCTGGCGCGAGCGCGCTCGTTGATCGCACGCTATGCGCAGCAGGGTGTCGGTGCGGAACGCATTCTGATCAAGATCGCCGCCACCTGGGAGGGAATCCAGGCCGCCCGCCAACTTGAGCGCGAGGGTATCCGCTGCAACCTGACGCTGCTATTCAGTTTCGCTCAGGCGCAAGCCTGCGCCGATGCGGGCGTCACCCTGATCTCCCCCTTCGTCGGCCGCATTCTCGACTGGCACCGGGCACAGTGGCCCGAGGCCGATTACAGCGGGGACAACGACCCGGGAGTCAAATCGGTCAAGCGGATTCATGAGTACTACAAAGGACATGGCTACAAGACCATCGTGATGGGAGCCAGCTTTCGCAACCAGGAAGAAATCCTGGCGCTGGCAGGCTGTGACCGTTTGACTATCTCTCCTGCCCTGCTCAGCGAGCTGGCCGAAAGCCACGGCCTCCTGGAGCGTCAGCTGACAGCCACCGAGGCCGAAACCTCGCCTCCCGAACCGCAGAATGAAGCAGAGTTCCGCTGGGAGCTGAACGAGGATCCAATGGCTACCGAGAAGCTGGCCGAAGGCATTCGCCGCTTCGCCGATGACCAGCGCAAACTGGAAACGTTGCTGAGCAAACTCCGCCAGGCTTGATGCAAGCCTTTCACCGCTCGTTAAATCTCACCGCCGCCGGGCGAGGTCTCCTCCTGGGCCTCAAGCATTTTCACCAGCGGCTGGAATTGCTCGCGGTTATGCTCGCTCATGCGCATCAAAATACGGTGCGCTTCGAGAATACGCTGGCGCAGCTCCTCCCTGTCGGCGGGTATTTCAGGCAAGTCACACAGCTCGCTAATTTCGGTAAACGGTTGCTTCAGCATGGCGAAATATTGGGCAAACCCCATGACTTCAAGCATTCGCTGGACATCGGGGTTATCGACGACGATGGTCGGCTTATAGAGTACCCGCCCTTCAACCGCTATCGCGACCTTGGCCAGAAAGCCCAACGCCGTCGAATCCACATTGGTGGCCTCGCGCAGATCCACAAGCAACGAGTGCAGCCCGGGCGTACGTGCAAGCTGTTGCGCTTGGGTATCGAGCGTGGAACAGAGCGTCAAGCGCACATCACCACACAGCTTGAGGACGAAAACACCGGAGTCGAACGCCGCCTGGACGCGGCCCTCATTCGTGATCATCAGTAAATCCGCTTAGCACCATGATCGTCAGGTCGTCGGACAGCTCCCAACTCTCGCCCCCTTCCGCCTCCAGCTCCTGGGGAAGCTTATGCCTCAGACCGGCACACAGCCCCTCCAGCGACGTACTTGCCTGTACACGGCGCTCAATCTCCTTGAGGCGTAAATCGAGCGTAGCACCGGGAACACAGTCCAATACCCCATCCGAACACAACCATAAACGGAAGTTCGGCGGTAACCTATAGGTCAAACGTGGATACTCCGCATCCGCAAACAAGCCCACCGGCATTCCTTCACCCGGCAGTTCCAGAACCGACCCTTCTTTCACCAACAACGCCTTGGGCAGTTGCGCGCCTAGCGAGTAGTGTAGCTCTCGTGTCCAACGGTCAATCACGCCGACAAACAGCGTGGCATGCTTGCCGATACCGGTATCCAGCAACTCGCG
>ERZ1032857.101-NODE-101-length-9719-cov-8.491515_pt1 | contig 9719 bp, 9 predicted proteins | sample MGYA00516688_ERZ1032857 | MGnify/ENA primary metagenome ERZ1032857 (study PRJEB33719, sample SAMN04262500) | wastewater metagenome | biome: rural village; feature: composting latrine chamber; material: composting feces with ash | place: El Salvador | collected...
TTTTTTTTTAAAAAAAACCGCCGTAATCGGATAGCCGACAAATCCTTGTGCCACAAACACCAGAATCGCAAGCACGGCCAGTTCCGTAAGCCCTTTCGCCTCCGCGGCTCCCTGCATGACAAGTGCCGCCACCACGCCGCCTGTCAAAGGCGGTGCGCCGACAACCACCGTCTCATAGCCGAGCACGAGTCGTCCCACCGTCAGAAGCATCAGCAAAATGCCGCCGATGCCTGCCAGCGAGATAATGACCGTACGCCACTGCTGTGCGAGCTCTCTCAGATTCATCAAAGATCCCATATGGGTGATCAGCATGTACATGGCCAGCCCTGCGGCGGGCTGCGCCCATCCGGCAATACTTACGATATCCTCCGGAAAGAATGTCCAGTAGCCGATAACAAATAATGCCGCCGTAACAAATACCGAGGGGATAAATGCTTTTGTTTTTGTGGATACGATATCGCCCACTGCCATGGCCAGCAGAATAAATACGACTGCCAGCAAAATGTCCATCGTCATGTTTTTTCCTCCTTCTTTGGCCCTGTACCATGGATTCGCATGAATGCAGTATAGCCTTTTGCCCTATAATTGTCAATAACTTTACTCAACTCAATCAGTAGTATTCCGGTCCGATTTCGGGTAAAATAGAAGAAACTGGTAGTAAAGGAGGGATTTCGTTGGAAATTAATAAAAACATGCTGGTCGGAGAAGTAATCCGGTCTCACCCAGACACCGTCGGCGTGCTGCTGGAAATGGGACTGTCCTGCGTTGGCTGCCCCGGTTCGCAGATGGAGTCGTTGGAAGAAGCTGCCATGGTACACGGCATCGACATCGATGAGATGCTCAAAAAACTGAATGCCGTAGTTTGATGCACAAAAATAACGAACCTCATTCCGAGGTTCGCTTTTTTTGTTCCCGGTCGCGTCGTACGGTACGCCAGGGAATGTATTCTTTTCCGCTCAGGGCGGCTTCTTTCAGCACCGCCGCCTCGTCTGCAATCCACAGTTCACGCGCGTGCGCGAGGATCGGATCCATCGCCTGTGCGGCCTTTTCCCGATCTCCCTTCAGCAGCAGGAGCCATCCCAGGACATACAGCCGTTTTATCTGTTCGCGGTTGTTTTTCGGGTTGTTCAGACGGGCCACCTGTTCTTCCGCCCGCGTTTTATCTCGCATGGTCAGATACAAAAGCGCACGCGCAAATGCCACTTCGCGTTTTTGCGGTTCGTGGATCTGTGAATCCAGCGTGGAGCGCTTGAGCGCCCGTTCCGCATCGGGAAGTCTGTTTTCAAACAGGGCGATCATCCCGGTCACAATTTTGTACAGATGCTGTACGGAAGGCGCCTGGTATTCGAGTCGCGGACTGATGTTTTCAATCTCCCCTGCGGCTTCGTCCGCCCGGCCGAGGTCGAGAAAACCCGTGGCCGACTCCAGTTTCGCCTCTGTTTCCCATTTGCTTCCGTTTCTCGCGTAGGCCGCTTTCAGGCGGCTCATTTTGATGTAGGTTTCCGGGTGCATCCGGGTTTCCAGCGCGCGTTTTTTGAAGAAATTGAACAGCCAGAAAACAATGACATACACCGCGCCCAGCGTCAGGATCGTGTCGAGCAGTTCAAATCCCAGATACTGCTGCATCACGATGGATGCCATCAAAAGAAGTACGAAAACCCCCAGCTGCATTTTCATGGCGTATCCCCCATATGTTTGTCTACAAACCGCAGCAGCTCTTCGAGCATGTTTGTCGTCACAAAATGTCCCAGATGATCCACCACGATGCGCTCGGCCGTGACGGTTTCCCCGTTGATCTCAGCGAGCCGTTCATAGAAATCGCTGTGCCAGTGTGCGTCGATCACATCGTCCGCGCCTCCGTTGATCATAAGAATCGGCCGGTGTGCCAGCGACTCGATGCGGTTCTGCGGGTCGGTTTGCCAGGGCACCAGCGCTTCTCTGATGCGTGCCCGCTGTTCGGGATGCGCTTTTTCGATCATCCCCTCCGCGGCATTTTGAAACGAAAACGACCCGTTCATATTCACGCACACATCCGGTTCCCGGTAGCGGGAAAATACGGCGGCCGCCGTAAAGCCGCCCATAGAATGACCCGTCACTGCGACGCGCCGAATCCCCTGTGTTCTAAGCCAGTCCAGAAGATCCGAAAACTCTTCCGCGTTTTGGTCGATCACGGCAAACATATGGCCTGCCACAACGATCGGATCCTCATAGGAAAGCGTGCCGCGCTCCCCGTGATGCACGGCTTCCGGCACGAGCACGAGATAGCCGTGCGCGGCAAGAATCGCCGCACGGAACATATTTTTCTCCGCGTCACTGGACCAGCCGTGATAAAACACCATGGCCCGATCCGCAGGCGTCTCCGGCCGACACACCCGCACCGGGCGTCCGGCAATCTGAATTTTTTCCTGTAATACACCCTGCCAGTTCACGCGTCCATGCTCCTTCGTTCTTCCAGCGCCTTGATCAGCGTCATGTCGTCAAAATATTCCAGCGACGCCCCGATCGGAATACCCGAGGCGATCCGGGTCAGAGAAATGCCCGTATCCTTCACCACATCCCGGATAAAATGCGTCGTCATCTCGCCCTCCACCGTCGGACTGATCGCAAAGACCAGCTCTTTCACCTCGTCTTCTCCGATCCGTTCCACCAGGCGGGTAAGCTGCAGTTCCTGCGGACCGATCCCCTGCATCGGATTCAAAAGGCCGCCGAGCACATGATACAGTCCATGGTATGATTTCGTTTTTTCAATGGCGATCAGCCCCTGCACATCCTCCACAACACAAATCACCGAGTGGTCTCTGGTTTTGTCTTCACAGACAGCGCACACCGGCCCGTCGGAAAGATTGTTGCAGATATCACAGTGCATCACGTTCGCCTTCACATCGAGTAGCGCCTCCGCAAGCCGTTTCACTTCCTCTTCCGGCTTGTCGACAATGCTCATGGCCAGCCGCTGTGCACTTTTACGACCAATCGTCGGCAAATGTGACAGCGCCTCGATCAGGCGCTGTACCGACTGCGGATAGGTTTCCATCCTACAGACCCGGAATATTCAGTCCGCCGGTCACCTTTTTCATTTCCCGCTCGGTTTTCTGCTCGGTTTCCCGGAGCGCCTCGTTGACGGCGGCAATAATCAGATCCTGCAGCATTTCCACATCTTCGGGGTCTGCCGCGTCGGGATCGATCACCAGTTTCACAAGCTCTTTTTTGCCGCTGACCGTCGCCTCCACCGCGCCGCCGCCGGCCTGGGCGGTCACTTCTTCCGCTTCCAGTTTCGCCTGCATCTCTTCCATCTGCTTCTGCATTTTCTGCATCTGCTTCATCATATTGTTCATATTGGCTCCGCCCATTCCGGGGTATCCGCGTTTCATTGTTCATTACCTCCTAATGCAGTTCTACATTGTCCGCGCCGAAGTAGTCGATCAGTTCCTGCACATCGGCCGCGGGTTTTCTGTCTTCTCGCTCTTTGTCCAGCAAAAAGCGCAGGGCCACCGGCGCGCCGTAATACCGCGCCGTTTCTTCTTCGATCAGCTGCCGTGAGTCTTTTTTGTTCACGGCATTTCTGTGAATCTCATGGGTGTCGGGAAAAACGATCGTCACCTGTTCGTTGGAAAAATCGTGCAGCCGGCCCTCGTGCAGATAGGCGTACGTGGGGATGCTGCGCCGTTTGATGTTCTCCAGTATCTTGAGCCAGTCCGCTTCGGTAATCGTATCCTGCCCGCCGGATGTCTGTGCTTCGTTTTCTTCTGTCCGCTCCTCCCGCGTCTGTTTCTCCCCGGGTTCTCCTTTTGCTTCTTCACCGGGCGCGTGCTTCGGTTCTTCTTTTTTCGGAGCCGAAGCTTCCGCGGGCGGCACGGGCTCCTGTTTCTGCTTTGTCGAAGATGACTCCGCTTTCTTCGCGGGCGTAACTTCGGCAACAGGCTCCGGGCGCGCAAGCGGTTCTGCAGAGGGCGTGTGCTGCTGCGCTGTCCTGCCAGGAACGTAGACATACGCCTCCAGCTCATCGATCCGCTGTTCGAGCGGTTTTTTCTTTGCGACGGCGCACAGCGTCAGCACCGAGGTCACCAGCAGCGTGTGGGCATCATCGGTGTATCGGAGCTTCCCCTGCGCCTCGATCAGATGCGTCAGACTCTCCAGCAGGAGCGACTCGTCCATCCCGTCCGCTTTTTGTGCATACAGGGCAAACTGGTCGTCCGATCCGGAAAACAGCCGCCGGTCCTTGGTGACTTTGGTCAGAATCAGCCGGCGAAAATGATCCGTCAGATCCTCGAGAATCGCCTCCGCCTCCTTGCCGGCATCGCGTACGGCCTGCACCGTCAGAAGCGCCTGTTTGGCATCATTGGCGGAAACGGCATCCGACAGTTCAAACAGACGGATCGCCGCAATGCTCCCTGTGACCGTCTGCACATCTTCCAACGTCACCGTCTTGTCCGTGCCCGCAAGCACCTGCTCCAGAGAAGACAGCGCATCGCGCATGGCGCCGTCCGCGCTGTAGGCAATCGTCTCCAGCGCCTCGTCGTCTGCCGTGCGTCCGATCTGCTCCAGCACATACGACAGATTCGCCTGAATTTCCTTTGCGGAAATCCTGCGGAACGTAAAGATCTGACACCGCGAGGCGATCGTCTGCGGGATTTTGTCCATTTCGGTTGTAGCCAGGATAAACACCAGATGCGACGGCGGCTCCTCCAGCGTTTTCAGCAGCGCATTGAAACCTTCGTTCGTAATCATATGGGCCTCGTCGATGATTACGACCTTCTTTTTCAGCTTGCCCGGCAGATATTTTACCTTTTCCCTGAGATCCCGGATATCGTCGATCCGGCGATTCGATGCCGCGTCCATCTCCGTGACATCCATCGTGGTCTCTTCCAGAATGGCGCGGCAGTTTTCGCATTCATTGCAGGGGTTGCCGTCCTTCGGCTGCAGGCAGTTCACCGCACGCGACAAAATCTTTGCGCACGAAGTCTTGCCCGTGCCGCGCGTGCCGTGAAACAGATACGCGTGCCGCACGGAATCCGTCTGCACCTGATTTTTCAGTATGTGAACGATATTGTCCTGTCCGACCACCTTTTCAAAGGTATCCGGCCGAAACGCGCGATACAAAGTCTGCATAACACCCCTCCATGAACACAATTATACCATAGGCAACGCCGTCCTCCGCCACGCCAAACACGATCGGGATTTACCCGTTATTATTTCTTTAAGATAAAGTCATTTGTCATTATATAACACGTATTGTGGTATTCGGTTGTATCAGTTTGTTACGGGCATGAATTGTATACGTACATGAAAGGAGAAACCATGAGAAACAGTATCGTATTGAAAATTGCCCTTGTCCTTACCGTCATCGGCGGTTTGAACTGGCTTTTGGTCGGCGCGTTTGACTTTAACCTGGTTCATGCCATCCTGGGCGGCATTCCGCTGCTCGAACGCATCGTTTATATTCTCGTCGGCATCGCAGCCATTGCTTCCCTGGCGTTTCTGTCCGACGGTCGGAACACCCGTACCGATCATACCGTCCGCTAAACCAAAAGAGCCCGCCCGGAATCCGGGGAGGCTCTTTTTATTTTTTTGCATCTATTTATTCCGCCTATTTCGGAAGCGGCCGCAGCGGACAGGGCATTTGTTTCATCAGACGCACGATCCGATAGGGAAATTCCGCTTTTTCACCGGGATCATCTCTGCTTTGTATCACCCATGTCCATGCGCTGCCTTCCTGCAGATCCTCCCGGGGAAGCGCGGTGTATTTTTTTCAATGACGCACCGTGCACAAGCCCGTGAGCAAAGATGCGGTCGAAACAAACAAGCATCCCCTGGAGTATGCCTACTGCAACTGCAGAACCCGATTGCCTGCGTCAAAATCGCTCTTGTGCGAAATGACGATCAGGGTCATGTCGTGCGATTCTGCAAATTGCTGAATCCGTTTGCTGACCAGATCTCCCAAAGTTTCGTTCAGGGCGCTAGTGGGCTCGTCGAGCACGAGCAGCTGCGGTTTTCTGAGCAGGGTGCGCGCCAGGCCGATGCGCTGCATCTGTCCGCCCGAAAGGTTTTTTCCGCCTTCGGCAATCTGATAGTCGAGCGATTGATCCGCAAGAAATTTTTCCAGTCCCGCGGTATACATGGCTTCCCGTATGTCTTCTTCCGAATAAGTGTCCCCGAGGGTCAGATTCTCCCGAATCGTCCCTTCAAATACAAACGGATGCTGCTGCGCCTGCAGGGCTTCGTTAAAATACGCGCTCAAGGCAGTGTCTTCAACATCCGTTCCGTTCCACCGCAGGGTATAGTTTCCTTTGGCGGGGTCCAAAAAACGCATGATGAGATTTCCCAAGGTCGACTTTCCGGAGCCGCTTTCTCCTTTGACGACCACCGTATCGCCTCGTTTTACCCGCAGGTCCAGGTTTTTCAGCAGCGGATGTTCTTCATCGAAGGCGTAATACTCGCTCTGAAAATGCAATTCCGAAAGGGCGGGCAACGCCTGTATGGCGGCTTCCTTGTGTGCGGTTTCTTCGTACAGCGGTCTGATTCTTTTTTGCATGGCCAGCGCCTGCTGCCGTACGGTCATCGACTGCGAAAGCATGCGGATCGGTTCCTGCAGCTGGCCGGTAAACGCATACACGGCCAAAAGGGATCCCACGGTCATCTGCCCCTGTGTAATAAAGTACACCCCCATCATAACAGACAGCACCGGCAGCACCATCATCAGCGCAATGGCAATACAAAAATACAGCGACTGATACATGCCGATGCGCTTTGCGATTGGCAGTTTTTCCTGAAACAGGCGCGTATGCAGATGGTTTGCAAAATATGATTCCTTTTGCAGTTGTGTAATCTCATTGATACCCGTGAGGGACTGCAGAATATGCTGATTAATTTCTCCTGTGAGTTCCTGGTTTCTGTTTGTCAGCTCTCCCAGTCTTTTGCTGATCCGGTTTACAAAGAAAAAACAGATCGCAAGGGTCGCAAGGATCGCAAAGGTGATCCAGACATTGTAATACAACAGCATACCGACGGCCGCTAAAAACAGTAGCGAACTTCCGAAAACCGTGTTCTGCCAGGGACCTTTCCAGTCGCTGATAAACTTACTGTCCGTGCTGATCATCGACGAGAGTACCCCCGTCTGTTTTTGTTTTCGAAGAGAGAGCCCGCGTTTCAGTGTGCTGCCAAACAGAAAGTCCATCAGGTGAAACTGACTGATCTGGCCTACCAGCTGAAAATGATACTGATAGAGAAACATGGACACAAGCAAAACAGCAAGCAAAACAGCAAGACGCAGCAGGATCTTCGGTATCGCATCATAGTTCTGTGCAATCACGGTATCGATCATCACCTGGAGATGACGGAGCATCAGCATATTCGATCCGACAAAGATCAGGTTGAAAAACCCAGCCGCGATCTGCCGTGGCCGTATGGCGTGAAATGTCTTTTTTATTTCCGGGTCAAACATATTGTCTATTCTCCTTTCGCAATTGGGATGGCATTACACGAAGTATAACCCGCCTGCCGCCGGTCGTGTATAATGAAGAAAAATGAGGAATTCCTCGGACACAGAACAAAAAAACGAAAATCTTTCAGGTGATACGATGCGACTGACCATTCCCGACCACGACAAAAAAAAGCTCGCCGCGATCATTCAGTATGACCGCACGCATGGCTATGCACAAAAAGAACCGCTGGACTGGAACATTTCCGATTTTCCGGTCGATGACGCCGGGCAGACGATCTGTTCCCCCGCCACCCTTTCACAGCTGGAAAACGGCGTGGTGATCAAAGATGATGATATCTACGAAGGCCTGCTGCATAAGCTGGGCACTGCCTATAATTTCAAAGACGATCTGACAGAGAAAATCGGGACGCTGTCATCCCGTCTGCTCCGGGCCACAGACCTGGGCGATCCCGCAGGCATCGACGCCGCCATTGCGGTGTACAGAGAATTTCTTTCTCCCTTTGCAGACTGCGCGATCGAAGCGCTGCTTCTGGATGCCCTCGGGCTGATCCAAAAAGCCTATATCGATCCGATGTATTTTGCGGGATCGGCGGAGAAAAACACAGTCGACCGTCTGTATGCACTTTTTCCCGTCATAGAGGACGACCTGCAACACACCCTGCAGTCCATTCTCTATGCACACGAGTATGAAATGGCTGCACCGGCACAGCTGCCCGACATCGCAAAACATTTGAAACTGAAAGACAGTCCTTCCGTGACAGCGCAGCTGGCCTATGTTCATTTTCTGATCACTTCCCGCCGGTATTATGAGGTACCTGTCCTGCTGGAGTCTCTTTCCAGGCGTTCGATCAGCCCGCTGCGGCGGCTCGATGTGCTGAATGCGCAGGCGTTCTTTGCGGCCGATACCGGCGCATCCAACCTGCAGACGGCAGTGACCGCCCTTTCCGACGCGCTGGAAACCACACGGGCAACACTTCCCGATAAAAACAGGGCCTCACTCGACTACAATCTCGGACTGTACTATTATCAGTTGCATGCGCCGCAACAGGCGTTGCGTGCCTGGAGCAGGAATCTGCACACGCCATCGTATCACCGGATTCGCTCGGCCAACCATATCCTGATGTGTTCAACGATGCACGGTACAGAGATTCCGGAAGAGACCTTTTCCGCCGCAGACGATCTGCACGTGCTCTCGGGAAGCTACAAAGAGGTGTATGAAACGATCTTTCGATATTACCGATGGAAGAAGGACGGCGCGGAGGCGAGACGGCTGGAAGCGATGATTCAAAACGAAATGCGGAAACTCTTTCTTTTGGTAAACGACGAGGCGCTGTATGAAGTATTTCTGAAAGAGCTGACGGATCTGACCCGGCAAACCGGCCACCGGAGCCTTTTGAAAAACTACAATCGTCTCCGAAGACGCTCCGGCGGTTAATACCTTCACGCCGGGGGACGAATTCGTTTTTGGTTGACAGGATTTTACAAATCCTTTATAATAATTCGAGTCACCATATGGAGAGCTGGCTGAGTGGCTGAAGGCGCACGATTGGAAATCGTGTTAACGTTCATAGCGTTACGAGGGTTCAAATCCCTCGCTCTCCGCCATACCGTACTACACGGGGAGTTAGCGGTGCCTTGTAACCTGCAATCCGCTATAGCAGGGTGGATGCCCAGTGGAGGGTCTGCAATCTGTCGGTCTGACCGCGGCAAGTAGTGTTGACGGACGGGTCTTGCGCAACGGAAACCCATGAACCTCGTCAGGTCCGGGAGGAAGCAGCGATAAGTGGTCCCTTTCGTGTGCCGCGAGGGCGCCTGTCCCGAGCCAACTGCCACGGTTCCGCGACAGAACGCCGATTCGATATTGGGCGTACGGTTACATAATAAGAAAACAGAGAGCCATGCCCCGCCAACCGGCGGGCGTTTTTTATTGCCGCTGCACATGCAGCGGGCCGGGGTTGCGGTTTGTTTCGGAACGAAACGTTTGCCTGTTATTCTGCTATAATGTTTGTAGCAAAGACGCAGGACGACCCCTTCGAATGCGGACAGGAGTTAATCATGAATATTTTTGAACTGGAGTGTTTTCTGACGCTGGCCCGCTATCTGAATTTCACTAAGGCCGCGGAGCATATGTTTATCACACAACCCGTCTTCAGCCGGCATATCACTCGGATGGAAGAGGAATTGGACACGCGCCTGTTTTTTCGCGACAAAAGAAGCGTGAGTCTGACGCCGTCGGGGATGGCTTTTCTTCCCTATGCGCAGCAGATGGTGGACACTTTCT
>ERZ1032857.102-NODE-102-length-9681-cov-9.064513_pt1 | contig 9681 bp, 10 predicted proteins | sample MGYA00516688_ERZ1032857 | MGnify/ENA primary metagenome ERZ1032857 (study PRJEB33719, sample SAMN04262500) | wastewater metagenome | biome: rural village; feature: composting latrine chamber; material: composting feces with ash | place: El Salvador | collected...
AGAAGAAGATGTCGACAGGCGCCAAGATGGGCCTGATCGGCCTGGGTATGGCACTGCTGCTGGTGCTCGTGGCCATCGCGCCGGGCGAGATGCCCCAGCACATCACGGTGTTCGTGCTCGCGATCGTGATCGGCTACTACGTGATCGGCAACGTGCACCACGCGCTGCACACCCCGCTGATGTCGGTCACCAACGCCATCTCCGGCGTGATCGTCGTGGGCGCCCTGCTGCAGATCGGCATCGACAACACCGTGGGCCTCACCCTGGCCGCCATCGCGATCCTCGTCGCGTCCATCAACGTCTTCGGCGGTTTCGCCGTGACCCGTCGCATGCTCGGCATGTTCTCGAAGGGAGCCTGAGACCATGTCACTCGTGACCGCCGCCAACGCGGCCTACCTCGTCGCAGCGCTGCTGTTCATCCTGTCCCTGGCAGGCCTGTCCAAGCACGAGACCGCCCGTCGCGGACTGACCTTCGGTATCGCCGGCATGGCCATCGCCCTGGTGGCCACCGTCGTCCTGGTTCTCGATCACCAGCCCGCCACGATCGGCATCGCCCTGATGGCCGTCGCCGTCATCGTCGGTGCCGGCATCGGTCTGATGCGTGCACGCAGCGTGCAGATGACCGAGATGCCCGAACTCATCGCTCTCCTGCATTCCTTCGTCGGCCTGGCCGCCGTGCTGGTGGGCTGGAACGGCTACCTCGAGCCCGAGCTCCACGGTGAGCTGACCGGCTCCCTTCTGGGCATCCACCACGCCGAGGTGTTCATCGGCGTGTTCATCGGTGCCGTGACCTTCACCGGCTCGATCGTGGCCTACCTCAAGCTGTCGGCAAAGATGAAGTCCGCGCCGCTGGTCCTGCCCGGCAAGAACCTGATCAACGCCGGCATCATCGTGGCGTTCTTCGTGTTGACGGTCTGGTTCGTGATCACGCCGGCGCTGTGGATGCTCGTCGTCGTCACCATCCTCGCCCTGGCGCTGGGCTGGCACCTGGTGGCCTCCATCGGCGGCGGCGACATGCCCGTCGTGGTGTCAATGCTGAACTCGTACTCCGGCTGGGCCGCCGCGGCCACGGGCTTCCTGCTCGGCAACGATCTGCTCATCGTCACCGGCGCCCTGGTCGGCTCCTCGGGTGCGTACCTGTCCTACATCATGTGCAAGGCGATGAACCGCTCGTTCATCTCCGTCATCATGGGCGGCTTCGGTATCGAGGCCTCCTCCGGTGAGGGCAAGGACCACGGCGAGCACACCGAGATCGATGTGGCCGGCGCGGCCGAGATGCTCGCGGGCGCCAACTCGGTGATCATCGCCCCCGGCTACGGCATGGCCGTGGCCCAGGCCCAGTACCCGGTCGCCGACCTCACGCGCACCCTGCGGGATCGCGGCGTGGACGTGCGCTTCGCCGTCCATCCGGTCGCCGGTCGTCTGCCCGGGCACATGAACGTGCTGCTGGCCGAGGCCAAGGTGCCGTACGACATCGTGCTCGAGCTCGACGAGATCAACGACGACTTCGCCGACACCGACGTCGTGCTGGTCATCGGCGCCAACGACACGGTGAACCCGGACGCCGCCGAGGACCCGGGCAGCCCGATCGCCGGTATGCCCGTGTTGCACGTGTGGGAGGCGGAGAACGTCATCGTGTTCAAGCGCTCCATGGCCGCCGGCTACGCCGGTGTGCAGAACCCGCTGTTCTTCCGCGACAACACCGACATGCTGTTCGGTGACGCCAAGGACCGCGTCGGCGAGATCCTCAGCGCCGTCCGCGAGCAGCAGGGCGCGAACGCCTGACCCACCCGTTCCCCGGAATCCGCTACTCACCCGGCGGGTCCGCTATCCCAACAGGTGTAGCGGACCCCGAGGGTGAGTAGCGGATTGCGGTATTTAGGCCGTCGTGACGGAAGCGGTGGCCGCAGCCGTGCCCTGCGCGCGGGCATCGCGCTTGCGTCGGACGTAGATCTGCTTGCGGACCCGGGCCACGACCTCTCCCGCGTCGTCGGTCAGGTCGGTGCTGAACCAGCGCAGCACCTTGTCGCCTCCGGCGGCGGCGTCGCGGATCTCGTCGACATCCTCCTGCGTGACCACGAACTCGGCGTGCACGGCCGTGCGCCCGGGGGCGACGAAGTCGATCTCGCCGGCGACGTCCCACACCACGAAGTCGGGCCCGAGCCGCCGCATGAGCAGGAACATCCAGAACGGGTCGGACATCGAGAACAGCGACCCGCCGAATGCCGTCCCCACGTAGTTGGTGTTCCACGGCCGGCGGTTCAGGCGCACGCGCGCCTGCGAGAAGTCCGGCGCGATGTGCTCCACGCGGATGGCGGCGGCGAGATAGGGCGGCCAGACGCTCATCCCGAGCTGCATCCCCCGAGCCGATGACAGGGGGAGAGAGGGATGACCGCGACGTCGGCGGATCGCCTCGCCCTGCAGTCGCTCTGCATTCTCGAAGGGGCGGTGGCCGTGTCTCGGGCGCGTCGAGGGATCAGCCCGCTCGATGAGGCCGCGCAGGCCATCCGGACGCTGTACGAGGCCGAAGTGAATCGCGCCGGAGTCATCTCCTGACCGGAGCGGCGAGTTTCACGTGCCTCGGCGCCGCCGAGTAGGGCGGAGAACACGGACGGGGAGTCGAAACGGGGCAGACACAGCCAGTCGATGCTGCCGTCGCGGGAGACGAGCGCGGCGGTGTTCAGGACCGACAGCAGCGCGTACTGCTCGAGCGGCGTGGACACCGGCTGCTAGAAGATCGGCTTGCCGCCGGTCACACCGAGCACGGTGCCGGAGACGTAGCTGGCGTCGGAGGGCGAGGCGAGGAACACGTAGGCGCCCGCGCATTCGCCGGGCTGGCCGGCCCGACCCAGCGGGGTGTCGTCGCCGAACTTCTCGAGCTTCTCGCCGTCCTGGGTGGCCGGCTGCAGCGGCGTCCAGATGGGCCCGGGCGCCACCGCGTTGACGCGAATGCCCCGCTCGCCCAGCTCGTTGGCGAGGTTCACGGTGAGGTTGTTCAGGGCGGCCTTGGTGGAGGCGTAGTCCAGCAGCGGCGGGGCCGGCTGATAGGCCTGGATGGACGTGGTGTTGATGATCGAGGAGCCCTCGCCGAGGAACTCCAGGGCCTCCTGGCTGGCCCAGAAGGTGGCGTAGAGGTTGGTCTTCATGACCCGGTCGAGGTTCTCGGTATCCAGCGTCTTGAGGCCGGCGCCGCGCGCGTGCTGGTAGCCGGCGTTGTTGACCAGCACGTCCAGTCCGCCAAGTTGCGCGGCGGCGTCGCGGACCATCTTCCGGCACTCCTGCTCCTCCCGGACGTCGGCGGGCAGAAGAACTGCCTTGCGACCGGCCTTCTCCACCCACGCGGCGGTCTCCTCGGCGTCGGGCTGTTCGACCGGCAGGTAGCCGATCGCCACGTCCGCACCCTCGCGCGCGAACGCGATGGCGGCAGCGCGGCCGATCCCCGAGTCGCCGCCGGTGATGAGAGCACGAAGACCCTCGAGTCGTCCGGAACCGCGGTAGCTCTGCTCACCGTGGTCGGGCTGAGGGATCATCTCGCCGGTCAGGCCGGGGGGCTCCTGCTCCTGCGCGGGGAAACCGCCGGAGTCGTTGGTCACTGCTCTGGCATTCCGTGCGATATCGCGCGTGGTGCTCATATCCCGACCGTAGGGGAGGGTCTGGCGTGGCCCCACCGGTTGGCGTCCGCGGTGGTTGATGTCGCGGATCTGACGACGACGACGCCGTCGCCGTGTGTTCCGCGAGGGTTCGGTCAGCTGTGGCCCGGGCCCCCGCTCAGTCCTGGTGCAGCGCGTCCGTGCACCGCAGCCGGAGCTTCTCCAGTTGCTCGCCCTGCTCTCGGGCGCGGGTGGCCAGTTCCTCGAGGGTGGCGCGGGGGAGTCGCGGATCGGCGATGTCGATCAGTGACTTCCACCCGAGTTCCTTGCCGGTCACGGCCAGCGTCAGCGCCTCGAGCTCCAGCAGATCACTCAGCGGGGACCGCTCGGCGAGCCGCTGGTTGGGCTTGAGCTGGCCGACCTTCTCCGCCGCGCGGGCGGGCAGGTCCGTGAGGGTGGAGGGCGAGGTGCCCACGAGCGTCATCAGGTCTTCGAGGGACCGCTTGTCCTCCTCGGTCTGGTCCCCGAGCCGGGAGACCACCTCGCGGATGTGGGCGTCGGCGTGGCTCTCGGCGACGCGACGGAACAGGTCGACGCCCGCGGCCGCCCCGGCGTGGTGGTCCTGCATGTACGTGTGCAGCATCTCAGTGGCCATGCCGTGACGGTACGGTCGTCACAGGCTCCGTCAACCGGTGCGGGCCGGGCTTTCTAACGCGGGCTGCGCCGCCGGCGAGTCCTGATATGGCGGCGATGAGTGCCTCGTTCTTCACCGTCTGCCGCCAGCGCATCCATCAGGCCACCACCGGACACCGGCGCCGGGCAGGGAAACCGCTGTACGGGGATCGGCCGGCGCCTCCTGACCAGGCTAGAGCTAATTATCGGCAAGCAGAAGATCGGACTTGTGAAGGCGTTCACCGCGCGCGAGGCCCACGTGACTGTACAGATTACGTACCGCGTCTACCAAGGGCTGATCGATACCGACGAGCAATCGCGGCGGCGGGGCGGCCAGATGGCGGCGCACCAGCTCGTCAGGTCGATCAGTACCTGGCTGCCTAGGAAGTATCCGAGCACGCTCTCTCTTTTTCCGGCTCGGTCCGAGTACTGAGCTGACGCGTCGCGCTCGTTGCTCTAACAAGCGGGGAGCCCGCCGGCCACCTCGAAGGGTGCATCCGTGGCGGCGGTGATCTGCTCGAGGGTGACGCCGTCGACGAGTTCGATCAGGGTCAGGCCGCCGGAGTCGCGGTCGAACACACCGAGCTCGGTGATGATGCGGTTCACGCATCCCAGCCCGGTCAGCGGCAGGGTGATCTCGGAGACGATCTTCGACGAGCCGTCCTTGGCGACCTGGTCCATGACCACGATGATCCGACGAGCACCCACGACGAGGTCCATCGCGCCGCCCATGCCCTTGACCATGGCCCCGGGCACCATCCAGTTGGCGATATCGCCGGCGGGGTTGACCTGCATCGCGCCGAGGATCGCGACGTCGATCTTTCCGGAGCGGATCATCCCGAAGCTGGTCGCCGAGTCGAAGATCGACGAGCCCGGCAACGTCGTCACCGTTTCCTTACCCGCATTGATCAGGTCCGGATTCACATCATCTGGGTGCGGGTACGGTCCGATGCCCAACAGGCCGTTCTCCGACTGCAGCGTCACCTCCACCCCCTCGGGGACGTAGTTGGGCACCAGGGTCGGCAGCCCGATCCCCAGGTTCACGTACTCGCCATCCGACAGCTCCAGGACGGCGCGGGCGGCCATGGCCTGACGGTCGCGGCGGGCGGGCGTGGCGGTGTTGCTCATCAGCGCTGTCCTTCCGAGGGCGGGTTGGTGGTGGTCTTCTCGATCCACTTGGTCCCGGCGACCTGCTCGGGCGTCAGTTCCACCAGGCGGTGCACGAAGATGCCGGGCAGGTGAATGTCATCCGGCGCTAGCACTTACTCGGCGTGGACTTCCGTTCGACCTCGCTCGCGTCACTCCCGCACGCGGTACGAGCCCTTGGCGGTCACGTGCCAGAGGGTGTCAGTGGTGTGGGTCTGGGGTGCGTTGTTGCCGCAGGGTGGCGTTTTCTGTGGCCAGTCGGTCGCGGTCGTCTTCAGCGTTGATGGCCCGGGTGTGCAGCTGGGCGTGGTCGTCCTGCAGTTGCAGGATCTTTTTCACCCCGGCCAGGTTGACCCCTTCATCCACCAAGTCGGTAACTCGTCGTAGGCGATCGAGATCATCCTCGCTGTAGCGCCGTGTCCCGCCGTCGGTGCGGGCGGGGTCGATCAGACCTTTGCGTTCATACATCCGTAGTGCCTGCGGGCTGACCCCGGACAACTCCGCCGCGACAGAGATGCCGTACACCCCACGGCTGGGGTGCGGTGTAGTCGAATCCTTGTCCATAAATCTCCGTCCACGATGACTCTTGCGCCAATTGCGACCCTTATGTTACAACAAATCTGCACCCAGGGAGGTAGATAATTGGATCAGTGAGGTAAAGGTGCAGGGCCGGCAAGGCCAACGCTGATTCTGGAGCAAGGAGGCTTTTCGATGTTGATGCGTACGGATCCGTTTCGGGAGCTTGATCGGCTGACTCAGCAGGTGATGGGGACCGCATCACGGCCCGCGGTCATGCCCATGGACGCCTGGCGTGAGGACGACAGGTTTGTTGTTGAGTTCGATCTTCCCGGCGCCAACGCCGACTCGATCGATCTGGACGTCGAACGCAATGTGCTGAGCGTCCATGCCCAGCGTCCCGAGCGGGAGAGCTCGACCGAGATGGCGGTGGCCGAGCGTCCACGAGGAGTGTTCAGTCGCCAATTGTTCCTCGGTGACAGCCTGGACACCGACAAGATCAACGCGCAGTACCGCGACGGTGTCTTGAGGCTCGAGATCCCGATTGCCGAGCGCGCGAAGCCTCGCAAGATCGCCATCTCCACCGCCCAGGACGCCTCGGAGCCGAAAGCGATCAAATCCTGACATCCGGGGGGCCCTATCTAACAGGCCGGTGAGGAGGTGAAAGCAGCGATGACGGCCCCGACTACACGTTCCCGCCCAGTCTGGTTGGCTGCAAGCGATGATCGGCTCGCACTGGAACAGATGTGGCTGGCCACAGTCATCGAGGACATCTACGCCGACATTCTGGACCCGCCGGCGAAAGCGCCGGGATCGGTCGGCACCTACTGCGCAGCGACCGCCCCCCGGCCCAGCGAGACCGGTCGGCGCCCGCGCGCGAGATCGACACCCGCTCAGCCGCGACGCCCGCTGTATCACCAGCGCTCGCCTCCGACATCGTGGACGAGCTCATGTCTGCCGCCATCCCCCGGAAGCGGATCAGATGGCGGCGGACATGAGTGACCGGTGCGGCATCGCTGGGTGCTGCGGCCACAGAGCCGGGCGCAGTGCGGCCGTCCGTACGCGAGTGCGGGGCGGGGTCATCCGGTGCGGTGTCGACCGGCCAGGTTGTGTCTGTCGATCTCTGTCAGCCCGCCCCACACTCCGTACAGTTCGTTGGTTTGCATCGCGAACTCGCGGCAGGTGGTGAGCACGGGGCAGGTGGCACACACGGTCTTGGCTTGCCAACGAGCAACCAACAGCCGTCGCCGGCGCTTTGACCACTCGGGACCAGAAGCGGTGCACAGCCTTGAACCGTCCCAGGTTTCCCGCCGCTCCCTATGTGGGCTGCAGCTCTCGGTTGAGAGCGGTCTGCCGGTGTTCTTCGCCGACCCCCGCAGCCCATGGCAGCGCGGTTCAAACGAGAACACTAACGGATTGCTGCGCCAGTACTTCCCCAAGGGCACCGACCTATCTCGCTGGACTGCAGAGGACCTTGCAGCCATCGCGCACACCCTCAACACGCGGCCACGAGAGATTCTCGGATGGCGAACTCCCGCCAAAGCTCTGGACGAGCATCTACAGTCACTACAAACGTCAAATTTTGCGACGACCGATTGAATCCGCCTTGACTGCCTGCGTCCGAGGGGCTGATCAGCGATTTCGGCTCGACCGGGTGTCCCTCGCGGTCCCGTTGCCACAGCGTCATCCGCAGCGGCGTCATCACCAAATCTGTGGCCATGGTGGTCGCTGCATTCCAGGTAACGATGCACTGGGAGAACACGTCGACGATGAACGTGACGTAGGTGAAGCCGGCCATCTGTTGGCATATGGCCACGAGTCCGTCGGCAGCTTTATCGGCCGCCGCGCCGGAATCAGTGCTGCGCGCTATAAGGCCAGTGCCGCTACGCGGTGACGTCGCAGCGTCTGTCGTCGGCACCGCGCCCACGAGAGAAAGGCAAGACCGCAGGGGGACAGGCCATAGCTTGACATAAGGCCTGGTTATCGGTGTCGACGCGACATTGCGGTGAGGAAAAGCGCTCGACGGTAGCCGACGGTCTCACCGCGCCAGCAGCCCCTTGGCGATGTGGGTCACCTGGATCTCGTTGCTGCCCGCGTAGATCATCAGCGACTTGGCGTCGCGGGCCAGCTGCTCCACCCGGTACTCGGCCATGTAGCCGTTGCCGCCGAACAGCTGCACGGCGTCCATCGCCACGTCCGTGGCCGCCTCGGACGAGTACAGCTTCATGGCCGAGGCCTCCGCCAGCGACAGCGGCTTGCCGGCCCGGGCACGCTCGATCGAGTGGAAGACCATGTTCTGGACATTTATCCGCGCGATCTCCATCTTGGCGAGCTTGAGCTGGATGAGCTGGAACTTCCCGATCTCCTGGCCCCACAGCGTCCGCTCACGCGCGTAGTCGATGCACAGCCGGCGGCACTCCTCGATGATCCCCAGCGCCATGATCGCCACGCCCGTCCGCTCGGCCGTGAAACTCGACCGCGCCGACTCGCGACCGTCCCCGCCGCGGCCCTCCTCCGACTCGCCGAGCAGTCGGTCGCGGCCCAGGCGGACATCGTTGAAGAACAGCTCGCCGGTGGGGGAACTGTGCAGACCCATCTTGGCGAAAGGAGCACTCTGGGTCAGCCCCTCCATGCCCTTGTCCAGCACAAAGGTGAGGACCTTGCGATTGCGCTTGTCCTCAGCCGACGCGCCGCCGGCCGAACCGCCCGCGCCGCCCTCGTCGAGCTTGGCGTAGACGATCATCACGTCCGCGTACGGGCCGTTGGTGATGAACGTCTTCTGGCCGTTGAGGATGTAGTCCTCGCCGTCGCGCCGAACATAGGTCCGCATCCCGCCGAACGCGTCCGAGCCCGAGTCCGGCTCCGTGATCGCCCACGAGGCCACCTTCTCCATGGTCACGATCCCCGGCAGCCAGCGTTCCTTCTGCGCCAGCGTCCCCCGCGACATGATGGTCGTGGCGCCCAGCCCGAGACTCCCCCCGAGCGCCGACACCAGGCCCAAGCACACCCCCGCCAGTTCGCTGGTCACCACGGCCATGAGCGAGTCCTGGCCGTCGAAGGCGCCGCCACCGCCCCCGGTGTCGGACGTGCCGGCGGCGTTGTCGTCGTCGTCCTCGCCGGAGGCCTTCGCCCGCTCGCGGGCCAGCATCTTCTCCACGCCGTCGCGGGCCATGGCATCGATCCCGAACTCGGCGAACAGCTTCCGGATGATCGGGTACGGCGGGATCTCGCCGCTCTCCAACGCGTCGAGATTCGGGCGGATCTCCTTGTCGATGAAGGCCCGCACGGCGTCGCGGATCATCTGATCGGTCTCGGACCACTCGTACATCGGCGTCTCGTCTCCTCGGTGCTGTACTGCAACACGTTCTCGGCCAGTCTGGACCGGCCCGTGGTTGTCCGAGGGGGTTTGGCCAAGCCTGGCCGCCCATGTCCGGCACACTCGGGGACATGAGTGATCACGTCGACCCGACCGCCAGCGCCACCCCCAGCACCGCGGGCCGCCCGGCAGGCCGCGACCAGTTGGGCCGGGTCGGCCTGTGGACCGGCTCACTGGAGGGTCTGACGCCCGGGCAGCTCCCCGATGTCCTGGGCGAACTGGACGACCAGGGCTGGGGCTCCCTCTGGTTCGGCGAGGCCGTCGGGCGGGAGGCGTTCACCGCAGCCCAGATGTATCTCGGCGCGACGCGGCGCATGGCGATCGGCACCGGGATCGCCAACATCTACGGCCGCGACGCCTCCGCCGCCGGCGCCGCCGAAA
>ERZ1032857.103-NODE-103-length-9663-cov-7.271232_pt1 | contig 9663 bp, 8 predicted proteins | sample MGYA00516688_ERZ1032857 | MGnify/ENA primary metagenome ERZ1032857 (study PRJEB33719, sample SAMN04262500) | wastewater metagenome | biome: rural village; feature: composting latrine chamber; material: composting feces with ash | place: El Salvador | collected...
GGATCCCGCCCGACTCTCGGTGGCGGACGGCCGTTCCTATCTCCACGGGGTGGACCGCGGTTCGGGCCAGTGGCGTACGTTCCGCACCGACCGGATGAGCCGTGTGGAGGACATGGGGCCGCGCCGCGCCTTGGGCCCCGAGCCGTCCGACGAAGGCGAGGGGGAGCGCCGCTTGGAGAAGGCGCTCGTCCCCGCGACCGCTGCCTGGTTCCTCGACGAGTTCGGTTTCCACTCCGTCGCGCGTCGGCCGGACGGCGATCTGGATGTCGAGATCGCCTACCACGACCGTGCGTGGCTCCTGCGCTTCCTGCTGGGCCATGCCGACGTGGTGACCCCGGCTGATCCGGAGCTGGCGGAGGAGATCGCCGGGCGCGCCGCGGTGGGCCTGGCCGTCTACACCGGAGAAGACGCCCCCACATGGGGAGAACAGTCGGCCACCACGACGTGAAATCTCGGTAAACGCCCAGGTCATAGGTGCTAATTGCAGGCACAGCGGTGTCGGTCTCCGTCCGGGATGCGTTAGCATGGAAACGTTGTCAGACAAACGGAGGTTGACATGGGTGCGTTGAGCATCTGGCACTGGCTCATCGTCCTCGCGGTGGTGCTCCTGCTGTTCGGTTCGAAGAAGCTCCCGGACGCCGCGCGTGGCCTCGGTCGGTCGATGCGCATCTTCAAGTCCGAGATGAAGGAGATGCAGAACGACGGGACGCCTGCCGAGCAGGATCAGCCCCAGGCCATCACCCAGGCGCAGCCGAACACCGCCCAGTACGCACAGCCGCAGGCGCAGCAGTACCAGCAGCCGGCCCCGCAGCAGCCCCCCGTCGCACAGCCGCAGCCCCATCCGGCACCGGGACAGCCGCAGCCGCCCCAGGGACAGCCGTACAGCGATCCGACCGCGCCGTACAACGGCGGACAGGTGCAGTAGGCACATTCGTCGATGACTGATTCCGCTATGCCGGCCACCGGCGCCTCCCGGAAGGGGGGCGCCGGTGGTCGGCTGTCAAGACGTCGCCGCAGGCCTCGCAATCCGGATGGCACGATGCCGCTCATCGAGCACATCTACGAACTGCGCAGGAGGCTGCTCGTCGCCGTCGCCGCCGTCGTGCTCTTCACGGGGTTCGGCTTCTGGTGGTATGGATCGGGTTTCTTCGGGGTCCCGTCACTAGGCGAGATCCTCACCGGTCCGTACTGTGACATCCCGCCCGGTGCCCGCCTTCAGCTCGGAGACGGCGACGAGTGCAGACTGCTGGCCACCGGCCCGTTCGAGCAGTTCATGCTCCGACTCAAGGTGGCGGCGACGGCGGGAGTCGTGCTTTCCAGCCCTGTCTGGCTGTTTCAGTTGTGGGCGTTCATCACCCCCGGGCTGCACAAGAACGAGAAGCGTTACGGGATCGTGTTCACCGTCCTCGCCGCTTTTCTGTTCATCGGCGGTGCGGTCCTGGCATACGTGGTGATCGTCCACGCCCTCGAGTTCCTCCTCTCGATCGGCGACAACGTCCAGACCACGGCTCTGTCCGGCACGCAGTATTTCACCTTCCTCATCCAGCTCATCCTCATCTTCGGGGTGAGCTTCGAGATTCCGCTTCTGATCGCGATGCTCAACGTGGCCGGTGTACTGAGCTACGAGGCGCTCAGTAGATCCCGACGAGGGATCATCATGGGCATCTTCGTGTTCGCCGCTGTGGCCTCGCCCGGGCAGGATCCGTTCTCGATGCTCGCACTCGCGGTCGCGGTCTGCGTTCTCGTCGAGATGTCGATCCAGTTCGCGCGCGTCCATGACAAGCGGAAGAAGAAGTCGCGTGCCGACTGGCTCGACGTAGACGATGATTCCGCGTCTCCGGTCGAGCCCGCCGGCGGGCTCGAAACCTCTGGGGGTCTCGACGGATCCTCGCCCCCGGGCCGTCCGGCCCCTATCGCTCCACCCGCCCCCGTCACCGGCGCGGCCGACGACTCCCGACCGCTGCAGGCCCCGCCCGTCGGTGGCTCCCTGTATGACGACATCACCTGACGCCGCCGGCCTCCTCGAGTCCTTCCTGTCCGGAGAGGGCTTCACTCCGGACCCGTTCCAGCTAGAGTCGTTCGCCGCACTGGACGCCGGTCGGAATCTGCTCGTCTCCGCACCCACGGGGTCAGGAAAGACCCTGGTCGGTGAATACGCGGCGTACCGGGCGCTCGCCGATGGTGGACGCTGCTTCTACACCACGCCCGTCAAGGCGTTGTCCAATCAGAAGTTCCGTCAGTTCCGTCAGCGGTTCGGACCCGAGAACGTCGGCCTGCTCACAGGTGATCACTCGATCGACGCGGACGCGCCCATCGTGGTGATGACCACCGAGGTACTGCGGAACATGATCTACGGCGGCTCGTCGGCTCTCCATGATCTCGACTGTGTGGTGATGGATGAGATCCACTACCTGGGGGACCGGTCCCGTGGAGTCGTGTGGGAGGAGATCATCCTCACTCTCGATCCCGCGGTCCGTCTCGTCGGTCTGTCCGCCACCCTGAGCAACACAGACGAATTGGGCGACTGGATCACAGAGATCCGAGGGGACACCGCGGTCGTGCTCTCCGACCACCGGCCCGTGCCGCTGGCACACATGCTCTACACGGACGGGGATCTGATCCCCGTCCGAGCGGCGGCGGACCAGCGTCGCCGCACTCGCGCCGGCTTTCACGACGAGCGGGTCGCCTCGCGCCAACGCGCCCAGTGGGCCCGCCGCCAGGATGTGATCGAGAAGCTCGACGACGAGCGTCTCCTGCCCGCCATCTACTTCGTGTTCTCCCGGGCCGGCTGCGACGGGGCGGTGGCCCAGATGCGCCGCGCCCGCCTGCGTCTCACCACGAGCGAGGAGTCCAGACGGATCGCCTCGCACGTGGACTCCGCCTGCGCACAGGTCCCTCAACACGATCTCGACGCCCTGGACTACTCTGCGTTCCGGGCCAGCCTGATCAGCGGCGTCGCTGCCCATCACGCCGGCATGCTCCCGCTGTTCCGCACCGTGGTGGAGGAACTGTTCTCGGCCGGACTGATCAAGGTGGTCTTCGCCACCGAGACCCTCGCGCTGGGCATACACATGCCAGCCCGCGCGGTCGTATTGGAGAAGACCACCAAGTTCAACGGCGATACCCACGCCATGCTCACCTCGGCCGAGTATTCGCAGATCACCGGCCGGGCCGGGCGCCGCGGTATCGACACGAAGGGCACAGCGGTCATCCTGGACCAGCCCGATCTGGACGTGGAGGCACTGTCCGCGCTCGTGGACACGCCACGCTTCCCGCTGCACAGTGCTTTCACCCCGGACTATTCGATGGCGGTGAACCTGGTCGAGCAGCTCGGCGTGGAAGAGGCCACCTCGCTCATCGGCCGCTCGTTCGCCCAGTTCCAGACCGACCGGACCCTGGTGTCCCGCTCGCGGGCGATCGAGCGTCGCGCCGGCGAACGCGATCGCATGCGCGCGACTCTGCTCGAGGCCGGGGGAGACGAGGAACTCGATTCCTACATGGCCGTGCGGGCGGATCTGAGCCGTCTCGAGCGCAGGGCCGAGCAGAGTACGCGCGAGGACCGGCTGTCCGCAGTCCGGTCGGCCATGCTCAAGCAGACCGCCGGCTCGGTGATCACCGTGGGCCGCAAGCGTTTCGGGATGGTCGCGACCGTCCTCCAGGTGCGCACCGACATCCGATCCGACCCGGCTCTGCTGTGCCTCACCGACACCGGCTGGACCGGGTGGCTGAGACAACACGACTTCGCGGCGCCGCCGGTCCCGGTGGGGCGGGTGGACCTGCCCAAGGGCCGCCGCAAGCTCGACGGCCGCGCCAAACGCGCACTCGTCCAGCGCATGGAGCGCCTGCGGGGCAAGGCCAAGGCCCGTATGAAGAACTCCGGACGCAAGCCGGTACGCAAGGATCCGCGGATCGCGGCGGCCCGGCGCGAACTCCGTCGCCATCCGCTTCATGACGATCCGCGAATCGACAAGCTCGCCCGCCTGCACGAGCGCTGGTCGAAGGCCGACGCGGACGTCGTCTCGATGAGCGCCGAGGTCGACGCCGATTCGGACTCTCTGGCCCGTCGATTCCGTCGTATCGTCTCACTGCTCGAACAGCTCGGTTACCTCGAGGAGATCGAGGGCGCCCTCCGCGCCACCGATGCCGGCCGCCTCCTGGGCGGTGTCCACACCGAGCAGGACCTCTTCGTGGCCGAGTGTCTGCGGCGCGGTGTCTGGCGGGGGCTCGACCAGGCCGGTCTCGCCGCTGTGATCGCCACGATCGTGGCGCACCCGCGGACCGAATCCGCCGTTCGCGAACCGTCCGACGAGACGCTGCGCAACGCTCTGGCGGACACCGAGCGCGTCGCCTCGGATGTCGCCGAGATCGAACGCTCGCACCGGCTGCCCACCACCCCGGATCTGGACGCCGGTCTCGCCCCGGTCCTCCATCACTGGGTCTCCGGAGGCGCACTGTCATCGATCCTGGTCGCCTCATGGCAGGAGGGCGTGGAGCTGACCGCCGGCGACTTCGTCCGGTCCGCACGGCTGGTGGTGGACGTGCTCGCGCAGGTCGGCCAGGTCGCCGAGCCGGATCTCGCTCGTACTGCACGGTCGGCCGTCGGCTCGCTCCGACGCGGGGTGGTCCTCGACCACATGGTCTGACCCGCCACCGACCGGGGTGTTACGCGGGATCCAGGCCCGCGGTGGCCTCGACAAGCCTTCCGATCGCACGGGACTGGGCGGTGGCCTCTCCGATCGCCTCGAGCCGGTCGAGATCGACCTCGCCACGCCTGCCGTCGAGATCGCCGCTGAACTCGAGCTCGAACGCCCGTCCGCCCAGTCGCACGACGCCCTGTGCGGCCGCGAGGTAGTCGGCACCCGCCGTGATCGCGGTGCGTTGGCGCGCGGTCAGCGCCGATCCCGGGTCTCCGGCAGCCGCCAGGATCCCGTCGAGGTCCCCGTACTCCCGCAGCAGGGTGGCAGCCGTCTTGGCACCGACACCAGCCACTCCGGGAAGCCCGTCCGAGGCATCGCCCACGAGCACCGCGTAGTCCGCATAGACCCGGGCGTCGTCGTTCGCCGGCAGATCGAAGCGCTCGGCCACCACGTCCGGGGTGTACGCCAGTCGCTTCTTCATCCCCGCGCCCACATAGACGACGGTGGTGGTCCGGGACGCGAGCTGGAACAGGTCACGATCACCCGTGACGACCAGCACTTCGCGATCACGTGCGGCGAGAGCAGCCAGCACATCGTCTGCCTCCGCGTCCTCGGCCCAGGCCTGTGTGATGCCCGCCGCGGAGAGGACGGCGCGGATCGATTCGACCTGCGGCGCCAACGAGGCGGGGGCGTCCTCCTCGCCGTCCTCACCGACACGATGAGCCTTGTAGGACGGCAGCAGCTCCACACGCCAGTCCGGCCGCCACTGACGATCCAGTGCGGCCACCAGACCGCTCGGCGAATACTCCTCCACGAGCACCGCCACCATGTCGCAGAAGCCCCGTACCGCGTTCGCCGGGGAGCCGTCGGGGCCGGTGATCTTCTCCGGGACGGAATGGAACGCGCGGAACCACAGTCCGGCGCTGTCGAGAACCATCAACGGACCCTGGGACATCGCGCCTCCTGCAGAGCTGGTCGGGACCACCCCGCCAGGCTAACCGCCGACGGGGGCGGGCGGGGAGCCGGTCGGCCTACTGTGGGAGTCATGACCAGCGACGCACCGGACCTTCATCCACACCGCCTGAACGCCATCCGTGCCCGCGCACGGGAGCTGGGGATCGACCATGTCGTGGTCTACTCCGGTGAGGACATGGCGTACCTGACCGGTCAGCGGCTGGACTCCCACGAGCGGCTCACCGTGTTGATCATTCCCGCGGACGGTGACACGCCACTTCTGGTCCTGCCGTCCCTCGAGCTCACCGAGACGGTGCGCGGTGCCGCCGAACTGGTGGGCTCGACCGTGCTCCCGTGGGAGGACGGCACCGATGCGGTCGCACTGGTCGCAGGAAAGGTGTCCGGTCGGGTGGCCGTGTCGACGGCCATGCCGGCACTGCATCTGGTGCCGCTCCAACTGGGCGTCGACGGCGAGGTGGTCCTGGCCTCGGACGTGATCGATCACGTGCGGGCCGTCAAGACCCCCAGCGAGGTGGACGAGCTCGCCGAGGCCGCCCGGCGCATCGATGCCGTGCACGCGCGGATGGGCGAGTTCCTTCAGGTGGGACGGACAGAGGCCGAGGTCGGCGAGCTCATCACGGCCGCCATCGAAGCCGAGGGGCTCACCCACGCCGAGTTCGTGATCGTCGGCTCCGGACCACACGGCGCCGATCCGCATCACGGGGTCTCCGACCGGGTGGTGCGGTCCGGAGACGTCGTGGTGGTCGACATCGGGGGGCCGCTGGCCAGTGGCTATCACTCGGACTGCACACGCACCTACTCGATGGGCGAGCCGTCGGGTCAGGTGGCCGAGGAGTACGCCGTGCTGCAGGAAGCACAGAGGCTGGCACGTGAGGCCGTACGGCCCGGGGTGGCGATCGGCGAGATCGACGCCGCCGCCAGAGAGCATCTGGCCGCCGCGGGACTGGGCGAGCGGTTCATCCACCGCACCGGCCACGGGATCGGCCTCGGTCTGCACGAGCCGCCGTTCGTCGCCCCCGGCGCGGACACGGTCCTCGCGGAGGGGATGACGTTCTCCGTCGAACCGGGAATCTACCGCGACGGCCAGTGGGGCGCGCGGCTGGAGGACATCGTCGCGGTGACAGCGGACGGCCGGCGGGATCTCAACAACGGCGAGCGTGGACTGCGCGTTCTCTGAGTGCTCACCCGGCGCCACTGGCCGCTTGCGACGGGACGGTCTCGGTGGGCCCGCCGCAAGCGGGATCCACCACCGGTCACCCCCGGACGCCGGTGAACATCCGGGCGGAGCCGAGAACCCGGTCCACCTCGATCGCCACCACGACGCGCTCGGGATTCGGACGCGGCTCCCGGTAGCGCAGCGCGTCCCGCCGCTCGGCCTCCCGGACCGCGGGGGCGTCGGTGAGCAACCGGACGGGCCCTTCGAAGGTGAGCCAGCGTCCGCCGTCGACGTGGGAGACCGCGGCGCGGCCGCCTCGCGCGGCGTTGCGCGCCTTCTGGGAGCCCTTCGTCGTGATGACGCGCGCGAGCCCGCTGTCGAGGTCCACGGTGAAGCCCACAGCCACGACGTGCGGCGAGCCGTCCGTGCGCAGGGTGGTGAGCGTGCCCAGGTGATAGGTCGACAGGAACTCGTGCGCCTCGTCGGAGATCTCTGCCAGGGTGCGTGCCATGTGGCCGAGCCTGCCACAGCCGCCCGGGGTGGCCCACGGAGCCCGTGGGCGAGTGGACGCGTGGGAGACTGAGCGCATGCCCACACCTGCATCGTCGTCTGACCGGCAGCGGCCCGGTGGTGAGGTGGTCGTCGTGTTCGGCGGCCGCAGTGAGATAGGCCTGGCCGTGGCGCGCCGCCTCGCACCCGGCCGCACCATCGTCCTGGCGTCCAGGCCCGGAGGGGACTCGTCACCGGTCGCGCCGCTGTGGACCGCGGGTGCGACCGCAGTCGAGACGGTGGACTTCGACGCCGACGACCTGTCCTCCCACGCCGGGGTCGTGGACGAGATCGAATCCCGGGTGGGTCCCGTCGACATCGCGGTGCTCGCGTTCGGGATTCTCGGGGACCAGGAGGTCGCAGAGCGTGACGCCGACGCCGCCGCACAGATCCTGCACACCGACTTCGTGGCCCAGGCAGCGCTACTGACCGTCCTCGCGGAACGGATGAAGTCTCGGCGCAGCGGTGTACTCGTGGCGTTCTCCTCCGTCGCCGGGCAACGCGTCCGGCGGGCCAATTACGTCTACGGTTCGGCCAAGGCAGGCCTGGACGGTTTCGCATCCGGAATGGCGGATGCCCTGCACGGCACCGGCGTCACACTCATCATCCCGCGGCCCGGGTTCGTGATCGGCCGGATGACCGCCGGCATGGATCCGGCACCGTTCTCGTCGACTCCGGAACAGGTGGCCGCCGCGGTGGTGGACCGTGTCGTGGCCCGCCGGTCCGGGGTCGTGTGGATTCCGTGGCAGTTGCGGGTGATGTTCGCCGTCGCCCGGCTCGTCCCGCAGCCGATCTGGCGACGGATGCCCCGGTGAGCGGCGCCACGATCCCGGACGGCATGCCCAGGGACGCACCGGTCGCCGTACACCTGGTGGGCGTCGGCCCAGGCCCCGTCGATCTGCTCACCGTCCGGGCCTCGCGCCTCATCGCGATGAGCGGTACGTGTCTCCACGCCCGTGCGGAAGAGCCGTCCGAGGCGCTGGCGCTGTGCCCGCCCACGGCACGGGTCGTGGACACCGCCTCACTGTCGACCGGCCAGATCCTCGACGAGATCCGCGCCGCACTCAGCAGGGGGGACAGGGTGGTCCACCTGTTCGCCGGCGACCCGCTCCAGCATGACGAGACCCCGACGCTCACGGAGGTCTTCGACGCGAGCGGGATCACCTGGGAACTCGTCCCAGGCATCCCGCACCCGGCTCACACGACATCGCCAAGCCTCATGAGCGGGTCCGATACGCAGGTCGACGGCCGGGGGGAGGACGGTGTGGCGGACGGAGCCGGTGCGTCACCGACGCCCGGAGACCCGGGACTGATCCTCGTTCTGGGTGGTACCGGCGAGGCCCGCCGGCTCGCGGACCTGTTGGTCACCGCCGGCCTGGACGTGGTGACCTCGTTGGCGGGCAAGATCGCCAGGCCACGGCTACCCCGGGGCGAGGTCCGGATCGGCGAGTTCGGTGGGGCCTCCGAACTCGCTCGCTGGCTCCGGGAGAACTCGGTGAACGCACTGATAGATGCGACCGACCCGTTCGCCCGGAAGATCTCCGTCGACGCGGCCCACTCCGCCGCTGCGACCGGCGTGCCTCTTCTGCGACTGGAGCGCCCCGAATGGCAGGAAACGGCCGGGGACGAGTGGATTCGTGTCCCGGACCTGCAGACCGCGGTGGCGGTGGTTCGACAGCGCTTCCGTCGGCCGATGCTCACGGTGGGCAAGCACGGTGCCTCCGCCTTCGCCGGAGATGAGCGCGGTTCATACCTGATCAGGTGTTCCGAGCCGCCACCCGGCCCCCTCCCGCAGCGATACCTGCTGGTTCTGGACCGGGGCCCGTTCGGCGTCGATGCCGAGCGGACTCTCATGGCCCGTCACCGCATCGATGTGCTGGTGACCCGCGACAGCGGCGGGGAGTCCACGGCCGCGAAGCTCGAGGCGGCCCGTGCGCTGCACATCCCCGTGGTGATGGTCGACCGACCACAGCATTTCGCCACAGAAGTAGAGACGAGACCGGAGACCGTGTACACCGTGCCGGATGCGGCCCGCTGGTTGGTCAATCGGTTCGGCTCACGGTGACCCCGGTGTCGGTCGAACCTGCCCGGCCGCACCGTGGCCGCAAGGCTGCCGACGGTGTGAGCCCGGGCCGGCCACGGTTCAGGTCTCGGGGTGCCTCCGGACCCAGGGGGAGGTCGCGTCGAACACCAATCCCATCGGGGCGAGTACCCGCACGACCTGCTCCGCCATCCCCTCAGTGAGTCCGTGGAGGCCGATCACGCGGTCGGCCGAGATGGTGCTGGGCCGCTCGATGGCGCCGAGGAACTCGGCGAGTCGGGCGGGGACCACCCCGTCGGCCACGA
>ERZ1032857.104-NODE-104-length-9572-cov-8.990018_pt1 | contig 9572 bp, 7 predicted proteins | sample MGYA00516688_ERZ1032857 | MGnify/ENA primary metagenome ERZ1032857 (study PRJEB33719, sample SAMN04262500) | wastewater metagenome | biome: rural village; feature: composting latrine chamber; material: composting feces with ash | place: El Salvador | collected...
CGCCGGCAACTGGAAGATGAACCTCAACCACCTCGAGGCCATCGCCCTGGTACAGAAGGTCGCCTTCGCGCTACCGGACAAGTATCTCGAGAAGGTGGATGTGGCGTTCATCCCGCCGTTCACCGACATCCGCGGTGTCCAGATCGTGATCGAGGGCGACAAGCTCGGCTTCGCTTACGGCGCCCAGGACGTCTCCGTCCACGAATCCGGTGCGTACACCGGTGAGATCTCGGCGGCGATGCTCGCCAAGCTGGGCTGCACCTACGTCGTGGTGGGTCACTCGGAGCGCCGCGACTACCACTCCGAGTCCGACGAACTGGTGGCCGCCAAGGCTGCTGCCGCCCACAAGCACGGGCTCGTCCCGATCGTCTGCGTGGGGGAGAAGCTCGACACGCGCGAGGCGGGCGAGCACGTCTCGTTCGTGGTGGAGCAGCTCAAGGGATCCCTCGCCGGGCTGTCCAAGGAGCAGCTCGCCGACACGGTGATCGCCTACGAGCCGGTATGGGCCATCGGTACCGGTAAGACCGCCTCAGCCGCCGACGCCCAGGAGGTCTGCGCCGCGATCCGGTCCACGCTCGCCGAGATCGCGGACGCGGAAACGGCCGAGAAGATGCGCGTGCTGTACGGAGGCAGTGTCAACGCCGCCAACGTCGGGGAACTGCTCGAGCAGCCGGACGTGGACGGTGGCCTGGTGGGCGGTGCTTCGCTCAAGCCGGACGAGTTCGCGCAGCTCTCGGCGATCGCCGCGGGCGGTCCGCTGCCCTGAAACCAGCCTCCCGGTGCGTCCCGGCACGTGATGCCGGGGCGCGCCGGGGTTCGCCCCGGCCACCTGACCGGGTAGTCTATTCAGGTCGATACCCGACCGCCCGAACTGACGTGAGGCACGATCTCTTCATGAAGCTCGCCCTGGACATCTTCCTGATCATCTCCAGCATGCTGTTGATGCTTTTCATCCTGCTGCATCGTGGCAAGGGCGGCGGATTGTCCTCGCTCTTCGGCGGGGGCGTCCAGTCCAGCCTCTCCGGTTCGAGTGTGGTCGAGCGAAACCTCGATCGTGTCACCGTGATCGTCGCCGTGCTCTGGCTGATCGGCATCGTGGCCGTCGGGCTCGTGGTTCGATTCAGCTGACCGGCAGGTCAGCAGCAGGAATATCGCGCGGGCAGAGCCCGCTTGAGCGATACGGTGTGCGGCTCCTTCCGACAGTGGAAGGGTCGCACCCCGTTCGTGTCCGGTCGGATCAGCGCAGCATCGATGCCGCGGGGCCGTCCAGGTGGTACGTGGTGGTCTCCATGCCGACGGCACCGGCCACCGGCCATTCTGTGGGGTCGGCGCCCTCGATCCCACGGGCGACCGCTTCCGCTTTACCGTCGCCGGTCGCAACCACGAGAACGTGCCGGGAGCGACGAACCGCGGGCAGCGTGAAGGTGAGTCGCTCGGGCGGCGGCTTGGGGCAGTCACGCACCCCCACTGCCAGGAGCTCGGTCTCTGCGACCGCAGGCGTGTGCGGGAAGATCGAATCGATGTGCCCCTCCGGGCCCATCCCCAGGATCGTCACATCGAAGAGCGGCTCATCTCCGCCGGGCAGCGACGCGGCCGCCAGGAAGTCACCCGCCGCAGCATCGACATCTGCGCTTTCCGCGCTCCGTGCAGGCCACCGGTACACAGTCGGTTTGTCGCCAAGTCCGTTCAACAACACCTCGTCAATCTGGCCGTCATTGCGCTCGGGGTCGCCGGCGGGAACAAAGCGCTCGTCACCGAAATAAATGGTGACCCGCTCCCAGTCGATCTCGGCATCGGCCAGGGCAGCAGCGGTACGGACGCCCGCGCTGCCTCCGGTCAGCGACAGGACCGCTCGTCCGGTGGCCGCGATCCTCTGGTTGAGATGGCCTGTCACAGCCAGTGCCGCGGCCTCGGCGAGGCTGTCGATGTCCTGATGGACGAGGTGGCGGATAGCTGACATCGGCGCTCCTTGGGTGGGATGGTGTCGGTGTCTGTACCGAGCTCGGTTGCGGATCAGCGGACTGACGCAGAGGTGTAGATGACGCGGTCGAAGCTGGCCAACGCATCGGCGTACACCCCGTCGGTGTCCATACGACGGAGCTCCTCGGCCAGGCAGTCGGCGATGCTCCGCCTGACCATGGCGACCCGGGTCGGCGGCTGACCGGTGATACGGAGTTCCGCGGCGGTGGGGCTGATCTGCTCGAGGACGATCGATCCCGATGCGCGTTCGAGCACGATCATCGAGGGCCCCACGGCACGGTGGACGTCGATACCGAGACGGGAGGCCAGCCAACCGCCGGCGAGGTCCACGGACGCTGCTCGTTCCGGTCCGCAGACCGTGGCGCCGATGATCGGCTCGAACGGCGGACGGTCCAGAGTGGCCGCGAGAACGGACCGCCAATGCGTGATGCGGGCCCACGCCAGATCGGTGTCACCGGGCGAATATCCAGCCGCTCGCTTCGCCAGAGCATCCGTCGGATGCCCCTCCGTGTCAGAATCGACGATCCGGCGGCGGGCCAATCGTCCGACCTTGTCCTTGGACAGATGAGTGGGAGAGTGACGCGGCCACCACACCGCCAGCGGTGTGTCCGGCAGGAGAAGCGGGGTCACGATCGAGGCGGACTGGGCCGCCATCGCACCCGAGGTCCTGAGCACCACGACCTCGGCTGCACCCGCATCACCACCGACCCGGATCTGTGCGTCAAGACGGGCCGCGTCGGCCCGCCGACCCCGGATCACCACGATCACACGGCAGGGGTGTTCCCGGCTCGCCTCGTTCGCCGCGTCGATAGCGGCTTCGCTTCCGCGGACGTGGTCGGTGATCACGATGAGCGTGAGAACGCGTCCGATGGTGCTGAGTCCCGCCTCCTCACGGATCTGCACCAACTGCTTGGCGATCTCCCGGGTGGAGGTATCGGTCAGGTCGATGATCACGGTCGCCTCCATGCCCGGCCCGTGCGGGCCAGTATCTCGTCGGCGCCCTTCGGTCCCCAGGTCCCGGCCTGGTACTGCTCCGGAGTCCCCTGCGATTCCCACTCCCTGAGTACGGGGTCGAGCAGCATCCAACTGAGTTCGACCTCGCGCGAGACCGGAAACAGTGAGGGCTCGCCGAGCAATACGTCCAGAATGAGCCGCTCATAAGCCTCGGGCGACGATTCCGTGAATGCCTCGCCGTAGGCGAAATCCATGTTGACGTCACGGACCTCCATCGCGGTACCCGGCACCTTCGACCCGAAACGCAGAGTGACTCCCTCATCGGGCTGCACACGGATGACCAGTGCGTTCTGTCCCAGCTCCTGCGTCATGGTCGCGTCGAACGGAAGGTGGGGTGCCCGGCGGAAAACCACCGCGATCTCGGTCACACGACGGCCGAGACGTTTTCCGGTGCGAAGGTAGAAGGGGACTCCGGCCCATCGCCGATTGTGGACTTCCAGGGTGATAGCAGCGTACGTCTCCGTCGTTGACGACGGATCGTAGCCTTCCTCCTCCTTGAGGCCGACGACGTTCTCCGACCCCTGCCAGCCTCTGGAGTACTGACCCCGCGCAGCGGTCTCTGATATCGGTAGCGCGAGCGAGGTGGACTCAAGCACCTTGGTCTTCTCAGCTCGCAGCGCGGCCGCCGAGAAGTCCGTGGGTTCCTCCATCGCGACGAGCGCCATCAGCTGGATGAGATGGTTCTGAATCACGTCGCGGGCCGCCCCGATGCCGTCGTAGTAGCCGGCGCGGCCACCCAACCCGATGTCCTCAGCCATCGTGATCTGGACGTGGTCCACATGATTCGTGTTCCAGACCGGCTCGAACAGCTGGTTGGCGAAGCGCAGGGCCAGGATGTTCTGGACGGTCTCCTTGCCCAGGTAGTGGTCGATCCGGAACACAGAGTCCTCGGGGAACACCGCGCCCACGACCGCGTTGAGCTCTCGTGCACTCTCCAGGTCGTGTCCGAACGGCTTCTCGATCACCACGCGGCGCCATGAGCCGTCCGGCCCCTTGGTGCAGCCCGTCCGGTCGAGTTGACGGCACACGGTGGGGAAGTCGTCCGGGGGGATCGACAGGTAGAACGCGTAGTTGCCCGCGGTTCCGCGCTCGGATTCCAGTGCAGCCAGCTGTTCGGACAGCTGGTCGAAACCATCGTCGGCGTCGAACGTGCCGGTGACGAAGCGGAGGCCCGCGGCGAGCTGATCCCACACGTCTTCTCGGAAAGGCGTCCGACACTTCTCTCGGGCGCACTCCCGCGCGAACTCGGCGAACTCGGTGTGCGTCCACTGTCGTCGCCCGAATCCGACGAGCGAGAATCCCGGCGGGAGAAGTCCACGGTTGGCCAGGTCGTACACCGCCGGAATCAGCTTCTTCTTCGACAGGTCGCCGGTGACGCCGAAGATCACCAGGCCAGACGGGCCGGCGATCCGCGGGAGTCGTCGGTCACGCGGATCGCGCAGAGGATTCTGCGACACCGGATCATCAGCCGCGGACCCGCTCGGGATGCCTCCCTCTTCCGTGTGGTTCACGAACGCGTCTGTATCTCGTCGATCCGCGCCTTGACGGTGCCGAGGAGGTCGTCCCATGCGGTGACGAACTTCTCCACGCCCTGCTGCTGGAGGAGGGTGAAGACCTCGTCCAGGTCGATGCCCTCGGCACGGAGGGCGTCGAGCGTGGCACGGGATGCGGGCGCCGAACCACGGACCGTGTCTCCCTCGAGAACGCCGTGATCGGCAAAAGCCTCGATCGTGGCGAACGGCATCGTGTTGACGGTCCCGTGTGTCACCAGACCCGTGACGTACATGGTGTCGGGGTACGCCGGATCCTTGACTCCGGTCGACGCCCACAACAGGCGCTGCGGCCGGGCGCCTCGTTCGGCCAATGCACCGAAACGGCCAGCCGGATCGAACACCTCGTCGTAGACCTCGTGGCAGAGCCGCGCATTGGCGACGCCGGCCTTACCGCGGAGTTCGGAGTCCTCGGGCAGACGGGAGTCGACCTCGGTGTCCAGCCGGGAGACGAACACCGAGGCAACCGAGTGGATGGTCGACAGATCACGGCCATCGGCCGCAGCACGCTCGAGACCGTCCAGGTAGGACTCCGCGACCTCGCGGTACTGATCCACCGAGAAGATCAGAGTCACATTGACGTCGATACCCTTGCCGATGACCTCCGTGATCGCGGGAAGTCCGGCGGACGTCGCCGGGATTTTTATCATGACGTTGGGCCGATCGACCACAGCAGACAGTTCGACCGCCTGGGTGATCGTCGCCTCCGTCTGGTCCGCCAGTCGCGGATCGACCTCCAGCGAGACGCGACCGTCGACGCCGTCGGTGGCGCGGTAGGTCTCGGCCAGTACATCGCACGCGTCGCGGACGTCAGCGGTGGTCAGCGCACGGACCACCGAGTCGACATCCCGGTCGGCTTCCACCGCGTCGATCAGTGCGCGCTCGTACGCCGAGGAGTCGGAGAGCGCCGACTGGAAAATTGCCGGATTGGTCGTGACACCCACGACCGAGTAGGTCGACATCCGTGAGGCGAGCTCGCCGGACACGATGAGCTGACGCGACAGGTCATCGAGCCAGACGGAAACTCCGGCGGCGCTCAGCGCGGCAAGGTTGGCGTTGGTCATCATGCCTCCCCGGTGACGGCCGCGATCGATTCGCGGGCAGCGGCGACTACCGCGTCTGCGGTGATCCCGAACTCGTTGAACAGCGTCTGGTAAGGGGCGGACGCACCGAAGTGTTCGAGCGACACGGCACGGCCCGCATCGCCGAGGAAACGGTGCCACGGCATCGCGATACCGGCCTCGACCGAGACACGGGCACGGACGGAGCGGGGGAGCACCGACTCGCGGTACTCCTGATCCTGCTGGTCGAAGAACTCGACACACGGCATCGAGACCACGCGGGTCGGCACGCCCTCCGCCTCGAGAACCTCGCGGGCCGCCACTGCGAGCTGGACCTCGGAACCGGTACCGATCAGGATCACCTCGGGTGTACCGGTGGACGCCTCCGTGAGGACGTACCCGCCACGCTCGACGCCCTCACGGGCCCGCTCGGCGGTGCCCTCGAGCACCGGCACATCCTGACGAGTCAGACACAGGCCCTTGGGTCCGTCCAGAGCCGCGAGCATGGCGCGCCACGCGGCGGCGGTCTCGTTCGCATCCGCCGGACGCAGGATCGCCAGTCCAGGGATGGCGCGCAGGGCCGCCAGCTGTTCGACCGGCTGGTGCGTGGGGCCGTCCTCGCCCAGGCCGATAGAGTCATGCGTCCAGACGTAGTAGGCGTTGCTGCCCTGCAGCGCCGCCAGCCGCACGGCCGGACGCATGTACTCGCTGAAGATCAGGAACGTGCCGCCGTAGGGCCGTGTGGGGCCATGAAGGGCGATGCCGTTGAGGATGGCGCCCATCGCGTGCTCGCGGATACCGAAGTGCAGGTTCCGACCGTGGGGGGACGCGGTCCAGGTATCAGTCGAGATGACGGAGGGACCGAAGGAGTCCGCACCCTTGATCGGCGTGTTGTTGGACCCGGCCAGATCAGCGGAACCGCCCCACAGCTCGGGCAGCGTGGCCGCCAACTCCTGGATGACGGCAGCGGACGCCTTGCGGGTGGCGACACCCTTCTCGTCGGGCGCCCAGGTCGGGAGTCCGGCGTCCCAACCCTCGGGGAGCGCACCGGAGTAGAGCCGGTCGAACAGCGCTTTGCGCTCGGGGTTCGCTTCCGCCCAGGCGTGGAACATGTCGCTCCATTGCGCGTGGATCCGTGCACCCCGGTCGCGAGCGGCACGCGTGTGCGCGAGCACCTCGTCCTCGACGGTGAACGGCGCGGTGCCGCCCATACCGAGCGCGGTTTTGACCGCGTCGACCTCGTCCTGGCCGAGCGCCGCACCGTGCGAGGCGCCGGTGTTCATCATCGTGGGGGCCGGGTAGGCGATGATCGTGCGGAGAACGATCAGTGACGGCTTGTCGGTGACCGCACGTGCATCGGCGATCGCTTCTTCGATCGCCGCGACGTCCTCGCCGCCGTTGACGGTCTGGACATGCCAGCCGTAGGCCTCGTACCGGGCCGCTACGTCCTCCGTGAATGCGATCTTCGTGTCGTCCTCGATCGAGATCTCGTTGTCGTCATACACCGCGATGAGGTTGCCCAGCTGCTGGGTACCGGCGAGCGACGACGCCTCGGCGGTCACGCCCTCCTGGAGATCACCGTCAGAGGCGACCACATAGATGAAGTGGTCGAACGGGCTCTTGCCCGCGGGGGTGTCCGGATCGAACAGGCCGCGCTCGTACCGCGCGGCCATGGCCATACCCACGGCAGATGCCAGGCCCTGCCCGAGGGGGCCGGTGGTGATCTCCACACCGTCGGTGTGGTTCCACTCCGGATGACCGGGGGTGAGGGAACCCCACGTGCGAAGAGCCTTCAGGTCCTCGAGTTCCAATCCGAACCCGGCGAGGTACAGCTGGATGTACTGGGTGAGGGAGGTGTGCCCGCAGGACAGGACGAACCGGTCCCTGCCGATCCATTTCGGGTCAGCGGGGTCGTGCCGCATCACCCGCTGGTACAGCGTGTACGCGAGCGGCGCCAAGCTCATCGCAGTGCCCGGGTGGCCACTGCCACAGTTCTGCACCGCTTCCGCCGCGAGCACGCGCGCGGTGTCGACCGCGCGCGTGTCCAGATCGGTCCAGTCGGATGGATAGCGGGCGGTGGTGAGCTCGGTGATCTCCGACGCGCTGGTCACTTGTGGTTCTCCCGGGTCTTAAGGGTGCGGCGCGGATCCGCGCGTATGTCGTGAACCACCTTAGTGGTCTCGTGCACTCAGGGTTGTTCGGTCCCCGCCCCCGCTCTTTCGCGGACGCAGAGGGCGACACGTACTATCAGGCCAGTAGTGCGTTCACGTCTGCGGCAAGGAGTTACGGTGCACGATTCCACCCCGACCCGGAGTGGGGGGCCGTCCGTCTCCCCTCCAGAGCCTTCGGGTCGGCCGGCTCCGTCCAGCGGGCCCGCCCGCGTGATCGACGTCGTGATGGCCTATATCGCGCTCACGAAGCCCCGGGTCATCGAACTGCTTCTGGTGGCCGCGATCCCCGCGCTGTTGCAGGCCGATCGCGGCCACATCCACCTAGGCCTCGTCCTTCCCACCCTTGTCGGTGGTTGGATGGGTGCGGCGAGCGCCAACTCGCTCAACATGGTTGTCGACTACGACATCGACCAGGTGATGAAGCGCACCGAGCGGCGGCCGCTGGCACGACATGCGATCACACCGCGCGCAGCTCTGATCTTCGGTCTGGTGCTCGGCGCGGCCAGCATGCTGTGGCTGGGACTGCTCGCGAACAGCTGGCTGGCGGCCTTCTTCATCCTCATCACGATCCTCTTCTACGTGATCGTCTACTCGATGATCCTCAAACGCCGGACCGCCCAGAACGTGGTCTGGGGAGGCGCCGCCGGTTGTATGCCGGTCTTCGTCTCTTGGGCCGTGATCACCGACAACCTCCCCGAGGGCCAGCCCCACAACTGGTGGCAGGCAGTCGTGCTGTTCCTAGTGATCTTCTTCTGGACACCGCCGCACACCTGGGCGCTGGCGATGCGCTACAAGGAGGACTACCGGGCGGCCGGTGTCCCGATGCTGCCCGTGGTCATGTCTGAAGAGGGCGTCACCCGACGCATCACCATCTACACCTGGGTGACGGTCCTGTGCACCTTTGCCCTCATCCCCGCGGCCGGCTGGATCTACGCGGTCGGTGCACTGGGCTTCGGCGTGTGGTTCATCGTCATGGCCCATCGCCTGGAGGCGGGGGTGCGTCGCGGTATCGAGGTCAAGCCGCTGAAGCTGTTCATCCTGTCGAACAACTACCTCGCGGGGGTCTTCGTGGCACTGTCCATCGACGCCGTCCTGGGTCTGCAGACCATGTCGGAGCTCCTGCCCGTCCTCTGACTCCCGCACCGGGCCCCCACCGCGCCGTACAGGCCTCACCCCTCGGCCCGACCCGGTTATCGGTCGGGCCGGGTCCGTCATCGGGCAGGGTCGAGCACTATCGATCCGGTGGTACGTCGTGACTGCAGGGATCGATGGGCCTCCGCCGCCTCGGTGAGGCCGAACTTCGCCCCCACACTCAGTCGAAGCGATCCGTCGACGATCCCCTCGAGCACCTCGGAGGCCCGGCCACGATATTCCTCGGTCGACGCGATGAAGTCGGCGAGCGTCGGCCTGGTCAGGAACACCGAACCGGCCGAGTTGAGCCGCTGTGGATCGACCGGCGGAACTGGTCCGCTCGCCGCACCGAACAGGACCATCGAGCCGCGGCGGGCCAACGAGGCCAGGCCGTCGTCGAAGGTGTCCCTGCCCACCCCGTCGAAGACCACGGTGACCCCGCCGTCGGAGAGCTCCCGAACGCGTTCCGGCGTCGCCTCCGTGTACAGCAGTACATGGTCTGCCCCGAGAGCCCGGCACAGTTCCGCCTTCTCCTCGGTCGAGGTGGTGGAGATGACACGGAATCCCCGGCTCACGGCGAGCTGGATCAACAGTTGTCCCACGCCGCCGGTATAGTCATCGAACGGATTGACCCAGGCGGAGCCTGCGCCGTCCCGCCATACGCC
>ERZ1032857.105-NODE-105-length-9558-cov-19.746185_pt1 | contig 9558 bp, 11 predicted proteins | sample MGYA00516688_ERZ1032857 | MGnify/ENA primary metagenome ERZ1032857 (study PRJEB33719, sample SAMN04262500) | wastewater metagenome | biome: rural village; feature: composting latrine chamber; material: composting feces with ash | place: El Salvador | collected...
GGTACTCCGACGCGGCGATCAAGACGCTGTGGGACACGATCCTCCCGTTCGCCGGTTACGCGTTCAACAAGTCGCACGCCGCCGGCTACGGCCTGGTGTCCTTCTGGACCGCGTACCTGAAGGCCAATTACGCGCCCGAGTACATGGCCGCGCTGCTGACCTCGGTGGCGGACAACAAGGACAAGTCCGCCATCTACCTGTCGGACTGCCGCCACCTGGGCATCCACGTGCTGTCGCCCGACGTCAACGAGTCGGCCCTGAACTTCCAGTCCGTCGGCGATGACATCCGCTTCGGCCTCGGCGGCATCCGCAACGTCGGCCGCGACGTGGTGGACTCCATCATCGCCACCCGCCGGGAGAAGGGCGCGTACAAGGACTTCTCCGACTACCTGGACAAGATCGACACGCTGCCGTGCTCGAAGCGCGTCACCGAGTCACTGATCAAGGGCGGCGCCTTCGACTCGATGGGCCACCCGCGCAAGGGCCTCGCCCTCATCCACGAGGACGCGGTCGACGCGGTGCTGCCGACGAAGAAGGCCGCCGACAAGGGGCAGTTCGACCTGTTCGCCGGATTCGGCGGCGGCGACGAGGACGAGGAGGTCAACGTCTTCCAGATGCCGATCCCCGAGGAGAACTGGGAGCGCAAGCACGAACTGGCCCTGGAGCGCGAGATGCTGGGCCTGTACGTCTCGGGCCACCCGCTCGACGGTTTCGAGGAGTCGCTGGCGCAGCAGACGGATACCGCCATCACGACGATCGTCGGCGGCGAAGTGGCGCACAACTCCAACGTCGTCATCGGCGGCATCATCTCCAGCGTCGACCGGCGCGTGAACAAGGACGGCCTGCCCTGGGCCATCATCGGCCTGGAAGATCACAACGGCGCCTCCGTCGAGGTGCTCGCGTTCCCGCGGACCTACGCGATGGTGTCGACCATGGTCGCCGAGGATGCGATCGTGCTGGTCAATGCGCGCGTTCAGTACCGCGACGACCGACTGTCCATCGTCTGCGACGACCTGAAGGTGCCGGACCTGGGCCTGAACGGTTCGGGCAGCCCGATTCGCCTGACCATGCGCACCGACCAGTGCACCCCGGACAACATCACGAAGCTCAAGCAGGTGCTGCTGGCCAACAAGGGTGATTCGGACGTGTACCTCAACCTCGTCGAGGGCAACAACTCGACGCTGATGGTCCTTGGCGACCACCTGCGCGTGGAGAAGGGCCCGAGCCTCTTCGGCGACCTGAAGGCCACCTTGGGCACGGGGATCCTCGGCTAGAGCCAGCCGTAGTCGTCCGCCGAGATGAACCCGGTGGCGCCCAGTTCGTTGTGGGTGAAGGTCATGCGGGCCGGATCGGTGACGTCGTAGGTGACGCCGGCGACGTCGACGGTGCCGCTGTCGGCGTCCTCGAGATTCAACGTCGACAGGTCGACGCCGCCGGGGAGGAGGGCTGTCGTCTGGTTGCGGATGTCGAACATGACGGCGTACGCGCCGGCATCCCCTTCTGCCCCTTCCGACCCCTCCGTCCCTTCCGGTGCTTCGGGCACCCACGGTCCGGGGCCCACGCAGAACACGGCGGACGGGCCGCCCGACCAACAGGTGTATCCGGCGCCGTCGACGGTGAAGTTCACGCCCTCGACTTCCTGCGCGGCCTCCCCGTTGTCTCCGGCGGTGGCGGCGTCCGAGGCCGTTTCATCGGCGCCTTCGGTGTCGCCGCACGCGGCGAGGCCCAGGGTCAGTGCGGTCAGCGCCGACAGTGCGGCGGTGGGGAGGACGCGGAGTCGATTTCGCATTCCGCAATCCTAGCCCCCGCCACCCGTCACCTGCCCGGGCGGCGGTCCTTGCCGACCATCCGGACGATGACATCGAAGATGCGGATTGCGCTTGTTCCGGCGGGCGCTGTCGACGACTTGCGGATGGCCCCCAAGCGGGCGTGCAGGTCGTCCGTGTGCAGGTACTCGCGCAGGCGCGCCCAGAATTTCCCGTCGGCCGGGTGGTTCAGGGTCTGCACGACCACGGAATCGATGACGGGGATGAGGCGCGGACGTTTGCGGGCCATCAGTTTCGAGTCGGTCACCCAACCGATGCCGGGTGCGCCGAGCAGCGTGCTCCGGAGCTTCCCCGCCGCCGCCCAGCACGTCGAAGTGCGACCCCGAGTAGCCGACGTGGCCGCCATCGGCGGCGTAATAGGCGTCGACCAGGGCGACGGCGGCGTCGTGGTTGCCGGGGCGCAGCTCGTCGGGAAGCGTCCAGTCCAGCAGGCCCGGGACGGGGGAGTGCGCGGCGGAATGGTTCATCCCCCAAATCTATCCGCTCGCCCGATTCCCCGCCGCCGGCACCGCCCGTCCCACCCTTTGAACCCTCCGTTCCATGCAGCGACACGTGGCGGAGTAGCATGTATGCCCATGACCTCCACTCGCGCCACGTCCACCGACACGACCCGCCGCCTCGTCCACGCGGCGGACATCCAGGCCGCCCAGGCCAGGATTTCGTCGGTGATTGCGGCGACGCCGCTGCAGTTCTGCCCGCGGCTGAGCGAGAAGACGGGGGCGCGGATCTTCCTCAAGCGCGAGGACCTGCAGGATGTCCGCTCCTACAAGATCCGCGGCGCCTACAACGCGATGGTGCAGCTGACCGACGAGGAGCGTGCGGCGGGCGTCGTCGCGGCGTCGGCCGGCAACCATGCGCAGGGCGTGGCGTACGCGTGCCGCACCCTTGGCATCAAGGGCCGCATCTACGTGCCCAACCAGACGCCGAAGCAGAAGCGCGACCGCATCGCGTACCACGGCCGCGACGCCATCGAGATCATCGTCACCGGCGACAGCTTCGACGAGGCCGCCTCCGCCGCGCGCGCCGACGCACAGTCGACCGGCGCGACGGTCATCGAGCCGTTCGACTCCTTCAACACCATCGTCGGCCAGGGCACGGTCGCCGCGGAGATCATGGCGCAGCTGTCGGGGCAGGGGCTCACCGCGGATTCGGTGTGCGTCCCGGTCGGCGGCGGTGGCCTGCTCGCGGGCGTGGCCAGCTACTTCGCGGACATGTCGCCCCGGACCGCGATGATCGCCGTCGAGCCGTCGGGCGCGGCCTGCCTCACCGCGGCGATGGCCGCCGACGAGCCGGTGGAGCTGCCGGAGGTCGATCCCTTCGTCGACGGCGCCGCGGTGAAGAAGCTCGGCGACCTGACCTACCACATCATCGATCGCAACCGGTCGCGCATCCACACGGTCATCGCCCCGGAGGGCGCGGTCTGCGTGGCGCAGCTGGACCTGTACCAGAACGAGGGCATCATCGCGGAGCCGGCCGGCGCGCTGTCCGTCGCCGCGCTGGACCAGCTGAACATCCGTCCCGGCGAGGTCGTGGTGTGCATCGTCTCCGGCGGCAACAACGACGTCCTGCGCTACGCGGAGATCATGGAGCGGTCGCTGGTGTACCGCGGCCTGAAGCACTACTTCCTGGTCAACTTCCCGCAGAAGCCCGGCCAGCTGCGCATGTTCCTCAACGAGGTGCTTGGCCCGGACGACGACATCGCCCTCTTCGAGTACCTCAAGCGCAACAACCGCGAGACCGGCGCCGCGCTGGTGGGCATCGAGCTGCGCAACGCCACCGACCTGGAGTCGCTGCAGGAGCGGATGGACGCGTCCCCGCTGGATTGCCGCCGCCTGATGCCGGGCACCCCGGAGTACGACTTCCTCACGTAACCCCTGTTACGATTTTCGGGCACGTTTCAAAAGACTGGCCCGGCGGTGACCGCGCCGCGGGGTCGGCCTGACGAAGACCCCTGCCCTCCAAGGCGGGAGGACGGTGATCCGGCGACGCCCGGGTGAATGCCGGGGAGGACCCCGGCTGCCGTGCCCCCGGCAGGTGATGGTCCGCCAGCGCCAGTGGAGAGAAAGGGGTCTTTTCGTGCGCGACAACGCTTCCGGTCATTCGCTTTCCGACGCCCCCGTCCGTTCGTACCCCCGCCGGTGGTGGGGTGTGGCGGTGCTGGCGCTGGCGGTGATCATCCTCGCAATCGACATGACGGTGCTGAACTTCGCGCTGCCGGCGATTTCGCGGGACCTGGATCCCTCGGGCACGCAGATGCTGTGGATCGTCGACATTTACGCGTTCGTCATCGCGACGCTGCTGATCACGATGGGCACCTTGGGCGACCGCATCGGCCGCCGCCGCCTGTTGCTGTGGGGCATCGCGGGCTTCGGTGCGGCGTCGCTGTTGGCGGCGTATTCGGTTAGCCCGATGATGCTCATCGTCGCCCGTGCGCTGCAGGGCGTGGCGGGCGCGACGCTGATGCCGTCGACCCTGTCGCTGATCAAGGCGATGTTCCCGGACAAGAACGAGCTGCCGCGGGCCATCGCGGTGTGGATTTCTTGCTATTCCGTCGGCGCCATCATCGGCCCGGTCCTCGGCGGCTGGCTGCTGGAGCACTTCCATTGGGGGGCGGTGTTCATCATCAACATCCCGGTGGCGGTGGCGGTGATCGTCGGCGGGCTGCTGATCCTGCCGGAGTCGAAGTCGGCCGCGCCGGGCAGGTTCGACGTGCTGGGCGCGGTGCTGTCGATGGTGGCCCTGTTCGGCGTCGTCGGTGCGCTGAAGGCGGCCACCGCGGGCCTGCCGTGGTGGGCGCCGGCGCTGCTGGCGACCGTGGCCCTGCTCGCGGCGGGCGCGCTGGTGTCGCACCTGAACAACACGCCGCATCCGCTCGTCGACGTGCGTCTGCTGCGCGACCGCGCCTACGCGACGGCCGTCGTGGTCAACGCGGTGTCGTCCTTCCTGCTCGTCGGCGCGATGTTCTACCTCACCCAGTACCTCCAGGTGGTGCTGGGCATCAGCCCGGTCAACGCGGGCCTGCTGCTGGTGCCGGGCATGGTGGCCTCCATGGCGGCGACGATGATCACGGGCGAGCTCGTCGGCAAGCTGTCGGCGCGCCCGCTGCTGCTCGTGGCCATCACGCTGGCGGCGGCCGGCCTGGCCATGCACGTGGTGGAGGCGTCCGGCGTGTGGCCGGCGATTTCCTCCGGCACGGGCGCGGCGGTGTGGTTCGGCGCCTCGTTCATGGTGCTGGGCGTGGGCGCGGGGATGATTGACCCGGTCACGAACACCATCATCCTGGGTTCGGCGCCGCCGGAGCAGTCCGGTGCGGCGTCGGCCCTGTCCGAGACCGGGTACGAGCTCGGCGGCGCGTTCGGCGCGGCGGTCCTCGGCGCGGTGCTGGTCGGCTCCTACTCCCGCGACCTGGCGGCCGTGGAGCTGCCCATCGACGATGCGCAAGCCGCGGAGCTGTCCGACAACGTCAACTCCGCGCACGTACTCGCGGAGTCGCTTCCCGACGACGTCGCGGCCGCGGTCATCGACGTCGCCGACCGGGCCTTCACCACCGGAATGGGGTGGGCGGCCGCGGTGGCGGTGCTCACGTGCGTGGTCACCGCCGTGGTCGTGCGACTCGCCCTGCCCGATTCCCTGGCCAATCCCGGGGAGCCCGGGGATGCCCATGGCGGCATCGCGGGGGACCACCGTTAGAATGGGGCCCGTTCTCCGGCCACCGCCGTTTCAGCCCGTTACCCACGGGCTTTAATTGACGGTTCCCTTCAAATCGGGGCGGGCCGGCCGTCGATCGAGGAGAGTGTGAATCCCACATGGCCGATGCGCCGCATGACCTCAATCCGCTCCGCGCCTGGTTGGCCGCGGCCGACGCAGACATGCGGGGGCGGTTGGCGGAATTGGGCTCCGGCCCGGGGGCGGGGGAGGCCGCGGAGCCCCTCGTCGTGTGGTCCGGCATCCGGATGGACGAGGTGGAGCGCATCGACGGTTTCCTCGGCGCGCTGTTCGCCGCGGCGGGCATGACGCTCGCCGCTCTGGGCGCCGAGACCCCGCCCGTATGGCTGTTCATCCTCGCGTCGATGGCGCTTGGCACCGCGTACGGGCTGTGCCTGCGGGAGGGGCTGCTCGACATCGAGACCTTCACCCCGGCCGGCAAGCGCGGCACGGCCGTCGGCATCTACTACGTGGCCACCTACCTCGGCTTCGGCCTGCCGGTGCTGCTCGAATCGCTGCTGCCCATCGCCGGCCCGACCATCCCGCTGCTCGTCCTCGCCGCGGTCGCCGTCGGTTCGGCCGCGATCCGCACCGTCCAGCTGCGCGCGGGGGTCTTCGCCGTCCGCTGACCACGCGCCGGTCCCGTCCCGGTCGTCCGCCGACCATTCGTCGTCACGTTATTTTCCCTGTTCAGACCCCACTTTCCATGAGATGATGGAGGTGGAAGCGGGAGCCTCCGCAGTGGCGGGTCAGGCCCCGAATGAACGCGCGATGCAGGAACGAACAAGAGGGACGAGCAAGAGGAACGAGCAACGGGAAAGGAGGGAGAACAATGACGAATGGAACGAACGGAACGAATGGGACGGCCCCGAAGATTCCGCGCAAGGAGAAGCTCATGAAGAGCAAGGCCAGGCTCAACCACGAGCAACTGGCCGAGCTGCTGGAGTCGATTGCGGAGCGGGTGCGCGCAGGCTCGCTGACGCTCGGCGACGGCCCCAACGCCGTGGCGATGGACCTGCCGGAAGGTTTCCGCGTGTCGATGGAGGTGGAGGATTCCGCCAACCGCGACCGCACCCGCATCACCAGGGAGCTGGAAATCGAGATCGAGTGGCCCGTCGACGCCGAGGGTGCGCCTATCGTGGAGCCCGGCCCCGCGTCGGGCTTCACCGTGAGCTGAGGCCTCGCCCGGATGCATCCCGGCATCCCGAGCCCTGCGGCGCCGACGCATCCCCTACCCGGAAGGTGAGTGACCATGCTGGTTGCGGTTATCTGCATCGCCATCGGAATTGCGGCGATCGGCGCCGCAATCGGCTGGTTCGCGTTGCGCCGCACGCGGGCGGCGAAACGGTACCGCACGACCGCCCGCGTCGTCGGCTCGATTGGCCGCCCCGAGGATGATCTGCGGGCGATGGTCGTGCGCTTCACCGACGCCGACGGGGAGATCCGCACGGAAACCGATCGCTTCTACTCGAATTTCGCCGCCGGGAACGTCGGCAGCGTCATCGACGTCGTCGTCGACCGGCCCGGCGCCGACGGCTCCCCGGGGCGCGTCCGCATCCCCCGGCAGGCCGACCCGACCTTCCTGGCCAACGCGCTCCTCGCCGCCGCCGGTGTCGCGTTCCTGCTCGCCGGGATGTTCATCCTCATGCAGGCGACGCTGTAGCGACGGCACCGCGCCGATTCGCCACCGCGCCGACTCACCCACCGCGCCGGTTCGTCTACCGCACCGGGCCGCGCCGTTCGCCTACCCTTGATATATGGCGAACACCCCGAAGTATCTCGCGCTCATCTCCGCAATTTCCCTGTCGTTCTTCGCGGCCGCGTGCGGCTCCGATGACGGCGGGTCGGGGGACGGCGCCACCGGCGCCGACACCGCGGCGACCACGGAAAACAACACCGGAAACAACGCCAACGAGGCCTTGAACGGCGGTGACGGCGGCGACGCCGACGCGAACGGTGATTCCGGCGCCGGCTCCGACGAGAACCTCCCCGGCGCGGAGGCCCTCGACGACATGCCCGAGGTCGATGCCGCCGATTACACCGGCGAGGGTTCCGGCGTCAACGCCGGCGCGCATTTCGCGTCGACCGACGGCTCGATCGTCTGCGGCATCACCAGCGCGATGGCGGCGTGCCACATCGGCGGCAACACCATCGATTGGGATGACGCCGACCGTGCCGAGGACACCGACGACGATGCCGAAACCGGGGATCCGGACTTCTCCGACATGATCGGCTGGAACCCGGGCGTTGGCGCCGAGTTCGACGCGAAGCCGAAGACGTGGCTGCTCCAGGGCCAGTACGCGCCCGACACCGTGGAGCTCGACGATGGCACGAAGCTGACGGTCGTGACCTCCACCGACGGCAGCACGCTGGACATCACGTGCGGCACGAAGGACAACCGCATGACCTGCGTGTCCGGCGACCACGGCTTCACCGTGGGCGTCGCCGCCTACCGGGTCTGGTGACCGGCGTGAAGATCACCGTCGTCGGCGGTTCCTCCGGCACCGGCAAGGTGCTCGCGGAAGCCGCCATCGCCGCCTGCCATGAGGTCACGGTGGTGTCGCGCAGCGGCACCGCCCCCGCCGGTGCGGCCACGGTCACCGGCAGCACACCCATCCCGGGGTCGCCCGCGACGCGGTCACCGGCGCGGATGCCGTCGTGGTCACCGTCGGCGGCGCGAAGGGCGTTCACCATCAGCGCGCGGCGGTGACCAGGTCCGTCATCAACGCGATGAAGGAGACCGGCGCGCGCCGCCTCATCGTCCAGTCCTCCCTGGGCGCCGGTGATTCCGGCGCGCAGATGCCCGCGCCGCTGCGCATCCTCATGTTCGCGCTGCTGGCCAAGCCGCTCGCCGACCATGACGATCAGGAGCAGGCCGTTTTCGGCTCCGGCCTCGACTGGACCGTGGTGCGCCCCACCGGCCTCACCAATAAGCCCGCCGTGGGTTCGTGGCGTGTCCTGGAGCTTTCCGACGGTGGCACGCTCGGCGGCTCGATCCCCCGCGGCGACCTCGCCGCCTGCATCCTCGACGTCATCGGGGATGATTCGACGATCGGGAAGGCGCTGGGCGTCAGCAGTTAACGACAGATACCCCAGGGGGTACGGTTATTGCTCCCAGGCGACGTCGGAGGGTTCCTTGTCCTCGCGCCAGCCGCGCCACACCGCGTGCCGCAACCGGCCTTCGCGGGTGCGGCCGGTCAGCGACACTTCGCCGACCAGCTTCGGCGTCACCCACCACGCGTCGGACTGATCCGACTCCGGCACGTCGTCGACGGGCGGGGTCTTCCGTTGGATGCGGCGCAGCCGGGACCTGATTTTCTCCAGCTGCTTCGCGCTGAATCCGGTGCCCACCCGGCCCGCGTACCGGAGTTCGCCGTCGTCGCCGGGAACGGCGACCAACAGTGAACCGATGCCGCCGGCCCGGTCGCCGCGGCCCTCCCGGGCGCCGATGATCACGACCTCCTGGTGCCGCTGCGTCTTCAACTTCACCCAGGCCGAACCACGTTTCGCGGGCAGGTACGTCGAATCCGATCGTTTGGCCACGACGCCCTCCAGGTCCAGCTCGCGACTGGCCTTCTCCGCCTGCGCCAGGGAGCCGGTGTGGACCGGCGGCAGCGCGGCGATGTCGCCGGCGTCCCCCGACAGGTCGAGGACGTCCCCGAGGATCTCCCGCCGCCGCGAATACGGGGTGCGCAGCAGTGACGTGCGGCCCTTGTCTGGCGCGTCGGGTGGCCCCAACTGCAGCACGTCGAAGACGATGTAGCGCAGCTCGGCCTCGTTTCCCTCGTCATCGCGGACCGTGCCATCATCGCCCTTGACCAGCGCCTGCAGCAGACCGAAATCGGGGCGCCCGCGGCCGTCGAGCGCCACGAGCTCACCGTCCAGCACGGCGCCGCCGAGTTCCGCCTGCATCGCAGGCTGCCTGTCCGTCAACGGCGTGTCCGGCCTACATTCCGAAATCCTGAAAAAAGATGTGTTCAAAGACGCCTGCGCCATGGAGCCGTGGAAATTTACCAACGTCACCAAC
>ERZ1032857.106-NODE-106-length-9555-cov-7.762526_pt1 | contig 9555 bp, 10 predicted proteins | sample MGYA00516688_ERZ1032857 | MGnify/ENA primary metagenome ERZ1032857 (study PRJEB33719, sample SAMN04262500) | wastewater metagenome | biome: rural village; feature: composting latrine chamber; material: composting feces with ash | place: El Salvador | collected...
CTTCTTTGCTGATCGTTATATCAAGACGTTCTTTTTCGAGTCGTTCGCGGTTTCCGGCTTCTTTCAGTGCCGTCCGGCGTTCTTCCAGTGCCGTTTCAAACTCCGCGCGTGTTTCATTGACAAGTTTTCCGATGACCGGCTTTTCTTCTGCGGAAAGCCGTCCCATCTGCTTCAGCAGCGCGGTCAGCTCTCCTTTTTTTCCGAGATACCTGACGCGAATCGCATCAAGTTCTTTCATGTCCTGCGCCGAGCGGATCTGCTGATCCATTTCGGTCTGCATATTTCGCAACTGTTGTTCCATGAATACCTCCTGTGTCAGGAAAAATTATATCATATATTGCGCAAAGCCTTAAGAATCTGGCGTTCAAACGATACAAAAAGAAGCGGATCACAGTCCGCTTCCAAGTCCCGCCATTAAAATACCGCCGGCAACCGCCACATTGAGTGATTCGGTGGCGCCGGTCATCGGAATCGTCACCTGCTGATCCAATATACGCAGGATCTCTTCCCGGATCCCGTGCGATTCGCTGCCAAGAACCAGCACCGGGTAATCGACCGCAAGTTCTCCCGGGCGGATACCTCCCAGGGTGGCACCGATCATCGTGCGGGTTTCGGCCAGCTGCCGGATTTCATCCATGGAAAGTGTGGCGGGCATATGCCGCAGGATGCTGCCCATGCTTGCCTGTACGGTTTTTGGATTCAGTGGATCCGCGCAGTCCTCTGTCAGGCAGACAGAAAACGAGAACGCCTCGGCCGTACGAAGCAGTGTACCGAGATTGCCCGGATCCGAAATGCCGTCCAGAAGCAGCGTCCGGTCCTTTTTCGTATGGGGGATGGCAGCCGTTCTGAGTACGGCAAGCATTCCCGGAGGTTCCTGCATGCCACTCATCTGCGCGTAGACCCGGCTACTGACTTCCGTTATCGGGAAAGTCAGTTCTTTCGCCTGCTCCCGTGTCGCATACACGGCCTGGACGGCGTCCGGACAGTCTCTGATCGCCTCTTCCACGATCTTTCTGCCCTCGATTACAAACTGCCCTTCCTTTTTTCTGTGTTTTGCCCGGCGAAGCGACCGGACGTGCTTTACCCGCGGATTTTTCAGAGAATCAATACGCTCATTCATCGATCTTCTCAAACTTTCGGATCTCTTTTTTGTCACCCAGTACCGTCAGCCTTGCGTCTGTGTGTATGATTCTGTCCCCCGGCGGGTTCAGTTCGATGCCTTTGTCATCTTTAATCGCAATGACCATCAGGCCGTAGTGCTTGCGGATAGCGATGTCCTGGATCGAGCGCCCGATCCAGCTTTTCAGCGGACGGATTTCCAGAAGATCCGACTGATCCGACAGGGCGATATAGTCCATGATATTGCGATTGCTCAGGGAATGCGCGAGCCGGACGCCGCTGTCGCGTTCGGGAAATACGGTTCTTGACGCCCCGATTTTTTCGAGCACCCGCGCGTGCAGCTCATCTTTCGCCTTGGCTATGACCTGCGAAATCCCCAGCTCCCTGCAAATCAGTGCCGACATAATGGATGCCTGGTAGTTGGACACGATCGCGATGACCGCGAGATCGAAGTTTGAGATCCCGAGTTCGTAGAGAACACCTTCCTGCGTGACATCGGCCGCGACCGCGTGCGTTACCTGATCGGCGAGCAGATCAATCCGTTCCTTGTCGCGGTCGATCAGCATGACCTCGTGGCCGAGTTCCATGGCCGTTTCGGCAAAACTGGCGCCGAAGCGGCCGGCACCGATGACAACGATTTGTTTTTTCTTCATTATCCCACCATCACATTTCCTTCCGCATGCGCATGCGCACCCGGATTTTTCTTTTTCACAAGAGCAAGCGCCAGTGTGACAGGTCCCACCCGGCCCGCATACATTGTAAAAGCCAGGAGTATTTTTGAACAGGTCCCGAGTTCCGGTGTCAAATCCATCGTAAGACCCACGGTACCGAAAGCCGAAACCGTTTCAAAGAGTGCCGGCACATACGAAATATTCTCACCTGCCGCAATTACGAAACTCACCCCGGTGACCCACAAAAGCCCCAGCATAATAATCGTCAGCGCACGCATGACGACATCTGCAGCTATCCCGCGCCCGAAGACCGCAATCTGTTCATCCCCGCGAAGCTGTGCGCGCATCGATAAAAACAGCACGGCAACCGTCGTCGTCTTGATTCCGCCGGCCGTTCCCGCAGGGGAACCGCCGACAAACATCAGAAGGATCGACAGTACGGCGCTGATTTCATACATGCCCGACTGCGAAAAGCTGAAAAATCCGGCCGTACGTGTGGTTACCGACTGAAAGAACGCGCCCAGCCAGCGTGAGCCCTGTGATAAATGCCCGAGCGTCTCGGGATTGCCGTTTTCTATGAAATAGAACAGCAGTGCGCCGGACAACAGCAAAAGACCGGACACGGCGAGCACGAGTTTGGTGTGCAGGCTCACACGTCTCGTCTTTCTGTTAAACACATCCAGATATACGCCGAAGCCGAGGCCGCCTGAAACGATCAGAAAGCTCACGGTCAAAAGCATTACGTGATTGTTCTCAAACGGCTGCAGACTGGATGTTCCGAACAGATCAAAGCCGGCATTGCAGAAGGCGGATACGGCATGAAACACGGAAAACCAGATCCCCTGTCCCCACCCGTAGCGTGGAATCAGCTGCGTTGAAAGAAGGACTGCACCCGCCGCTTCGATCAAAAAGGTCACGCCGATAATATACAGCATCCACCGGACCATGCCCGTCAGGGAGCGCTGACCGAACTGCTCTTTGATGATCAGGCGGTCACTGAGTGTGATTTTCCGGTGCAGCAGCATGGCGATCAGCACCGTCATCGCCATAAATCCCAGTCCTCCGATCTGAATCAGGCACAGGATTACGACCTGTCCGAATATCGACCAGTAGCCGGCCGTCGGAAAGACAACGAGCCCGGTCACGCAGGTGGCGGATGTAGCGGTGAAAAACGCGTCCACAATAGACGGCATCTGCCCCGAGCGCGTGCTGAACGGGCTTGCCAGAAGGGCCGTTCCCAGAAGGATGATAACAAGAAACCCGATCGCCAGATACAGCGACGGGTGCTGGTGCAGGGGTTTCCATCTTGTTATTAACATGGGATTTCTCCATGAACGCAAAAAGCCCCTGAAAGGGACTTAAGCTTCTTTGACAAGTTCAACCAGTTTCTGGAAGCCGTCCGGATCGTGGATAGCCATCTCGGAGAGCATTTTACGGTTGATGTCGATATTCTTCTTTTTCAGTCCGTCCATGAACTTGCTGTAGCTCATGCCGTACTGGCGTACTGCCGCATTGATTCTTGTAATCCACAGTTTGCGGAAGTTTCTTTTTCTTTGTTTTCGTCCGATATAGGCATTCGAAAGCGCCTTCATGACCGCCTGGTTCGCGGTTTTGAAAAGTTTGGAACGCGCGCCGTAATAGCCTTTCGCCTGCTTTAATACTTTTTTGTGCTTATTTTTCGTGTTGATTCCACGTTTTACTCTGGCCATCTGTCTTCCTCCTTACGGCAGCATCTGATCGATGCGTCTTTGATCGCCCTTGCTGACGAGCGTGGACTGACGCAGATTGCGGATGCGTTTCGGTGATTTTTTGCCTGTGATGTGACTCTTGTATGCTTTGAATCTTTTCAGTTTGCCGCTGGCCGTACGCTTGAAGCGCTTGGCGGAGCCGCGGTGGGTTTTCATTTTTTTCGCCATCTTAAACCTCCTTGGTTGCTTTGGGCGCCAGAAACATGACCATGCTTCTGCCTTCCATTGCCGGTTTCTTCTCAACCGTACTGTATTCGGATACCATCTCGACAAATTGGTCCAGTACTTCTCGTCCGAGTTCGGTATGCCCAAGCTCGCGACCGCGGAAACGTACGGAGACCTTTACCTTGTCCCCGTTCTCTAAAAAGTCAATCGCTCTTTTTACCTTGACTTCCAGATCGTGTGTATCGATATTGGGAGTCATGCGGACTTCCTTGACGGTAATGGTTTTTTGATTCTTTCGTGCTTCTTTTTCCTTTTTGGCAAGTTCGTATTTGTACTTTCCGTAATCGAGAATCTTGCAGACCGGCGGTTTGGCCGTCGGCGCAACATTGACCAGATCCAGCTTTCGTTCGGTTGCGATATCCATCGCTTTGCGGGTCGGCATCACACCGAGCTGGGTTCCGTCCGCATCGATCAGGCGTACTTCGCGTTCGCGAATTTCTCCGTTGATTTGCAATTCCTTTATTGCAAGCACCTCCTCATAAAAAATAGCGGGCAAAAATACCCGCTATCCATGCACAATATCTATCCAGGATGAACCCGGCAGCGCAAGCCAGCGGGTGAGAAGCGGTTACTTCTGCTTTGACCTCTCACAGTATATGTGATTCGGCAGAAGATGTCAAGCAAACAGGCAAAAACCGGCTCCTTCGTAAAGGAGCCGGCTGGAAATCTTACTGATTGAACCGGTTGACGATCTGACGTTCGTCCGCTTCTTTTTTCAGCATGGCCATAAACTCATCGGCCGGCATCTGTCCGACATCGCCCTGTTCGCGCTCGCGGACCGATACGAGATTCTCTTCCACTTCCTTTTCACCAACAACCAGCATATACTCGATCTTTCGCATTTGCGCCGCCCGGATTTTGTAGCCGATCTTCTCGGCGCGCAGATCCGATTCGACGCGCAGTCCTTCTTTTTTCATCTTCTCGACGAGTTCTTTCGCGTAATCGGCATACTTGTCGGAGATCGGAAGTACAATCGCCTGCAAGGGCGCGATCCATGCCGGGAACTTGCCTTCATAGTTTTCGATCAGAATGCCCATGAAACGCTCCAGCGAACCAAGGATGGCTCTGTGAATCATGACGGGACGTTTTTTTGTATTGTCCTGTGCGACATATTCCAGATCGAAGCGTTCCGGCATCTGGAAGTCGAGCTGAATCGTACCGCACTGCCAGGGTCGTCCGATGGCATCGACCAGGTGAAAGTCGATCTTCGGACCGTAGAAGGCACCGTCGCCCTCATTCACCGTATAATCCAGTCCTTCTTCGGCCAGGGCCGCTTTCAGACCCTCAATGGCTTCATCCCACTGCTCATCCGAACCCATCGAATTTTCGGGACGTGTCGACAGCGTGACCGTATAGTCAAAGCCGAAGGCGGAATAAATCTCATCGGCCAGCTGAATAACGCCGACCAGTTCATCTTTAATCTGCGAAGGCAGACAGAAAATGTGCGCGTCATCCTGTGTGAAACTGCGAACACGGAACAGACCGTGCAGCGTGCCGGAGAGCTCATGCCGGTGCACCAGACCGAGCTCCGCGTTTCGGATCGGAAGATCCCGATAGCTGTGCGGTTCCGACTGATACACGAGAATGGCACCCGGACAGTTCATCGGTTTGACGGCATAATCGCCGTCGTCGATCCTGGTGAAATACATATTCTCTTTGTAGTGATCCCAGTGACCCGACTGATGCCACAGGGCTTCGTTGAGGATGATCGGGGTTTTGATTTCTCCGTAGCCGTGTTTTTTATGCACCGCACGCCAGAAATCTTCGATCTCGTTTCGCATCACCATGCCGTTCGGATGGAAAAACGCAAAGCCCGGTCCCTGTTCCTTGATGCTAAATAGATTCAGCTCCTGGCCGAGTTTGCGGTGATCTCTTCGTTTGGCTTCTTCGAGCATTTCCAGATACGCATCGAGCTCTTTTTTCTTTTCAAACGTAATCCCGTAAATCCGCTGCAGCATTTTGTTCTTTTCATCCCCGCGCCAGTAGGCGCCGGCGATCGCCGTCAGATGAATCGCCTTGACTTTGGAGGAGTCGTACAGGTGAGGGCCCGCGCACAGATCCGTGAACTCACCCATGGTATACATGGAGATCTCTTCGTCTTCCGGCAGGTGCTCGATCAGATCGATCTTATATTCTTCGTCGTGTTCAGAAAAATACCGGAGCGCTTCTTCTCTGGACAGCACGGAGCGTTCCAGCGGAAGTTTTTCCTTGACGATTTTTTTCATTTCGTTTTCAATGGCTTCCAGGTCTTCCGGCGTGAAGCGGTGCTCGGTGTCAAAGTCATAGTAGAAGCCCTGGTCGATCGCGGGTCCGATCGCAAATTTTACACCGGGAAACAGCCGCTGCACGGCCAGTGCCATAATGTGTGCGGAGGTATGCCAGAAGATGTGCTTTCCTTCTTCTTCGTCCGCCTTCACAAAGCGGACGGATGCGTCCTCTTTGACTTCTTCCTGCAGTCCCTTCGTTTTACCGTCAACCACGGCACCCACAACCGAGCGTGCCAGTCCTTCCGATATCCCTTTGGCAATGTCCATCAGACTGCTGCCTTTTTCTACCTGCCGTTCACTTCCGTCCGGCAATTGAATCGTTATCTGTTCCATTTTCCTCTTCCTTTCCGTATAAAAAAGAGTCTTTCCCCCTGCCTGCGCAGGGACGAAAGACTCCGTGGTTCCACCCTTGTTTGTACTTCATTTCGGTAATCGCTCCGAGGTGGTCTTCGACGCATGCTCCGGCATCCGTTTCAGTTACAGGATGCTCCCTGGTGCGGAGGGGTCTGCGTGTACTCTTCTCATCATCGCTCTTTATAGATTTCATCTGATTATATCAGACTTTGTATCACTTCTTCAATAGTTTTCGTGCTTTGTTCGCCGGTTTCCATATTTTTCAGGCTGGCGGTGCCGTTTTTAATCTCGTCGTCACCAAGAACAATGACATAGGGAATCCCGCGTTTGTTGATCGTCTGCATTTTCTTTCCGATCTTTGCGTTTTCCAGCTGAACGAGTGTGGGAATGCCGTTCTCCCTGAGCTGATTGGCAAACGCAAGCGCCAGGGATTCCGCGCCCGGGAAAGTTGCGATGGCGACCTTCGCGACGGGTTCCGTTTCCAGCGTCATCAGTCCGTCTTCTCTCAGTTTGGAGAACAGACGGGTCAGCCCGATGCTCATGCCCACGCCCGGCAGCTTCTGTTTCGTGTAATGCGAGGCGAGATTCTCATAGCGGCCGCCCGAACAGATGCTTCCGATCTCTTCATGCCCGGTGATGAAAGTTTCATATACGGTGCCGGTGTAATAGTCGAGGCCGCGGGTGATCGCTGGATCAATGCGGATGCGGTCATCCGGAATTCCGAGTGCCAGCATGCCCCGGTACACGGTTTCAAGCTCTTCCACGCCCTGCGTGTAGCGAGCGGAGTCGGAGAGTTTTTTCAGCGCATCGAGTCGGCTCTGATTGTCACCTTCCACACCCGCGAGGGAAAGGATCGCCTGCGACTGTTCGTCGGTCAGCCCCTGCTGCAAAAATTCCTTTTCTACCTGCTCTGCTCCGATTTTTGCCAGTTTGTCGAGCGTGCGCAGCGTTTCCACGGCATCTTTGACACCGAGATCTTCCAGATAGGCATTCAAAAGCAGCCGGTGATTGATGAAAAAGGCATAGTGCGGCAGTTTCAGCGCCTGGAATATATCATCCATGACTTTGGGAATCTGTGCGTCATTGAGTACATGAAGCTTTTCGTGGCCGATGATATCGACATCGCACTGATAAAACTCCCGGTAGCGGCCCTTTTGCTTTCGTTCGCCCCGGTAGACTTTTCCGATCTGATAGCGGTAAAACGGGAATTCCAGTTCCGAAAAATGCTGGGCTACATAACGGGCCAGCGGCACCGTCAGATCAAAGCGCAGCGAAATATCATTGGAACCTTTCTCAAAGCGGTAGATTTGCTTTTCCGTTTCCCCGCCGCCTTTGGCCAGCAGCACTTCCGATTTTTCAAGCAGCGTCGTGTCCAGAGGATAAAAGGCATGGAGCTTAAAATGATCGCGGATCACCTCCAGCATGTGTTCGAACAGTCTCTGGTCGTCCGGATGCAGTTCCATGACACCGGACAATATCGTAGGTTTTGTGATCGCTTCCATTTTTCCCTCCTTGTGATTTCTTCGTGTATCTTATCATATGGCGTTTCTTCGTACAAAAAAAGATTCCCGAAGGAATCTTTTGGAGCGGAAGACGAGATTCGAACTCGCGACCCTCGCCTTGGCAAGGCGATGCTCTACCACTGAGCCACTCCCGCACAGGGTTTGTAAAATTCACGTGAAATTACTATACCGCACCCTGTTTTTTTTGTCAATCCCGCGCTGCCATTTGTTCGAGATCTTCTTTTGTAAATGTGTATTTCTTACTGCAGAAATGACAGACCACTTCCGCGCCTCCGTCTTCCTGAATCATGTTTTTCAGTTCGTCCGGGTGCAGACTGGAAACGGCGTCCTCCACCTTTTCGAGGCTGCAGTCACAGCGGTACGAAACTTCGGTGGAATCCAGGACTTCCATCTCAAACGAAGCGAATTCCGTGGAGAGAATGTCCTCGAGCGACTGTTGGTCGAGCAGCTGTGTGATATCGGGCAGCTCCTTCAAGCGTTCTTCGAGTTTGACGAGTTCGTCATCGGACACACCCGGCATCGCCTGCAGGAAAAACCCGCCGGCGGAACGCGCCGAACCGTCCTCGTTCAGCTGTACACCCAGCGACAGCGCCGTAGGAATCCGTTCGGTCTGATAGTAATAGGCGGCGATATCTTCCGCGATTTCTCCTGTCACAAGCGGCGCATAGGCCGTATAGGGCTCTTTCATGCCATAGTCCCGAATGAGCACAAAATTGCCCTCCGTTCCGACATACGATCCCACATCCGGCTGACCGTTTTCTTTTTCCGGCACATCGGCATCGGCGTCGTTCGCATAGCCTTTGACATGTCCCTGTCCGTCTGCCGTTGTAACGAGAAATCCCGCAGGTCCATCGCCCCGAATCTGAAGTGTCAGGCGGTCGTCCCTGTTTTTCAGTTCGGCTGCCAGGAGCAGATTGGCCGTCAGCAATCGGCCCAAAGCGACCGTGGCCACGGGATTCAGGCCGTGAATCGTGCGGGCTTCTTCCACCAGCCGGTCGGTCCGGATCACAAACATCCGGAACGCATAGGCTTTATCAATTGCACGGATCAGATGATCCATTGTGTTTCCTCCTTTATACAAATGAAAAACCCCGGGTTTAACCGGGGGTTCATCTTCTTACGAGTTATGTTTAATTATAACTTTACTACGTTCGAAGCTTGCGGGCCTTTTTCGCCTTCAGTAATGTCGAACTCTACTTCTTGTCCTTCGTTCAAAGTTCTGAATTCTCCGGTATCTTCTAAAGCAGAGTAATGTACGAATACGTCCTCGCCCTCTTCAGTCGACAAAAATCCGTAGCCTTTCGTTGCGTTGAACCATTTAACTGTTCCTCTAGCCATGTTGTTACTATTCCTCCTGAAACTTTTGCAATCTTGCGATTACGTTTACTTGCAATCTTGCGATCACTTTGTCTACTATACTCCCAATTTTCGATTTTGTCAACGTTTCCATTGATTTGGGCAGTATAATTTTGCGTACCATCTCACGTTTCTAATTTTTTGGCGAACCAGGCATAGCGTTCGGAACCGGCCCGCATGGGACGAAACGTGTAATCCGAAAAGCCGTGCACCTGCCAATCCCCCGATTGCAGGAGCAGTTTTCGAATCTCCCTTTTTTTATATACCCGCAAATCTTGTATTTCCTTCAGAT
>ERZ1032857.108-NODE-108-length-9449-cov-9.435171_pt1 | contig 9449 bp, 7 predicted proteins | sample MGYA00516688_ERZ1032857 | MGnify/ENA primary metagenome ERZ1032857 (study PRJEB33719, sample SAMN04262500) | wastewater metagenome | biome: rural village; feature: composting latrine chamber; material: composting feces with ash | place: El Salvador | collected...
AAAAAAAATTATATCCGCCACAACAGCTATGCGCTTTTGGAAAAGATCATCGAAGGCAGAACCCGCATCTACCGAAAACCACACGAAAACGGGATGCATTCGTCTGTGCTATAATAGAGGAAACAGGGGGGTTCAACCATGGAAGAAATCAGCTGTGGTGGCGTGGTAATGCACAGAGGCCGCGTGCTCCTGCTCAAAAAGTTCAACGGGCAGTGGGTGCTGCCGAAAGGTCGAATTGAAGCCGGCGAAACAAAAGAAGAAGCCGCTGTGCGGGAAGTGGAAGAAGAAACCGGAACACGGGCAGAAATACAAAAATACATCGGCTATATCAAATATTCATATACCATACACGGTTCGACACAGATATTTAAAACTGTACATTTTTATTACATGCGTCCGATTGAATCACGGCTGGTACCGCAAAGGGAAGAAGGATTTGCGCAGGCAACCATGATGGAAACGGAAATGGCACTGAAACTGATTCGCTTTGATGCAGAGAAAAAGATGATCCAAAAGGCACAGGAACTGGACACGATGAGGAAACGCTGATGTCATTTACAAAAGCGGTAAAAGACGAATGCAGCCGAATCCCGCAAAAGGACCCGCAGATACTGCTGGCGGAACTGGCCGCGGTGGTTCGCCTGAACGGGATGCTGTACATGCAGTCGTTTACAGATCCCCGGATCCGCTTTACGACCTCGAATTTTTCGGTGGCGCGGCGGATCTTTTTTTTGGTAAAAGAAATCGCGGGAATTGAACCCGTGCTCAGCACGGTGCAGAGTCCGTCCAGAAAGAAAAAATCTCTGCAGATCTCGCTGGAGGATGCGGAACATACGGCTATTCTTTTGCAGGCGGTGGGCATGGTCCATGCAAACGGGCAGATGACCGACCAGATTCCCTCCAAGCTGGTCTGGGGACCCAGAAAGTCGCGCGCGTTTTTGCGGGGCGCTTTTTTGGTGTCCGGTTATATTGCCGCGCCCGAGAAGGCGGCGCATTTGGAAATTGAAGTGTCACAGCCGGATCTTGCGCGCGTTCTCGTGCAGCTGATGAAGAAATTCGATATAGAGGCGAAGATCTATGAACGAAAAGAAGCGGGCGTTTATCTGAAAGACGGCAACCAGATCGCTGCATTTCTGCGTGTGATCGAAGCGCATCAGTCGCTGCTGCATTTTGAAGATGAACGGGCGATGAAAGAAATGCGCAATCAGATCAACCGGCGTATCAATTTTGAAACGGCAAATCTTGACAAGACCGTGGACGCGTCCATGCGCCAGGTCGCCCTGATCACAGAACTTCAGGCAAGAAAGGGCCTCGAGATGCTCGATCCAAAACTGCGGGAACTCGCGCAGCTTCGGATGAAGCATCCTTCGGCCACTCTGAAGGAACTCGGAGAAATGTCGGATCCGCCGGTCAGCAAGTCCAGTGTGAATCACAGGTTCCGAAAGCTCACGCAGATTGCCAAAGAAGAGCTGGGTTACGAGTGACGAAGGCCCATGCTGGGCAGTGCCGAATCGATCAGTGACAGATCGATCATCTGAAAATCTTTCCGGGCTTTTTCGGTCCATTGCGGCAGACTGCGGGCAGACTGAAATTTCCGGAAGGTCTGAATGGCCTCTTCAATCAGATTCAGGGATGAAAAGTCCAGGGCGGCGCCTTCTTTCACCGGCTGAAGCACCACGGACTTGTACGGAGTTTCGTTCGGCTTAATGCTTCCCGAGAGCGGATGAGTTTCGATGATCCAACCGTTGTGGACATGTCTTCTGACGGTGTCCAGGACATCGAAATACCCGTAGGCATCCACGAAGTCGACCTTCATCAGTTTGTCATATTTTTCTTTGACCATCGGATTATTCGTTACAATGACTTTACGCAAAATTGATCACCTCGGAATGATTATAACAGAATGCCGGGTATCTATAGCCTGACTGCTGATGAAAAGGAGTTTCCATGCAGGAATTTACACATTTGCACGTGCACACCGTATACAGTTTGCTCGACGGATACAGCCCGATACCGCGACTTCTCGACGAAGCCGCGGCGCTTGGCATGCAGTCGATTGCGATCACGGACCACGGCAATATGCACGGTGTGGTGGAGTTCTACAAGGAAGCAAAAAAAAGAAATATGAAGCCGATCCTCGGCTGTGAGATTTATACGGCCTACGGCGACTATCGGGAGAAGGATCCAAAAGACCGGGGCCAGTATCATCTCGTGCTGCTCGCAGAAAACGAAACCGGTTACCAAAATCTGATGCGCATCGTATCCGAAGGGTATATTCACGGGTTTTATTACCGGCCCCGGGTCGATCGCACGATACTTTCAAAATACAGCGAAGGCCTGATCGCAACCAGCGCCTGTTTGGGCGGAGAGGTGCAGACGGCGCTTCTTTCGGGGAATTATGAGCAGGCAAAATCCGTGGCCTGCAGTTACAGGGATCTTTTCGGTCCGGAGAATTTTTATCTGGAACTGCAGGATCACGGTCTGCGCGAGCAAAAGCTCGTAAACCGTCTGCTGCTGCAGCTGGCGGATGAAACCGGCATTCCTTTGATCGCGAGCAATGACGTTCATTATGTGAAAGAGGAAGACGCCACGGTACACGACGCGCTTTTGTGTATTCAGACGGGAAAGAAACTGGCGGATGCCGATCGGATGCGTTTTGACGGCACGCAGTTTTATCTGAAATCGCCCGAACAGATGCGTGCGCTGTTTCCCGATGCGCCGGAAGCGCTGGAAAATACGGTGAAAATCGCGGAACGGTGTCAGGTGGATCTCGACTTTTCCACGCTGCACCTGCCGGGATTCACGGCGCCCGACGGCATGGACAACGAAAAATATCTGCGAAAGCTCGTTCGGGACGGGCTGGATGCGCGTTACGGAAAACCGGAGGCGGAAGCTGTTTCCCGCGCGGAGTTTGAACTGCAAACCATCGTCTCCATGGGCTATGTCGACTATTTTCTGATTGTCTGGGATTTCATCCGCTATGCAAAAAGCAGAGATATCATCGTCGGGCCGGGGCGCGGCAGTGCGGCCGGATCGATCGTATCCTACGCGCTGGGGATTACCAATATTGACCCGCTGACCTATGATCTGCTGTTTGAACGGTTTTTGAATCCCGAGCGGGTCTCCATGCCGGACATCGACATCGACTTCTGTTACGAACGAAGAGAAGAAGTCATACGGTATGTCGTGGACAAATACGGCGAAGACCATGTCGCGCAGATTGTGACCTTCGGAACGATGGCAGCGCGCGGCGCGATCCGCGATGTCGGGCGCGTGATGGATCTTCCGTATCAGAAAGTGGACCGTATCGCAAAAATGATCCCGACCGCGCTGCACATTACACTCGAACAGGCGCTGGAGCAGAGCGAAGAGCTCAGAGAAGCGGCGTCTGCCGACGAAGAAACGGCAGAACTGCTTCGGATCGCCCGGCAGGTGGAAGGTCTGCCCCGGCATACCTCCACGCACGCCGCGGGGGTTGTGATCTCCAAAGACCCCATTACGAATTATGTACCGCTGTGTGTCAACAGCGGTGCGACGGCCACGCAGTTTACAATGAACGAGCTCGAAGAACTGGGCCTTTTGAAAATGGACTTTCTCGGACTGCGCACACTCACGGTGCTGCAGGACACGGTTAGACTGATCGAAAGAGAACACGGAAAAACCATCGATCTGGACACGCTCGAACTGAATGATCCCGCCGTGCTGAAGCATTTTCACGATGCGGATACGATCGGCATCTTTCAGTTTGAATCCCGCGGCATGCGCTCATTTCTCAGAGAGCTCAAAGCGAGCCGCTTTGAAGATCTGATTGCGGCCAACAGTCTGTTCCGGCCGGGACCGATGCAGGAAATTCCGCATTATGTCGAAAGCAAACACAATCCGGCGAAAGTCACCTATATGCACGAAAAACTGCGGCCGATCCTCGAAACTACCTACGGAATTATTGTCTATCAGGAACAGGTGATGCAGATCGTGCAGGAAATCGGCGGATTCTCCCTGGGTGATGCCGATTTGCTGCGTCGTGCGATGGGGAAAAAGAACCGGGCGGTCATGGCCGAAGGCAGGGAACGCTTTGTGCACGGCGGAAAAGACCCGCAGGGCAGAACCACGGTCGGCGCTGTGGCAAACGGGGTGCCGGAAACCGTGGCGCACCAGATTTATGACCAGATGGCCGTGTTTGCAGACTACGCATTCAACAAATCGCATTCGGCCGCCTATGCGCTGGTCGCGATGCAGACCGCCTGGCTGAAACACTACTATCCGGTCGAGTTTATGGCGGCGCTGCTGTCTTCCGTGATCGGACAGAGCACGCAGATTGCCCTGTATCTGTCAGAAACCAAAAAGATGAATATCGACCTGCTGCCCCCCGATGTGAACCGTTCGGAGAAGAAATTCACCGTGGAAAACGGAGCGATCCGCTTTGGACTTTTGGCCGTGAAAAGCCTGGGCGCCGGCGTGATCGATGAAATGGTAAAAGAACGGGAGAAAGGAGAGTTCGCATCCTTCCGGTCGTTTCTGGAACGCATGACGGAACATTCCTCGATTCAGAAAAAGGCGGTGGAAAATCTGATCTGGGCCGGCGCGTTCGATACACTGCACGCCAATCGGGCCGAACTGATCGGCATTTTCGAACAGGAAATGGACGCCATTGCCAGCGTTTCGAAAAACAATCTGGCCGGGCAGTATTCGTTTTTTGACGAAGCGCCGCAGGCCGCGGCCATCCCGCCCAGAAAAGAATTTGACCGAAGAACCCGACTGCAACGGGAAAAAGAAGTCCTCGGCCTGTATCTGTCGGATCATCCGCTGAAAGATCATGAAGCGCTGATCGAAGCGCGCTCCACGTTTTCCACGCTGGAATTTACGGACGACGAACAGCAGCGGCTGCAGATGGACAGAAAACCGGTCGTATATATCGGTCTCGTGACCGCAAAAAGCGATCTGATGACCAAAAAGAATGAAGCCATGACCTTTTTGACCGTGGAAGATCTCTACGGTGAAGCGGAAATTATCGTGTTTCCGAAACTGTTTCGGCAGGTGCGAACCATCCTTGCCGAAGATTCGATCCTTGAGATCCGGGGTCGCCTGCAGATCACGGAGCAGGACGAACGGGCGAAGATTATCGCGGAAAGCATTCGGGAAACGGGACGGGCGGAGGATGCGGCGGGTACGCTGTATCTTCGCCTCGCCTCCGAATCCGACGAAAAGACCGGACGCGTCATGGATATGCTCCGCGCATATCCGGGACCGGCCGATGTCGGTCTGTATTTTGAAAAGGAACAAAAGAAAGTCAAGGGCAAAAACTTCCGCATCAATGCGGCGGCACCCGCGCTTCTGACGGGTTTGCAGCATCTTTTGGGAGAAGAGAACGTGGTTTGGACAGAAAGGAATTAATTGATGGAAACTATTGCAGTACTTTGCTCCGGCGGCGACGCACCCGGCATGAACGCGGCGCTGCGCGCCATTGTGCGCACGGCAGTGTTCAACGGGATGCGTATATACGGCATCCGAAACGGATTTCGGGGACTGATCGACCGGGATATTGAACAGCTGAAAGTGCATTCGGTGTCCGATATTATCCACCGGGGCGGCACGGTGCTGGGGTCGGCCCGTTCGGAACGTTTTTACAAGGAACAGGGCCAGGAACAGGCCTATCAGGTGCTGAAAGACTATGAGATCGACGGGCTGATCGTGCTCGGCGGCGACGGCAGCTTTAAAGGCGCGATGGAACTGAGCAAACGGGGAATCAATGTGATCGGCATTCCGTGCACCATCGACAATGACCTGGGCTATACGACCTATACCATCGGATTCTATACCGCGGTCGAAACCGTGCTCGAGTCGATCGGACGGCTCCGGGACACCTCATCTTCGCACGGGATCGGCGTCATCGTCGAGGTGATGGGCAGGCACTGTGGGGATATTGCCCTGTATGCGGGTCTGGCGGGCGGCGCCGAGTCTGTGATTGTACCGGAAGTGGAATTTGATCTCGATGAGCTCGAAGCCAAGATCACCAACGGAAAAAAACGCGGCAAAAAACATCAGATTATCATCAAGGCGGAAGGCGTGCAGCGCACACAGGAGCTGTGCGAGATCCTGGAAGAGCGCACCGGCATCGACTTTCGCACCACGATTCTGGGCCATGTGCAAAGGGGCGGCTCACCGTCTGCGTTTGACCGGGTGACCGCATCGCGCATGGGATCCATGGCGGTGGAGCTGCTGGTTGACAAAAAAGACAATCTGGCAATCGCGACCGACGGCCACAATCTGCACACCATCTCCCTGCAGGAGGCGATTGACACCCCGCATCAGTTCAACCGGGAAATGTACCGGGTGATGCGCGAGCTGTCCATATAAGGAGTAAGCATGAAACGCACAAAAATCGTATGTACCATCGGTCCCGCGTCGGAGTCCGCGGAAACACTGACCGGCATGGTCAAGGCCGGCATGAATGTCGCCCGCCTGAATTTTTCCCACGGCTCGCACGAAGAGCATCAGACACGCATTGATACCATTAAGCGGGTGCGCCGCGAACTCCAAGAGCCGCTTGCCATCATGCTCGACACCAAGGGACCGGAAATCCGTCTGGGCAATCTGAAAGAAGACAGCTACACCCTGGAGGCCGGCAACCGTTTCACGCTGACGACAAGACAGATCGAAGGCGATGACAAGATTGCCTCGGTCAGCTACGAGGGTCTTGCGGACGATGTTACACGCGGCACGCAGATTCTGATCGATGACGGGCTGATTGAGCTCGTCGTGCTGGAAGTGGAAGGGACGGAGATTCATACCCAGGTCCTGAATTCAGGCGAGATCAAAACCCACAAGGGCATCAATGTGCCCAATGCAAAAATCAATCTGCCGGCACTGACAGAAAAAGACATCTCGGACCTTTTGTTCGGGATCGAAAACGAAGTTGACTTTGTGGCGGCCTCCTTTATCAGAAAAGCGGACGACATCAACGGAATCCGAAAGGTGCTGGAAGACAACGGCGGCGACTGGATTAAAATTATTGCCAAAATCGAAAGCCGCGAGGGCGTCGACAATCTTTCCGAAATCCTGCAGGTCGCAGACGGCGTCATGGTCGCTCGGGGCGATCTCGGCGTACAGCTGAAGCCGCAGGAGATCCCTTTGATTCAAAAGAATATGATCCGCATGAGCAACGAGATCGGAAAACCGGTTATCACCGCAACCCAGATGCTCGACTCGATGACGAGAAATCCGCGCGCCACACGCGCCGAAGTTACGGACGTTGCCAACGCCGTCCTCGACGGTTCGGATGCGGTCATGCTCTCCGGCGAAACGGCGGCCGGAAAATACCCCGTGCTTTCGGTGCAGACGATGGCAGATATCGCACTCAGTGTGGAAGACGCAAGAATTCCGCGTCCGATCGCACCGGATTTTCGCGAACTTTCGACGACGAACGCCATCTCTCAGGCCACGTGCCGCGTGGCGGAACAGCTCGGAGCCGCGGCGATCGTCACCGCGACGGTCTCCGGGGCCACCGCGCGTGCGGTCTCCAAATTCCGCCCGAATCTTCCGATTATCGCCGTCACGACGACAGAGCGGATGCGCCGGCAGCTGGCGCTGACCTGGGGAGTGCTTCCGATGCTGACAAAGATCACCGACAACACCGACGAAATGTTTGAACGCGCGGTCTTTTCCGCGATGGCATCCGATATTGTTACGGAAGGGGATCTCATCGTCATTACGGCCGGCATTCCCGTCGGCATTCCCGGCACGACCAATACGCTCAAGGTGCATACCATCGGCGATATTCTTGTGCAGGGGCAGGGCATCGGTTCGGGTACCGTCATCGGACAGGTTTGCGTAGATACCGAATCGGATCCGGAGAATTTCCCGGAAGACGGCATCCTGGTTGCGCGCTACACCGATCGTGACCACCTTGAACTGATGGAGCGGGCCCAGGCCATCATCGTCGAAGAGGGCGGACTGACATCGCATGCGGCGATTGTCGGCCTGAATCTCGGAAAACCCACGATCGTCGGGGCCTCGGACGCTGTAGAAATTCTCAAAAGCGGTCAGACGGTCACAGTGGACGCGTTTTCTGGTGTGGTGTACAAGGGGAAAGCGAAGGTGCTGTAAGTGCAGGAAAAACTCAGGCAATGGATGCGGGGCCGATACGGACCGGACGAGTTGTCCATGGATCTGGTCCGTGTCAGCCTTGCGCTGATGCTTTTGGGACTGCTGACAAGATGGCAGTGGCTGATCTGGGCGGGGTTTGCAATGACCGCCTGGGCGTGGTTTCGACTGCTGTCCAGAGATTTCTCCGGACGCCGTGCCGAACGCGAACGCTATCTGCCGTTTCGCAAAAAATGGACAGCACCGCTGCATCGCATTCGCCATCTGCGCACACACCGCGTATTTCGCTGCGAACGGTGTGATCAGGAGGTAAAGGTACCCAGGAAAAAGGGGACGGTGCGTATCACCTGCCCTTCCTGCGGTCACCGTTTTATCAGAAAGACATAAGGACAAAAAATATATGCAATGGTTTTTTCGGGATGTTCCCTTTTTACGTAGAATGATGGCGGTGGCGCTGCCGGTTTCCGTGCAGCTGCTCATCTCCACATCCATCAATATGGCCGACACGGTCATGATCAGCTCCCTGGGCAAGGAAAGTATTGCCGCCGTGGGGCTGGTGAATCAGTACGTGTTCTTTTTTATGGTCGTCAGTTTTGGCATCTGCAGCGCAGGTGCCGTGTTTTTTGCGCAGTATTACGGCAGTCGCGATGTGGAAAATGTACGCCGGTATCTGGCGATTTCCCTGCAGCTGGCGGTCTCCGTAGCACTGGTGTTTACCGTGGTTTCGCTGCTTTTTCCCGCACAGATCATGCGCATGCTGATTCCGGATCCCGCGGTCATTCGGGAGGGCACGGGCTATCTTCGCATTATTGCGCTGACGTTTGTGTTTACGGGTATTTCTCAGGCGTTCAATACGGTGCTGCGCAGTGTCAACCGCGCCAATGAACCGCTGAAAGTTTCCGTCGCGGCATTTTTCACCAATGTATTTTTCAACTATATGTTTATCTTCGGGAAATTCGGCGCACCGGCCCTGGGCGTACTGGGTGCGGCCATCGGAACGCTGATCGCCCGGACCCTGGAGGTCGGGCTTCTGACTTATCTGATCTGGCATGGCAAAACGGCTACCTTCGATGTTCGTCCGCTGGGGCTTACAAGCCTGCAGCGAGGACGGATGAAACGCTATTTCGGTATTGCGATGCCGATTATCGCCGCAGAAACCCAGTGGTCGTTTGCGCAGCTGCTCTTTGCCGTGGCCTATGCGCGCATCGGCGCCCAGGCTTCCGCCGCCATGCAGCTGACGGCAACGATACAAAATGTATTTTTCATCATCGTAAACTCCATGGCTTCGGCGGCTGCGGTTCTGATCGGGCATGCGCTCGGAGCCGATGAGGTCGAAAAGGCCAAAACGG
>ERZ1032857.110-NODE-110-length-9431-cov-9.215550_pt1 | contig 9431 bp, 10 predicted proteins | sample MGYA00516688_ERZ1032857 | MGnify/ENA primary metagenome ERZ1032857 (study PRJEB33719, sample SAMN04262500) | wastewater metagenome | biome: rural village; feature: composting latrine chamber; material: composting feces with ash | place: El Salvador | collected...
CGGGTGATCAGGCGTGAGACGCGGTGCTCAGGGCTTCGGGCGTTCGCCGAAAATGTCCGCTGGTGTATAGACTTTTTCCGGATCGGCAAAGAACTGTTTCGACAGTTTGGCAACGACCGGCGCAAGAATGACACCGGCCAGGAGGTTCGGCAGCGCCATCAGCGCATTGAGCGTATCCGCCATATTCCAGACCAGGTCGATTTCCTGCAGCGCTCCGAGGAATGCCAGCGCGATAAACAGCTTCCGCGGCAAAAAACGCGTATGTTTCGCCATTTCTCCTGTTAACTGTTTTGCATTTTGCATATTCGGCACATAAAAACGACACGCGTTTGCGTGTCGTTGCGGTCGTTTTCTTAATTGGTTACGCGTTCGTTTTGCGGCTCGTATTTTACGCTGTGCGCAATGCGACTGGCGGCAGCCGCTGCAATCGCCGCGATCAAATCATCCAGAAATGTGTTGACCCGGTCTTCTTTGGATTCGTCGATCGCTTTAATGATGCCGATTTTGTGCTTGTCCAGATAACCGAAATTTGTCAGTCCGATGGAACCGTAGAGATTCGTGATGCCGAGGGCCAGAATTTCGTCCACGCCGTACAGTCCCTCGTCGGCTTCGATGATCGACTGCAGGGGTTCCGGGAAGAGTTTTTTGTCTGCGATCTGGTCGATTGCAATGCCTGTGAGCACCGCATGGATCGCTTCTCGTTTTCTGAGTACGGCATACACGTTTTCGATGCAAAATTCCATCGTCAGATTCGGAAAATAGGCTTCCTGCAGACCATATACAAGATCCGCAATATCGTTGATGGTGACGCCCCGCTCGTTCAGCTGGTCGATCGTCATCTGGTGGAGCTCATCCATGTCGTATTTATAAATCGCAGTTTTTCCCATCATTCCTCCTAATCGATCGGTTTGCCGGTCTCCGCCCAGCACGCGATATTGCCGGGACCGACGGTAAAGGTGCCGATACCCTCGTCGGATATCGTTACGGACTCTTCTTGTATACCCAGATAATCCGCAAATACTTTCCCGGCCTGATCCGCGCCGAGCGGGATGTCTACCGTGGCCGCATCGCCGGTGTTGATCAGGGTCAGCAGCTTGTCGGGGTTTTGATCGTCACCGTGACGCACCCAGCCGATCAGATTGCCGGAGATCCAGTGATCTTCCTGATCCCCGTAGGCAAAGGCCTTTCGGATCTTCATGAGTTTGTCGAGCACTTCCCGGTTGCCGTCGATCGGGTTTTCGCCGGAGATCCCGTAATAGTCGCCGTAAAACACACACGGATAGCCCGCCTCCCGCAGAAGGATCAGCGCATACGCATGGGGAATAAACCACCGGTCCACAAAATTCTCGAGCGCCTGGCCCGGCTGAGAATCGTGATTGTTCACGAAAGTCACCGCCATTTCCGGATGCTCCTGCACGATCGTGTTATCAAAGATTTTTCTCAGATCATACGAATCGCCGCCGCGGGCGGCTGCCACCATATTGAAGTGCAGCTTCACGTCAAACAGATCCATATCGTATTCGGTTTTGTAGAGATATTTGTCGGTAATGGTTTCATCGGTTTGCCAGTATTCGCCGACCATGTAAAAATCTTCGCCGCGCACTTCTTTCACGTGATTGATGAAATCGCGCATGAATTCGTGGTCAATATGTTTCGCCGCATCGATCCGGAAACCGTCGACGCCGGTTTCTTCGGTGTACCATTCGGCCCATCGGAAAAGTTCCTCGCGCACCTCCGGGTGATGATGGTCAATATCCGCAAACATCAGATAGTCGTAATTGCCCATCTCGCCGGAAACACCGTATGCCCAGCCCTTGCCGTCGCCGAGTACGCGAAAGATCCCGGATTCTCCGCTGCGGTCATCGAAATCCACGCCGGTAAAGTGATACCAGTGCCACTGAAAGTCGGAGTATTTTCCGGCGCGCCCCGGGAAGTGAAAATGCGTCCAGGCATCAATCTCATGCGGCTCGCCGATTTCTTCGATCCGGTTTGCCTGATTCACCTGCACGGCCTGAAAAGACTCCGTCTCATCGGCGCCGGCCTTGTGGTTTAAGACGACGTCCGCATACACCTGAATGCCCGCTTCGTGCAGCGCATTGATCAGTGCCAGATACTGGTCTTTTGTCCCGTATTTGGTCCGCTGTTCGCCCTTCTGGTCAAATTCGCCCAAATCATACAGATCATAGACGCCGTAGCCGACATCAAACACGCCGGTCGCCTTGCACTGCGGCGGCAGCCAGATGCCCGTCACCCCCGCCTCGACCAGGTCGGGGATCTTTTTTTGCATATCTTCAAAATAGCCGTCCGAAGGCAGATCCCATTCGAACCCCTGAAACATTATTCCGTTACTCACATATTCCTCCATGTAAAAAGAGGCCATCCGAGAGGACGGCCTCATCGTGTTATCTACTGATCGCCCCGGTAACGCGACTGCTTGAACACATTAAACCGGTCGGCTTCGTTCATTTCCCTGTCTTTTTGCAGCTCCACCTGCTCCTCGTTATCGATCGCATCGTGCATATGCGGGTGATCCGCATCGGGCGCTTTGTTGCTTTCTTTGATGGCCTTGTCCAGACGGGTCAGATTTTTGTCTTCACCGATGGATTCGACATAGGCGTCGACCTCTTTTTCAGAGATCTCCGCTTCTCCCGGCGTTTCCGTACGATTCGTCGGATGCGGATGTCTTGCCACCTGCGAAAACTCTTCGTCGGTCAGGTCGTGATTGCCCGGAAGCACCTGTTTCGGTTCTTCGCGTGTGGTTTCGTTCTCCGCGGATTTTCCCGGCGGCTGCGGCGCTTCGGTGGCCGGCAGGCGCTCCCCGGTTTCCGCCAGTGCGTTTTCGCGATCCGGAGACGGCGGAACCGGATCCTTTTCATCAAAGAGCGATTCGTCGTAGATCCCTTCTCCCTGTCGGTTGGACTCCGCAACATAATCTCTTTCTTCCTGCATCGGCTCGGTCGGAACGCCCGGATGCTCCCGGTGCGCCGATTCTTCGAGCGGCAGATCGGGGTTGTTTGTGTGCTCTTTTCTCGGATCCATCGGTTTTTCAGGATAATCTTTGTTCATGGCTGCCCCCTTTTTTGTTTTATAGCGCAAGCCCGGCGCCTTCGGCACAGCGATCTCTGTCCTCTTTCGCCTGCCGTCGGTCCGTTTCCAGTGCCAGAAGCAGTGCCGCCAGCTGATTTGCCGCTGTCTCTAGCAGCGCGTGCAGCTCGTCGCCTCGGCGCATGGTCAGGAGCCGGGTCATGGTGGTGTCAAAAAAGTACGGTGAAAATGCGATCTGTCCCGCCGTAGGATAGGAGCGGGTCGTCATCTTCTTCAGCGTATGCAGATCGGTCAGAAAATCCAGCTGCAGCGTTTCCGCCGATGCCGACCAGTCTTCACTCTGGCGGGTATAGGCCCGCTGCAGCAAAATGTCGAAGTACGGCCTGCGGCCCAGCGGCCTCTTCGCCGTCGCCGCCGCACCCAGCAGCTGTTTTCTGAGCGCGCGCAGATAGGTATAGTAAGTGCGGCCGGATTCAGCCGCGGCGGACAGGAGCCGGTAGGCACGGTCGCTTTCTCGATAGTCCTTCAGCGCCTGTTTGGGGTCATCCCGGTGGGTCGCGACATAGTGAAGCAGCTCATCCTGCGTCTGCTCCTTCTGTTCGCGAGAGGCGGAAAACGCCTTTTTGGAAGAGCTGTGCAGCCGGATGAGATCTCTGACTTCCTCTTCGATCCGCGGAATGTCGTCGATCAGCTTCGCCTGCACATCGGCCGCAAAATTGTGGCGGATACCCGATTTGGCTTTTCGCTCGTCCTTTCTTCCTGCCAGAGAAAACAGCGCGCCGCGCGCCGTTCGCTCCCAGGAAGGAAGCGCCCGCTGCCGGGCCACCTGCCGGTCCCGGTCGATCCCGTCTCTGAGTGAATATTTATTCTTTAATATTCTTTGTAGCAGTTCCTTGCGCGCCTGCAGAAAAACGAGCTGTTCCTCTTCTTTCGCGAGCGACTCAAGAAACGCCCTTCGTTCCAAGATCAAACTATCGACCCCCTTACGTCTTAATCTATAATACCCATCCCCGAAGCGTTTTGCGCATTCTTTCTCTTTTTCTTTTTACGGATCGCTTCAAAAAAAGACGATAAAAGGGCCGCGCATTCCGAAGCACGTACCCCGGTGGTCACGCGGGCTCTGTGATTCAGCGCGGATTGATCCAACAGATTTACCACGGAACCTCCGCAGCCGCGCTTTTCATCCATCGCGCCGATCACAACCCGCTCCACCCGCGCCAGCACGATCGCTCCGGCGCACATAGCGCACGGCTCGAGCGTCGTATACAGCGTCATGCGGGGAATCCGAAGCTGCCCCGTCTTTTGAAACGCGCGCTCCAGTGCCAGCGTCTCCGCATGGCGCAGCGGATGGCCGTCCTTTACGATTTCATTGGTCGCCCAGGACAAAACAACCCCGTCCTGCACCACCAGCGCGCCCACCGGAACCTCCTGCCCCGTGGGCTCGCCGCGTGCCAGATCCAGCGCCAGTTTCATAAAATACGCATCCGCATCCCACAGCATTTCCGCACCCCTTATCCTATGGAAAAGACCGGCCAACCGGCCGGCCCTTCATTGCCACTCTTTTCCCTTCACACGCCGTCAGGCGTATTTCATTGCGCCGCAAAGCGGCGCTATTGGTACCCTCAACAGGAATCGAACCTGTAACTGTCCCTTAGGAGGGGACCGTTATATCCATTTAACTATGAAGGCGTGTGCAAATATACTACAACACCGCCTTTCTGCTTGTCAAACTTCGATCCGCTCCAGCCCGTTCATATAGGGTACCAGCACCTCGGGTATCCGTATGCTTCCGTCTTCTTCCTGGTAGTTTTCCAAAATGGCGGCAAATGCGCGTCCCACGGCCGTTCCCGATCCGTTCAGCGTGTGCAGATACTGCACCTTGCCGTCTTCGTTTCGGTAGCGCAGATTGGCTCTGCGCGCCTGGAAGTCCTCGAAATTGGAGCACGACGAGATTTCCACATAGCGGTCATAGGAGGGCATCCAGACTTCGATATCATAGGTTTTTGCCGACGAAAAACCGAGGTCTCCGCCGCAGAGCGTCACAATCCGATAGGGAAGCTCCAGTCGTTCTAGCACCGTGGCGGCGGCCCGCGTCAGGCTTTCCAGTTCGTCATAGCTGGTTTCGGGATCCGTGAATTTTACAAGCTCGACCTTGTCAAACTGATGATTCCGGATCAGTCCGCGTGTGTCGCGGCCGGCCGAACCCGCCTCCTGACGAAAACAAGGGGTGTAGGCGGTGTAGTAGATCGGCAGTTCGTCCGAATCCGTAATCTCATCGCGCAGCAAATTGGTCAGCGGTACTTCGGCGGTGGGGACGAGGAAAAAATCTTTGGACGGCAGATGGAACATGTCAAACTCAAATTTCGGCAGCTGCCCCGTTCCGATCATCGAGTCACGGTTGACCATAAAGGGCGTCGACATCTCGGTAAATCCGTGTTCCGATGTGTGCAGATCGAGCATAAAGCTGTACAGCGCGCGTTCGAGTCTCGCGCCCGCTCCCTGGAACAGGCTGAAGCGAGGCCCCGTGATTTTGGTAGCCTTCTGAAAGTCCAGCATGCCCAGATCCGTACCGATATCCCAGTGTGCTTTGGGAGCAAACGTAAACTCGCGCGGCTCGCCCCAGCGGGCCACTTCCACATTGCAGCTGTCGTCTTCGCCCTCCGGCACGCTTTCGTGCGGCGTGTTGGGGATTTCGAGCAGCGTGTCCCGCAATTGTTTGTCGACCGTTCGCACTTCATCATCCAGCGTTTTGATCTCATCGGACAGGGTCTTCATCTGCGCGAAAATCGGCGCTACCTCCTGCCCTTCCTTTTTCAGGCGCGGGATTTCTTTGGAAGCTTTGTTCTGTTCGGCTTTTTTCTGCTCGACTTCGGACAGGATCTCCCGGCGTCTTGCATCCAGCGCGATCGCTTCATCCACGGGATAGGCATGGCCTCTTTTTTTCAGGGCTTCTTTGATTTCTTCGGGTGCGGTGCGCACCCGTTTGATATCCAGCATCTTTCTCCTCCTTGTACACAAAAAAAATCGTCTGCCTGCAGGGACGGAACAAGTCCGCGGTGCCACCCTGCTTAATCGGTAGACGATTCACTCTCCTGGTATCTGCTCCCGGCCGGACGGCTGCCGCTGCCTGCCGGTTCGCACCCCCACCGGCTCTCTGATAAGCAACGCCTTCAGCTTTCTCTCCGTTCATCGCATTATGTCTGCCATCAGTATATCATGCTGAATCGCTTCGTTCAAGAAGCGCTCCCGCGTGGTCATTCGCTAAAACTCTATTACCTCGTATCCTTCCTCCGCAAAAGGTTTGATTCCCGCGTGGCCGCGCATGTCGTTTAACAGCGGCAGGCCGGTTTCTTTGACGCCGTCGAGCACACCGAGCATGGTTGCGCAGGCCTGGCAGACGCCTGCCAGCAGATTCTTCTCTTTTGCTTCCAGATACATCGCATCTTTCTTTTCTTCGAGTACCGGCGGCAGCTTCACGGCCTGTCCCTCGAACACGATTTTGACTTCATATCCCGCTTCGTTGAGATCGAGCGCGTTCATAAGTACGTGATTAAAACACATATTCTCCCCGCCCATGGCATAAAACAGTATCTTCTTCATCCTTCTCTCCTTTCTGCTTCTGTGTCTTTAGTATAGCATAGAAAATGCCCGCACCCTGCGGGGGGTGCGGGCGTTTGAAGCGTTCGTTAGAAACGGTGAATAAACAGACCCGATCGCAGTTTCGGTTCAAACCAGGTCGACTTGGGCGGCATTACCTCGCCCGTGTCCGCGATGCGCATCAGCTGTTCGATGGAGGTCGGAACCATCAAAAATCCGACTTCCATATCGTCATCCAGCCGGTCGAGCACACCCTGCGGGCCCCGGATTCCGCCGATAAAATCAATGCGGTCCGATGTCCGCGGATCATCAATGCCCAATACCGGTTCCAGCAGATTCTCCTGCAAAATCGATGCATCGAGGCTGTAGACGGGATCGTTCTTGTCAAAGGTGCCGTCCTTGGCCTCGAGCCGGTAGGCCTTTTTGCCGAGCAGCATCGTAAAGTGGGTCGGCACGTCGGGGGACAGCTCCGCATCCTCCGGGCACGGTTTCACATGGAAGTTCTCTTCCACCTTTTGCAGAAATTCCTGTTCGGACAGTCCGTTCAGATCCTTCACGACCCGGTTGTAATCAAGAATCAAAAGTTCTTTATCGGGGAATACGACGGAGAGAAAGTAATTGTACTCTTCCTCGCCCGTATGCTCGGGATTTGCGTCGCGTCTTCGCTGACCGACGCGTACGGCGGACGCCGCGCGGTGGTGTCCGTCGGCGATATAGACCGCGGGGATCGTTTCAAAAAGTTCCACGATCTCCGTATTGAGCGCGGGCCTGTCGATCGGCCAGATCTGATGGGTTACACCGTCTTCATAGGTGATATCCACCTCCGGCGCCTTTTGTGTCACGGCTTCTGTGATTTCATTGATCCGCCGGTTGGCCCGGTAGGTAATGAAAATCGGTCCGGTATGCGCGGCCGTGGTTTCCACGTGATTGATCCGGTCTTCTTCTTTTTCCGGCCGGGTAAACTCGTGTTTTTTCACCACATCATTTTCATAGTCTTCCACGGAAAGAAGCCCCGCGATGCCCGTTTGTGCGCGTCCCTTCCAGATCAGGCGGTAGATATAAAACATCGGCTGTTCATCCTGCACATACACGCCTTCTTCTATTTTTTTCTCGAGCAGATCCTTCGCCGTATTATAGACGAGCGCGGAATGCAGATCGGTGTTTTCCGGCAGATTGACTTCCGCGCGGTCGATCCGTAAAAACGAATGCGGCAGATCCCGCACCATCTCGCGCGCCTCCTGCTCATTCATAACATCATAGGGCAGGGCGGCCACTTCTTTTGCCAGCGAAGTTTTTGGGCGATACGCCCGAAACGGTTTGAATACGGTCATTTTCTTTCCTCCACAAACGCCAGAATATGCTGCACCAGCTCCTGACCGATGCGCTCCTGTGCTTCTTTGGTCGACCCGCCGATATGCGGCGTCAGGCAGATTTTTTCGTGCAGCAGCGCCGTGTTCTCCATCGGTTCCTTGCTGAACACATCCAGGCAGGCGCCTTTCAGACGGCCCTGATCCAGCGCCTCTACGAGCGCGCCCTCATCGATCAGATCGCCGCGTGCCAGATTGATCAGCACGGCGTTTTCTTTCATTTTTCCGATCTCCTCCCGGCCGATCAGTGCCGATCCGTCGGGATTGGACGGCGTATGCAGCGAGATAAAATCGGAGCGAAGCAGCAGTTCATCCAGGGTGACATATTCGTAGGCGCGAAACTTGTCATTCGGGCCCGATCGGTTCGTATACAGCACTTTCATGCCGAGCGCATCCGCCCGTTTGGCGACTTCCTTCGCAATCCGGCCAAAGCCCACCAGGCCGAGTGTCTTGTTGTAGATCTCCGTGCCCTCATACTTCTTTTTGTTCCACTCGCCCTTTCGCATCGTGTGATTCGAAAGATGCAGAAAACGAGAAAACGACAGCATATGGGCGATCGTCGCCTCCGCGACGCTGATGGAACTAGCCATCGGCGTATTCTTGACTTCAATCCCTTTTTCATTGGCATAGGCCACGTCGATATTGTCGATGCCGACCCCGCCCCGCAGAATGAGTTTCATGCGACCGCCCGCGGCCATCTCGTCGATCAGCGGTTCTCTTACTTTTGTGGCCGAGCGTACGGTCAGCACATCATATTCTCTGACCTTCTGCGCCAGTTCGTCTCCGTCAAAATGATCGGTTGTAACTTCAATGCCCTGCCGTTCGAGTTCTTTTACCGCGGCAGTGTCCATGCCGTCATTGGCTAACACACGAATCATGCTGTCTCCTCCAGTACCTTGTCAATTGTCTTGAGCAGATGGTCGATATCCTCCATCGTATAATCCGCCATATGTGAAATCCGGAATGTTTTTTCCTTAAGATCTCCGTATCCGTTGGAAATCGCCATGTCATATTCCGCGAGTTTTTTGTTCAGCCCCGACACACTGATGCCTTTCGTGTTGACGATCGTCGTCAGGGTCTGCGACAGATATTTTTCATCTTTCACAAACAGTGCAAAATGTTCTTTTGCCCAGGCACGCACGCGCTCGGCCATCTGACGGTGCCGTTCAAACCGCGCCTCCGGCCCTTCTTCCAAAATGCGGTCCAGCTGATAGTCCACGGCAAACATATGCGCCAGAGACGGTGTCGACGGATACTGATACGGCTTGTCGCGCACAAAGTCGTACAAAGACACCATATCAAAATACAGTCCGCGGTTTTCCACGGTCTTCGCGCGTTCATAGGCGCGTTCCGAAATGCTGGCAAACGACATGCCGGCAGGCAGTCCCAGGCATTTTTGGGTCGAGGTGATGCAGCAGTCGA
>ERZ1032857.111-NODE-111-length-9417-cov-8.620914_pt1 | contig 9417 bp, 9 predicted proteins | sample MGYA00516688_ERZ1032857 | MGnify/ENA primary metagenome ERZ1032857 (study PRJEB33719, sample SAMN04262500) | wastewater metagenome | biome: rural village; feature: composting latrine chamber; material: composting feces with ash | place: El Salvador | collected...
GGGGATACCCCGGGCCCCCGCCGCGAAGAATGCGGTAACTTTTCGGAACACGATGCCGACGGTGCAAAGAGAATCGCGCGTGAGATGATCCCCGTACTCGAAGACTGGACCGAAGACAGGCTTTCGTATCCGGAGCCTGCGCAGGGCAGTTTCGTGTAACCGAAATAAAAAGAGAGGAAGATTGGTTTCTTCCTCTCTTTTTATTTTGAGATCTGCATCAGGCGGCGGTCTGCGGCCGGATTGCACCCGCCCGGCGCAGGCCGATTTTTGCCAGCAGCGGTCCCGCCAGTTCGTACACAATCGTTGCGCTCAGTATAATGGTGCGGATCTGTTCGCCATAGGGCGCAGGAATCGTTCGGCTTGCAATTAGACTCAGACCGATCGCCACGCCCGCCTGCGGAATCAGGGTCAGTCCGAGATTCTCGTAGACCTTTTTACTGAATCCCGTGGCCCGCGCCGCAAGATACGCGCCGGCATATTTTCCCGCAGTGCGCGCCAGTATATAAAAGACGCCCAGTGCGCCGACCTGCAGCAGGCCGGGCAGATTCAAATCAGCGCCCGCCAGCACGAAAAAGGGAACGAACACGACCGGTGTAATCCGATTGATCAGGGAAGTGCTTTTACTCATTCCCTGTCCGATATTGGCTGTCGTAACCGACGCGCTCATAATGCACAAGAGGTCTGAGATCCCGATGCGTTTGCTGATGCCCGCAAGAAGCAGCATAAATCCGACGCTCAGAATCAACAGCTCATCCTCATTCTTCGCAAACGCCTGCACACGGGCAAACACGGTTCCGAACGCCACCCCGATCAGCAGCGCGGCAAGAATTTTCCCCACCGGCACCAGCACCATGGTAAAGACACTGACGGCACCGCCCGCCGCCAGGCTGACGGCCATCTGCGAAGCAATACCGAAGACGATAATGCAGATCGCATCGTCTAAAGCGACCACGGGCAGCAGCACATCCACCAGCTCCCCTTTCGCCCGGTACTCCCGGATCACCAGCAGCGTGGCGGCCGGTGCCGTTGCACACGCGATCGCGGCCAGTGTCAGCGCCATGGCGAGGTCCGCATGAAAGAACAGCAACATCCCCGTCAGCACAACAAAAAAAGCACCGAGTGCTTCCAAAAGGGTAATCGTCATAATTTTTGTGCCCAGCCGCTTCATAACAGAAAGCTTCATTTCACTTCCGATAGAAAACGCGACGAAGGCAAGTGCGACTTCGCTGATCATCTCCATCGAGACAACGCCTTCTTTGGGAATCAGTCCCAGTACATGCGGCCCGATCAGAATTCCCGCCAGGAGATAGCCGGTTACCGCAGGGAATTTCAGCAGTGTAATCAGTTTTGCACACACAAGTCCCGCAATCAGCAGGATCGATACATACAATAGCATCATTATTTGGTCAGTCCTTCCACGCTCAATACCGGCAGCGTAAACATCAGCGCCGTGTTTTCCTGCTGCATGTCGCCTACCGTATCGCGTACAATCTGTTTTACTTTCTCCGTTTTGTCCTCCTGCAGGATCATCAAAAGTGTTTTATTAAAGGGCCCGCGTTTGTTGAACACATTGCGCAGATATCCGTACTCCCCGTCCGCACCATGGTTCATCAGCGTAAATCCCATGCCCTGACTTTCGAATATGGTCCCGCCCCGTTGCCCGTGCTCTTCGAGCGCAATGAGCAGATCATCAAAGGTGGACTCATTATTAATCACGATATATAAAGCTTCCATCGATTATACCTCCGTTGTCATTATACGCCTGCCAAAGGGCGTGGTTCAAGTAAAGCGGCCATATTGTCCACAAAAAAGGCATCCGGTCCAGCCGAATGCCTTTTTCATGATATGACGCTATTCCTGCGATATAATCTGTTCTTCCAGCGCTTCCATGGCGCGCTGCAGCTGTGCATCCTGTTCCAGCACCGAAGGTCCGAAAGTCGGGTCTTCGCCTTCCCACTCCACCGGAATATCCGGTTCCACACCGATTTCATGGATTTTCCGTTCCTTCGGCGTATAGTACTCGCTCACGGTCAGCTTGATGCCGCTGCCGTCATCGAGCGGCAGAATACGCTGGACAATGCCTTTGCCGAACGAGGTTTCTCCTATGATCGGACCGCGTTCATAATCCTGTATCGCGCCGGCGAGGATTTCCGAGGCGGATGCGGAACCTTCATTAATCAGCACCACCAGGGGAATCTCATCCATGGCCCGGTCCGATTCTTCGACAACTTCCTGTCCGGCACGGGTTTTCGTGATGACGATCGGTCCTTCCGGCAGCAGGCTGTCTGCAATTTCCAGCACGGTATCCAGCAGGCCGCCCGGATTGTTTCTGAGATCGATCACAATCCCTCTGGCCCCCTGCGCTTCGAGGTCTTTCAGCGCCTCCCTGAAATACCGGTCCGTGTTCTCGTCAAAGGATGTAATCCCGATGTAGCCCAGCTGATCCGGGAGCATTTCTCCCTCCGCGGAGATCACATTGATGATCTCTCTGGTGATGGTCAGATCAAATTCCTCCGGCGGTTTTTCGGAAGAAAGACGCCGAATCGTGATGGTTACGTCGGTGCCGGGTTCACCCCGCATCACCTTGACGGCCATGTCCATCTGTTCGCCGGTATATTCTTCGCCTTCGACGCGGATGATCTTGTCGCCCGCGCGGATGCCGGCCCGGTCGCCCGGGGTGTCTTTCATCGGCGCCACCACGGTAATCAGATTATCGTCTGCGCCCGGGGAAACCGTGACACCGATGCCGCCGAAGCTGCCCCGATTCTCTTCCATGAGGGAAGTGAACTCCTCCTCATTCATATAGACCGAATACGGATCCTCCAGTGCCGAGAAAAGACCGCGAAGCATCCCTTCGTTCAGGACCTCCTCGTCGGTTTCATATAAAAAATTCTGTTCAATAAATGCTTTCAGATATTCCGCTTTTTCAAAAGTCCGTTCTGTCGTCTGCGTGACTTCCTGCCCTTCCGGCAGCCGGGTCTGTGCCGCTGTCCGGTTTTGTCCGAGCTGAAAGCCCGCATACAGTGCCAGAAGCACCGCCAGTACGGCCGCAATTCTGTTTTTCACTCTCTCACACCTTCCATGATTCAATTATAGCGGTTTTAGGCGTCCGTGAACAGCATGCCGGAAAGGAGCATCGCCAGCCCGAAATACAACAGCCAGGTGGCCAGGGCAATACACATGCAGATAAAAAAGCGTGTGAAGCGCTTCCACAAAGGGATTCTCGAGATGACGGCAATCCCCCACATCCCGAAAAAAGCCAGCACGAGTGGAAGCAGCCCACCCTTTGACCACACGGGCAGCATCATAGCCAGAGAAAACCAGGGGATCGCCCACGAAGGAAAGGTGTCGGTGGTGCGTACGGGTCTTCGGTAGCTCTGTGAGACGCCGTTGTGAATGAGATCCATATAGGGTCCGTGCAGCGCCAGTTCAAAAGTCTCTCCCTGATAGGAAAAAGGCAGGACATCGCCGGTTAAAACTCTGAGCGGTTTCTTGTTTTCCAGCAGCGTTTTGCCGCGGGCCTCCACCTTTACCCTGCTTTGCATGCATACCGCTTCCGCCTGTATCGGAATCAGCTGATCACGGATCTCCACATTCCAGGTTTTCTTCACATCGATTTCCTTTCATAAAAAAAGCTGCTTCCTGCGAAACAGCTTTTGCTTCCATCCTTACTGGAGATAATTCATCGGGTTGACTTTGCTGCCGTTGAGTATGACTTCAAAGTGCAGATGCGGTCCGGTGGAAAGTCCCGTATTACCGAGCTCACCGATCGCCTGTCCCTTTTCCACCCACTGTCCGGAACTGACATAGAATGCATTCATATGTCCGTACAGCGTCACCATGCCGTTGCCGTGATTGATCATGACACAGTTTCCGTAGCCGCCGTTCCAGGAGGCCATCATGACCGTGCCCGACTGGGCCGCAACGAGGGTTGTGCCGGTGGCGGCGCCTACATCGATGCCGGTGTGCTGATGAACCACGCCGGAGATCGGGTGGGTTCTTCCGCCGAAATAGCTCGTAATGCGATACGATGCCGGTACCGGCCATGCCAGTGCGTCCGAGGCGGACGCATAGGACTGCGAGCTGTAGGAATCATAGCTCTCTTTGGTCTGCTCCGCTTTTTCATCGGCGGCGGCCTTGGCGCGCTGTGCCTCTTCGGCTGCCTGACGATCCGCTTCTTCCGCGGCGGCGCGATCGGCTGCTTCCTGTGCCGCGCGGGCTGCCTCTTCGGCAGCGATGCGGGCTTCTTCCGCCAGACGTTTTTCTTCGGCGATGCGTGCCGCTTCGGCTTTACGTGCCTCTTCGATCAAATATGCGATCGTATCTTCGGCTTCCTGAAATTCTGCGTTCAGCAGATCCACAAGTTCTTCTTCATTTTGGATCTGACTCTGCAGCTGCGACACATAGTCGCTCTTTTCATCCGCCACGGCCTGCGCGCGCTGTTTCTGCTCCTGCAGTTCCTCTTCTTTTTCCCTGAGGCTCAAAAGATCCGATTCCAGCGACTGCTTGGTGGTTTCCAGCTTTTCGTGGTCCGATTTCAGTGCTTCGATGAGGCTTCTGTCATACTCCGCAATCGACTGCATCATCTGGCTGCGGCTCAGCAGTTCGGACAGATCCGCCGAATTCAGCAGCACCTGCACATAGGAACCTTTCGGACTTTTAAACATGGCATTGATCCGTTCGCGAAAGAGCGCTTCATTTTCTTTAATCCGCTCTTCAAGACGCTGGATTTCCTGCCGGTTTTTTTCTATATTGTCTTCGAGTACGGCGATGTCCGCTTCTGTCTCGGTGATATCCGCATCGAGTGCGGCGATCTCCTCGTCCAGTTCCTGGATCTGCGTCAGTACTTCGGTTTTTTCTACTTCTTTCCCGTGAATGCTGCTGCGGGTTTCTTCAATCTGCAGCTGTCGCTGCTGATTCTGTTCTTTGAGTTCTTCAATTTCCTGGTCCTGCGCAAATACAGAGCCGGCAGGCCCGGCCAGCAACAGCAGCGCCAGTGCGGCCGCCATTCCTCTTTTTCGCTGCATACAGTTATCCCCCTTGTCTTAAATCCTTCGGTATCGTCTGAGTGAAAACAGGCTGCCGAGCATCCCGACGCCCGCGCCCAGCACGGCGAAGATGATCGCGAATTCGCCGCGAATCAGCATCGCTGGCACCAGCCGGCTGGCGGTAAAGCGATAATACCAGTCACTGTAGCGAACAAAGACTTCCCGGTATCCCAGATACACCACCAGGAATGCGACGGCGGCGCCCAGGAGTCCAAACAGCATCCCTTCGATCACAAACGGTCCTTCGATCATGCCGGTTCCCGCCCCCACATAGCGCATGACTTCAATTTCTTTCTGTCGGGCCACCACGGTCAGTTTGATCGTGTTGGAGATGACAAAAAAGGAAATCAGAATCATCGCGGCAATCACGGCAATTCCTGCATACTGGACCATCCGGCCGATCAGTTCGATCCGGTCGATCAGATCCTGATGGTATGTCGCCTGGTCAAATCCGGACATTTCCCGTACTTCCGCCACAAACTGATGCGACTGTGTCACATCGGCCAGGCGGACGACATAATACGGCTGGAAAGCATCCTGGAGTCCTTCCAGCAAATAGCCTTCCTCATTCCAGGAGCCTTTGAAGATTTCGTAGGCATCTTCCTGCGTATAATACTCCACTTCCGCGATGCGCGGATCGTTACGGATAAAGTCATCAATCGTCTGCGCATCTTCCGGGGTGATTTCCGCGAGCAGAAACACGTCGATATCGCCGACCTTCTCCTGGCTGTCCCGCATGAACACATCGATGTTCAGCAGCATCACGAGCATCACGCCCAGCATCAGCAGCATCGCGGTCACGGAAAAGACGGATGCAAATCCCATTCCCTTGTGCCGCCACACGCCTTTGATCCCGTCGCGGAGGATATTCTTTCCGATTCTAAGCCTGGACAGAATACGCACCTCCTTCTTCATCGCGCACCAGTTTTCCTTCGTGGAGTTCCAGCACCCGCTTTTTCATGCGGTTGACGATTTCCGAAGCGTGGGTCGCCATGAGGACGGTGGTCCCGGTATTGTTGATATCACGCAAAGCGCGTAAAATTTCCCATGAGGTATCCGGGTCCAGATTCCCGGTTGGTTCGTCTGCAATCAAAAGTCCCGGATTATTCACCATTGCCCTCGCAATTGAAACCCGCTGGCGTTCTCCGCCCGAGAGCTGATTGGGAAACGAGCCGGCTTTCCGGGTCAGATCAACCAGTTCCAGCACTTCCCTGACCCGACGCTGGATCGCGCCGTGCCGGTATCCGAAGATTTCAAGCGCAAAGCTGATATTGTCAAACACCGTGCGGTCATTCAGCAGGCGAAAATCCTGAAACACAACGCCCATGCTCTGCCGGTGTCTGGGTACGCGCCGCGCCCGGATGGACGCCACACTCTCTCCCTGATACAGCACCTTCCCGTAGGTCGGAACCTCCTCACGAAGCAGCATTTTGATTAAGGTTGATTTGCCCGCGCCCGATTCTCCGATCAAAAACACGAATTCCCCCGAACCGATGTGAAAGCTCACATCGTCGAGTGCACGAACCTGGTTTTTATAAACACGGGAGACATTCTGAAATTCTATCAATTCATCGCCTCCGTAGCAGTGGGCAGGCAAAAAGCCCGCTGACTGCGAGTTATCGGAAATATTATACCATAAAGTTACAAAAATGTTACAAAATCGTTTCAAAAGTTATAATTCCCCTCAAAAATGCGGTACTGTGCGGGGAAGCAAAAAGGAAAATGCCGGCCCTTTGCATGCCGATCCATCCGCATCCATCCGCGTGAGCGTCCGAACCGTGAACCTTTTTTTTCGGTCCGGGCACTGCTATACTGTAGCTGAGGTGGTAACAATGAAGTCACTGAAACAGGAATTACGAGAAAAGACCCTGGAACAACGCGACGCGCTGTCCGAACAGACGCGTCGCGAATATACCGCGGTCATCATGAACTGCGTACTGTCGCAGCCGGAAATAAAAGAAGCCAAAGGCGTATTCTGCTTTGTCGGATTCGGATCCGAGCCCGATACAACCCATTTGATCCTTCGTCTGCTCGAAGACGGAAAACGAGTCTTTATTCCGCGGACCGAAAAAGGAAATCCCGAAATGAAACTGGCGGAAATTGATTCGCTCGATGAACTCGAAGTCGACTATTACGGGATTTTAAGCCCGAAAGCGGATCACCCGCGCTGGGGCACGATCCGGGATGTGGATGCCGTCATCGTACCCGGAGTCGCGTTTGATACAAAAGGGTATCGCGTTGGCTACGGCGCCGGATTCTACGACCGCTTTCTTGCAGACGATCCTTCCGTATTCAAACTGGCGATCGGATATGCACTGCAGCTGACCGACTCGGTCCCGAAAGATGATCACGATATCCCCGTGGATGCCCTGGTGACGGAAATGGGCATTCGCAGATTTACAGGAGAACAGGCATGAGAATCACCGGTACAAGCGCACTGGGCATCCGCCTGCCCATTGTAAAAAAAGGACAGGATTTGGCGGAAGCGGTGGTTGAGTCCCTTGCGACGGGCGTGGAAAACGGAGAATTTCAGCTTCGCGACGCAGACATCGTCGCCGTCACGGAATCCGTACTGGCGCGCTGCCAGGGAAATTTCGTCAATCTGCAGACCGTGACAGACGAGCTGAAAGAAAAATACGACAAAAGCATCGGCGTCCTCTTTCCGGTGCTCTCGAGAAACCGCTTTTCGCTGATCCTCGAAGCCGTCATTCGCACGGAGCTACCGATCACGCTGATTCTCACCTATCCCGCCGATGAAGTCGGCAATCAGCTCATGGATGTGGATACGCTGATCGAACACAATATCAATCCCTACACCGATACGATTACGGAAGAAGAGTACCGGAAGATGACGGGCGCCTCCTATCCGCATCCTTTTACGGGGATCGATTATGTTCAGCTGTACAAGGACATGGCGATCAATGACAATGTAACCATTGTGTTTGCCAACGATCCGCTGTCGGTACTCGACTATACGGATGAGGTTTTGATCGCAAACATACACGACCGTCACCGTCTGAAGCGAAAGCTCAAGGAAGCCGGTGTCAGAACCGTCTACGCGCTGGATGAGATCTGCAGCGAACCCAACGGGGAAGGATACAACCCGCTGTTTGGTCTGCTCGGATCCAATCTCTCCTCCGACAAGCAGCTTAAGCTGTTTCCGCGCGATGCCGAGGACTTTGTGTTCTCGCTGCAGCGAAAGCTTAAAAAACGTTTCGGAATCAAGGCGGAAGTCATGGTCTACGGGGACGGCGCCTTCAAGGATCCTGTCGGCAAGATCTGGGAGCTGGCGGACCCGGTCGTCTCTCCCGGCTTCACCCGCGGACTTGAAGGCATGCCCAGTGAACTCAAGCTCAAATATATTGCAGACAATGAATTCGCGCATCTCGAAGGAGCGGATCTCGGCAGTGCGATGAAAGAAAAAATCCGTCACAAAAATCAGAATCTCGTCGGACAAAAAGAAAGCGCCGGCACGACCCCCAGAAACATCACCGATCTGCTGGGAAGTCTCGCGGATCTGGTGAGCGGGTCGGGCGACAAGGGAACCCCGGTGGTTCTGATTCAGGGATATTTCGACAACTACGCCTCCGAATAGGAAAGGACACGGCTATGCAAGAAAAGATACTGGACGCGCTGCGCCGGGCTGAACCGGTCTTTTTTCCCAATCCGCATTATCAGCAGGCTGCTGTCACCGTACAAAAAGACCCCCGCGTCGAAGAAGCCAGACACAGGCTCGACCGGTTTGCTCCGTTTCTGTCCGCCGTGTTTCCCGAGGTGGCCGTTCGCGACGGGCGAATCGAAAGTCCGCTGCGCGCCGTTCCCTATCTCGCACAGCGTCTGCGGGAGACCGCGCATTTTTCCGGAAATCTGTGGCTGAAAGAGGATGCGCAGCTGCCCGTATCCGGCTCGATCAAGGCACGCGGCGGGATCTATGAAGTGCTGCACTTTGCCGAACAGGTCGCGCTGCGGCACGGGAAGATCACGCCCGACACCGATTATTCCTTCTTTTTGGAACCGGCCATGCAGAAACTGCTGTCCTCTTACGAAGTCAGTGTCGGTTCCACGGGGAATTTGGGTTTGTCGATCGGGATCATCGGCCGCGCACTCGGCTTTTCCGTGACCGTGCATATGAGTGCGGACGCCCGGCAGTGGAAAAAAGACCGGCTGCGTGCCATCGGTGCCCGCGTTGTGGAATATGAAAGCGATTATGAAGAAGCGGTTCGGCAGGGCCGCGCCCAGGCCGCCGCATCCGACACCACGCACTTTGTCGATGACGAAAACAGTGAAGATCTGTTTCTTGGCTATGCGGTCGCGGGCGAACGGCTGAAAGAACAGATCGAAGAAAAAGGCATCCCGGTAGACGAAGACC
>ERZ1032857.112-NODE-112-length-9402-cov-9.474056_pt1 | contig 9402 bp, 8 predicted proteins | sample MGYA00516688_ERZ1032857 | MGnify/ENA primary metagenome ERZ1032857 (study PRJEB33719, sample SAMN04262500) | wastewater metagenome | biome: rural village; feature: composting latrine chamber; material: composting feces with ash | place: El Salvador | collected...
CGCTGAAAGCATCTAAGCGGGAAGCCTGTTCCAAGATGAGGTTTCTCACCACCCTTGCGTGGTTAAGGCCCCCCACAGACCATGGGGTTGATAGGCCGGAACTGGAAGCGCAGCAATGCGTGCAGGTGACCGGTACTAATCGGCCGAGGACTTACACACAAACAAGTACCAAAAGAACACGACGCGTCCACTGTGCAGTATCTGAAACAACACACCCACACAAAACACCGTGTGGGCCCTTGTTTCACAGAGTTACGGCGGCCATAGCGGCAGGGAAACGCCCGGTCCCATTCCGAACCCGGAAGCTAAGCCTGCCAGCGCCGATGGTACTGCACTCGCGAGGGTGTGGGAGAGTAGGACACCGCCGAACACAACTTGATACACAGCGGGAGGGACACCACGTCCCTCCCGCTGTGGCTATTTCCGATCAGCTGGCTGTAAGCCCGAACCCGAGCCGACTTCCCGGCGCACGTAAGGTGAATGACGTGAACGATTCCCGGTCAGACAGTGCAGATCACTCACCTCGCCGTGGCGACCGGGCCGGCAACGCGCGACGGCGGGACAACAGTTCCTATGGAGAGCGTCGGGGCAAGCGCTACGACGGACGCGGGTCCGAGAGCAGCGGGTCCAACGGACACGGTGGAAGACGTCGGGGGGAAGGCGGCACGCGACACGACGGGGCTGGCCCGCGTCGCGGTGCGGGCCCCCAGCGAGGTGACGGACCCCGGCGGGCGCCGCGCAGTAGTGACGGACGCAGAGACACGGATTTCCGTGGAGGAGGACGCGCCGGAGGAGACCCGCGAAAGTCCGGGGGGCGGCGGGGCGGCGAGGATCGGCCCTTCGGTTCCGACCGTCCGGGCCCCGGACGACCCGGACAGGACGCCCGGTCCGCGGCTCGGGCTGATGAACCCGTGCTCCCGGAGGACATCGAGGCAACGGACCTCGATCCGGAGATCAGACGGGATCTGCGAGGTCTCGACAAATCCAACGCAGAGACCGTCGCCAAGCACCTCGTCGCCGCGATGTACTTTGTCGACGACGACCCGGAGCTCGCACTCGCACACGGTCGCGCGGCCAAGAACCGGGCTGGTCGCATCGGTGTGGTACGCGAAACGCTCGGCGTTCTCGCCTACCGCGCGGCCCAGTGGTCAGAAGCCCTCGCTGAACTGCGTGCCGCACGCCGCATCTCCGGCGGTCCCGGGCTGCTGGCCATGATGGCCGATTGCGAGCGTGGACTGGAGCGTCCCCAGCGCGCCATCGAACTGGCACGGGGCGACGAATCGCGACAGCTCGAGGGCGAAGACCTGGTCGAGCTCCGAATCGTCGAGGCCGGCGCCCGGATTGACATGGGTCAATTGGACGCCGCACTCGTCACCCTTCAGGACGCCGGTGTCTCCCCCGAGGCCCGGGGCGAATCAGCCGCCCGGCTCGACTACGCCTACGCCGAGGTTCTTCTCGCCGCCGGCCGTAAGTCTGAGGCCGCGGAGTGGTTCGGCCACGCCGTGGCCGCAGATCCCGGGCAGAACACCGACGCCGAATCGCGTCTCGCCGAGTTGGGGGACTGACAGACCTGTGTCTTCTCGTAGTCTCGCCTCCCGCCACGACGCCCTTCTCGTCGACCTCGACGGGACCCTGATCCGGGGAACCCAACCGATTCCGGGTGTGGCCCAAGCGCTCGAGGCGTCCGGACTGCCGGTGGTATACGTGACCAACAACGCGAGCCGGGCACCATCGGACACCGCGGCTCACCTCCAGGGCATGGGATACTCGGCACGAACTGACGAGGTGATGACGAGCGCGCAGGCGGCCGTCGTGATGCTCGCCGAACACGTGGCGCCCGGAGCGAGGGTTCTGGTGGTGGGGCACGACAGTTTCCGGGATCTCGTCCGCCAGGCCGGCTACGAGGTGGTTCTTTCAGCGGATGAACACCCCGAGGCCGTTCTGCAGGGACTGTCCCGGGAACTGACCTGGTCTGACCTCGCCGAAGGGTGCCTGGCGATCCGTACCGGCATCCCGTGGATCGCGTCGAACACCGACGCGACCCTGCCCACCGAACGCGGACTCCTGCCGGGTAACGGCTCGCTCGTCACGGCCATGAAGACCGCGACCGACCGTGAGCCGGTGGTCGCCGGCAAACCGGCGGCAGGAGTTCTGCACGCTGCAGCTGCGCTTGCTGATGCGAAGCGTCCGCTCGTCGTCGGCGACCGTCTCGACACGGATATCGAGGGTGCTGTGGCCGCGGGGATGCCGGCCCTGATGGTGCTGACCGGCGTCCACGGGCCCTCCGACCTCCTGGCAGCGCCGCCGTTCCGGCGTGCGACTCATCTCGCGTACGACCTGGCAACGGTGAACGCGACAGGCGAGGACCCGCAGATCGCCACCGCAGCCGAGATCATCGGCTCCGTCGTAGCCGGTGTGCTTCTCGTGGAGGAGCTGCCGTCCGGTCTGCAGGGCGTCGCCCTGGCCCGCGCCGTGATCCGCCACGGATGGGAGCACGGGGCGTCCCGCGTGGATGCGGATACGCCGATGGTCAGGTCCCGCCTGGCGGATGCAGGGTTCGTCGTCGGCTAGCGTGGTGCACGTGAGCACACCCGCACCGCACCCACGCCCCGGGCCCTCCGGGCCGGACGTCGACGAACTCCGTGCCGCGTTCGACGACCTCCTCGCCGACTCGGCAGCCACCGACGGTACAGGGGTCCACGACGCCGGGGAGGGCGTTCGCGATGAGCAGGTGGCCGCGCTCGACGCAGCCCATGAGCTCCTCGCCGACGCATTAGCTGCACTGGACGCGCAACGCTGATGGCGGCACGACGGAGGCGACTCGACGCCGAACTCGTCCGGCGTAAGCTGTGCGACAGCCGCGAACGCGCCAGAGCTCTCATCGCCGACGGACGGGTGATCGTCAACGGGGTGGCTGCGTCCAAACCCGCAACGCAGGTGGAACCCACCACGTCGATAGCGCTGACCGCCTCGGACGAGCCGGACTGGGCCTCCCGCGGGGCGCACAAGCTACTGGGCGCACTCGATACCTTTGAGGTCACCGTGGAGGGTGCGCGCTGTCTGGATGCGGGCGCATCCACCGGTGGATTCACCGATGTGCTCCTAGCCCGCGGTGCGGCACGCGTCGAAGCCGTCGACGTGGGGTACGGACAACTCGTGTGGCGACTGCGGAGCGACGAACGCGTGGGGGTGCACGATAAGACCAATGTGCGCTCGCTGGCACCGGAGGACATCGGGGGAGAGGTGGACCTCGTGGTCTCCGACCTGTCGTTCATCTCATTGGCGCTGGTGCTTCCGGCTCTGGCCCGCTGCGTCAGGCCCGGCGGTGATCTGCTGCCCATGGTCAAGCCCCAGTTCGAAGTGGGACGCGAGCGGGTCGGACAGGGTGGTGTTGTCCGTGACCCGGGTCTGCGGATCGAGTCCGTGACCGGGGTCGCCCGCGCGGCTGCCGCACTCGGGTTGGAGACCCGGGGTTGTGTGGCCAGCCCGTTGCCCGGTCCGTCCGGGAACGTGGAGTATTTTCTGCATCTGCGCAGAGTGGGAGAAACGGAACAGGTGGAATTTACCGGCAGCGCTGTAGACGCGATCCGTACCGCGGTCGAGGAGGGGCCCCGATGACCGGCACGAAGACCCGGGCCCCGGGCCGGCGGATTCTTCTCGAGCCCAACATCGGGCGGCCGGACATCGTGGCCACCGTCGCCCAGGTCGTACAGGCGTGCGCAGGCCACGGCATCGCTGTTCGCATGCTTGCGGACACCAGTGCACATGTGGCCACCGGGATCGCGGTGGAGACGGTTCCCGATACGCCCGACGCGGCCGACGGCTGCGAGCTCGTCCTGGTACTCGGAGGGGACGGCACCTTCCTCCGCGCGTGCCAGTACGCCAACGCGGCGGATGTCCCGGTGCTCGGCGTCAACCTCGGCCACATCGGGTTCCTGGCCGAGTCCGAGGTCGAGTCGCTCAGTGGCGTCGTCGAACAGATCGCCGCACGCGACTACCGGGTGGTCGAGAGAATGACCGTCGAAGCGACCATCATCAACGGCGACACCGTACTCGGGCGCGACTGGGCGCTCAACGAGGTCAGCATCGAGAAGGTGTCACGGCAAGGAGTGCTCGAGGCCTCCGTCGAGATCGACGGCCGGCCTGTGAGCGACTACGGGTGCGACGGCATGCTCGTGTCCACACCGACGGGATCCACCGCGTATGCGTTCTCGGCCGGTGGCCCGATCGTGTGGCCCGAACTCGACGCGATCCTGGTCGTTCCGAATAACGCCCATGCGTTGTTCGCCCGACCGATGGTGGTCGCGCCCACCTCAAGGGTCGCGGTGGAGACGGGCGTGAGGTCCGTGCCCTGCGTGGTGGTCCTCGACGGGCGAAGGACGATCGACGCGCCCCCCGGCAGCCGCGTGGAGGTTGTCCGCGGAAGTCGGCCGGTCAAGTGGGTCAGACTGGACGACTCTCCGTTCACCGATCGACTGGTGACCAAGTTCGAACTGCCCGTCACGGGGTGGCGCGGACGGTCAGGTGTCCGCCCCCTCGCCTAGGGTGGTTGCGTGCTCACGGAACTCCGGATCAGTGGTCTAGGCGTCATCGACGAGGCCGTCGCCGAGTTTTCGCCCGGCCTGTCGGTCCTCACCGGTGAGACCGGTGCCGGGAAGACGATGGTGGTCACAGGCCTAAGGTTGTTGGCCGGTGGGCGTGCCGACCCCGGCCGGGTCCGTCGTGGTGCGGACAAAGCCCTCGTCGAGGGGCGATTCGACCTGAACGCCTCCGCCACGATGGACGCCGCTGATCGACGCGAGCTGGACGAACTCCTGGAGAACTCCGACGCCGAATTGGATGAGGACGGCAGTGTGATCGCCGTGCGACGTGTCGGTGCGGACGGTCGGTCCAGAGCCCGCCTCGGCGGGCGGTCCGTACCCGCGGGGACCCTCGCGCGCTTCTGCGCACCGGTGCTCGCGGTGCACGGTCAGAACGACCAGCTTCGACTCCTCCGTGCGGATCATCAACGCGATGCCGTCGACACCCACGGTGGTGACGCGGCACGTTCGGCGCTCGACGCCTACCGTGACACCTACCGCCGCTGGCGTGCGGCCGAGGCGTCGCTGGCAGAACGAACGGGCCGGGCCCGCGAGCTGGCGCGTGAGGCTGACCTGTTGCGGATGGGGCTCGAGGAGATCGACGGATTGAACCCGCAGCCGGGGGAGGAGGCCGAACTCGACGCCCTCATCCGGCGCTTGTCCGATTCCGAGGAACTTCGGGAGATCGCAGGTGCCGCGCACGGGTTCCTCGCCGGCGATGGTGAGAGCGTCGAACCAGTGGTCGGGGCGTTGGACCAGCTTCGGCAGCGGATGGCCGGCGCCGGCGATCCCGCACTCGAGCCCATCGCCACGAGCATCGGCCAGGCCGTCGCCGCGTTGGGCGATGCCGCCACCGAGCTCGGCCTCTACCTGGCCGAACTTCCCGTGGATGCCGCAGATCTGGATTCGGCTCTGGCACGCCGGCACGAGCTGCGGGCCCTCACCCGCAAGTACGGCACGGATGTGGATGATGTGATCGCCTGGGCCGAGAAGGCCCGCGTCAGACTGACCGAGGTCGACACGTCGGATTCCGCGGTGGCGGAACTTCAGGCCACGGTCGCCGGACTGGCCGACGAGTTGGTCGAACGAGGTGCCGCTCTGACGAAGGTCCGTCGGGCGGCGGGCGAGGACCTGGCGGAACGTGTCTCTGCCGAACTCGCGGAGCTGTCGATGGGCGGGGCCCGGCTCGCGGTGCGGATCACCCCCTCCGGGGAGGGCCTCGCTGGCGCGACCGAGTCCGGGCTCGACGACGTGGCGCTCGAATTGGAAGGCCCTTCGGGTGCTGTGCCGTTGGGCAGAGGTGCCTCAGGAGGCGAACTGTCGCGTGTGATGCTCGCACTGGAGGTGGTGCTGGCCGAACGCTCCGGGGGAGGGACACTGGTGTTCGATGAGGTCGACGCCGGAGTCGGTGGCCGGGCGGCGTTGAGTATCGGCAGGCGACTGGCTGGTCTCGCTCGTACGCATCAGGTCATCGCGGTGACCCACCTCGCCCAGGTCGCGGCCTATGCCGACACTCATCTGGTCGTACACAAGGACGCGGATTCCCAGGGCAGCTCCACCGTGGTCTCGGCAGTCCGGCCGGTGGCCGATTCGGACAGGGTCACCGAGTTGGCGAGGATGCTCGCCGGTATGGAGGACACCGACACCGGTCTGGCCCATGCGCGCGAACTGTTGGAGACGGCCCAGAGGCAAAAGTCTCAAGCTCAAGTCGACCGTTAACCCGACACGCCGGGGTCGCCTCCCTGATCACTTGAATCACACGCGTGATACTCCTGCACATGAAGATGTCGGGTCTGCTCAATCGTCGTTCCACTCACCTCGCCGGGATCGTCGGTGTCCTCCGTCAGCTACCCGCGGGGGCTCCGGCACCCCGGAGACTCGGGGCAAAGGATGTGGTGGTGCTCGACCTCAACCGCACCTCCGCGGAGACCGCCCACGCGGTGGTCGACGCAGGCGTGGCGGCTGTCGTGCACGTTCCCAGGTCGGGTGAGGAGAGGCTGCCCCGCGCGGCATACCGGATCCTCGCCGGGTCCACGGTGCCGGTGATCGAGGACGCCGACCTGGCCGACGTTCCTGACGGCACCCGCGTCCGCATCGACGAGGGCGTGGTCTACGCCGTCAAGTCCGATGACGAGCTCGCGACCGGGCGCGAAGCCGGTTCCGCCACTCTCCTCGCCGAGGTCGACTCGGCCGAGAACGCGTACGTGGAGTCGGCACTGGCGCACCTGGCCAATGCCACCGAGTTCCTGAGCATCGAGCACCAGCTCCTCCTCGACGGCGAAGGTCTGCCGCAGATCGACGTCGACTTCGTCGATCGCCACGTCGTGGTGGTGACCGGGGACGAGGCCTCGAAGGGGCAGCTCGCAGACCTCAAACCCTTCATCCGGGAGTACCGTCCCGTTCTGGTCGGAGTGGACGGGGGCGCCGAGCTGCTGCGCGCGGCCCGGCTGACGGCCGACGTCGTCGTCGCCACCCCCACCGAGGTCTCCGACGAGGTTCTCACCGATGCCGCCGTGCTGGTGGTCCCCGCCGACCGCGACGGCCGGGCGGAAGGCCTCGAGCGGATCACCGACCTCGGCGTGGGGGCGACGACGTTCCCCGCAGCGGCCACCGCTCGGGACATGGCCCTGCTGCTCGCCTTCCACGGTGGCGCCGAGATGATCGTCGCCACCGGCGAGAACCGTGGTCTCGAGAACGCCTTCAGTGCAGCCTCGGCGCCGTCATCGACCATGGTCGACACCGCCGTGTCGGCCCGCCTGGTCCACGCCGAGGCCTGCTCGACCCTGTACCGGTCGCGCGGTACCGGGCTCGGACTCGCACTGATCGTGCTCGCCGCGCTCGTCGCGGTGGCCGTCGTGGTGGTGGCCCGTGACTCCGCCCAGGACCTGCTGATCTGGGCCATCGAGACCTGGAACACCTTCGCCCTGTGGGTCCAGGGACTCTTCCGGTGATCTCACTTCGTCGCCACGTCCTCACCCTGGTCGCGGTCTTCCTCGCGCTCGCGGTGGGGGTGGTGCTCGGATCGACCTCCGTGGCGACGTCCGTCCGCGACGCGGTGGTCGACCGGGAGGAGACGACAGCGGGGCGACTCGAATCCGCGGAGCAGGACCTCAGCCGGAAGCGACTGGAGTCCGAGCGCTTGAACTCGATGGTCGGGGATCTGACTCCCGCGGTGGCCGACGGTCGATTGTCCGGCCGGCCGGTCCTCGTGGTGGTGGCGCCGGGAGCGTCTGCAGAGGAAGCCGACGCAGTCACCGAGGCGATCGCCGCCGCCGGCGGCATCGATGCCGGTCGTATCCGACTCACCGATCGCGCCGTCGATCCGGAGGCGGACTCCGAACTGTCGGCACTCGTCGCCAACCTGCCCATCGGCACCGCCCCGGCGACGGACGCTGACCTCGGGACCCAGCTCGGGACCGCACTCGGACGAGCGGCCCTGCTGCGCGGCGAAGACGCGGAGCCGCACCTCCGGGATGACGATCGCGCGACGGTGCTCACCACCCTCTCCGACGCGGAGATGATCGAGTTCGAACCCGGCACCATCCGTCCCGGGCAGGTGGTCGTGGTGGTGACCGGTCCCGGCACCGAGGAGTCCACGGCGGTGCGCATCGCCTCCCTGGCACGCACCCTGGACGGTGAGGGGGCCGGTGCCGTGGTGGTGAGCGGGATCGCCTCCGGAAACGGTCCGGACGCGCTACTCGTCCTACGCTCCTCGGGACAGGAAGACGTGTCGACAGTCGACAACGTGGGCACCGAAGCCGGGCAGCTGGCGGCCGTCCTGGCGCTTGCGGAACAACTCGAACGCGGGCAGGGCGACTATGGCCTGCGACACGATGCGACCGCTGCGGCGCCGTCCATCCCCCCGACACACACTCGGTGATAGCCTGAAGCCCCGTGGGGTGCACCGGAGCCGCACCAGCTTTCATCCATTCCGGAGTCTTGACACGGGAGTCCCCTTGGCACTGAATCGAGCCGCATCGCGGTCCGCGACCAAGCACATCTTCGTCACCGGTGGTGTGGCGTCGTCGCTGGGCAAGGGGCTCACCGCCTCGAGTCTGGGGCAGCTTCTCACCGCCCGCGGGCTCCGGGTCACCATGCAGAAGCTCGACCCGTACATCAACGTCGACCCCGGCACGATGAACCCGTTCCAGCACGGTGAGGTGTTCGTCACCGAGGACGGCGCCGAGGCGGATCTCGACCTGGGCCACTACGAGCGGTTCCTCGACCGCGACCTCAGCGCCAACGCGAACGTCACCACCGGACAGGTGTACTCGGCGGTCATCGCCAAGGAGCGCCGCGGTGAGTATCTCGGCGACACGGTGCAGGTGATCCCGCACATCACGGACGCCATCAAGGAACGCATCATCGCGATGGGCGCACCCGATCACGAGGGACGTACCCCGGACGTGGTGATCACCGAGGTCGGCGGCACGGTCGGTGACATCGAGTCGCAGCCGTTCCTCGAGGCGTGCCGCCAGGTGCGCCACTCGGTGGGCCGGGAGAACATTTTCTTCCTCCACGTCTCCCTCGTGCCGTACCTCGCGCCGTCCGGTGAGCTCAAGACCAAACCCACCCAGCACTCAGTCGCGGCGTTGCGCAACATCGGCATCGTGCCCGACGGCTTGGTTCTACGGTGTGACCGTGAGGTCCCCGACGCACTCAAGGCCAAGATCGCTCTGATGTGTGACGTCGACCTTGAGGGTGTGGTCTCCACCCCCGACGCCCCGAGCATCTACGACATCCCCAAGGTCTTGTTCTCCGAGCACCTGGACACCCATGTCATCCGCAAGCTCAACCTGCCGTTCCGCGACGTGGACTGGAC
>ERZ1032857.113-NODE-113-length-9399-cov-26.836687_pt1 | contig 9399 bp, 7 predicted proteins | sample MGYA00516688_ERZ1032857 | MGnify/ENA primary metagenome ERZ1032857 (study PRJEB33719, sample SAMN04262500) | wastewater metagenome | biome: rural village; feature: composting latrine chamber; material: composting feces with ash | place: El Salvador | collected...
TCGCGGTGCCGTTGGGGAACGGCGGATTCTGTTCGCCGAGGAAGTAGGGCTTGAAGGGCACCATGCCGGCGTTGACGAAGAGGAGGTCCGGGTCCTCGAGGATGAGCGAGGCGCTGGGGACCTCGGCGTGCCCCGCGTTCACGAAGTGGTCGATGAAGCGCTTCCGGATCTCATGGGTCTGCACGGCAGTCGGGTTCCTCTGTGACGACGATGGTGGGTGCCGCCGTGTGGCGGCGATAGCCGTGCCAGCATACCCCCTCGCCCGGAGTTACTCCGTCTTCCCCCGGGTCGTGCCCCGGTTGTTGCTTCGGTTGTTGCCTCGCACGATGCCCCGCAGCGTGACGAGGTGGTCGCCCATCGCACGTTCCCGGCCGTGGGCGCCGGGTCGGTAGTACTCGGCGTCGACGAGCGGGGCCGGCGGGTATTGCTGCTTGACGACGCCTTTCGGGTCGTCGTGCGGGTATTGGTAGTCCACGGCGTTGCCCAGCGCCCGGGCGCCGCTGTAGTGGCCGTCGCGCAGGTGCGGGGGCACGGCGCCGTATTTTCCGGCGCGGACGTCCTTGAGGGCGGCGTCGATGGCGGAGATGACCGAGTTCGACTTCGGTGCGGTGGCCAGGTGGATGACGGCCTGGGCCAGCGGCAGGCGGCCTTCGGGCAGCCCGATGAGCTGGACGGCCTCGGCGGCGGCGACGGCGACCTGGAGGGAGGACGGGTCGGCCATGCCGATGTCTTCGCTGGCCAGGATGATGATGCGCCGGGCGATGAACCGGGGGTCCTCACCGCCTTCGATCATGCGGGCCAGGTAGTGCAGCGCGGCGTCGACGTCGGAGCCGCGGACGGACTTGATGAAGGCGCTGGTGACGTCGTAGTGCTGATCGCCGTCTCGGTCGTAGCGCACCACCGCCCGGTTGACGGAGGCCTGCACGGTTTCGTCGTCGAGTTCACCGCCGTCGGGCACCGCTTCGGCGGCGGCCTCCAAGTAGGTCAGGGAGCGGCGGGCGTCGCCGCCGGCCAACGCCACCAGCTGGTGCAGGGCGTCGTCGGTGATGGTGATGCGTCCGCCCAGGCCCCGTTCGTCGGTGGCGGCGCGGCGGATGACTTCGGCGACGTCGTCGTCGGTCAGCGGCTCCAATTGCAGCAGCAGCGACCGGCTGAGCAGCGGCGAGACGACGGAGAAGCTCGGGTTCTCGGTCGTCGCGGCGACGAGCAGTACCGTGCGGTTCTCCACCGCCCCCAGCAGAGCGTCCTGCTGGGTCTTGGAGAAGCGGTGGACCTCGTCGATGAACAGCACCGTCTGCACGCCCTCGCGGACGAGGTGCTTGCGGGCCCGCTCGATGACGGCGCGAACTTCCTTCACGCCGGCGTTAAGCGCCGACAGCGCCTCGAAACGCCGGCCCGTCGAAGCGGAGATGAGGCTCGCCAGCGTCGTCTTGCCGGTGCCGGGCGGCCCGAAGAGGATGACCGAGGTGTCTCCCCCGCCCTCGACCAGTCGTCGCAGCGGCGCCCCGTCGCCGAGCAGGTGCTTTTGCCCGACGACTTCGTCGAGGCTGCGCGGACGCATCCGCACCGCCAGCGGCGCATGCGCCCCGGGATGGAAGTAATCGTCGGCATTGACTCCGTCGGCGGAACCGGCTGAACCAGATGAACCGGCCGAACCGCCTGCTCCCGGGTCGTCGAAAAGCCCCGGCTCGCCAGCCATGCCGGCCTCCCTTCCCGTTTACTCCGCGACGAACTGGATGATCGCGCGGGCGAAGTCTCCGACCTCGCCGGCCCGCGGGTCCTCGCAGCCGGCGGAGAACGATTCCAGGGCGCGGGCCGTGGCCAGCAGATCGCGGCGCTCCAGCACGCCGCCGCCCAACGCCTCGCCCCGGCCAGCCAACGGCTCGGCGCGTTCGCCCTCGGGGGTCTCCACGCCTGCGGTCAGCGCCGCCAGCGGAGAACCGAAGTGGAGGATGGTGACGGTGATCAGCGTCCAGCCGAGCAGCGCCGTCATCAGGCGCGTGCGCAAGTGCTGCTCGCCGACGACCTCCGGCCACGGCAGGCGGACCTCTTCGACCCACGAGCGGATGAAGACGTCGGTTTCCTCCGGCGTCGGCGGTTCGGTGAACACGTGCAGCGGGAACCCGGCGATGACGCTGGCGACGTCGAAGGTGGCGTCGCGGAAGCCCGCCCACTCGTAGTCGAGGAAGGACACGCGGCCGGCCATGAGGATGTTGTCGGGCGCCAGGTCGAACGGCGTGAACGCGCGGTGGTGGCCCGAGGAGATCCGGCGGGCGGCGTCTCCGGCCAGGCGGCGCACCCCGTCGGTGACGGGCAGCCCCGCGTTTTCGAGGCGCTCCATGCCGACCCCGATGGCCCGGACGATGCCGCGGTCGCGCTCACCCGACGCGTCCTCGTCGCCCCGGTGCCGCGACCACATGCGCGACATCAGGGTGTTAAAGCCGTCCTCGCGCTCCGCCGTGCCCGCGTGCATCCGCCCCAACGCCGCACCCAACGACCGCAGCGCCCGCAGACGCGTGTCGGCGTCGCCGGTTTCGAGGACTTCGGCCAGCGTCGGCGCGTCGCCGGCGTCGGAAAGCACGATGATCCGCTCCGCCACGTCATGCGCCAGCAGCTCGGGACCGGGGCGGACGTCCTCGGGCAGCGACGTGGCGAACTGGTACGCCACGATCTCCCGCAGCAGCGCCGGGTCGGCGCCGGCGGCGGACGATTCCGGCATGCGCTTGACGACGAGCGACCGCACCGGCAGGAACGGGTTCGGAGACACGCGGAGCCGAACGACCATCGCCCGGCTCGAACCGCCGAGGTCTTCCGGGTCGGTCAGCTCCGGCCGCCCGCCGAAACGGGATGCCAGCAGCTCACCGGCCGTCGCGATGATGTCCGCGACGTCGTGCTCGTTGCTCTGATTGTCGTGGGCTTCCATGATCTCCTCGGGCTCGCGCCCGCCGTCGTCGTAAGTGCTCCGGCGAAGCCCCGGACCTGGTGTGGCCGGGGCCGCCGGGGGCCTACTGCTTGGTGTCCTGCGGCTGCTTCTGGCCCTGCTGCTTCTGGCCCTGCTCCTGCTTCTTGTCCGCCTTCGGCTTGAAGTCGATGCCGGACTCCTTGCGCTGCTGGGCGGTCACCGGCGCCGGGGCGTCGGTCAGCGGGTCGACGCCGCCGCCGGACTTCGGGAAGGCAATGGTCTCGCGGATCGAGTCCACGCCCGCCAGCAGCGAGACGATGCGGTCCCAGCCGAACGCGATGCCGCCGTGCGGCGGGGCGCCGAAGGCGAAGGCGTCGAGCAGGAAGCCGAACTTCTCGTGGGCCTCCTCGTCGGAGATGCCCATGACCTCGAACACGCGCTTCTGCACGTCCTGGCGGTGGATGCGGATGGAACCGCCGCCGATCTCATTGCCGTTGCACACGATGTCGTACGCGTAGGCCAGCGCCTCGCCCGGCTCCTTGTCGAAGGTGTCCAGGTGCTCCGGCTTCGGCGACGTGAAAGCGTGGTGCACGGCGGTCCAGGCGGAGTGGCCCAGGGCGACGTCACCGGAGGCGGCGGCGTCGGCGGCGGGCTCGAACATCGGGGCGTCGACGACCCAGGTGAAGGCCCAGTCGCCTTCCTTGATCAGGCCCAGCTTCTCGGCGATGGCGCCGCGGGCCGCGCCCAGCAGCGCACGCGCCGACTTGGTGTCGCCGGCGGCGAAGAAGATGCAGTCGCCCGGCTTCGCGCCGACGTGGGCGGCGATGCCCTCGCGCTCGGCGTCGGTGATGTTCTTGGCCACCGGGCCGCCCAGCTCGCCGTCCTCGCCGACGAGGATGTACGCCAGGCCCTTGGCGCCGCGCTGCTTGGCCCACTCCTGCCACGCGTCGAGCTGACGACGCGGCTGCGACGCTCCACCGTCCATCACGACGGCGCCGACGTACTCGTTCTTGAACACGCGGAAGGTCGTGTCCTTGAAGAACTCGGTGCAGTCGGTCAGCTGGATGTCGAAACGCAGGTCCGGCTTGTCGGAGCCGTACTTCTCCATCGCCTCGCGGTAGGTCATCCGCGGGATCGGGGTGGTGATCTCGTAGCCGCCCTCGCGCCACACGGCGGCGAGGATCTCCTCGGCCAGGGCGATGACGTCGTCCTGCTCGACGAAGCTCATCTCGACGTCGAGCTGGGTGAACTCCGGCTGACGGTCGGCGCGGAAGTCCTCGTCGCGGTAGCAACGGGCGATCTGGTAGTAACGCTCCATGCCGCCGACCATCAGCAACTGCTTGAACAGCTGGGGCGACTGCGGCAGGGCGTAGAACGAACCCGGCTTCAGGCGGGCCGGAACCAGGAAGTCGCGGGCGCCCTCCGGGGTGGAGCGCGTCAGCGTCGGGGTTTCGATCTCGGTGAAGTCGTGCGAGTCCAGCACCTTGCGGGCGGCGCGGTTCACCGCGGCACGCAGGCGCATGATCTTCGCCGGGCCCTCGCGACGCAGGTCCAGGTAGCGGTACTTCAGGCGGGTTTCCTCGCCGACCTCGTTGGCGCTCGACGCGTCGTCGAGCTGAAACGGCAGGGCCGCCGACTCGTTGAGGATCTCCAGCTCGGTGACGTTGAGCTCGACGTCACCCGACGCCAGGTTCGGGTTCTCCGACCCCTCCGGCCGCTTCTCGACGACGCCCGTCACCCGCACGCAGTACTCGCTGCGCAGGTGATGGGCGCGTTCGGCGACCTCGCTTTCGCGGAAGACGACCTGGGCCAGGCCCGAACGGTCGCGCAGGTCGATGAAGATGACGCCACCGTGGTCGCGGCGGCGGGCCACCCAACCCGTGAGGGTGACGGTCTGTCCGGCCGTGTCGGCGCGGAGCTCGCCGGCGAGATGCGTACGCAGCACTATTGGGGTCCTTCCAAAGCTTTGCCTGTAAGAGTCAACCGAGATCGTGCGCCCGTCCGGGCGCGCGTCGATGGCAGTCTACCCGCCGCACCGGATGAGTCCGGGGGCCGGGCCGTCGTAAAGCCCCGAAAAGTCCAGAGCAAGCCCCGAAAAGTCCCGGACAAGCGCCGCGCCTTCGTTGCTCGCGTCGGCGTCGCGGCTGGCATACTCGGTTCATGACGTTCCGTTCCGATTTCCAGAAGAGCGGCGACCGAGCTCGCCGCGGCGGTGGTGGCGGCCGCGGCGGCATTGCCATCGGCGGCGGCCTCGGCGGCCTGCTCCTCGTCGGCCTTTTCCTCCTCCTCGGCGGCGACCCCTCGCAGCTGCAGCAACCCTCCCAGCCGAGCGGCGACCAATCGCAGAACGCCCAGCGCGGATTCGAGCACTGCCAGACCGGCGCGGACGCCAACGAACACCTCGACTGCCGCATCGAGTTCACCGGCATCTCCGTCGACCGCGTGTGGGCCGAACAGCTGCCCGCCCAGGCCGGCATCGAGTACCAGGCGCCCGGCATCGAGATCTTCTCCGGCTCCACCCAGTCCGGCTGCGGCTACGCGTCGGCGTCGACCGGCCCGTTCTACTGCCCCGCCGACGAGTACTCCTATTATGACGTCTCCTTCTTCGACCAGCTCGAGCGCATGGGCGGCGGCGGTGGGCCGCTGGCCCAGCAGTACGTCGTGGCGCACGAGTTCGCCCACCACATCCAGAAGCTCGAGGGCACCCTCGGCCGCTCCAACTACAACGAGCCCGGCCCGGATTCCGACGCCGTGAAGATCGAGCTGCAGGCCGACTGCTACGCAGGCATCTGGGCTCACTACGCCGACAAGGGCCCCGACGCGATCCTCGAGCCGCTCACCGAGCAGCAGGTCGCCGACGCCCTGAAGACCGCCCGCGCCATCGGCGACGACACCATCCAGGGCCACCAGGGCGGCGAGATCCGCCCCGACCTGTGGACCCACGGTTCCTCCGAGCAGCGCGCCGACGCCTTCATGACCGGCTACCAGACCGGCAAGATGGCCCGCTGCGACACCCTCGAGCGGGGCGTGTACAGGTAATCGTCGGGCATGCGCCGCTGCGAGTCCGGATCAGTACCCCGCGTGCATGAGCGCGATCGCGCCCCAAACCGCGCCGATCGCGAGCGCGACGATGAGGACCACGAGCACGACCAGCAGAATCGCCGCGCCGATCAGATAGCGTTTCGACGACTTCGCCGTCCCGGCGGGGTCGTTGATTGCTTTGAGCATCAGCCGTTCGTTGCGGATGTTGGCGCGGAAAACGAAGTCGAACGCGTCGCCTGCGACGGGAATGGCGCCGATCGCCATGTCGAGCAGCAGATTCAACGCCATGCGCAGCAGAACGACGAACGGCACCCGATAGCGGATCCCGTCGATGACCAGCCCCGTGGCCGCGACGGCTCCGGCGGCGTCGCCGAGCCCCGGGACGAGGCCCACGATCGGATCCAGCCCCACCCGGCGATTGGTGCCGGGGATCGTGAACAGGTCGTCCATGACGTATGCGATCAACCGCGACGTTCGATTGAGCGACCGAGGCTGCTCTGCCCCGCCGCGTCGGTTCCGATCCGGTTCATTCGCGTTCATGCCCACCAGCGTAGGTCAGCGTAGGTTCATGCCCTTCCCGCGTGAGCTCCATGACCGCCCCGGTTTATCTCCATGCCCGCCCCACCTGACCCTCGGTAGCCTGGGCGGCATGACCGAAGCATCTCCGGGTGGCAATGCCACGGCGTTTCTCGCCGCATTCAACGACATCGAGGCTCATCTGCGCCGTGATCTGCGGGCAAAGCCGTCGGACGGGTTCAAGTGGATGGTCAACCTCAGCCACCGGAAGCATCGGCTTTCCGACGCACAGCGTTCCGCCCTCATGGCTTTTTCAGACCTTCGCAACGCGATCAGCCACGGCGAGTACCGGGATGGTCGCCCAATCGCGGATCCGTTGCCGGAGACGGTGGCGGACGCGGAACGTCTGGCGCGCAACCTCATCGATCCTCCGTTGGTTCTCGACGTGTTGCCCAAGCGCCGGCCCGTGACCGTCACGCCGGAGGACACGGTGGAGAAGGTGTTCGAGGTTTTGGCCGAGTCGACGTACTCGCAGTTTCCCGTGTACGACGGCGGCGTCGACCGCGGCACGTGTACGGCATTGCTGACGACGGATGCCATCGCCATCTGGGTCGCCCACGATTACGGCGACGACGGCCGGTTGGAGGCCAAGACCGTCGCCGACGTCCTCGGTTGGGCCGGTTCGCGGGACATGCCGTATTTCATGCCCCGCAACTCGACCGTCCAGGACGCGGTGACCGCATTGACCATCCCCGGCGACGACGGCCTCGTTCCGAGGGCGCTCATCGTCACCGAGCACGGCAAACCCGACCAGAAGCCGTTGCGCGTCGTGGGCGGCGCCGACCTGCCGATCCTGTGGGCCGAAGTGCAGATCGGGTCATATTAGGCGGGACGCATGAACCGAGTCGTGTTGGCCGGCAGCTCGATCACCCCAGCGATCCGACTCACCCCAGCAAACCGGAGGGCGGAACGTCGGGATACTTCCTCAGCTTCTCCTCTCGAGACAGGTGCGCGTCGGGTGGGTGGCGTTGGGGCCGTAGAGCTCCTGGTACTTCTCTTCGTCGGCACGCAGACGTTCGTCGGTCACGCGTCCATGCTCGATCGCCGTCGAACGCACGGTAGACGTTGAACACCACGTCGACCCGGGTTTTGGACCGGATCAGGTGCAGCAGCGCGTCGGTACGCGAACATCGGTGCGCCCGTGCGACGGCGTCGAGGCTGTCGAGGACTTCCCGGCCTTCGTCGGCACGCAGCGTGACCTTGAAGCTGGTGTGGGTGGCCGACCTCTCGTCGACGCTGAACGCCGGGTCCTCCGCCGGGTCCGGAGGCTTGGAGTCATCCGGCGGATCGGGCGGCCGGACCGCGGGTTCGAGCACCTCGACCATGTGGCACAGCTGTTTCGACAGCGACCGCCAGCCCACCAACGCCTGGTTGGGCCGCTTCGGCGCGAGATAACGCAGTAGGCGGTCGCAAAACGCGTCGAGGTGCTCGTCGGAGAGGCAATACACGGCCATGGCGATGACCTTCATGTGCGACATCGGCAAAAACGGCCCTTCCTCGAGCAACTCCGCCAGCTGCGGGAGCCGTTCCAGGGCGAGGCCGAGATCACAGTAAGCGAAACCCTCGGTTCGGGTGACGCCCAATCGCGGATGGAGGGTGGCCAGGTGGTGCCCGACGTCAGCCAACGACTCGGGGCAGGCGGCTGCGGCGATGATCAGAGCACGGGCATTGCGGTTGAGGCCGGCGGCGCACAACGGGTCGTCGGCGTTCTCGTGGGCGTAGCGGAGCTCGGGAAACCCAAACGGCTCGGCGTCGTGGTGGTTCGGGTCGGTGTGCGCGGTGTCTGCCATGTCATGTTCCAGATCGTCGTGGGTTTTTCGCGGTTTACGTTTCAGGATGTGCTGATCGTCGTAGGGGCCGACGCGAATCAGCACCGCAATCGCAAACGTGAACCAATTGGCTTGTCGACGAACTCCCCCAATTCCCCACATTGTGTCAGGTGACGGCAACCTACTTCTCCCGCCGCCACCGACAACATTACCCCCATTCGCACACGCGTGCGACCCGAGACGGCAAGCAATTTCAAACCTGTTGCAAGCGACGCCATTTCGACTTATTGTTGACGTATCACATATTGAGAATGGCGCGAGAGTAGCGAGAGTATCCCGGAGTCGACGACGCCCGAAGCCGGCTGCATGTGGGGGCGATGACGCCGCAGGATCGTCCGACGGAACCGGCCCCTCCTTCTTCCTCCCCCACCCGCACACCCTCCACCACCCACCCGCACAAAATCGGACCACAGGAGCACGCGATGCAGTTCGGAATCTTCACCATCGGCGACGTCACCACCGACCCGACCGACGGCACGATCCCCACCGAGCATGAGCGCATCAACGCGATGACGCAGATCGCGCTGAAGGCGGAGGAAGTCGGCCTGGACGTCTTCGCCAGCGGCGAGCATCACAATCCGCCGTTCGTGCCCTCCTCCCCGACGACGCACCTCGGCTACATTGCGGCGAAGACCGAAAAGCTGCTGCTGTCGACGGCGACGACGCTGATCACCACCAACGATCCGGTCAAGATCGCCGAGGACTACGCCTTCCTGCAGCACCTTTCCGGCGGCCGCGTCGACCTGATGATGGGCCGCGGCAACACCGCGCCGGTCTACCCGTGGTTCGGCAAGGACATTCGGCAGGGCATCCCGCTGGCGGTGGAGAACTACCACCTGCTGCGCCGCCTGTGGCGCGAACGTCCGGTCAACTGGTCGGGCGAGTTCCGCACTCCGCTGCAGGGCTACGTCTCCACGCCGTGGCCGCTGGACGACACCCCGCCGTTCGTGTGGCACGGCTCGATCCGCTCCGTGCAGATCGCCGAGCAGGCCGCGTTCTACGGCGACGGCTTCTTCCACAACAACATCTTCTGGAACAAGGAGCACACGG